>FSVG01000495.1_pt1 | contig 11102 bp, 6 predicted proteins | sample 1637511 | NCBI WGS metagenome assembly FSVG01 (sample SAMEA3914816, study PRJEB12502) | metagenome | biome: forest; material: soil | place: USA | collected 2011-09-16 | depth 0.3 m
CTGGCGCTCGCAGGTGGCGATCATCTGGCGGCACCAGTCGCCGAACATGCGGCGGTTCGGCAGCGACGTGAGCGCGTCGCTGTAGGCCAGTTCCTCGAGCTGGTGCTGCAGCTGCGTCAGCTCGTGGGTGCGCTGTTCGACCAGGTGCTCCAGCTCCTGGCTGCGCTGCTGGACGTAGCGCACGCGTACCGCGACCACTACCGCGACCACCAGCAAGGTGCCGAGGATCTTCAGCAGGTCGAACCACCAGGCCTGGTACCAGGCCGGCAGGATGTGCACGTCGACCTCGAGCGGATGGTCGGGCCAGGCGCCGTCGCGGCTGGCCGCCTTCATGTGCAGCGTGTAGTGTCCGGGCGAGAGGTTGGTGTAGCTGGCCGACCGGTGGGTGGTGTCCACCTCGCGCCAGGTCTTGTCGTAGCCCTCGAGCCAGTAGGCGTATCGATTGCGCTCCGGCGCGGTGAAGTCCAGCAACGAGAATTCCACCGAGAAGCCGCCGGCCTCCGACGGCACCGTCAGTTGCTTGCGCCCGCCCGAGTCGGCGAGCGCGGCCGGCCTGCCGCCGATCTCGACGTCGGTGACGACGATCGGTGCCGAATAGACGCGCCGCGTCAGCCGCTCGGGACGGATGACGGTGAGGCCGCCGAGGCCGCCGAAGAACACCTCGCCGGTGGGCCCGACGGCGCCGGAGTTGACCCAGTAGGTGGAGATGGCCGCGCCGTCGGCCGGGTGCAGCACGCGCAGCGCGTAGGTGGACGGCTCGATCACGACGATGCCGTCGTCGGTGCTGACCCAGACGCGACCGCTCGCGTCCATCAGCAGCGTGTCGATGTTCTCGCTCGTGAGGCCCTCTTCCTTGCCGATGTGGTGAAAGAACGCGCGGCCGGTGGCGTCGCGCCGCTCGAGGATCTGGATCCCGGCGTTGCTGCCCACCCAGAGCCGGCCCTGCCGGTCGGTCAGCAGGCTGTTGATGACCGCCGCCGCGAGGCTGCCGCGATCGTTGGCGACCGGCATGATGCGCTGCGTCGGCTGGCCCTGGCGCACCAGGTTCAGGCCGTTGTTCGTGGCGATCCACATGGCGCCGCCCGGGCCGGGCGCAATGGCCGTGACCTCCGGATCGCTCAGGTCGCTGGTGGGCACCGGTTGCGACACCGTGCGCGAGCGCGAGGCCAGGTCCATCTGCCAGATGCCGTCGCCCTTGCCGCCGATCCACAGCGTCGAACCTTCCAGCGCCAGCGTCGTGACGAACTTGATCGCGCCGCGCAGCGGCATCGGCACGGGCACGATCCGGGTCGAGTTCGGCGCCAGCGTGAACAGCCCGTCGCGCGTGCCGATATAGCGCATCCCGTCCGCCGTGTGGACGATCGCCGTCACGTTGTTGATGGACGGCGAGCCGGCGCCCTCGGTGCCGCCGCCCGACAACGCGGTCATCCTCTGCTGCGCCGGGTCGATGATCTCGATGCTGCTCTTCTGCCCCAGCATCACGCCGCCGCTGGCGTCGGCGTCCACGGAGAAGACGTACGGGTCGGTCCAGGTCGACCCATCCGAGGAGAACAGCGACTGGATCGCGTCCTGCTGCGGACGCGTGCGGCTGAGCCCTGTCGTCGACGCGACCCACATCTCGCCGCCCCGGTCGCGGTGCACCCCCCAGACCCAGTTGGCCTGCAGGTTGCTCGGCACGCTGCGGTCGCGCATGACACGGCGCGCGACCAGCGACGAGACTTCCGCGATCACGAGGCCGCGCGTCTGCGTGCCGACCCAGATCTCGCCATTGCCCGTCTCGGCGAACGACGTGACGCTGTCGGTCAGCAACGCCGCATCGGACGCGCCGGCGGGCTGCAGGCGCGCCACCTTGCCAGTGTGCGGATCGTGGATGAAGACGCCACGCTGGTTGGTGCCGATCCAGACCTGTCCGCGCGCGTCTTCGTAGAGGGCATCCACGGTGCTCGAGCTGCCTTCGGCGATGCCCGGCAGGTCGATGCGCCTGCCTGGACGCCCGTCGGTGAAGCGCTGGACCAGGCCCGACGCCGAGCCGATCCAGACGGCCCCCGTGCGATCCTGCAGCACCGCCGTGATGCTGGCCTCCGGCAGCGGGTCGGGTGACTTGCCGCCGTGCGCCCAGGCATCCTCGACCGCGCCGGAGGCGTGCACGTGCATCAGCCCGGTCGTGCTGGCGGCCCACATGCCGCCGTCGCTGTCGGCCGCCAGGCTGACCACCGTCGAGCCGCCGAAGCGCGTGAACCAGTTCTCGGCCGTGTCGAAGCGGGCAAGGCCGCCGCCGTCCATGCCGACCCAGACGCGGCCCTTGCTGTCGTGCGCGATCGTGCGCACATAGCTCACCGGCAGGCCGTGCGGATCGTCCGGCCGCGCCGGATAGACGCGAAAGCGGTAGCCGTCCCAGCGCGCGACGCCGTCCTGCGTGCTGGTCCACAGGTAGCCCTGGGCGTCCTCGGTGACGCCCGTGGCGATGGCGTGCGGCAGGCCGTCGTGCTGGCCCAGGTGCTCGAACACCGTGTTGGCCATGCCCACCCAGCCGATGCTGGCGGCCGCGGCCGTGGCGGCGGCGGGCGCCGATGCCAGGCCGGGCGCCGGTGCCGTGGACGCTTCCGGGCGCGCCGACGCGACGAGCGCGGACAGCGAGAGCCCGCAAGCGAGCGCGAGACGAAGTCCGGTGCCCATGCGCCGCATGGACGCGTGCCCGGGATCGACCTGATCGCTGCCCCTCCGACTCACTCTTTCTCGCTCCTCGCGTGCGGCCCGGCTGCCTGCCGCCCTGAAATGCCGGGAAGGCGGTTCGCGACGCGTCCCGCCATGCGGACACGCCAGGCGCAACGAAGCGCGTCCTCCCATTGTCGGCGGGTCCGCCGGCAACTGAAGGAGTTTGAACTCGACCGCGGGATATCCCCAGCGGTCGAGCAGGCGAGCCCGTCTGAAGTCAAGCGTGCAGCATAAAGCCCGCAACGACGGCTTGCGTGGCCCGCGGCGGCTCAGGGACAGGGCTTCGAGGCATGCGTCACGCAACCGGCAAGGTCATCGGATGACCCGATGCGCTTCGACCTGTCCGTCGCTCCGCGTCAGTCGTTCGGCACGCGCTCGAGCAGCCGTCGCAGCACAGCGGCCTGTTGATCGCGCGGCGCCGCGGCCAGTCACGACCGGCGGTCAAGTCATCCGGTATTTCTGGTAAATTCGCTGCCCCGCAACCCTCGCATCCCCTTCGCCATGAATGCCAAAAGGATTGTTGAGGCGCCCAAGCAGCGACGCACCCAGGAGCAACGCTCCTCGACGACGCGAGCCAAGGTGATCGCCGCCGCGATCGACTGCCTGTATCGCCTGGGCTACGCAGGCACGACGACGGCCGCGATCGCCTCCGCCGCCGGGGTCAGTCGCGGCGCGTTGCTGCATCACTTTCCGAGCAAGGACGAACTGCTCATCGCGGTCTCCAGCGAAGTCCTGACCAACAGCCTTCAGGGATTGTCCACGAAGCTGTCGGAAATCGAAGATCCCAGGGAACGTCTCCTCGCGCTGCCCGAACTGGCGTGGAAGAGCATCCTGACGCCCGACTACATGGCGTGGCTCGAGATCTGGCTCGGGACACGTGGAGACGAGCAATTGCGTGCTCGGTTCGGCCATGCATACGACGTGGTGAACAAGCAGGCGGCGAAGGCCATGCGCGCCATGGCCACCGAGGCGGGTGTCAAGGATCTCGCCCGGATGGAACACCTGCGCATGGTGTTGCTCGCAGCGCTGCGGGGGCTTGCCATCGAGGGTGCCATCCTCGCCGACGTCCGCGGCTTCAACCCCGCCGTCGCCGAGATGCGCGCCATGGTCGAGCATTTCATCGCCGCGCCGGAAGCGAAGGGCAAGCCGGCCGGAAAAGCGTCGGCCAAGCCAGCCTCGACGCCCGCCAGGCGCGCAAAGAGGTAGATGCGCACTGGGCGGACCACCTGGCTGGCGGGCCTCGGTGGGCGCCGCGGCAGGTGGTCACGCTGGCTCGGGCCGGTCCTCAGAAGTTGGCGGTGACCGTGACTCCAATGGTGCGCGGACGCACCGTTCCCGCGGTGTAGAGCGTGGACGACGGCGTCGTGTGGAACAGCGAGAGCTGCGGCTGCGAGTTCGTCGCGTTGATCACGAACACGGCAAGGTCGAGGCCGTCCAGCAGGTCGAACGTCGTCCCGGCACGAAGATTGAGCTGGGTCATTTCCGGATCGAGCGGAATCGTGGGGTCGTAAGACGTGACGGCCGCGGGATCCTGCTTTTGAGACCTGCCCGAATTGTGGCTCCGGTAGACGTAGTCGGCCCGCAGGTAAGTGCTGTGATCGGCCAGGACGAAGTTGTACTGGAGGGCGGTGGTCGACGTCCAGGGCGCGACGCCCAGCGTCGTTCCCGACCTGATCAGAGTTCCCGCGCCCGTGCCCACGTCCTTCGTGTAGTAGGCATCCGTGTAGCCGATCGCTTCGGAAAGCTGCACGGGTCCGAACCGGCTTTGCAGCGTCAGGTCAAAGCCGTTGCTGACCGCCTTGCCGGCATTGAACGTGACGGGAAAGCCGCAGGTCAGCGTGACGGACTGCTGGATGCGATTCCAATCGGTATGGAAAACGCTTGCTTCGAAGGCAAACCGATTGCTCAGGGCCATGCCTTTGGCACCGACTTCATAGCTGACCACGTTGTCGGACGAGAACGTCGGCGGCGCGCTGGAGAGCCCCAGCAATCCAAGAGCGCTGGCGCACGTCGGACCGACAGCACCGTTCACGCCGCCCACGCGATAGCCCTTGGAGGCCGTGGCATAGAACATCGTGTTCTTCTCCGCCTGGTAGGTCAAGCCGACCTTCGGCGTCGATGGCGTCTCTTCTTGCTTGCCTTGATGGCTGACCGGAGCCGGCCCGACGAACGAGCCGGCCTGGAAATGGTCGAAGTCGAGTCGGGTTCGGGCGACCCGCAGACCGAAGGTTGCCTTGAGCTTGTCGGTGATCTGGTAGTTCGCCTCGCCGAACGCGGCGAGTTGCCGATCGCGGGTGCTCAAGTCGCCGTAGAAGTCATACAGCCCGAGGTACTGGGGCGGCAAGGGCACAGGGGCCGTCACGCCGGTGTCGGCGGTCTGCTGGTTTGCCTGCTGCTTTGCGTCGGAGTAGAACAGCCCGGCGATCCAGCTGAGCCGACTGTCGGAATCCGACGACTCGAGGTGGAACTCTTCCACGAAGTTCCTCTGCCGGCTCTTCGACACCGACCGGGCGGTCGCATCGGCGCCGGCGTTGTAGGGACTCATGCCGAGCAACTGGGGAATGACGTTCGTGTAGTCGTTGTCCGCTTCGGCGTCGCGTCGGAAGTACGACATCGAATTCACGATCTTCACGCCTCCAAAGGTCCCCTCCACCTTCAAGGCCGGCAGCACGAAGCGGTCCGAAGCCGGCTGCGCGAGCCTGTTCCCATTGCGCAAGACGCCAGCATCGCGATCCGAGAGATGAACCCAGTAGCTTCCCGAATCGTTGACATCCGAGTTCTGGTAGTAGATCGAAGGCGTGATCATGACGTCCGAGATCGGCTTGAACCCGAGAGCGGCCCGGAACACCTGCATCTCGCCGTGGTTCGCACGCCGGTCGACCGTCGTGCCGTTGAAGGCACCGGTGGCGTCGGTGGCAACCCGATCCACGAAGCCGCCCTCCTTGCGCGTCCAGGCGCTCGCCCGAAAGCCGAGCTCGTCCTTGATGATGGGAGCGCCGTAGGCGATACCCGCCTCGTAGCTGGGATCGCCATTCTCCGTGTGCGACGCCTCGAAGCGAGCGAACCCCCCCGCCTCCTTCATGCCGGGCTGCGGCGTGATGAACCGCACGGAGCCGCCCTCCGAACCTGCGCCCCAGAGGGTTCCTTGCGGCCCACGAAGGACTTCGACCCGCTCCAGGTCGAACACCTGGGGAAAGGCATTTCCGCTGTACTGTCCGTCGAGCTTGCGACCCTGGATCGGCGTGTCGTCGATATAGACGCCGGTGGTGTCCGCGGTATTCCCGCCTGTCACGCCCACGTTGCCGGACATGATGCCGCGAATCGCAATGAAGTTCCCGCTGCCGGCGCCGAAGGATTGCTTCTGGAACTCGACCCCGGGCGTCAGCGCAGCGATGTCCGCCATGGAGCGCACGCCCTGGCGCTCCAGGGTGACGGCATCCATCGCGGTCACGCTCAGCGGCACCTTGATCAGTGGGTCGGCACGTCGCTGCGCAGTGATGACCACCATTTCGACCGTGTTCTTGTCCTCGGCCGCCGAGGCCTGGCTGGCTGGAGGAGCGGCCACGGCAGCCCCGCTGGCGGGTTGGCCAGCCGGCTGCGGAGCATCCGCGGCAACGGCTGCAGCCACCGGCAACAGCGAGAGCCCGCAAAGCAAAAGGGCCGAAGCCTGGCTCACGTGAGTGCGGCGGTGCGTTCGCCTGGGGGTTCCAATCGTCCGAGTCCTGGTCATCTCAATGTTCTTTCCGTAAGGTGGCTTCAAATTACAAACAATCAAGCCGGGTTGTATCTGTCCGGTTCGCCGCGTCGAGGCGGACCACTCCGTGCATCGCTATCGACTGCTGCACGCCATGATGAGCCAGAACTTGCTCGCGCGGACAACATACATTCCTTCTTGACGGCTTGTTAGTGTTGGGATAGACGCGAGCACAGTCCTGGCGGCGGCCGCGGCAGGCCTAATATAATTAAACACATTCCGTCAAGATGGTTTGTATCTGTGAAGATCCTGGGCAATCGAGACTAGGATGCTGTCGCTTGGGCGCCCTTCTGAACTCCAATCCTTCACCACAAGGGCGCGAACGCCTCACAGGCACGAATCAAGACAGATATGAGAACTTCAAGTCGCCGGGCTACACGCGCAGCCGTTGCGGGCTCTCCCGCACGTCGGCGCCAGACCATCGCTGCCACAACCATCGGCAACGCTCTGGAGTTCTTCGACTTCACCGTGTACGGCTTCCTGGCGTTGGTGATCGGGAAGCTGTTTTTTCCCACCTTCGATTCGAACGGTCAACTGTTGCTCGCCGTGGCGACATTCGGGGTGGGTTTCATCATGCGGCCGTTGGGCGGCATCGTGATCGGGGCCTATGCCGACCGAGCGGGTCGCAAGAAGGCGCTGACGTTGACGATCTCCCTGATGGCCCTGGGCTGCGCGATGATCGCCTTCGCTCCCACCTACGCAACCATCGGCGTCGCGGCCCCGGCAGCCGTCGTGCTGGCCCGGTTGATCCAGGGTTTCTCGGCAGGCGGCGAGGTGGGTGCATCGACGACGCTTCTGGTGGAACACGCCACGCCTGCGAATCGCGGCTACATGGCCAGTTGGCAGTTCGCGAGTCAAGGCCTCGGCGTGATGCTCGGCGCTGCGGTGGTGGCCGCGCTGACGTTTTCCCTGACGCCCGAGGCCATGAAGAGCTGGGGCTGGCGTTTGCCCTTCGTGGCGGGCATGTTGATCGCGCCCGTCGGCATGTACATCCGCCGCCACCTCGAGGAGTCGCTGCACGTCGTCTCCGCCAAGGCCGCAAGGCCGCGCGAGAGCAGCCTGAGGATCGTGTGCACCCAGCACGGCAAGACAGTCCTGGCGGCCATTCTTTCGATGACCGGCAGTACCACCGCCGCCTATGTCGTCACCTTCTACATGCCGACGTATGCCGTGCGCGAACTCGGACTCACCCCCACGGTCGCGTTGTCCGGTGCGGCGCTGACAGGCCTGATCTCGTTCGTCTTCGCCCCCCTCGTCGGGAAGCTGTCGGACATCGCGGGCCGCAAGTCGCTCATCCTGTGGAGCCGCATCGCGTTGGCGGTGCTGATCTATCCGGGCTTCCTGTGGCTCAATTCCTCGCCTGCGCCTGTCGTGCTGTATCTGGTCCTCGGCGTGTTCAGCCTTGGCTTGGCAATGCAGACCGTGCCGGGCATCACGATGTTGCCGGAGATGTTTCCCAAGGCGGTGCGCGCGAGCGGCATGTCGCTGGTGTACAGCGTGGGCGTCGCGCTCTTTGGCGGGTTCGCCCCGTTCATCAGCACCTGGCTCCTGAACATCACGGGCAGCAGGTTCGCACCGGCGTGGTATCTCGTCGCGATGACGCTGGTCTCGCTGATGGGTCTGCCATGGCTGCGCGATCAAACCGGCCGCGACATCGATGCCAAGGGCGCGCACGCACCCGACTGAACGACCGGCCCACCGTCTGTGGAAGACCAACCTCAAGATCATTCGAAATCCCATGTCCATGCAACCCTCAGCTGCCGCTCGGCATTTTTCGGGCACGTATGCCGAAGCGCGCGCCAAGTTCCTCGACGCGGCCCGACAGCGCGGCGCGGCCATCGATTCGTTCGTGCTGGACGGGCACCTTGGCGCACTCGGCGAGGAGCTCGCCACGGATGTCGCACTGGTCGGTGCCCACGACGCAGAGAAGCTGCTGCTCGTGTCCTCCGGTACCCATGGACCCGAAGGCTTCTGCGGCTCGGGTACGCAGTTGGCGACGCTGAACGACTCCGAGTTGCTGTCGCGGCTCGAGCAGGCCGGCGTGGCGCTGCTGCTGGTGCATGCGGTGAATCCGCACGGCTTCTCCCACCTGCACCGAACGAACGAAGACAATATCGACCTCAACCGCAACCACGTCGACTTCGGCGCGCCGCTGCCGGTGAACGATGAATACAGCGAGGTCGAGCCGCTCGTGCTGCCGGCCACCTGGCCGCCTGCGCCTGCCGACGAGGCGGCCCGGGCAGCCTACATCGACAAGCGAGGGATGCGCGCCTTTCGGGCCGCCGTGACGAAAGGCCAGTACACATCGCCCGAAGGCCTGTTCTATGGCGGCACCGCGCCGGCGTGGAGCAATCGGACCTTGCGCGCGATCCTGCGCAAATACGCCGCCTCGGCCACGCACCTCGGCTGGATCGACGTTCACACGGGCATCGGCCCCTATGGCCACGGCGAGAAGATCTACCCGGGACGAAACGCGCCCGAAGACCTTGCGCGCGCCAATGCCTGGTGGGGTGCCGACGTGTTCGCCCCGTTCGCCGGCGACTCCGTCTCGGCCGACGTGTCGGGTCCGGTGATGTCGACTGCGTACGATGAATGTCCGGATGCCGAAGTCACGCCGATGGGTCTGGAGTTCGGCACGCTGCCCGACGACGAGGTCCTGAAGCGCCTTTGCGCCGACACCTGGGCGCGTCGCCACCCGGACGCGCCGCAAGCACTGCAGCGCGAGATTCGAGCGCAGCTGCGAGACGCGTTCTATTGCGACAACGACGAATGGAAGGGCATGGTCCTCGGACAGACCCGCGTCGTCCTGCTGCAGACGCTGCAAGGACTCCGCAAGGGCTGAGCGGCCGGGCCATGGACGGCCAAGGGACGGGCCGTCCCCTTGAGGAGATCGACAACGACGCCGCCGAACGCGCCCTGCGTGGGGTTGCTCCCGGAAAAGGCAACGGCATCTTCATGCGTTCGGACGCCGGAGGCGAACGAGCCGCAGCGATCTACAGCCTTGTGGCGACGGCCAAGCTCAATGGGCTCGCCCGGCAGGCCTGCCTCCAGGACGTCCTGACCCGCATCGCCGACCACCCCGTCAACAGGATCGGGGAACTGCTGCCATGGAACATCGGCTTGGGCAAGGTCGCCGACGAACGACCAATCGATGTCGCGAAGGCCGCCTGAAACTCGGCGCTGGCCCTCTACGACCGCGGCCGCCAAGAGCGGAACGCGCGCTGCCGAAGGGCTGCGAAGGGTAGGATCGCTGACGCATGGTTTCGACCAGCGACAGTCAGGAGTCGGCCAGCACCTGTCCTTCGCGAATGACCGGTTTCCGGTTGTCCACCGAGACGGCAGCAGCCCAAACGCCGGCGGGCTATCGTTGAACTTGGTGAGACATCATCTGCGTCTTGCACCCGGGACTCGATCGTCGCGCGAACTCTGCGCATGCTGCCAGGAACCTTCGGAGGGCCTTTCATGGCTAACTCATGTCGCGTGATCGTGGTCGGCGGCGGTATCGTCGGTGCCAGCGTCGCCTGGCATCTGGCGCGGCGCGGCGCGAGCGTCACCGTGTTGGACGCAGTCGACCTCGGCGGAACAGCAACTGCGGCTTCGTGGGGGTGGATCAACGCCTGCATGGCTGACACCCCGGACTACGTGCGCCTGCGCGTGGCGGCCATGGACGACTGGCGCCGCCTCCAATGCACGATGCCGCAGCTTCAGGTGCAATGGTCGAACGCCCTCGTCTGGGATGCGCCTGCGGCGGAACTTGAGGCCCGAGCCGAGCGATTCGAATCGTGGGGGCTGCCAGTGCGCGTGGTCGATGGTGTTGCCTGCCGCGCGATCGAGCCCGCGCTCCTGCAGGTTCCCGAGATCGCGTTACACCTTCCAGGCCAGGCTTCGGTGGATGCGCTGCAGGCCGCGACGTCACTGCTGGACGCCGCGTCGGCGAGTGGCGCTCGGGTGATCGCGCGCACGCATGTTCGCGCCATCACGACATGCGACGCTCGCGTGACGGGTGTGCTTACGGCGGACGGCGTGCTGGCAGCTGATGTCGTCGTCATCGCCGCCGGTAGCGGATCGCCAGCCCTGCTGGCCGCGCTGGACATCGCGCTTCCGGCGGCCCGTGACGACGGCGCATTCATCACAGTGACAAAGCCGATCGAACCGCTTCTCGAGGGCCTGCTCGTCTCGCCCGGCATCAGCCTGAGGCAGGACATCCATGGTCGTCTGATCGCCACACTGGATGCGACAGACATCCCTGCGGGCGCCACCCCGGAACAGGCCGGCCTCCAAGCGATGCGACATCTCGTTCACCTGAGGTCCGAGCCTCTCGGCGTCCGACATGTCAGCGCAGTCCGCCCGATGCCGTCGGACGGCCATCCGGTCGTCGGCCCCACCCGGCTGGCAGGGCTGCATGTCGCGTATACGCATTCGGGCGTGACGCTCGCGCCGCTGCTGGGGCGTTTCGTCAGCGAGGCGATCCTGGACGGCCTGGATCATCCGCTTCTCTTCCCATTCAGACCGGCGCGCTTCGCAACGCAATGAATGGCCAGCGCTGTCGCCCATTCCCCTGGAAGCTCCCTGAAAAGACACGGTCAACGCGGTTGAACGCGGCAACCTCGCGCACCTGGACGAGGATGCCAGC
>FSVG01000712.1_pt1 | contig 10939 bp, 11 predicted proteins | sample 1637511 | NCBI WGS metagenome assembly FSVG01 (sample SAMEA3914816, study PRJEB12502) | metagenome | biome: forest; material: soil | place: USA | collected 2011-09-16 | depth 0.3 m
CGGATTCCATCCATGAGAAAAGGAGCGGCAATGAAGACATTCAAAACAGCATTTGTCCTGGTGCACGGCGGCTGGCACAACAAGTCAACTTGGTACAAGGTCGCGCCCCAGCTCGAAGAGCAAGGGTTTAGCGTATTCAGCCTCGACCTGCCTGGCGCGGGCGTGCACGCGATCGCTCCAAGTTCGGTCCATACTCGGCCATTCGATTTCGCAGCCTTCGCTGCGGAACCTTCTGCAAGTGCCGGGATCACACAGGCACAGCGCACACAAGCCGTGGTGGAACTGGTTGGGCAAGCCGCTTTGAGCTGCGATGGGCGAGTCATCCTGGTCGGGCACTCAGCCGGCGGGATGACGGTATCGGCCGTTGCCGAGCAGGTGCCTGAACTTGTCGGCGCAGTCGTGTACATCTCCGGGTTCCTCGTGCCTGAGGGCAAATCGTTGCGAGAGATGCTTCAGCACGCAAGCCTCTCCTCAGCGACGTCACCCCGACTGTTCGTCGGGAACCCGTTGGCCATCGGAGCGACGAGAATCCACGCCGGATCGGCCGATGAGAGCTACAGGGCTCTCCTTAAAAGGTCGTTCTACGACGATGTCTCGGAGTCCGAGTTTGACCAGATATCGGCTCAACTTCATTGGGACGAACCAAATGCTGGCGCCCTGGCCCCGTCGCCGATCACCGCCGGAAGATTCGGCTCAGTGGCACGCCACTACATTCGCTGTACGCAAGATTGCGCGATTCCGTTGACCGCCCAGGATCACATGATCGACTCGGTCGACAGTGCGCTTGGCAGCAAGACAGCGACCCACACCCTGCACAGCAGTCACTCGCCATTCCTTTCTCAGCCGGCGGCTCTGTCCAAGATTCTCGTGGGGATTGCCGTTGAATCCGTGCGTGAACGGCACACTGCGCGATGCCAGGAGTCCGACGTATGACCAACGACGAGTTCGAGCTTCGTCTCAAAGCCCTGCGTCCCCGGTTGCATCGGTATTGCGCCCGCATGACGGGTTCCAGCGTGACAGGCGAGGACGTTTTGCAGGAGGCCCTCATCAAGGCCTTGCATGCGCGCAACCAGGGCACCGTGGTGATGAACTTCGAAGCCTGGATGTATCGCATCGCTCACAACGCAAGTCTCGATTTCTTGCGCGAAATGACCCGCAACACCGTCATCCCGCTCACAGACGAGGTCGAAGCACCACCGTTGCCCGAGGCCTATGTGGTGGCGATCAGCTTCCAGACCTTCTTGCGACTGCCAGAACTGCAACGCTGCGCTGTGATCCTCAAGGATGTGCTCGGGCATTCGATCGAGGAGATCGCCAGCATCGCGGAGTGTTCCGCCGCCGCCGCCAAGTCGGCACTGCAGCGCGGTCGAGTGACGCTTCGTCAGTTTGCCGACTCCCCTGACAATGTTCGTCTGCCTCTCATGTCCGATGCGGATCGGCAGAAGATTGGCCAGTTCGTCGAGCTCTTTCGCAGCGGCGAATTTGATGTAATCCGCACCATGCTCGCTGACGATGTGAAACTTGACCTGGTCAATCGGCTCCAGCTGAAAGGCCGCGAGCAGATCGCTCCCTACTTTTCGCGCTACGCAGAAGTCAAGAAGTGGCGCTTTTCGCTCGGTGCGGTCGAAGGCCGCCCCACTATGCTCGTGTTCGACGGCGACACCGCGAGGGAGCCTTCGCATTTTGTCCTGGTCGACTGGCGCGACCATCAGATCGCGAGGATTCGGGACTTTTTATTCGCGCCCTACGCGCTCGAATCCGTGGATTGGGTGACTTTGCCCTGAGGGGGCTGTCCTGCGCTTCGACCCCTTGACGATGCCCTAGAGACGCCGGACACGGCAGCCGAGCCACGCGGCGCCGTTCTATGTGTCTTGACCGATCAGCAAGCGCTTGCCGCCGCACCGGAAATCGCCGGGCGTGCAGCCGACATCGCGTCGGAAGGTGCGGAGGAAATTCGAGAGATCCGCCCACCCGCTTTCATACGCGACGTCGGTGATCGGCAGGGACGTGTCCCGCAGCAGGTCGATGGCTCGCAGCAAGCGGATGCGCATCAGGTATTGATGCGGCGTCACGCCGATCGAGCGCTTGAACGACCGCATCAAGTGGAAGCTGCCGACACCCACGGATTGCGCCACATCGTCGATCGAGATCTGTTCGCTGGCTCGACTCTCGATGCAACTGGCCGCCGACCAGGCGCGCTCCTCCTGCAGCGCGCTGGCCAACGATACTGACCGGCGCGAGATCGCCGAATGCACGGCGCCGACGACGGCCAGGGTACCCTCTTCGAGTGCGAAGCCCTCGTCGCCGTCAGCGAGCAGGTTGGACAGCAGCGCCGCGACGCGCGGCAAGGGCGGCAGCGCGGGCTGCTTGAGTCGCGGCGCCGTACCCGGCATGCCGAGCGCGCTCAGCGAGTCCTCCAGCATCGGGGCCGGTATGGAAAGAAAGATGCAGTCGTCCCCGCTGCCGTCGCTGAGGGCGTGCGAGCAGGCATAGCCGTCGCCCGGATTGCCGAGCATCAGCCAGCCCGGCGTGAGATGAGCCTTGCCGGCCACGGTGCGATAGCCCAGCGATCCGCGCTTTATCGAACGAATTTTCCGGCGGCGTCGATCATGGTCAGTTCCACGAATGCTGAACCGTCGTGCTTGCCGGAAGAATAGGTCACCCGATAGCCGCCGAAGTCGCTCGTTCGCAGGGACTCGAGCGCGGTTACAAGTTTCTCTCTCGTCAGGTCGCGACCGGCTCTCTGAAGGCCTGTCACCAGGACTTTCGCGGCGATGAATCCCTCCATCGACACAAGGCTGAAGTTCTCGGTGCCGGCACTCTTCATGGCGGCTCTGTACTCCACGGTGATAGGCAGCGTATTGCCCCAGGGATACGGGCTTGTTTGGGAAATGATCACGCCACGGCTCGAGGCACCAAGCTGCCGAATGAAATCCGGCGTTCCCACGAAGGACAGGCTTGCGAACTGCGCCGTTCTGCCGGTCTTCTCGTAGGCGCTGACCAATTTCTGCGCCACGGAACCGGCGGCTATCAGGATCACGACCTTGGGAGACGCTTGCGCCAACTTGGCCGTCGCGTCTGCGACGTTCGAGCCATCGGTCTCGATGCTGACCGAAGCGGCGGCCCTGAGATTCTTTTCCCTCATGAGGGCTTCCGCGGCCACGGCCCCGGATTTTCCGAACGCGTTGTTCTGGTAGGCGATCGCGACGTTGTTGAGACCGACCATCGACAGGTAGTCGACAATCTTCGAAAGCTCGTGCGAATAGCTCGCCTTCGTGTGGAACAGGTAGCGGCTGTAGGAGACCGGCGGGCGCAGTGAGTCGGCGCCGCTCAAGGTGCCGACCAAGGGGATGTTCTTCTCGTCGAGGATCGGCATGACCGCGGCCGTGTTGCCGGTCCCGATATAGAAGCCCAGCGCGAACACCTTGTCGCGATCGATCAGGGTCCTGGTGTTCTCGACCGTCTTCCTGGGGTCGTAGGCATCGTCCAGGGAAATCAGCTCGATCTTCCGGCCGTTCACGCCGCCGACTTGGTTAAGTCCGCGAAAGTAGGCCTTGACGCCGAGCGTGTACTCCTTGCCCAGTTCACTCAATGGTCCGCTGAATGCGTTTGATTGCCCGATCAATATCCTGTCGGATTCCACACCCGGTTCGGTGGCGCGAGCCGGGACGATGGCACCGGCGATCAAAATCAAGGCCGCGACACGAAGGCCGATCTTCAAAGCACCGAACATGGCTACGTTTCCTGATAGATAAATCGGTTCATCGACGCGCAAACGGTGAACGCCAGCGCCCCTGGCGCCCACAAACCGCGGAGCCGGCAGAAATCGCCCAGCGCGCCGCTCTTGATGTGCGGATCCGATCCAGAGGTGCGCGGTGCTCCTATGTCACGATATTCGCCGTTTGAGAGGCTGCTCACTGAGGTGTCCTTGTTCAGGCAAAAGCCTCGGATTGCCCTCTTGCCTCCACAAGGATTGTCGCAGGCGCAAGCGAAGGCATAGGATTTGAGGTCAGGAGTTCTCGGCATGCGCGCGCCTTGAGCGCATCGTCGAGCCGGAGATGGTGCGCAAGATCTGCCTGCGTCGACCTACATCTCGTCGCGCTCGGGCAGGGACGCCAGCAGTTCCGCCATCGCGGAGGCGTCTATCAAGGCGGTCTTCACGCTAGGCGATGCGGTGATGACATCGAGCGATTGGAGGCCATATGCACGCGCCGCCGCGCGCGCTGCATCCCGGTCGCGCGCCTCGATCGCGTCGACCAGGGCCTTGCGGGCCTTGGTGAGTTTCGATGTCGTCTTGCGCCACGATTCGAGCGACCGGCCGGACGACTTGCGGGCGAGTCCGATCTGGATCCGGGCCAGGAAGCGGCATAGAGCCGCCAGAAGCGGATTGCCTCCCGCTTCGGACAGGACACTGAGAAACCGCGTGAGCGCTTCCGCAATCTCTTCAGGATTGCTCGTCTTCGAAATGACCTCCAGCGACTCGCGCATGGACGCGATGTCGGCCTTCGTCGCGTGTACTGCAGCCAGTTCAGCAGCGTGGACATTGAGTGCATTGAGGACGCCCAGCAGATCCGGCACCCCGACGCGCTCCAACTGGATCATCGACTGGAGCGAGACAGCGATGAGTTGATCCGGGTCGGCGGTGACGTAGGCGCCGCTTCCGTGTCTGACTTCGATCAACCGTGTCGTGGTCAGGCCCCGGATCGCTTCGCGCACGGTCGGCCCGCTGACGCTGTAGGCGTCCGCAAGCTTCTTCTCGGTCGGCAACTTCGCGCCGCGCGGCAGGCGTCCGCTGAGGATGGCTTCGCGAAGATCGACCAGTATCTGCTCCGCCGCATTGCCGCGATCGAGCCGTTTCGACGGTTGCCAAATTTCTTCTGCATGCATGCGCCGATCCTTTTTTTGCAACGCCTAGTATTTACCCTAGTCATAAAGTCACCTGGTGACTGACATCATGATTCCAGGTGACACGGTGATCTTACCGAATGCGGCTCAGATCGCTTGGAAAATCCCGTGCATCCGGGCGGCCCGCCCGATTCCGCGCCCTTCCCATGGACTGGCGAAGCGGAACAGAGCCGCTTGCAAAAGCAATGACTCGAGACATCAATGCAAGAGACTGGAGACAAATTGACCTTCGAACATTTCAAGCCGCTGGCCGCGGCGCTGGGTGCGCTCGTCCTGACGCAGGCGTCGTACGCTTACGAACCCGGCTATCCCGGCTGGGCCCTCCCGCCGGGCACGCTCATCGGGGTGCCCGCCGGTTCGCCCGCGACCGGCCTTTACAGCGCGAACCAACTATTCGCATTCCCCGCCCGTCAGGTCGGTCCTGGCGCCACGTCGCCAAGCAGGACGTCCGTGCACACGACTTCGTACGCGACCTCGCTGTTGTGGGCACCTGGATGGACCGTGTTGGGCGGAACGTACGATGCCCTGATCGTGCAACCGTTCACCATCGCGGATGCGGGCGCACCCATCAACGTGCAGAAGTCGGGCCTGCACAACACCGTCATTGTTCCCATTGAGCTGAGCTACAAACTGGGTGATAGCGGCATGTACGTCAAGCCGACATTCGCCATGAGCGTCCCGGACGGCACCATCAGCGGCGCCAACGGCCTGGGCAGCATCGGCAATCCGTGGTGGGTCTTCCAGCCGGGCGTCGTCGTTTCCTATCTGAAGAACGGGTGGAAGCTGTCGGCGAATCTCTCTGAAGAGCTCAACACGAAAAGCACGAAGACCGACTATCGCACCGGCAACATCCTGCACCTGGAATTGACCGGAACCCACGCCTTCGGTTCCTGGACCATTGGTCCCGTGGCGAGCTACATCGGTCAGGTCACCAACGACAACTCGAGCGCGTACTACCACAACACCGTGGGCACCAATCGCTACGATATCTACTCCGTGGGCGCGTTGGTGGGCTACAACTTCGGCCCGGCGGCGCTCGACTTCTGGGCCACGAAAGACACGTCCGCTACCGCTTCGAACAACGGTTCCGCTCCGGTCGACAAGGCGGTCGTTCCCTCGGGACTCAAGCTCTTCGCCCGGCTGACTTTCAAGATCAACTGACGCTGCCACGTCTCCACAGGCTCGATCCCATGAACCAACCCAAAACGGCCAGCCTGGAATCGATCATCGATTCCGGTCCGGTCACTTCCTATCAAATCGTCATCATGGCGATCTGCGCAATCGTCGCGATGATGGACGGCTTCGATACGCAGGCCATCGCGTTCGTAGCACCGGAAATCGCGGCCGCATGGCATGTCGATCCTTCGCTGTTCGGACCGGTGTTCGGGGCCGGGCTGCTCGGCGGGCTCATTGGCGGAATCGTCATCGGAACCGCCGGCGACCGTTTCGGTCGCCGGCCGGCGCTCCTCCTCTCGGTGCTGATCTTCGCTCTCGGCTCGCTCGCGACGGCGCGGGCGGAGTCGGTCGGCGCGCTGATCGCACTGCGCTTCGCGACCGGCATCGGCTTGGGGGGCGCGCTGCCGTGTTTCATCTCGCTGACCTCCGAGTACGCGCCCAGACGCCTGCGATCCACGCTGGTGGGCGCCATGTTCTGCGGCTTTCCCCTCGGGGCGCTGGTCGGCGGCATGGTGTCGGCCAAGCTGATCCCCGCCCATGGATGGGCCAGCGTGTTCCTGTTCGGGGGGGTGTTCCCGCTGCTCGTCATTCCGCTCGTAGCCGCCGTCGTGCCAGAGTCCGTGCGCTTCCTCGCGCTGCGCAAGGATGCCGCGAGCATCGAACGAGTACTGCGGCGCATGAAGTCCTCGACGCTCTGGGACGGCAGGCCGCCGGCGGATACGACACGGGAGCATGCGCCGGTGTCCCAACTGTTCGCCGGAGGGCGCGCCGGCGGCACGTTTCTCCTGTGGGTCACATTGTTCTGCAGCCTCCTCCTCACTTATTTCCTGATCAACTGGATCCCGGTCATCGCGCGCCGGGCGGGCCTGGACATCGGCACGGCGGTCCACGCGGTCGCCATGCTGAACCTGGGTGCGCTGGTGGGCTGCATCGCGTTGGGCCGTCTCGCGGACCGCTATAACCGCACCGTCGTGATCGGCGTCGGCTACGCGCTCGGGGCGGTCGTGATCGCCTTGGTCGGACACACGGGGTCCTCGGGCGCGTTACTGTGCTTGGCGACCTTCGCCGCGGGCTGCCTGAGCGTCGGCGCCCAGATGTGCTCCGTCGCGCTCTGCGCCGACTACTACGAGACCTTCCTGCGCTCGACCGGGGTCGGTTGGTCGATCGGCATCGGACGCCTGGGCGCCATCGTCGGGCCGGTCGTCGGCGGGATTTTGCTGAACGGCGGGACCGATCCGTCGACCCTCTTCGTCGTAGCCGGCGCGACCTCGCTCGCCGCCGCCACGGCCGTTTTCGCGCTCGGTCGCTACGTTCCGCGAAAACTCGATCGCACGGAAAGGCCCGTGCAATTGCCCGTCTAGCGCCGTTCGTGGACGCACCGGCGGCCCGGTCTTCCATCTCTTCGAAATCGATCATGCAACAACTTCTGCTTTCTGATGCCGCCCTCATCGTCGACACCGCCCTCGCGAAAGGTCGCGAACTCAATTGCCATCCGCTCACCGTCTCGGTATTGGACGCAGGTGGACACCTGCTTGCGCTGAAGCGCGAGGATTGCAGCGGCATCCTGCGACCGCAGATCGCCCAGGCCAAGGCCTGGGGCGCGCTGGGCATGGGACATGGCGGGCGGAACTTGGCCGAACGCGCCGCCGCGGCCCCAGCGTTCTACGCCGCATTGACCGACATCTCGGGAGGTCGGATTGCCCCCGTACCGGGTGGGGTATTGATCCGCAATGACGCTGGCGATGTGCTCGGCGCCGTCGGCATCAGCGGCGATCACCCGGACAACGACGAGGCGTGCGCCGTCGCAGCCATTGCCGCGGCGGGCCTCGTCTCCGACTGCCATTGAACAACCCGGCCCGTCGAGCGTAGTCCGACGGATCTGCGTCGCGGCACGGACCCATCCGGAGACTGGTCTCAGCCGCCGGCGCGTCGTGCAGAACAGGCCTGCGCCATTCCATGGCGTACGTGCCACCCGCCTCTTCTTTCCTTTGGAGCAATGATGAAACACAAGCGATACAGCGCAACGGACTGGCAGAAGGACCACCCCAGCGGGATCCTCGTCTTCCAATATTGCATGGTCGGTGAGGCTCAATCGCCCGACAACTTCATGTTGGTGCTCGGCCGGCAGGATGGTGACTTCCACATGCCCCGCCATCGTCACAACTTCGATCAGATCCGCCTGCCGCTACGTGGAGACATGAACATCGGCGATGGTCTGACCTTGAAGGAAGGCCAGGTCGGCTATTTCCCTGAAGGCTTGCCGTACGGACCGCAAGACGATCCGCTGGGCAACACGCCGCCTGGCGAACGCCTGAATCTCGTGCTGCAGTTCGGCGGTGCTTCGGGCGTCGGCTTCATGAGCATGGACCAACGCCTGAAGGCCCGGGACGAACTGGCCAGCGTGGGCCAATGGGTCGGACCGAACTATCGTCATCCGGACGGAAAGCTCGAGTGGGGCCTGAACGTCATCTGGCGCCACGTGTTCGGGGAACGCCTGAAATACCCCATGCCGCGCTATCCGAAGCTGGTAATCGCCGATCCGCAGCGCTTCAACTGGCTTCCGATTCGAGAGAGCCCCGGGGTCTGTCGCAAGTACCTGGGTTCGTTCACGGAGCGCGCCGTGTCGATCGAGATGATCAGGATCAAGGCCGATGCCGAATGGATCTCCACGAATTCCGAGGCGCGTCGCTTGCTGTTCGTGATCACCGGCGAGGGCACCGGCGCAAGCCAGGCCCTCGGGCCCTACGACACGCTCCAGTTCGAGGCGTCCGAGACGGCGATCATCACGGCCTCCCGCGAACTGCATCTGTTCGTGATCGGACTGCCTCCGGTGACGCTGCCGCCGTCCGAGGAGAGCGAGGCCGAATTCGACATGGTCGAGGGAGCCGACAATGACCGACTCTGATACGCGCGCCGTGGAACGATTGCTGAGCGACTTCGCCTGGAACGCGGACCAAGGCGACGGCGATGGCCTCGGTGCCCTGTTCGCGCCGGAAGCAACGCTCATCGTCGGAGGGAAGCAGTTGGCAGGGCGCGCGGCGATCGCTGCGGATTGCCATCGCCGGGCCAGCCAACCCGGGAGGAAGGTGCGCCACATCTGGTCCAACCTCCGGTTGGAAGGCGACGCCGCTCGCGGCCTCTCGGCGACCGCGGTGCAGATGACCTTTGAACAGATGGACGGCCAACAGGGAACCTGTTTGCGCATCAACGACCTGTTCGACACCTACGTGCGAGACGCCGAAGGCAGGCTGCGCTTCGCCAGTCGCGAGATCCGGCGTGAAATGTCGCTGGAGCTCTGAGGCTCCGGTGCAGCCCACTGCCGGCTGCATGCACCGCCAGGCCGCGTCACGTGCGGCGACCGGATTCAGCTCAGAACGGGTAGTGCCGCGGGCTTGTCTGCACGGTGATCCAGCGCAGGTCCGTGAACTCCGCGATCCCGGCCTTGCCGCCGAAGCGCCCGTAGCCACTGCCTTTCACGCCGCCGAAGGGCATCTGAGGCTCGTCATGCACTGTGGGGCCGTTGACATGGCAGATGCCCGACTGGATGCGCGATGCGATGGCCAGCGCGCGCGCGACATCCCTGCTGAAGACGGCCGCCGACAGGCCGTACTCATTGTCGTTGGCGCATGCCACGGCCTCCTCGTCGCCGCGTACGCGAACGATTGCCTTGACCGGACCGAACGACTCTTCGCTATAGATCTTCATCTGCGGCGTGACGTGATCGAGGAGTGTCGCCGGCATCAGCGTGCTGGTGGATTGGCCTCCGCACACCAGCGTCGCACCGTGGGCGAGCGCGTCGGCAACTAGTTGATTGCAGCGCTCGACTGTCGCCATGTCCACCACCGAGCCCAGCACAACGGGGCCGCGGCGTGGGTCGCCCAGCGGCAGGCTGATCGCCTTGGCCGCCAGGCGCGCGACGAAGTCGTCGGCGATCTTCGCGTCGACGACGAAGCGCTCTGTCGACATGCAGATCTGGCCAGAGTTCGCGAAGGCGCCGAAGGCGGCTGCTGCGACCGCAGCGTCGAGGTCGGCATCGTCGAGCACCAGGAAAGGCGCCTTGCCGCCGAGCTCCAGTACCGCAGGCTTGAGCTGCCGGGCGCAACTCGTGGCGATGATCCTGCCGACACGCGTCGAGCCGGTGAAATTGACTCGTCGCACGGCGGGATGGGCGATCATCGCGTCGACCACCTCGGCGGCATCCGCCGGTGCATTGGTGACGAAATTCACGACGCCCTTCGGGAAGCCCGCCTCCACGAGCGCTTCCACAATGAGGCTGTGCGTGGCTGGACACAACTCCGAGCCTTTGAGGATGACCGTGTTGCCACACGCCAATGGCGTGGCGATGGCCCGCGCGCCGAGGATGACTGGCGCGTTCCACGGCGCCATGCCGAGCACGACGCCGGCAGGCTGGCGTACGCCCATGGACAGGCTGCCCGGGACGTCCGACGGGATGACCTCGCCGGTGATCTGCGTGGTCAATGAGGCGGCCTCCAGGAACACGCCTGCCGCGAGGTGAACGTTGAAGCCGGCCCACAGGCCGGATGCGCCCGTCTCGTCGGCCATCGCGGCGGTGAATTGCGCAGCCTTGGACTCGATTACCTGGGCCGCCTTGAGCAGCATCGCACGCCGTTCGGACGGGCCAGTCGCTGCCCACGTCGGAAAGGCCTTGGCCGCGGCTTCGATGGCGGCGATGGCGTCCGCCACCGTCGCCGCAGGCGCCGTGGTCGCGACGCCGCCGTCGAGCGGATTGCGCCGCTCGAAGGTGGCGCCGTTGCGCGCCTGGGTCTGCTCGCCGCCGATGAGCATCGAGATGGTCTGCATGGTGTCTTGTCTCCGTGAGGTTCAGGGCAGTATTGCC
>FSVG01000391.1_pt1 | contig 10874 bp, 5 predicted proteins | sample 1637511 | NCBI WGS metagenome assembly FSVG01 (sample SAMEA3914816, study PRJEB12502) | metagenome | biome: forest; material: soil | place: USA | collected 2011-09-16 | depth 0.3 m
AGAGCGCGGACGCACGCTGGTGGATCGCATCCTGTCGTTCAGCCGGGGCACCGGCGAACGGGTGCCGGTGCACGTGGAGAAGGTCGTGCGCGAGGCGCTGGACCTGCTGCAGGCGAAGCTGCCGCCGCGCATCACGCTGCGCACCCGCCTGGACGCGGAGCGCGCCGCGATCCACGGCGACGCGACCCAGATCCACCAGCTCCTGATGAACCTCGGGACGAACGCGGTGCATGCCATGCTGGAGGAAGGCACCTTGTCCGTCACGCTCGACGCCGTCGAAGTGCTCGAGTTGCGGCAGGTCACGATCGGGGTGGTGACGCCGGGCGCGTGGCTGGTGCTGAAGGTGGCGGACGAGGGCACCGGGATCCAGGACGAGATCCTGGATCGGATCTTCGATCCGTTCTTCACGACCAAGGACGCCAACGTCGGCACCGGACTGGGCCTGTCGCTGGTGCTGCGCATCGTGACGGAGAGCGGGGGCGCCATCGACGTGCGCAGCGAGCCGTTTGTCGGCACCACGTTCAGCGTCTACCTGCCCCGCGCCGGCGATGCGCCCGAGGAGTCGGACGACAAGGCGCTCGCGCCGCCGGCAGGCCAGGGGCAGCGCGTCCTCGTCGTCGACGACGAGGACGCGCTGCTCGAACTGACGACCGACGCGCTGCGCGAACTGGGCTACCGGCCCGTCGGATTCGGCTCCGCGATCGCCGCGCTCCGGGCTTTCCGGGTCGATCCGGACGCGTTCGACGTCCTGATCACGGATCAGCGGATGCCCGGCATGACCGGCGACCGGCTCATTCGCGAGATCCGGCGCGTGCGTCCCTTGATTCCGGTCATCCTGGTCAGCGGCTACGTGGACGACCCCACCGTGTCGCGTTCGGACAGCGGCTTCGCCGACGAGATCCTCGTCAAGCCGCTGCGCGGCAACACGCTCGCGGCGAGCCTCGCGCGCCTGCTCGGATCCGGTTGAAGCCCGGGGGCCGCGAGGCGGCCCCGACCTTGGTTGCCGGTCACCCATCGAGGGGATGCCGCCTCCGTCGCCCCGCGCTGACGATGCCTGCCAGCGTCGGAGTTTGCGGGAAACGTCGTTCACGCACTCTCGGCGCCAGGCATTGCGCCTCGCCCGTCGAAAGTGTCGCGAACGTGAGATCGGTAGAGACCATCGCCCTGCTGCGCCGGGAGGCCGGACTCGTCCTTGCGCGCGGCGTGCGGCGCGCGGATCGAAGCCCGGTGCTCGTCCTGAGCGCCGACGGCGACCCTGCATCCCCGGACGCCGCGCAAAGAATCGAGCACGAATATGCGCTGCGCGACGCCCTGGCGCCCGAGTGGGCGGCCAAGCCGATCGAGCTCCTCGAGGAGGCGGGCCGTCCGGTGCTCCTGCTGGCGAATCCGGGCGGGGATCTCCTGAGCCAGCACGTCGGCAGACCTTGGGAGCTCGGTGCATTCCTGCGGCTGGCGATCGCGCTCGGCGATGCGCTGCAAGGCGTTCACGCACGCGGTCTCGTCCATCGGGACGTGAAGCCCGCGAACATCCTGTTCGACATCGACCGCGGACGCGCGTGGCTGACCGGCTTCTCGATCGCACGGCTGGCAGCGGAGGCGGTCCCGCGCAACGACGAGCCGGAGACGATCGCCGGAACCTGGGCCTACATGGCGCCTGAACAGACGGGCCGCATGAATCGCGCGGTCGACGCGCGAAGCGACCTGTATTCGCTCGGCATCGTGTTCTACGAGCTGCTGACCGGCACCCCGCCGTTCAGCGCGTCGGATGCGTCCGGGTGGATCCACTCCCACGTGGCGCGGTCGCCGGTGCCGCCGGCGGAACGCCAGCCCGGCGTGCCGGGCGTGGTGTCCGCGCTGGTCACGAAGCTTCTCGCAAAGGCCGCCGAGGATCGCTATCAGTGCGCGCAAGGTGTCGCGACGGACCTGCGCACGTGCCTCGCCGAATGGGAGACCCGACACCGGATCGACGCCTTCACGATCGCCTCCCGGGACGGCCCCCGGCGCCTGAGCCTGAGTGCGCGGATCCATGGCCGCGCGAAGGAGGCCGCGGTGCTGGCCGATCACTACGAGCGCGTCCTCACGCGCGGGGACACCGAGTTCGTGCTGGTGTCCGGCGATGCGGGCGTCGGCAAGTCGACCTTGGTCCAGGAACTGCGCACGGGCCTTGCGCCAGGCCGTGGCCGCTTCATCGCCGGCAAGTTCGATCCGAGACTCCAGGACGTTCCCTATGCCACGATCGCGCACGCCTTCCAGGATCTCGTCACGCGCATCCTGGGCGAGGACGAGGCCTCCGTCGCCCGCTGGCGCTCGGTGTTGCGGGAGGCCCTCGGCACGAGCGGCATCCTGCTGGTGGAGCTCGTCCCCGAGCTGCTGGCGCTGGTCGGTCCGCAGGCTCCGGTCGCAGCCGTCTCCGCGCACGAGGCCACGCTGCGCTTCCAGTCGACCTTCCTGCGGTTCGCGAGCGCCTTCGCGCGCCCGGGTTGCCCGCTGATCCTGTTCCTGGACGATCTCCAGTGGCTCGATCCGGGCACGCTCTCCCTGGTCGAATTCCTCGCGACGCATACGGACGCGCACCATCTGCTGCTGGTGGGCGCGTACCGCCACGACGAGGTGCCCGCGGATCATCCGCTGGCGCGCACGCTGGCGTCCATACGGGCGACCGGCCGCCAGATCGACGATCTCCGCCTCGAGCCGCTCTCGGTCGACGACATCGCGCATGTCGTGCGCGACGCGCTGCGCGGCGATCCCGACCTGGCACGGGCGCTCGGCGAACTCGTCCATCGAAAGACGGAAGGCAATCCGTTCCATGCGCGCCAGTTCCTCGCGAGCCTGGAGGAGGAGGGCATGCTGCGCTTCGACCGTGCGCGCTCGGCATGGCAGTGGGACGGCGCGCGCATCGCGCACAAGGACTCCACGGTCAACGTCGTCGAGCTCGTGGCGCGTCGCCTGTCCCGCCTCCCGGCGCAGGCGCAGCGGGCGCTGCGGATCCTGGCTTGCCTGGGAAGCCGGGCGGACCACGAATCCCTGGCGGCATTGCTGGGCGGAACCCAGGGCATGCACGCGCGGTTGCGCCCCGCCGTCGCGGCCGGGGTGCTGATCGCCGACGATGGCCACTACCGCTTTCTTCACGACAGGGTTCGGGAGACGGCCTACGCACTCATCGCCGAGCGTGCGCGGCCGCGCAGGCACCTGCGCATCGGCCGCCTGCTGTCGCGGCGGCTGAGCGCCGAGAAGGCCGCCGAGCGCATCTTCGATATCGCCCACCAGATCAACAAGGGGCTGCCTCTGCTGTCGTCGTGGACGGAGCGGGCATGGGCGGCCGACGTCAATCTCCAGGCCGGACGAAAGGCCAAGGCGTCGACGGCCTATGCCTCGGCATGCAGCTACCTGGATGCCGGCGTCGATGCGCTGACGGATGACGGGTGGGACAGGCAGCACGAGCTCGCCTTCGCGCTTGGCCTGGAGCGCGCGGAATGCGAGCTGTGTCGCTCCAACCTGGAGGCCGCATCCGTCCACATGGCCACGCTGCTGCTGCGCGGCGGCTCCAGGGTGGAGATGGCGCATGCGCTGACCCTGAGGATGACCTTGCTGGTGATGCAGGGCGACATCGAGCAGGCGGTCGCCTCGGCCCTCGAGGCGCTGCAGTTGCTGGGGCATCCGTTTCCGGCGCGGCCCTCCGCGGAGGAAATGCACGCCGAGTACCGGGAGGTGTTCGCGGTGCTCGGCGAGCGCAAGATCGAGAGCCTGGTCGAGCTGCCCTTGCTGGCCGACGCCGAGATCCGCGTGGCGCTGGGCATCATGATCAAGCTGGGGCTGGCCTCCTACTACACCGACCAGACGCTCTACCAGGCGGTGACCTTCCGGATGGTCAAGCTCACGCTGCTGCACGGCCATTGCGAGTGGTCTCCGCTGGCCTACAGCGGCATGGCCATCTGTCTGGGGCCGGCGTTCCAGCGCTTCTCGGACGCCGAGGACTTCATCCGCCTGAGTTTCGCCATCACCCATCGGCACGGATTCGCCGCGCGCCTGGCCAGCCTGCACACGCTGCTGCAGCAGACGATCCTCTGGACGCGCCCGATCGCCGAGGCGATCGCCTGCCTGGACACGGGCTTCGAGGTCGCGTTGGAGGCCGGCGACCTCGTCTTCGCCTGCTACGCGCGCGAGCATCGCTTGACCAACCTCGTCACCGCGGGGCGTCCGCTCGACGACGTCTGGCGGGAATCGGTCGCCAGCCTGGACTTCGTGCGCAAGAGCAGGTTCAGGCACGTCGTCGACACGATCTCCAGCCTGCAGGCCTTCGTCCAGGCGCTGCGCGGCAGGGCGGCCGGCGAGGCGCCCATCGACGAGGCCGCGCTGGAGGCGGCCATCGAGGGCGCCGGCCTGCCCATCGTGCGGTGCTGGCATCTCGTCTTGCAGGTGCAGCGCCACTACCTGCTCGGACAACCGGAACGCGCGCTCGAACGGATCGCCGCGATCGAGCCTATCCTGTGGTCGACGCGGTACCACATCCAGTTCGCGACCTTCTGCTTCTATCGGGCGCTCGTTGCCGCGAGCCTGCTCGATCGCGCCCCGCGGGATCGCCGGCCGCAACTGCGAGCGACGCTGGCGGGCGACCTGGCGTTGCTGGCCCGATGGGCGCGCAGCTGTCCCGCGACCTTCGCCCACAAGCTGGCCCTGCTGCAGGCCGAGGCGGCGCGCGTGGACGGCCGCGACCTCGAGGCCCTGGGTCTCTACGAGCAGGCGATACGGCTGGCGGCCGACGCGGGCTTCGTGCAGGAGCAGGCGATCGCCGGCGAGCTCGCCGCCGGCCTCTGTCGTGCCAGGGGACTCGCGGCCACCGCTGCGGGATACCTGAGCGACGCGAAGACGGCCTATGCCCGCTGGGGGGCGCGGGTCAAGGTCGCCCAGCTGGAAGGCCGCGGCGCGCAGGAGGCGCTGGCGCTGGCCCGCCCCGAACCGCCGCGGCCGGCGCCGCGATTCGAGGTCGCCGCGCTGGATCTTTCCGCGATCGTGGAGATCTCGCACACCTTGTCCGGAGAACTCGTGTTCGACAGGCTGGTCGAGAAGTTGATGACGATCGCCATGGCGCAAGCCGGCCCGAGCCGGGGCTTGCTGGTGTGCCTCGCGGGCGACGGACTGCGCATCGTGGCCGAGGCCACGGCCGCACCGGCAGGGGTCGTCGTCCGGATGCTGGACCGGTTGCCCAGGCGCGCGGACCTGCCCCGGAGCCTGCTGGAGGAAGTGATGCGCACGCGGCGCAGCGTCGTCGTGGGCGATCTCGATGTCGAGGCCGCGTATTCGCAGGACGGCTACTTTCGCGAGCGGTCCGCGCGCTCGATCCTGTGCCTGCCGCTCGTGAAGCAGGACGAACTCGTCGGGGCCCTGTACCTGGAGCACGACGGGCGGGCGCATGTCTTCACGCCCGCCCGCTACGCCGCGCTCGAGCTGCTGTCGTCGCAGGCCGCCATCTCGTTGCAGACGGCGTCGCTCTATGCAAGCCTCGAACACGAGAACCTGAAGCGGCGCCAGTCGGAGCAGGCCCTGCACCGATCGCAGGAGCGCTACGCATTGGCGATGGAGGCCGTGGCGGACGGCCATTCCGAATGGAACGCCCAGACCGGGGAGTTCTACGCGTCCCCCCGGCTTCTCGCGCAATGGGGACGGGAGGCGCAGGACGGCCATTCCGGCCGCCGGGACATGCTCGACGCCTTCCCGCTCCATCCCGACGACCGGCCCAAGGTAGCCGCCTTGCTGGCGCACGCTCGTGCGCGCGGTACGCGACGGCTGGAGTTCGACGCCCGCATCCTGCGCCACGGCGAGATCCGCTGGATGCACACGAGCGTGCTGCACGATCGGGATGCCTCCGGGACGCTGCGGCGCCTCGTGTCTGCCAGCACCGACATCACCGAGCGGATGCAGGCCGAGAGCGAGCTGCGCCTGTCGGAGGAGCGCTATGCCTTCGCGCTGGCCGGCTCCGACGAGAGCATCTTCGAATGGGATCTGCGGAGCCAGCGCATCTTCTTCGCCCGGCGCGCCCAGGAGCTGCTCGGCCTGGCGCCCGGCGAGGCCTGGCGCGGCCGCGAAGAGTGGCTGCGCCTCATCCGGCTCCATCCGGACGACGTGGCCCGGCATCGCGCGGCGCTGGATGCCCATCTCGCGGGCCTGAGGCCGCGCTATGACCTCGAGCTGAGGATTCTTTCGCCGGGCGGCACGCGCTGGATCCGTTCGATCGGGACGGTGCTGCGCGATGCGGACGGCGAGGCGTGCCGCATCGTCGGCTCCGTCGGGGACATCACCGCGCGAAAACGGCAGCAGGAGGACATGCTGCGGCTGGAATCGCGCCTGCGCCAGGCCGAGCAGTTGGAGGCGCTGGGGTCGCTCGCCGGCGGCATCGCGCACGACTTCAACAACATCCTGGGGGCGCTCCTGGGATTCGGAGAGCGGGCGCTGCAAGCGGCAGAGGCGGGCAGCCGCCTGCATCGCGACCTGCGCAATGTCGTCGCGGCCGGCGAGCGCGGGCGCACCCTCGCGAAGCGCATCCTGTCGTTCAGCCGCGGCACGGCCGGCGAGCGGACCATCGTCCATGTCGAGCGCTCCGTGCAGGAGGCGCTCGACCTGCTGCGCGCCGAATTGCCCGATCACGTCGCGTTGCGCGTCCAGCTGCGGGCCGGACACGCAGCGATCCTGGCGGACTCGATGCAGATCCATCAGCTGGTGATGAACCTGGGGACGAACGCCGCCCAGGCCATGACGAATGCAGGGACGTTGACGGTGTCGCTGGACGTGCTCGACGTGTTTCAACCGCGCCCCGCCAGGGTGGGCACGGTCGAGGCAGGGTCCTGGGTCCTGTTGCGCGTGGCCGACGAAGGGGCCGGCATCGCGCCGGAGAACCTGGATCGAATCTTCGAGCCGCTGTTCACGACCCGGGAAGACAACGGCGGGATGGGCCTGGGCTTGTCGCTGGTGATGCGCATCGTGCTGCAGGCGAGGGGTGCGATCGACGTGGAAAGCACGCCTGCGGTGGGCAGCGTGTTCACCTTGTACCTGCCGCGTGCCGGCGACGCGCCGGAGGCGGCCCGGGTTCCCGCGCCCGAGCTTCCCCGCGGGCGCGACCAGCTCGTCCTGGTGGCGGACGAGCGCGCGACGCGGCGGCAATGGATCGTGGACGCGCTCGAGGAACTCGGCTACGACCCCTTGAGCTGCGCATCCGTCCCCGCGGCGTTGGAGGTATTCCGCGCCAGCGCGGACGACATCGACGTTCTCGTCGTGGGCCTGCCCGATTCCGGCAGCGCCGAGACCGGGTTGATCCGCGAGGTTCGGCGGCTGCGTCCGCTGTTGCCGGTCGTCGTGATCGGCGTCGACGCCGAGGGCTCGCTGTCCGGCGGCGTCAGCGCGGGGCTTCCGGACGACGTCCTCGACGAGCCGCTGTCCCTCGAACGCCTGGCGATCAGTCTCGAGCGCTTGTTGGCATGAGGCGTGAAGAGCATGTCGACCAGGTCGAAAGTGTGTAATAATGACGTCGACACACTGTCTCGACATGCCTACCAGTACACGCTTCGCCGTCGCCGTCCATGCCCTTGCCGCCCTTGCCGTCAGCGGCGGCAAGCCGCTGCGGTCCGAGGACCTCGCCTATTCCGCCAACACCGGGGCCGTGGTGATCCGTGCATTGCTCTCGCGCCTGAGCGCGGCCGGGCTGACACGATCGCAGCTCGGAGCGGGCGGGGGCACCTTGCTGGCCAGGCCGGCGAAGAAGATCAGGCTGCTCGACGTCTATGAGGCGGTCGAGGACACCGAGCTGTTTTCCATGCACCGCAACCCGCCGTGCGAGAACTGCGCGGTCGGCGGCAACATCCTGGAAGCGATCCACCCGGCGTTGAGCCGGGCGCGGAAGGCGCTGGAAGACGAGTTGGCCAGGACCAGCATCGCCGACGTCGCCGCCGAGGTGGCCCGGCTCGGGAAATTTTCCGTTCCGCTCGAGTGGTGAGCCATTTTTTTCTCTTAAATGTCGTCATGTCGATGACACACAATTATTTGTCCGGTCGCGAGACCTGATTGACGCGTCGAGGCCGCCGGTCGTTCTCGATTTCCATGCCCCCCAACCATCAACAGGAGTTGAACAATGAACATCGGCATCATCGGTTCCGGCGCCCTCGGCGCCAACGTGGCGAGAGCGCTTGCCAGGAAGGGCCTCGCCGCCACGATCTCCAATCGCCGCGGGCCGGCATCCCTGGCGCCGCTGGTCCAGGAACTGGGTCCCTCCATCAAGGCGGCCACCGTTCAAGAGGCGGCGGCCGCGGACATCGTCCTCGTGGCCGTCCGCTGGGTCGACATCGGCAAGGCGCTGAGCGGCCTGCCCGCCTGGAACGGCCGCATCGTCATCGACGGCACCAATCCGGTCGAGTTCCTCGACCCGGATTCGCCCGAAGCCAAGGACCCGGGCAATCCGCTCGCGGCCTATGGCATCAAGGCCGTCGATCTCGGAGCCAGGCACTCGAGCCAGGTGTTGCGCGAGTTCGTTCCTGGCGCGCGGGTCGTCAAGGCGTTCAACCACCTCGACGCCCAGGTGCTGGCGCAGCCGGAACCGGCGGGTGGCCAGCGCGTCCAGTTCTATTCGGGCGACGACGCGGCGGCGAAGGCCGAAGTCCGCAAGATCCTCGAAGCGGCAGGCTACTTTGCGGTGGATCTCGGGCCGCTCGACGTCGGCGGACCGCTGGCGTCGCTGCCGTACGGTCCGCTTGCGGCGATCAACCTCGTCAAGATCTAGGTTCCTAGTCGATGCGCGGGGTCGCTCGCGAGCCGATGGGGCCTGGCATCTTCGTACGCGCCTTGATGGTGTCACCTTGATGGTGTCAGGTCTTGCTTTTTGCACGGCAGGGCCAAATCGAAGCACACAGGGGCGCGCGGGGTCAGGTCTTGCTTTTTGCACGTTGGAGCCAAGTCGAAGCAGACAGTGCCCTTCGTGCAAAAAGCAAGACCTGACACCGCAGATCGACCCCGCAGATGCTTCGTGCAAAAAGCAAGACCTGACACCGCAGATCAGTGGCCATGTGGGTGAGGCCTCGCGTGCGTGGGACCGTTTCATCTGAATTCCTGGGCGACCGGTTGAAATCCTGGGGCAACGGGTGCGGTCGAGAGTGGAGGCGTTCAGGAGAGCACTGCATGACCATCCACCTCGATCACGCCGCGACGCTAGTCGTCGCGCACAAGCCATGACGCAAGAACGCCCCGCAGGAGAATTGCCCCGAGTCGTGATCGTCGGCGGCGGCTTTGCCGGCGTCAGCGCGGCCAGGACGCTGCGAGACTGCCCGGTCGAAGTGCTGTTGATCGATCGCCGCAACCACCACATCTTCCAGCCGCTGCTCTACCAGGTCGCCACGTCCGTGCTGGCGCCCGCCGACATCGCCGCGCCGCTGCGGCAACTCGCGGAGCGCCAGGCCAACCTGTCGGTCATGATGGGCGAGGTCGCCGGCGTCGATCGCATCGCGCAGACCATCCGGGTCACGCCCGCCGGCCTGCAGGAGCGCACGATCAGCTTCGCCTACCTCGTCATCGCGACGGGCGTTCGCTCGAACTACTTCGGGCACGACGAGTTCGCGGCGCATTCCCAGAGCCTGAAGACCCTGGCGGACGCCGAATCCATCCGCTCGCGCATCCTCGGCGCCTACGAGCGTGCGGAACAGTCGGACGACGCCGAGGAACGGCGCCGCGCGCAGACCTTCATCCTGGTCGGTGCCGGGCCCACCGGCGTCGAACTGGCGGCCTCCATCGCCCAGATGGCCCGCATCACGCTGCGGGGCAACTTCCGCCGCATCGATCCGGCGACCTCGCGCATCGTGCTGCTCGAGGCCGGGCCGCGCGTCCTGCCGTCGTTCGACGAGTCGCTGGCGCGCAGTGCCGTGGAGCGATTGCAATCGCTCGGCGTGGAGGTTCGCACCGGCGCCCGCGTGGAGCAGATCGACGCGGAAGGCGTCCTCGTCGGCGGCCAACGCATCGCCAGCACCACCGTGCTGTGGACGGCCGGCGTGCAGGCCTCCGCGCTGATCGGGGAACTGCGCGCGAAGACCGACCGCGCGGGGCGGGCCTGGGTCGAGCCGGGCCTTCATCTCGATGGCGATCCGAACATCTTCGTCGTCGGCGATGCGGCGTGCGTGGTCGAGGGCGATCGCCCCGTTCCGGGCGTGGCGCAGGCCGCGATCCAGCAGGGGCGCTACGTGGCCAGCCGGATAGCGGCGGCTGTCGAGGGTCGCCCCGACACGACGCCGTTTCGCTATGCCGATCGCGGCAACATGGCGGTCGTCGGGATGAACTTCGCGGTACTGCAACGCGGCCGCTGGCGTACCAGCGGGGTACTCACCTGGTTCGTCTGGGCCTTGCTGCACGTGGCGTCCCTGCCGCAGATGCAGAACCGGCTTCGCGTGCAGATCCAGTGGCTGTGGTCCTACATGAGCGGCCAGCGCAGCTCGCGGCTGATCCCGGAGGCCTCGCCGGAGCCCAGGAGGCCCGAGGGCGGCGAAAGTCCGGTTCGTTCCTGACGCGATTCACGGGCGCGGCGGCAGCAGTGCGTCGACGGCCATCCCGGGCTTGACGTCCCACCAGCCGATGGCCGCGAAGGCGGCGATCGCCAGGACCGCGTACCAGTAGTAGCAGTGCGCGGACCGCGGCACGGCGGCCAGTCGCTGCCCAAGCTGGATCAATGCGATGGCGGAGGCCGCGCGCAGCGCGGCGAGCACCGGACGTGGATGCATGGGAAGCCTCGAGTCCACATTCAGATGATGCCGAGGCTGTGCGCTCGCGACACGGCCTCGACGCGCGTCTGCGCGGCGAGCTTGAGCAGGATGTGCTTCGCGTGCGACTTGACGGTCTCCGGGGCGATA
>FSVG01001262.1_pt1 | contig 10838 bp, 8 predicted proteins | sample 1637511 | NCBI WGS metagenome assembly FSVG01 (sample SAMEA3914816, study PRJEB12502) | metagenome | biome: forest; material: soil | place: USA | collected 2011-09-16 | depth 0.3 m
CTTCCGTCAGCGTGGAGACCCGGCCGAAGTAGTCCTGGTTGGACACGCCCGTGATGCCGAAATTGCGGACCTTGAACTCCTTCAGCCGGCTCTCGGCATCCACCAGCTTGCCTTCGTACGCATGGATCTGGTCGTCGATGAAGCTCCGCGCCTCCTGGGAATCGCGCTTCTTGTCGCCGGCTCCCGAATCGACGAACAGGCCCACGGTCGCAGCGACGAGGCGGCGCGCCCGCTCGGGGCTGGTGCCGCGGTACGACACGTCGTAGAGATTGCCGGCGCCGGCCGGGACCACCTTGATGTCGCTCATCAACCGGGAGACCACCCGATCGCGCTCCGAGGCGTCGGCGCGATCGAGCTCCAGCGACGGGTCGGCCAGCAGCTTCTCGACGTTCGGGCGCGAGATCAGCGTGCGGGCAAGCATGCTGACCTGCTGGTCGATGTCGGGCTGGAAGGTCAGGCTCTGCATCAACGGCTTGAGCACCGTCTGCGTGTTGACGTACACCCGCGCCGTGGCCTGGTAACGGTCGTGGAACATCGAGATGGCGACGGCCGAACCCACGGCGACGGCGGCCGTCACCACCAGCATGAGCCAACGCCGCTGCCATGCGACGCGGCACGTCCTGCGGATCCTGACGACGAACGTTTCCAGGGCATTGTTCACGCTGACCCCCACTGCCTTGCCTGTGAATGCGACAGGCTCATTTTCAATTTCTAACAGTTTTGCATGCCGCGCCTCTTGACGGTACCCCCGAAATGGGGGCCGGCCGAGAACTAGGGGGACTCACGGTTTCAGGCATTGCGGTGATGCGCGGAAGCGTGGCAATCTTCGTTACAAAGAAAAACAACGTCTTGCAACGCGTGGAGAACAGAAACCGTGCGAAGGCTGCCGCGTCGATGGCGATTGCGGAAGCCAGCACAGCTGGAGGGTGAATGCTATGGCTAACGAATGCGGTTCCACGTCCGTGATCGCCACGGACACGGGCAGGACCAGCGGATTCATCGGCGGCTACAAACCGCATGAAGACCGTCATCACGGACGGCACCCAGCGGGTGTCGCCAAGGCGAAGCTGCGGCGTGGGGGCGCGCGGCCGCTCCCTGCGCCACACCCGGCGCAGTGGCACGACAGCGTCCTGCACTCCGAAAATTTCGCCGCGGCGGTGCATCGGGAAACCCGTCGCTCGGAGCGCTCCGGTGCACCGTTGTCGATCGTCCGCTACGCCGTCGACAGTGGCGCGTCCGGCGATACGCTGCATTTCGAGCGCCTGCTCGGAATACTCCAGGCGTCCAAGCGCGAGACCGACTTCCTGGGCCACATCAGCACCGACGCGCTCGCCATCCTGTGTCCTGACACCGATTCGACCGGCGCGCGCGGACTCATCGCCAAGCTGGCCCCGCTCGTCGCCGACATGCCCGTGCTGCCGGCGAGCGCGACTTTCCCCGACCACCTGTTCGAAAGCCTCGCGGGCGGCACGTCGGCCGGTGAAGCCTTCCAGCTGTTCACGGCACCGGCCCCGCCGGTCGATCGCCTCGGGCACTACCGCCTGAAGCGCTCGCTCGATTTCATCAGCGCGATGGTCGCCCTGCTCGTGTTCGGGCCGCTGATGCTGGTCATCGCGCTCATCGTCCGGCTCACCTCGAAGGGCCCGGTGATCTTCAGGCAGCAACGCCTGGGCAAGGGCGGCATCCCGTTCACCTTCTACAAGTTCCGCTCGATGGTGGTCGACGTCGACGACCGGATCCATCGAGAGTACATGGCCAACCTGATCCGCGGCCAGGGCACGCCGCCGCCTGCCGATGCCGACACGGATGCGGACGTCCCCAGCTACAAGATGAAGGCCGATCCCCGGGTCACGGCGATCGGCAGGTTCATTCGCATGACCAGCATCGACGAACTGCCCCAGTTGTTCAACGTCCTCAAGGGCGACATGAGCATGGTCGGGCCGCGGCCGCCGATCCCCTACGAGGCGGCGCATTACGAGCCCTGGCACCTGCGCCGGATCCTGATCGCCAAGCCCGGCATCACGGGTCTCTGGCAGGTCGATGGCCGCAGCCGCGTCACCTTCAGCGAGATGGTGCGCATGGACCTGCGCTACATCCGCCACTGCTCGCTGGCCCTCGACCTGAACATCATGGTCAAGACCGTGGGCGTCGTGCTCCGCTGCAGCGGCGCCCGCTGAAATCACCGGTCATCCGACTCTGCGAGGATGACCGGCTCGAACAAGAACGGAAGTCTTTCCCATGAAAATTGACGGCGCTCGAATCCTGGTCACCGGCGGGGCCGGCCTGATCGGATCCACGACGATCGACCTGCTGCTGCGCAAGCACTCGCCTGAACGGATCGTGATCCTGGACAACATGGTCCGGGGCACGCTGGCCAACATCGAGCACGTGCTGGAGGATCCCCGCGTGGACTTCGTCCAGGGGGACATCTGCGACCCCGAGACGGTCAGGCGCGTGACCGCCGGCGCGGACGCGGTGATCCACATGGCCGCCCTGCGCATCACCGCGTGCGCGGCGGAGCCCCGCGCCGCCCTGCAGACGATGTGCGACGGCACCTTCAACGTCGTGGATGCCGCCCAGCGCGCGGGCGTGCGCAAGATCGTCGCCGCCTCGTCGGCATCGATCTACGGCATGGCCGACAGCTTCCCCACCAGCGAGGACCACCACCCCTACAACAACCAGACCTGGTACGGCGCCAGCAAGGTGATGCTGGAAGGTCTGTTGCGCTCCTACCACTCGATGCACGGCCTGCCGTACGTGGCGCTGCGCTATTTCAACGTCTACGGTCCGCGCATGGATCTGCACGGCAAGTACACCGAAGTGCTGATCCGCTGGATGGACCGCATCGCCGCCGGCCAGCCGCCGCTGATCCTGGGCGATGGCCGCCAGACGATGGATTTCATCTACATCGACGACATCGCGCGCTCGAATGTCCTTGCCCTGGCCTGCGACTGCGAAGACGAGGTGTTCAACGTCGCCAGCGGCACCGAGACCAGCCTGAACGACCTGGCCGCGGCGCTGCTCAAGGTGATGGGATCCGACCTGCAGCCCGAATACGGGCCGGAGCGCAACGTCAACCCCGTCGCACGCCGCCTGGCCGACATCCGCAAGGCGGAGCGGCTGCTCGGATTCCGGTCCACCGTCGACCTCGAGGAAGGCCTCGGACGGCTCGTCGAGTGGTGGCAGCACAGCAAGTCGCTCGTGGTGCCGGCATGATTCCGATCGCCAAGCCCCTCATGGGCGAGCCCGAGGCCGACGCCGCGCGACGCGTGATCCTGAGCGGCTGGACGACGCAAGGCCCCGAGGTCGCGGCGTTCGAGGCCGAATTCGCGGCATTCACGGGAGCCCCGTACGCCTGCGCCGTTTCCAACTGCACGACCGCCCTGCACCTCGCGCTGCTGGTGGCCGGCGTCAAGCGCGACGACGAAGTCATCACCGTCAGCCACTCCTACATCGCGACGGCCAACAGCATCCGCTATTGCGACGCCACGCCTGTGTTCGTGGACATCGACCCGCTCACCTACAACATCGACCCGTCCCTGGTCGAACGCGCGATCACCCCCAGGACCCGTGCGATCCTGTGCGTCCACCAGATCGGCATGCCCTGCGACCTGGCCGCGCTCGTCGCGATCGGGCGCCGCCACGGCATCCCGGTCATCGAGGACGCCGCCTGCGCGATCGGCAGCGAGGTGAACTGGAACGGCGAGTGGGAGAAGATCGGCAAGCCGCACGCGGACATCGCCTGCTTCTCGTTCCACCCGCGCAAGGTGGTGAGCACGGGCGACGGCGGCATGATCACCACGCGCGATGCGGCGTGGGACGCACGATTCCGGCTGCTGCGCCAGCACGCGATGAACGTGCCCGCCAACGTGCGCCACGATTCGCCGAAGGTGATCTTCGAAAGCTATCCGACGGTCGGCTACAACTACCGGATGACCGACATCCAGGCCGCGGTCGGCCGCGAGCAGCTCAAGCGGCTGCCCGGCATCATCGAGCAGCGCCGCGCGCTCGGAGCCCGCTATCTCGACCTCCTCGCCGACATCGACGGCCTGGGCCTGCCGGCCGAGCCCGAATGGGCGCGCACGAACTGGCAGAGCTTCTGCGTGCGCCTGCCCGAGGGCTGCGACCAGCGAGAAGTCATGCAGGGCATGCTGGATGACGGCGTCGGCACGCGGCGGGGCATCATGTGCAGCCATCGCGAAGAGGCCTATGCCGGTGAACCCCTGCGCTCCTCGCTGGCTCGATCCGAGGCGGCACAGGATCGCTGCGTCCTTCTGCCGCTGTACGCGCAGATGACCGATGCGGAGCAGCGGGTCGTCGCGCAATCGCTGGCGCGGGCATGCGTTGCCACCCGAGCGGCCGCTCCGTCGACGGCCGATCCGCCCCGCCGTGCCGCCCATGGTTGAACAGGCGCTCGTCTGCGACACGCCGACCGCGACGATGCCTTCCGCGGCCATGGACGAACCGCCCGACGGGAAAACGCGTCGCGGACGAAGCTACCGCGACATGCTGAAGTCGACCGCCCTGATCGGCGGATCGTCGGTGATCAACGTCTGCATCGGCATGCTGCGGACGAAGATCATGGCGCTTTTGCTCGATCCCGCGGGCTATGGCGTGTTGGGCGCCTTCATCCAGATCGGCGAGCTGGGGCGTACCGTCGCGCAGATGGGGATCAATGCCAGCGGGGTGCGACAGATCGCCGAAGCGGTCGCCTCGCAGGACCAGCAGCGCGCCGCGGTGACCATCACCGTTCTCCGGCGCGTCTCCCTCCTGTGCGGCCTGCTCGGCGCTGCCTTGGTGGGGGTTCTCGCCGGGCCGATTTCCGTGCTGACCTTCGGCAACCATCGCTACGAGACAGCGATCGAGTTGCTCGGCGTGGCGACGTTCCTGTCGGTCATCGCAGGGGGCCAGAGCGCACTTCTTCAAGGCATGCGCCGCATCGGCGACCTGGCCCGCCTGGCCGTCATCGGCGGCGTCATGGGAACCGCCATCAGCATCCCGATGGTCTATTTCCTGGGCACCGATGGCCTGGCGCCGTCGCTGGTCATCGTCGCGGCGGCCACCCTCCTCGCGTCGTGGTGGTTTTGCCGCAGGATCGAGGTGCGCGCTCCGCAGATGACCCTTCGAGACGCGGCGCGCGAGTCCGCCTCGCTCCTGAAACTCGGGTTCGCGTTCATGGGCAGCGGGTTGATCATGACCGGAGCGTCCTATCTCGTTCGCACCATCGTCATGAGAAAGTCCGGCCTCGATGCCGCCGGGGCCTACTACGCGGCGTGGACGCTCGGCGGCCTGTATCTGGGATTCGTGCTGCAGGCGCTCGCCACCGATTTCTATCCGCGGCTCGTCGGGGTCGTGCACGACAACGACGAGTGCAATCGACTCGTCAATGAACAGGCCCACGTCAGCATGCTGCTGGCGATTCCCGGCATCCTGTTCACGCTCACCATCGCCTCGCTCGCGGTGAAGGTCTTCTACAGCGCCAAATTCGGGCCGGCGGTCACTGCGCTCCAATGGATCTGCCTCGGCATGGCGGTGCGCGTACTCTCCTGGCCCATCGGCTACATCGTCGCGGCGAAGAATCGCCAGGCCATCTTCTTCACCCTCGAGGTCGTCTGGGCGGCAATCAACGTCAGCCTGACCTGGTGGAGCGTCGAGGCCTTCGGCGTCTCCGGTGCCGGCATGGCCTTTCTGGGGGCCAACCTCGTTCACCTGCTGATCGTCTATCCCACGGTGAATCGCATGACCGGCTTCCGCTGGACCGCGGTCAATCGAAAGACAGCCCTTCTCTTCCTCGCCGCCCTGGCAGTCGCGTTCACGGGACTCCAGCTTCTGCCGCCCGTCCAGGCGATGGCCCTGGGCTTGGTGGCGACGGCCGCCAGCTGCGTCTACTCCGTCGACGCCCTTCTTCACCTGGTTTCATCCGAAGCCTTGCCCGCCGGCCTGGCGCGCAGGTTCCGGAATTGGAGAAACAGCAAATGAGTTCGATCGATGTCGTCGTGCCGTGCTATCGGTACGGGAAGTACTTGCGCGCTTGCGTCGAAAGCATCCTGGCCCAGGCCGAAGTCGACGTTCGCGTGCTCATCCTCGATGACGAATCGCCGGACGAGACGCCGCTGGTGGGGGCCCGGCTCGCCGCTGAAGACGCGCGGGTGACCTACTGGCGCAACCCGGCCAACCTCGGTCACATCGATACATACAACCGGGGCCTGGAATGGGCGCAGGCGCCCTACCTGCTGCTGTTGTCCGCGGACGACTTCCTTCTCCCGGGGGCGCTGGGGCCCATCGCACGGCTGATGGACATCGACGACGCGCTGACGCTGTGCTTTGGCAACGCGGTGGTGCTCGGCGCCGACGGACGTCAGCGCGAGACGACCGTGAACATCGACTGCAACGGCTCCGACCACAGGGTGTTGTCCGGCTTCGAATTCATGGACTTGTCCATCGCGGCCGGCGCGTCCAATATCGTCCCGACGCCAACGGCCGTCGTCAGAACCTCCCTGATCAAGAAGTACGGCGGCTATCGCAAGGATCTGCCGCACAGCGCAGACATGGAGTTGTGGCTGAGGCTGGCCGCGCATGGCTCGGTGGGCTTCATCAAGAAGCCGCTGGCCGTCTACCGGCGCCATGCCGACAACATGTCGCTGGGGTACACCAGCGACCACTGCCTGTCGGATCTCCAGCAACGCGGCGCGGCCTGCGACGAGTTCCTGCGCGCGTGTCGCGACGTGGTTCCAGGCATCGAGAAGATACATCGCCGTCTCCTGCGGAGCCTTGCCCTGGAGACGCTCGGACATGCCAGCAGCGCCTTCAACAGCAACCAGCCCGAGCAGTCGAAGCGGCTGCGTGAACTGGCTATCGGCATGCATCCGAAGGTCCGCCTGAGCAACGCCTGGATGGCGCTCAAGTTCAAGAATCTGATCGGGTTCAAGCTGTCCAGTTCCCTGCTTCCGATCGTGACCCGCTGGCGACTGGGCGTGGCTCGCGTCCTGGGCTCCGCCAATCCGGATTCGCCGCCGTCGGCGCTCTGAGCACGAGGTTCCCATGGATACGCTGCCGCGCCCCTCGCATCGTCCCGCTCGCCGCTCCGCGCAGGCGCGGTGCGGCGCGTGCAGCGTTGCGCTCACCCACCCCATCGCGTCGGCGACGGGAGCCGAGGCCAAATGCTAGTCGACCCCGCGTTGGAGTCTCCCGTCGGCCGCATGCCAGGCGGCACCGACGGCGCCGGGGCGCACTTGCCCGTGCCGAAGCTCCTGATCGTCTCGCGCGTGCTCGGTGCCAGCGGCCAGCCCTGGCTGTGGCGCCAGGTTCTCGCGCTCGATGATTTCCAGAAGTCGCTGATGTGCTGGGAGCGGCGCTTTCCGGGCAACAAGGATCCCCTGGCCTCGCAACGCGTGCTGGAGATGAAGCAGGATCCGGCGCCCTACGACGGGCCGGGACGGTGGTGGTATCGCCTGCGCAACGTCGCCGGCGGCAACTTCTACGCGGCCCGGGGGACGGATGCGCGCGAGCTGGCCGCCGTCGTTCGCCAGGAGAGGCCCGACGCCATCCTGTGCTATTTCGGCGACGTGGCGATGCGGATCCTGCCGGTCGCGGTCCGGGCGAAGGTCCCGGTCATCGCGTACCTGCACGGCGACTTTCTCTTCAACACCAATGTCTGGTATCGGGTGAGCCTGAAGCGCTCGCTGGCGGCCATCGCGTCGTTCGTCGCGGTCACCACCGCCGAGCGCGATTGGCTGCTTCGGCACGGCGTTGCGGCGTCGAAGATCGAGATCATCCCCTGCGGCGCGCCCACCGACCTCTTCCACCCCGTGGAGCGTGCGCAAGGCAAGCCCGTCCGGTTCGTGATGTGCTCGCGACTGGTGGAGGAAAAGGGCTGCCACCTGACGATCCGCGCGTTCGACCAGGCCGCCGGCACGCTGCGTCGAGCGGGCATCGAGTCAAGCCTGCATGTCTACGGGGACGGACCGGCGCGCAGCGAGCTGGAGGCCATGGTGCGCGAGCGCGGCCTGCAGGACGCGGTCGAATTCCATGGCTACGTCGACGAGCGCCAGATCGCGGGCATCCTGCCCGGGTGCGACGTCTTCGTGCAGCACTCGCTGCGCAAGGAAGGCTCGCCCGTGTCGATCGCGGAAGCCATGGCTTGCGGGCTGCCCATCGTCACCACGCCGGTGGGGGGCATCCGCGACCAGGTCGTCCATGAACTGAACGGCCTGCTGTTCGAAGAGCACGACGTGGACGCCATGGCGGCGGCCATGCAAAGGCTGGCCGCCGACGCCGCCCTCAGGTCGCGCCTGGGGCAGGCCGGCCGACAACGCGCCGTCGAATCATTCGACAGCGTCCGCCAGACCCGGCGACTCGCGCAGGCGGTGAGCCGGGTGCTGGCCACGCCGTTCGCGAAGTCCGACAAGAGCGCCGCCCTTCAAGGCGCACATCCCGCCCGGAGTTCCTCATGAAGATCCTCGTCGCCATCGCCAGCTACGGAAGTCGCAACGACGCCTACCTGCACCAACTGTTGAACGAATACGCGGCCATGCCGTACGAGATCGACGTCGTGGTGCTTTCCAACGCGCCGAAGGCCGGCCTTGCCGCCGACATCGAGGTGGTGGTCGGACTGCCGTCCAGCAATCCCTGGTCGCTGCCCTTCTCCCACAAGCCGATCTTCGAGCGGCGCGTGGCCGACTACGACCTGTTCATCTATTCGGAGGACGACACGCTGATGACGCAGGCCAACATCGAGGCCTTCCTCTGGGCCACCTCGGTGCTGCGGCCCGACGAGATCGCGGGGTTCATGCGGTCGGAGCAAGGCCCCGACGACAGCCTGTACTACTCGACGATGCACAACCACTTCCATTGGGCCGTCAATTCGGTTCGCCGCCGGGACGGCGAGACGTTCGCGCACTTCACGAACGAGCACGGGGCCTGCTACATCCTGACGCAGGATCAACTGCGGCGCGCGATCGCGTCAGGCGGCTTCAGCGTGCCGCCGCACGAAGGCAAGTACGACATGCTGGTGTCCGCCGCGACCGACCCGTACACCCAATGCGGCCTCGAGAAGCTGCTCTGCATCTCCCGCATCGGCCAGTTCACGTGCAAGCACCTGACCAACAAATACGTCGGACGCACGGGCGTGCGCGAGGACATCGTGCAGACGCAGTTCGACGCCATGCTCGCCATGGACCAGTCGACCGCCGCCACGGCGACGTCGCTGCCCGTCCAGTCGAAGCTGCCGGGGACGCGCTGGATCAAGTCCTACTATGAACCGGCGCGCGACGATCTGCGGGCGCTCGTGCCGGCTTCGGCCAAGCGTGTCCTGTCCATCGGTTGCGGCTGGGGCCGCACCGAGGAAGCGCTGATCCAGCAGGGCCTGGACGTCACGGCGGTGCCCCTGGACGCCATCATCGGCCGCGTGGCCGAGAAACACGGCGTGCGCATCGTGTCGTGCGGCCTGGCCGACGTGCCGTCGCGCCTCGCCGGCGAGTCGTTCGACGTCGTCATGGTCTCGGGGCTCCTTCACCTGCTCGACGATCCCGTGGCGCTGCTCGAGTCGTTCAAGACCCTGCTCGCGCCGGACGGCGTGGCGATCGCCAGCTTTCCCAATCTGGCGCACGCGTCGGTGCTGTGGCGCCGGCTCGCGCGCAACCCCGCCTACCGGGACCTGGACGACTTCGGCAAGAGCGGCATTCATCCGACTTCCCGCTCGCTGGTGCGCCGCTGGTTGAAGCGAGCCGGGTTCCGGCTCGAGACCGCGAAGAGCAGCGTCACCGGCCGCTGGACGCGCTTCGACCGCGCGACCCTGGGCCTTCTGCGGGACCTGTGGGCCTCGGAGTATCTCGTCGTCGCGCGTGTCGACCCGGGGGCGCCGCAAACCGCGCCATCCGGCCTGCATGGCCCTCAAGCCCATCAGCCGACCGCGGCCGGCGCATCCACCAGCCGGGCAGCGGCACGCACGTCCCCATGACACCGCTCAACGCGCTCAGCCTGACGATCCTGCTGCTGGCCGGCCTGCTGATCCTGACGCTGCCCAGGCGGTGGGCGCCGATGCCGCTGCTGCTCGGCACGTTCTACCTCACCCTCGGCCAGGGCATCGAGATCGGGCCCTTCAACCTGTTCTCGATCCGCGTCCTCCTGGTCGCCGGCCTCGCGCGCGTGGTCATGCGCGGGGAACGGGCAACGGGCGGTCTGGTCGGGCTCGACAAGCTGATGATCGCCTGGTGCCTCTGGGCCATGGCCTGCGTCGTCTTTCGCGACGACCCGGCCACCGCGCTCAAGGCCAACGTGGGCATCGCGTTCAACGCCGGCGCGAGCTACTTCCTCCTGCGTACCTTCTGCACGTCCCGCGACGATCTCCTGCGCCTGTGCGCCATCGCCATCGTGCTGCTGACGCCCGTCGCGCTCGAGATGTACATGGAGCAGCTGACCGCGCACAACGCCTTCTCCAGCCTCGGCGGCGTCGCCGAGATGCCCCAGATCCGCGAAGGCCGCCTGCGCGCGAGCGGGCCCTTCGCGCACGCGATCCTCGCCGGCACCATCGGCGCGGTCTGCACTCCCCTGGCCGTCGCCCTGTGGCGCTCGAACCGGCTGCTGTCGATGATCGGCATCGCAGCCTGCATGTCGATGATCGTCACCTCGGCATCGAGCGGCCCGGCCGCCAGCGGCCTTTTCGCGGTGCTGTCGCTGCTGGCCTGGCGCATCCGCCTGCGGATGCGGGCCGTGCGCTGGCTGTCCTTCACCGGCCTCGCCGCGCTGGCCGCCTCGATGCAGGCGCCCGTCTACTACATCATCGCGCGCATCGACATCGCCGGCGGAAGCACCGGCTGGTACCGCGCGCGCCTGATCGA
>FSVG01000320.1_pt1 | contig 10818 bp, 8 predicted proteins | sample 1637511 | NCBI WGS metagenome assembly FSVG01 (sample SAMEA3914816, study PRJEB12502) | metagenome | biome: forest; material: soil | place: USA | collected 2011-09-16 | depth 0.3 m
CCGCTCCATTTCCGGCGGCGAGAACGGGAAGGCGAAGCTTGGAAGTTCCCGGTCCATGTCCAGCGGCATGTGAAACAGGACCGGGTTGCAGGTCTTGGCGATCTGGGTGGCGAGTTCCTGGGTCGCCGCGGTGGCGACGAACAGCAGGCCGATCTCGCGCGGCGCCGGCAGCGCCGGGCCGACCAGTTTGCCGGACACGGCATTCCACCCGTAGGGCCTGAGCGAGATGTCGAACCCGCGCGCGCGATCGCCCATCGTTTCATTGACCCGGTGCACCATGTACGCGTGCATCTGGGTGATGAACCGATCGATTTCAGCGAGCACCGCGCGGTCCTGGATGCCGACCAGCATGGCGGTCTGGTAGTCGCCTGCCGCCGCGCCTTCGAGCTTCATCGTGTACGGACGCGAGATGAAGCGCGAGCCGGTCACCTGCACGACCCGGTCCGTGGCGGCGAGGTATCGGGCCTCGCTCACGTCCAGCGTGCCGCCGGGCTCGTACAACAGGAACGGGTCGCTGTTCTCGTAGAGCATGTGGGCCGAGACCGTGTACGGCAGGCATCGATTGTTCGGGTCCAGCGGCTCGACCTCGAACGCGTCGCGCCCGACGCGGATCATGACGCCGCCGTCACGCGGATTGAGCGTGCATTGGCCTCCGCACTCCGCGATCTTTCCTGCGTGCCACGATGCGCCGGCGCCCATGCCGCGCAACAGCGGCAAGGCGGCGAGCACCGCGGTGTCGGTGGTGCGGCCACCGAGGACGATGTCGGCGCCCGCTTCGAGCGCAGCCATATAGGGCTCTGGGCCCATGAGCGCAACGATGCGGTCGCAGCTCGTGAAGGCGTCGGGATCGACCGTCGCGACCGGGGCGAGCGGCTCGATACGGCCTTGCCGGGCCAGGGCCAGCATCGCGGAGGCGCTCTGCTCGGAGTAGAGCAATGCGATGCGCGGGTGCAGGCCTTCTTCCTGGGCGATCTCGAGGGCGATATCGCGCACCCAGTCCAGCGCGTCGTCGCAGCCCGACGTGCCGCATGAGCCGATCAACAAGGGGATGCCTGCGGCGGCCTGCGCGCGCATCAACAGGGCGAGGTCGCTCTTGACGGCGTCGCGTGCATATTTGGAGTGGCCGGTCGCGAGATACGCCGGGCCGCTGTCGGTCGAGCCCGCGTCGCACGCGATGCCGTGTCCACCCGCGGCGATTCCCGCGGCCAGGTCGATTTCGCGCACGCCGGCGCCGAGCGCTCCGGTGGGCACGATGATATTGATGGTGTCGACTAGTCTTGATGTCATGGTCGTACTTGAATGATGGCGCGCACCGATGTGGCCGCGGCCCGATCGAATGACCGCTCCGCGGTCATTCATGGCGTCACAGTTGATACGTGATCTTCAATCCCAGAATCCTCGCCTTCCCGAGCGGGGAGTTCGTCGCCGGCGGCTGCGCTCCGATCTGATCGGTCGTATTGATGCCGAAGGTGGTCTTGTTCATCAGGTCCTTGCCGTACAAGGTGAACGTCCACCGGGAGTCGATCGGGTAATAGGAGAAGTTCAGGTCGAGATTGTTGACGGCGTTCAACAGGTTGGTGTTGTTGTCGTCGGCAAAGCTCTTGTCCTGATAGGTATACGAAACGTCCGTGCGCAAGGTACCGAAGGAAACCTCGGTGTTGTTGTGGACGGCCAGTCCATAGCTGTTTCGCGGCACGTGCGGGAGCTTGAGCAGGTAATCCGCCGGCGTGACGACGCCGTTTTGGGAACTCAACGAGAAGAAGATCTTGTCGAACTTGTTCGTCAAATAGCCATAGTTCGCGGAGACCGTCCAGTCCTGGTCGACTCGCCAATTCGCCTCCAGCTCGAAGCCCTTGATCGTGGCATTGGCCGCGTTGATGGTCGTCGAGATCGGGCCTTCCGGCCCGACAAAGGCCAGGTCGCGCTGAAGGTTGGTGTAGTGGTTGATGAAGCCCGCCACGTTCACCGACAACTTCTTGTCGAACAGGTATTGCTTCAGCCCGACCTCGTAGGAGTTCACGTCCTCGGGCTTGTAGGGATTCGGCAAGGAAGCCGGATCGACCCAGCGCAGGTCGAATCCGCCGCTTCGATTCCCCTTCGTCCAGCTGCCGTAGAGATTGGTCTCGCCGTCGGGCTTCCATGAGAGGCCCACCTTGGGCGTCTGCGACGTCCAGGATCTCGAATCGTTGAACCCGTATGCCGAGCAAGAGGCGCCGGACAGGTTGCATTGGGTGCTGGTCGCGATCAACGCGACATGCGCCGTCTTCTTCTCCTTCGAGATGCGGTCGCCGAGCGTGAGGGTGACCGAGTCGAGCAGTCGATAGTCGACTTGGGCGAAGGCGGCCAGAGTCGATGAATCCTGTTTGCCGCCGCCGATCTGGTCCAGGACCAAGGGCCTGGTGGGGAAGGGAGCAACCTTGCGTTCCTCCACGTATTTCAGCGCATCCCAATAGCCGAACAAGCCCGTGACGATCGAGAAACGTCCGATATCCCCGGCGTAGCGCAATTCGTCGGAATACTGCGTGAAGTCGACCGTCCCGAATCCATCCAGTACCGTTTTCGGGGTGCCCGGCACATCGGTTCCACTGTTGTCAAGGGAATGACGTACGTTGGCGATGTTCGTGACCTTGCCGGCCAGCGGAGTCGTCCAGTTGGACTCGAGCGTCGCGCTCTTGTTGTTGATCTTCGTGTAGCCGACGTTGTCGTCCACGAAATCCAGGCTGTTCGGGCTGTATGCAAAATGATTCTGGACGGCTGGCCCGTCGGCCTTGAGCATCAGGAATTCGGTCTTCAAGACGTGGACCAGGTCCGGCGTTTGTTGCCAGGTCAATGCACCGTGGACCGCCTCGGTCTTGGCCTTTCCGAAATGATGGTTGTCGTCCGCCAGATTGTGAAAATAGCCGGTGTCGACCCCGTCGTACAGCGCCAGCTTTCCGAGCAAGGTCTTGCCCTCATTCAACGGGCCGGACACCGAGACCTGGTTGATGAAATTGAGCCCGCTTTCAACCGCGGTCGACGCCTCCAGTTCGAACGTCTTGGTCGGGTTTTTCGTCCGCACCAGGATGGCGCCTGCGGTGGTATTCCGACCGAACAGCAGCCCTTGCGGCCCGCGCAGGATCTCGACGCCCTCCAGGTCGAACGCGCCCGGCGGCATCGATCCGGCACGGGTGCCCAGATACACGCCATCCTCGAATATGCCGACGGCGGGCGTGGTGGACGGAATGCTGCTGAAGTCGCCCATGCCGCGAATGATGGAAGCGTTCGAGTAGGCGGTGGTCCCGGCGTTGTTCAGCCTGACGTTCGGGACCCGCGTTGTCAGGTCCGCGAGCGAGTTGATATGAAACGCTTCGAGTTGATCGGCATTGAATGCCGACACCGTCAATGGCGCGTCGTGAACGCTCGTCGCGTGCGCGGACTTGGTGCCGACGACGACGATCTGCTGAACGTCCTGCACATTCTGCGCAGGCTGCCCTTGAGGGGCCGACGCCGCTGCGGCGGCCGCGGGCGCCTTGCTTTCGGCCTTGGCCGCAGCGCCGACGGATGCCGGGCTGCCAGGCACTGCCTGCGCGCCCGGCTGCACCTGGGCACCAGGCTCCGGACTTTGCGGCGTCGTCGGCGCGGCGGTCGGACCTTCCGCGCGTGCGATGCCGCTCAACGTGAGCAGGGAGGCGGAGATCGCGAGCGCGACCGGCCGAAGGGTGAATCTCATGTTCCGTGTCTCCAGTAATTGTTTGACTTTCAAATCAACATTGACGTTGACTGTCAGTAATGTGAGATGATCTGTTTTTCTCGTCAATCTTGATTATTTTTGTCAATACGAGGACGCCATGCCCATGCCGGACGACGACGATCTCTTCCTGGACGCGATTCAGGCGTCCGAGCTCCTGGGCGTGAGCACTGCGACCCTGTACTCCTACGTGAGTCGCAAGCGCGTTCGCTCGGAACCGATCGAAGGAACACGGTCGCGCAAGTACTGGAAGGCCGACATCGAACGGCTTGCGCGGCGGGCGCCGGACGCGACCAACGCGCCGGCGCAGGCGCCACTGCTCTCGTTGTCGCGCATCACGCTGCTGACGAACGGCGGCCTCTACTTTCGAGGCCAGGACGCCATACGACTTTCCGAAAGTCTCAGCCTGGAAAGCCTGGCTGCGCTGCTATGGCAAGCCGACGAAGCCAAGGCGTTCGGCAAGGCCCCTGCCGACGCATCGAAGACCTGGCAACAGCTGAGAACAAGCATGCAGGAGCTGAGCGTCCAGGAGCGCGCGATCGCCATGTTTCCCATGATCGAGCGCGCGGACCCCAGGGCTTACGACCTGTCGCCTGAAGGCTTCGCGCGCACCGGCGCCGCCGTGCTGCGTTGGTATGCAACCCTGCTGGTGCAAGCCGCCAAGCCCAGCGACCAACCGCTCCACATCTTCGTGGCGCGTGCACTGAAGGCGCCGCCCGGCTTCGAGGATGTCATCAGGCGGCTCCTGGTGCTGTCCGCCGATCACGAGTTCGACCCGATCACCTATGCGGTGCGAGCCGTGGCCAATGTCGGGGTCACGCCGTACCAGGCGGCGACGATCGGCTTGATCGCCATACAAGGCCAGAGAATTCAAGCCGAGCGGTTCGGTGCGGCACGGCGATTTCTCGAAGAGATTCTCGGCGAGAAGGACGGACGCATCGCCGCGATCCGTCGGCTGCGCACCGGCGAGCCGCTGCCCGGCTTCATTGGCGGCTCGTCGCCCACCGACGTCGATCCGCGCGCCGTGGCCCTGACGCAGGCGCTCGACCTCGCCCTCGACGACGACCGCGAATGGATGCAGCTCAAGGAGGCGGCGCAAGTGATCTTCGAAGCGACCGGCAAGAGCGCGAATTTCATCGTCCCCGCCTTGTTCATCGGACGGCGGCTGGGGCTGCGTGGCAATGAACTTGCCCTGGCCGGCCTGGGTCGCCTGGCCGGCTGGATCGCGCACGCCATGGAACAGTTCCATGACAATCCGTTGATCCGGCCGCGCGCGACTTACGTGGGGCAGCTGCCTGCCGGGAACCCGCCGGCCTAGATGGATGGGCATCGCGTCGCGGAAGAGGCGGCGCGAGTACGGCATCCAAGCGGCGGGCGAACTGCCAGCTCAAGCCGAAAGCCTGCGCCGCCCCCCGCGCAGGTCGTCAGGCAACGCAGAGTCGACCTGCTCGGGTCGCCTCTCCAATGGGGCGCGCGGCCTCTCTCCAAGGAGGCGGCCCGCGCGCCTCGTTCTGCCGAAGAATCGGTAGGCGGCAGCCTTTCCAGCCGCATCGTCGCAAGGATTCCCGGCCCAGCCGGCGCCCGTTTTCCGGTGTTTCGAATCACTGCTCCCGGCCACGCGTCCGACGGGTCCGCGCGACCCCGACCGATCTGACTTCGTGATCACGCAGTCAATATTCATCGTTGGACGCAGATGAGGCCCACGGCGACATTTCGTCTCACTCGAGGCGAAACACAAGGCCGACCGCCGCTGATCCGATCCGCGGAAGTTGCCCGTTCGCCGGTCCAGGCACCTCGTTACCGAGACAACCATGACACCTCTCTCGCTTGCTCAGAATTCGGTGGCAGCCGAAGCGTCCGTCCGCGAACCGGCTCGTGCGACGAGCTACGAATGGAAGGCCGTGGCGCTGATGTCGCTGGGCCTCGGCCTGGTCGGCATCGACAGGTTCCTCATCGTTCCGCTGATGCCCTTACTCATGCGGGACCTCAAGCTGGACTACCAGGACCTCGGGCACATCACCGGCGCGCTCGCCATCGCCTGGGGCATCTCGGCGCTGTTCACCGGCCGGCTCTCCGACAGGATCGGCTTCAAGCGCGTGCTCGTGCCCGCGCTGACGGGGTTCTCGATGCTGGCCGGCCTGAGCGGCCTGGCCACCGGCGTCGGCAGCCTCATCGTCGTCCGTGCCGCCATGGGTCTCGCCGAGGGCGCATTCGTTCCGGCCAGCATCATCGCCACGATGGACGCCTCGCCGCCGCGGCGACATGGGCTCAACGTCGGCATCCAGCAGATGATGCCGGCCCTGCTCGGTCTCGGCCTGGCGCCGATCGCGGTCACGCAGCTCCTGAAGGTGATGGATTGGCCGTGGATCTTCCTGATGGTCTCCATCCCGGGCTTCCTCGTCGCCTACCTGTCGCATCGTGTCCTGCGGCAACCTTCGGCGCAGGAGGTGGCGTCGCACAGCGCGACCCGCGACGCCGGCGCCCACCGTTGGCAGGAGGTCTTCGGCTATCGCAATGTCCCGCTGGGCATCGTCTGCCAGCTCTGTTGGCTGTGCTGCATCGTCGTCGTGGCCGCGCTCTTTCCGAACTACCTCGTGGACCACCTGCACCTGAGCATGGAGCAGATGGGATTCATCCTCTCGTCGATGGGCATTGGCGGCGCGCTCGGATCGCTGCTGCTGCCGGCGCTGTCGGATCGCATCGGGCGCAAGCCGGTGATGCTGATCTCGGTGGCCGGCGCGTTCGCGGCGCTCTGGGTCTTCATGAAGACCGGCCCGCAGCCCATGGGCTTGTTCCTCTGCCTGCTGGTCGCCCTGGCTTGCCTCTACGCCCTGCTGACGCTGACCGTCGGCCCCATCACCGCGGAGTCGGTGCCCGCGACGCTGATGAGCACGGCCTCCGGACTCATCATCGGCGTCGGCGAAGTCTTCGGAGGCGGCCTCGCGCCCGCGCTGGCGGGCTACCTCGCCAAGCACTTCGGCATCCAGCACGCGGTCGTCCTGCCGCTGTGCGCGCTGGCCATCGGCGCCCTCGCCATCGCGGCGCTGAAGGAAACCGCCCCCGTTCGCCTGCGTCCACGAGACCGTTGACCCGGCCCTTCTCCCACCCAACGCCTCAACCAGGAGTGCGCGCCATGCGCTACGAATTCAGCCTCCCGACACCGGCCGCCCTCATCCACGGCAGCGACGCCCGCTATCCCGTGCGCCGCATCTACTGCGTCGGACGCAACTACGCGGCCCACGCGCGCGAGATGGGGTTCGATCCGAGCCGCGAGCCGCCCTTCTTCTTCTGCAAGCCCGCCGACGCGCTCGTCAACGTCGCTCCGGGCACGATCGCGGAGGTGGACTATCCGAGCCGCACCAGCGAATACCACCACGAGATCGAACTCGTCGTGGCCATCGGCCGCGCCGGCAGCGACATCGCCGTCGCCGATGCCCTCGATCACGTGTTCGGCTATGCGGTGGGCCTGGACATGACGCGGCGCGACCTGCAGCTGGCGCTGCGCGACAAGGGCCGCCCGTGGGAACTGGGCAAGTCGTTCGACCACTCGGCCCCGATCGCGCCTCTGTACCGCGCCAGCGAGATCGGCCATGTCGACCGCGGGGCGCTGTGGGTGCAGGTCGACGGGCAGGATCGCCAGCGCACCGACCTGTCCAAGCTGATCTGGTCGGTGCCCGAGATCATCGCCAACCTCTCCACCTATTTCGAGCTGCAGCCGGGCGACCTCATCTTCACCGGAACGCCCGAAGGCGTCGGCCCCGTCCTGCGCGGCCAGACCATGACCGGCGGCATCGAAGGCCTGGGCGAACTGACGGTGAAGGTGCGCTGACCATGGCTGCGCAACTCACGCTGCACGGCTTCTTCAACAGCTCCGCCTCCTTCCGCGTGCGCATCGCGCTCGAGTTGAAGGGCCTGAAGTGGCGGCATGCGGGCGTCGACCTGCGCAAGGGCGAGCAGGACGCCCGCGAGTTCCGCGCGCTCAACCCCAGCGGACTCGTGCCGGCCCTCGAGGTCGATGGCCGGAGGCTGAGCCAGTCGCTGGCGATCATCGACCTGCTCGATCGCCTGCAGCCCGAGCCGCGCCTGTTGCCGACCGGCAGTCCGCAGCGCGAACGCGTGCTCGAGATCGCCTGCCTGGTCGCGGCGGACATCCATCCCTTGAACAACCTGCGCGTGCTCAGGTACCTGAACAAGACCCTGGCCGTGACGGATGCGCAAAAGAGCGCGTGGTACGCGCACTGGATCCATGAAGGCTTTCGCGGCCTCGAGCAACTCTTGCCGAACCACGACGGCTGGTGCGTGGGCTCGTCGCCCTCCCTCGCCGACTGCTGCCTCGTTCCCCAGGTGGCCAATGCGGCCCGGATGGCGGTCGACCTCGACGCGTATCCACGGATACGGCGCATCGCGCAGTACTGCAACACGCATCCCGCATTCCAGCGCGCCGCGCCGAGCGCCCAACCGGACTACGTCGCGGCGTAAGGCCGCCACCCACTCGCACCTGCCATGGAAACACCGCCCGCGTCATCCTCCCTCGCCGCCAGTCGCGGCGAGTACTACGGCCGCATCGAGCACGAACACATGGCCCCCTTGTGGACGCGACTCAAGTCGCTGGTTCCGACCGGGCCGAGCGTCGTCGGACAGCCGCATCGCTGGCGCTACGCGGACGTCCGCCCGTATGTCTTCGAGGCGGGCGAACTCATCACGGCGGCCGAGGCGGAGCGTCGCGTCCTCATCCTCGAGAACCCCGCGTTCCGGGGCAAGTCCCGCATCACGAACTCGCTCTATGCAGGACTTCAGCTGCTGCTGCCGGGCGAGGTCGCGCCGGCCCATCGCCACACGCAGTCCGCCCTGCGCCTGGTCCTGGAAGGCGGCGGCGCCTACACCGCGGTCAATGGCGAAAAGACGATCATGCGAGAGGGCGACTTCGTCATCACGCCCGCGTGGACCTGGCACCATCACGGCAACGACGGCGACACGCCCGTCGTCTGGCTGGATGGCCTCGACATCCCGACCGTCGCCTTCTTCAACAGCACGTTCCGCGAGGACCACCCGGATGGCGCCGAAGCCGAGGTCGTTCGCCCGACCGGCGACGCCCTCGCTCGCTACGGCAGCGGCCTGCTGCCGGTCGGCCACCGCCCCGGCAGCCTGAACTCGCCGGTCTTCAACTATCCCTACGAGCGCACTCGCGAAGCGCTTCGCACGCTGGCGCGCGCCGGCGGTCCCGACCCGCGGCACGGCTACCTGATGCGCTTCGCGAATCCGGCCGACGGCGGCTGGGCCATGCCGACCATCGCCACGATGATCCGCCTGCTGCCGTCGGGATTCTCGACGCTGCCCTATCGCTCGAGCGACGCCTGCGTCTTCGTCGCGCTCGAGGGCACGGGCGCCATCACGATCGGACAGACGCGGCTGAGCTTCGGCCCGCGCGACGTCATCACCGTCCCGGGCTGGCTGGCCTACACGCTGGAGGCGAGCAGCGACGCCGTGCTCTTCTCGTTTTCGGACCGGGTCGTGCAAGAGAAGCTGGGCTTCTTCCGCGAGTCGACTGGCTGACCATCGCCCCCTTTCATTCAACACCTTGCAGGAGACCATCCATGAAGTACGCGCGCTTGACCGTCCCGGGCCGGGAGATGCCCACCGCCGACGCCTTGACCCTGATGCACGTCCCCGCGAAGTTCGACGTGACGAAATGGCCGGCGGAAGTCGAGGCCTTCCTGCACAAGACGACGAACCCGTTGCACAAGGCGATCCTGAAGAACTACTTCCGGCATCTGCTGCTCGAGGTGGCCGGCTACTGGGACCGGATCATCGTCCCGGAGCTGACGGTGGACGAGCCGATGTACCGGGTGGGCGACCGTCGCGTGATGCATGTGCTCTCGGGCAGGGCGGCGGTCGAGGGCTTCTATCGCGAGACGGCGCGGACCCGCCAGAACGTGATGGGCGCCCGGACGATGAACATGGGCGTCGACGACTACGGCGTGACCACCGAGGCCGTGTGGACGCACGTCGTGCCCGGGGCCTGTCTCCACGACCACGGCATCGACGCCGATCCCGCCGCGCACTACCTGATGACGCATCACCTCTTCCAGATCTTCACGTACACGAACGAGGCCCGGCCCAAGCTCATCGCCGAGCGCATCTACGACGATCCGGAGAGCTACACCTACGAGAAGCTGGCCCCCGCCGACGTCGTGACGCCGGAGATGGCGCGGGCGCAGCTCGCCCCCTTCCTCGCCCGTGCGACCCTGGACTGACCGGCGCGCACCGGCGCTCGTCGCCGCACGCGGCGCGTCCCGACATCGAGGCAGCCGGCCTGCCCCTTTGGAGGCAGTGCAAGCCTGCCCGGTCCTCGCATACTCGTTCACGACAGCCATCGTCACGACAGATATTTGCCATCGAGAGAAACAGGCTTCTCCGATGGATGTTCGGCCCCTACCTTCGACTCACGCGCTTCAGACGAAGCGCGCCACCATCAACAGGAGTTTCCAATGCCCAAGGTCCTCGTTCTGTACTACTCGTCGTACGGACACATCGAGCAGATGGCCCAAGCCATCGCGGAAGGCGCGCGCAGCGCCGGCGCGACCGTCGACATCAAGCGCGTGCCCGAAACGGTGCCCGAAGACATCGCCAGGAGCGCCCATTTCAAGCTGAGCCAGGCCGCTCCGGTGGCGACCGTCGCCGACCTCGAGAACTATGACGCCTTCATCGTCGGCTCGCCGACACGCTACGGCCGCATGGCGTCCCAGATGGCCGCCTTCCTCGACCAGACCGGCGGGCTGTGGATGAAGGGTGCGTTGAACGGCAAGGTCGGCGCCGCATTCGTCTCGACCGCCACGCAGCACGGCGGCCAGGAGGCGACGCTGTTCTCCATCATCACGAACCTGCTGCATCTCGGCATGACCATCGTCGGCCTGCCGTACAGCCACCAGGGCCAGATGAGCATGAGCGAGATCGTCGGCGGCGCGCCGTACGGCGCCACGACGATCGCCGGCGGCGACGGCTCGCGCCAGCCGAGCGAGATCGACCTCGCCGGCGCGCGTCACCAGGGCGAGCTCGTCGCGAAGACCGCGGCCAAGCTGTTCGGCTGACGC
>FSVG01000300.1_pt1 | contig 10809 bp, 9 predicted proteins | sample 1637511 | NCBI WGS metagenome assembly FSVG01 (sample SAMEA3914816, study PRJEB12502) | metagenome | biome: forest; material: soil | place: USA | collected 2011-09-16 | depth 0.3 m
ACGTTGGACAGCGAGGCCGAGCAGCACCTGCGCGCCAGCTTCGATGCCGCCGACAGCGCGCACCGCGGCACGCTCTCGCGCGCCGAGGCGCAGGCGGGCGGCTTCGGCTGGATCGCGCAGCGCTTCGACGCGATCGACACGCGCCACGCCGGCCGGGTCAGCTTCGACGACGTGCGGCGCTACCTGAAGCTGCGCGACGCGGGCGCGGCCACGAAGTAGGGCGTCAGTCCGCCACGGCCGGCGCCTGTGCCGCCGTCGTGCGCGCCGCCTGCGCGCTGCGCGCCGCGATCCAGGGCAGTACCTCGGCCGCGGGCATCGGCCTGGCGAACAGGTAGCCCTGCAGCTCGTCGCAATCCAGCCCCACCAGCACGTCGCGCTGGCCGGCCGTCTCCACGCCTTCGGCGACCACGCCCAGGCCCAGGTCGTGCGCCAGGTGGACGACGGCGCTGACGATGGCGCGCGCGTCGCTGCTCGACTCGAGATCCATCACGAAGCTGCGGTCGATCTTCAACTGTCGCGCCGGCAGCCGGCGCAGGTAGCTGAGGCTGGAGTAGCCGGTGCCGAAGTCGTCGATCGACAGCAGCACGCCGATGTGGGCCAGGCCGCTGAACGCGCTCTGCGTCGCCTTCACGTCGCCCATCGCCACCGACTCGGTGATCTCGCACAGCAGCTGGTCGGCGTCGATGTGGTGGCGCAGCAGCGCCCGCCCGATGCGTTCGACGAGATCCTCCTCGCGCAGCTGGTGCACCGACAGGTTGATCGCCACGTTCATGCGCACGCCCTGCTGCGCCCAGGCCTCGACCTGGCGGCAGGCGTCGTCGATCACCCAGTTGCCGAGCCTGCCGATCAGGCCGAAGCGTTCGGCGAGCGGGATGAAGATCGCCGGGCTCACCGCGCCGTGCTCGGGGTGGGTCCAGCGCAGCAACGCCTCCACGCCGTGCGTCGCGCCGGTGTGGCCGTCCACCTTGGGCTGGTAGTGCAGCTCCAGCTGGCCGTTGTCGATGGCCGAGCGCAGGTCGTTCTGCAGCCCCAGCATCTCGGGCCGCGCGCCCTCCATGCGTTCCTCGAAGCGGGCCCAGGTGTTGCCGCCGGCGCGCTTGGCCTCCACCATCGCGGCGTCGGCGTGCGCCACCAGGCGCTCCTTCGGGCCGTGCTCGGGGTAGGAGGCGATGCCCACCGAGCACGAGACCTGGATCGGCCGGCTCGCGGTGTGGATCGTGGCGCCCAGCGCCTCGACGATGCGGCGCGCGGCGATGACGGGGTCGACCAGCGCCGTCTCGCACTCCATCAGCATCACGAACTCGTCGCCGCCGATGCGCGCGACGACGTCGCCCGCGCGCACGCTCTTGCGCAGCCGCGCCGCCACCTCCTGGAGCACCTGGTCGCCCACCGCGTGGCCGAGCGCGTCGTTGACCGGCTTGAAGCCGTCGAGGTCGATGAACAGCACCACCACCTTGGCGCCTTCCCGGCCCTCGGCGACCGAGGCGGCGAGCCGCTTCAACGCCCTGGCCAGCAGCTTCTCGAACAGCGCCCGGTTGGGCAGGCTGGTGAGCGGATCGCGCAGCGCGCGCTGGCGCAGGCGCTCGTTGGCGCTGCGCAGCCGGGCGTTGAGGCCCGAGGTGCGCGCGCGCAGCTTCGTCTCGAGCTTGGCCGCGAGCAGCGCGATCGCCTGCAGCGCGACGGCAGACACCACCAGCACCGTGCCCAGGTTGGCCGCCGACAGCCCGCCTTCGCTGAGGCAGAACGTCTCGGCGTGGAACGAAGCCGCGGCCATGCCGATGGCGTGCAACGCGCCGACGGCGCCGCCCATCACCGCGGCGCAGGCGAACTGGAAGCCCGGGCCGCGGCCCGGCTTGCGCACCTGGACGAACGCCTCCAGCAGCGTGGCCGAGGCGCAGGTCGCGACGACGCCCGACGCGATGACCACCTGCCAGTTCCAGGCGACGGCCGGCGCCACGTCCAGCGCGGCCAGGCCCAGGTAGTGCATCGCGGCCAGGCCCGCGCCGACGGCGAGCGCGCCCGTCCACAGGCGCGGCCAGGCGAGCCTGTCCAAGCTGGCGACGAACAGCGCGACGGCGGAGGCGGCGATCGTGGCGGCCCACGACAGCGCGGTCAGGCCGATCGTGTAGCCGAGCGCGACCGGCAGCGACAACGCCAGCAGCGCCGTGAAGTTGGCGGCCCACAGGCCGGTGCCCATCACCAGCGAGCCGGCGATCCACCAGCGCGTCTCGAGGCGCCGGGCCGGCCCGCGCAGGCGCCGGCTGGCCTCGAGTGCGACATGGGACGCGAGGCACGCGATCAGCAAGGCGCAGGCCAGCAGCAGCGGGTCGTGGGAGGACGGCAGGGTAGGCAAGGGCGGACGGCTCCGGGCCGCTGGCGCGGGCATGCGCCAGGGATTCCCAGCGAACGTCTTCGGCCGTCCGGCCGTGAACCTGAGGGGCTGTTACGTCCTCAGGAGCGCACGTACGCGTAGCCGTCGTGCTCGCGCCGGATCAGCTCCACGACGCCCGAGGGCACGGGGGTCATGCCGGGGGCCAGGTCGGCCGCCTCCAGGTGGAAGCCGCGCATCGAGTTCTGGCACGCCGCGATGCGCACGCCGCGGGCCAGCGCGGCGGCGAGCTTGTCGGCCACGGGCGAATCCTTCTTGAGCATCGCGATGGCTGGACCGTAGACCACGAGCTCGATCTCCGCGCCATCCTGGCCGATGCCGTCCAGCGCGTTGTTGATGTTGCCCAGCGTCAGGTTCCACTTCTGCGCGTCGTTGTCGCTGACGGAGAAGATCGCCTTTTCCTTGTTCCTGATCACGGCCGCGGCCGTCGGCGCCGTGCCTTCCGCCCGGGTCGGAGGCACGGCGCCGGCGGTGGCGGCAAGCGCGAGGAGGGCGAGCGTGAGGCGGCGGCGGGAAGGCGTCATCGAGAGCTCCATTTCGGGGATGGGCGGATATACCCTGAGTCGGTACCCGCGGCAAGCCAACTCACAGCTTGCTCCCTAACTTGGATGTAACATAGTGCATCAGTGAAAGGGCACACCCGCGCGAGAGCCGGGGTCGCAAAGCCACCGGCCCTCGCGTGCAAGCGCGAGAGGGCAGCGGGGCTGCCAGGAACGGGGCGTCGGACGACGCCTCATGCGCAAGGGACGCCGCAACGTCGAAGTACGGACGGCGCCCTTGTCCAGCGACCCGACCCACGCCCGCAGCCCGCCTTTGGGAGAGGGAAAACATGAGGGTACGACGACTGCAGTGCAGTCAAGGGTCGGTCGCGTCCGCGCGGGCGCTCGCCGTCCGCCATCGCGCCGCAGGAGCGGGGCGATGACGGCGTCGCGCTGGTGGCAGCGATTCATCGGGCGCAAATCGGCGCCCGCCGGCGCGGGCACGCAGTTCGCCGTCGTCGACGAGCTCACCGGGCTGCCCAGCCGCATCGCCCTGCATTCGCTGCTGAGCGCCGCGCTCGGCCGTGGCGAGGGGGGCGTCGTCGCGATGCTCGATCTCGACCACTTCAAGCTGTTCAACCACCGCCACGGCCACCACGCCGGCGACCAGTTGCTGCGCGTCATCGCGCGCCGGCTGTGCGACAAGCTGGCCGTGCCGCCGCACCTGGCGCGCTACGGCGGCGACGAGTTCGTGGCCTTCCTGCCCGGCATCGCGATCGACGAGGGCATGCGCCGCGTGCAGGCCTGCGTGGCCGCGCTGCGCGAGCCGGTCGCGCTCGACGCCGTGTCCGAGATCGTCACGCTGTCCGCCGGCGTGGCCACGCTCGCCGGCGCCTCGGTGGACGAGGCCTGGCGCGCCTGCGACCTGGCGCTGTACGCGGCCAAGGCGCGCGGGCGCGACCGCGTCGTCGCCTTCGACGACGACACGCGCCGCATCGTGACCGAGCGCCGCGCGCTGGCCTCCACGGTCATCGAGTTGCAGGAGCGCAACCGCGTGCTGCGCGAGGAGGCGCGCACCGACGCGCTCACCGGCCTGCGCAACCGGCTCGCGCTCGACGAATTGCTGGATCAGGACGGCAGCGACCGCCGCCTGCGCAACGCGGCCGTCGCCTTCATCGACATCGATCACTTCGGCGACTACAACCACCTGCACGGCGACGCGGCGGGCGACGACGCGTTGAGCGCGGTCGCGCGCGCCATCCAGGCCAGCGCCCGCGCCGCCGATCACTGCTTTCGCAAGGGCGGCGAGGAGTTCGTGGTGGTGCTGCCGGCCACCGACGACGGCGCCGCCGTCGCCGCCGCCGAACGCGTGCGCGCGGCGGTCGAGGCGCTCGCGCTCGCGCATGCCGCGTCGGCCGTGGCGCCCGTCGTCACCGTGACCGTCGGCGTGGCCAGCGCCGAGCCGGGCCGCACGCTGCGCCAGTTGCTCAGCGCCGCGGCAGAACAGGCGATGGCGGCCAAGGTGAGCGGCCAGCGCAACCGGGTGCACGCCGTGCGCCTGGGCGGCGGCGCGCCGCCCGTGACGGATCTGAATCAGCCGCGGTAGAAGTACGGATCCAGCACGCTCACCGCCGTGATCGAGTCGATGGGCAGGTTGTTGTTGCGCGCCGACTCGCGGATCGCCTCGGGCGACGGGCCGTCGTAGATGCAGTACGTCTTGCGCAGGTCCTCGCTCACGTACGAGTGCACCCAGGTGACGCCGCTCTGGGCGTTGGTCCCGACGACGGTGTTGCAGACCTGGGCGCCCTGGTCGTTCAGGGGGATGCGCAGGCCGTCGGGGAAGCTGCGTTCGACGAGGTAGCGAGGCATGGCGGACTCCTTGGATCTTGTGGGCGGCCGGGATTGACCGCGCAACCAAGGCTAGTCGGCGCCGCTGCGCAGGGCCAGCGCAAGCCTGCCTAGATTGCGCGCCCGCGTTGCCCATTCTGCGCATCGGCGACGGCGATCTCCACGGCTTGCGCGCGCGAGGTCGCGCCCAGCTTGGAGAGGACGGCCGCCACGTGATGGTCGATGGTGCGCACGGAGCGGCACAGGCGTTCGGCGATCTCGGAGTTCTTCAGGTTGCGGCGCAGCAGCTCCAGCACCTCGCGCTCGCGGTCGGTGAGCTGGTGCGGGTTCGTCTGCGTGGAGGCGCGTGCGCCGCGCGGGATGCCGCGCAGGCCGGCGGCGCGCAGCGCCTTGCGCAGTCGCTCCGCGGCCGGGCGGGCGCCCAGCGTCTCGAAGGTCGCCAGCGCCGCGAGGCGCGCCGCTTCGTCGCCGCCGGCCCGCGCCAGCGCCTCCTCGAACGGGCAGGCCAGCGCCTGCCAGGCCGCGGCGGCCTCCTGCCAGCGGCCCGCGATCTGCAGCGCGTACGGCGCGGCGCAGGGGGACGGCGGCGCGGGCAGTGGCTGCGCGCGGTGCAGCCAGGCGGACAGCTCGCCGATGAACCACGGGTGCGCATGGGCCTGCGCCAGCACGAGACCTGAGCTCGCCTCGGCGGCCGTGGCCGCGACGTCGCCGCGCCACCATGCGGCCTCGGCGCGCGCGACGCGCACCGGCGCCACGCGTTGCAGCGTGCCGCTGGGCAACGCCAGCGCCAGCGCCTCGTCCAGCGTCGCGGCCGCCTCCGGCTCGCCGCGGCGCGCCTGCAGCCGGCCCAGCGCCACCAGCGCCATCACGCGGCTGGTGGTGGCCAGCGCGGGCTGCTGCACGATGTCCAGCGCGTGTTCGCGCGCGTCGTCCCAATGGCCCAGGTGAAGCTCGCACAGCGCCAGCCAGCTCGCCGCGTACTGGCGGTAGAAGTCGATCTCGTGCTGCTGCGCGAACCCGATCGCCACCTTGAGCCACGCCTGCGCCTCGCGCAGCCGCCACACCTCGCCGGAGCCCGAGCCGAGGTTGCTGTAGGTGTTGGCGGCGACGCCGTGCAGGCCCTCGGCCAGCGCGATCTCCAGCACGCGCTGCAGGTGGGCGCAGCCGGCCTCGTAGTCCAGGAACAGCGTGGCCGTGCCCAGCGTGCCGATGGCCTCGACGAGGGTCGTGCGCTCACCGAGGCGTTCGGCCAGGACGATCGCGCGGTTCGCCCAATCGACCGCGACCGCGCAGTCGCGATTGAGCATGCGCAGCTGCGCCTCGACGCGCCAGGCGCGCGCCAGCTCGGGGCCGGGCGGCAGCGACTCCAGCAACGCGATCGCGCGCCGGCTCGCCGCGTCGGCCTCGGCGTTGCGCAGCGCGAGCACCTGCACCAGCGCGAGCTGGCTCAGGTTGGCGGCCTCGCGCAGCGGGTCGGGCCGCTCCCGGTGCCACGCCGACAGCCGTCCATGCGCGTCGATCGCCTCCTCGAGCTGGTTCGTGAGCCGGCATTCGAGCGCGTATTCGGCGAGCCAGTGGCCGTGCTCCGCGCCGGGCGTGGCGTGCGCCAGCGCGGTGCGATAGTGCGCCGCGGCCTCGCGGTGCGCGCCGCGCTGGCGCGCCTGCTGCGCGGCCGCGGGTGCCAGGGCGGCCACGGCGTCGGCGTCGGCCGCGCGCACCGCGTGGTGCACGCGCCGCGCGAGCGACACGGCCGGCCGGTCCGGCGCCTGCAACGCGCCCAGCACCGCGGCGTGCAGCGCGCGCGCCGTCGGGGGCGACAGCGACTGCTCGATGGCCGCGCGCACCAGCTCGTGGCGGAAGAACAGGCCGTCGGCGGCGGCGGTCAGCAGCCCGGAGTTCAGGCACTCGTCGACGGTCTCCGGGCGCGGCCGCAGCAGCTCGTCGACCAGCCAGGCCTCGATGCGCCTGGGCACCGTGGAGGCGAGCCGGACGACGGCCTGCGCGTCGGAGCCCAGCCGCGCGAAGCGCGCCAGCACCAGGTCCTGCACGCCGCGCGGCACGCCGTCGGCGCCGTGGCGCAGCAGCTCGCTGACGAACAGCGGATTGCCGCGCGTGAGCGCATGCAGGCCTGTCGCGGAACGCATCGCCGCATTGGCCAGCCGTTCGACGGCGGGCGCCGACAGCGGCGCGAGATCGAGCCGGCTGGCGAGGCTGGGCGGCAGCTCGCCCAGCAGCCGGCGCAGCGGGTGGGCGGCGGCGATCTCGTCGTCGCGGTAGGAGATCACCAGCAGGCAGGGCACGCGGTCGATGCGCCGGCCGAGGAACGTCAGCAGGTCCAGCGTGGCGTCGTCGGCCCAGTGCACGTCCTCGATCACCGCGACGACCGGACGGCGGCTGCGTTGCAGCTCGGTCAGGACGGCCTCGAACAGCGCGGGGCGCGGATGGCCGGCCTGCAGCAGCGGCGCGAAGCCGACGTCCGCGGCCCGCGCGATGTCGTGCAGCGGGGCCAACGGGTGCGGCGTGCCGAGGCAGTCGCAGGCGCCCCACCACAGCGCGGCTTCGCCGCGGCGCCCGGCCAGCGCCTTCAGCAGGCTCGTCTTGCCGATGCCCGCCTCGCCGCCCACCAGCACCACGTGGCCGGTGCCCAGCGCCACGCGTTGCAGGTGCTGCTCGATGGTCTGCAAGGCGGCGTCGCGCTCGACGAGTTCCATGGTGCTTGGCTCCCTGCCCGGTTCGGCCTGGAGAGTCTAGGCGGCCTGCTGGCGCTCCAGCACCCCCATCACCGCGTCGAGATCGGCGTCGGCGACGTCCAGCCCGAAGCCGTCGGCGAACGCGTCGGCGAATTCGGCGCGCGTTGCGAGCGTCTGCTCGGTAGGCGCCGCGCTCTCCGGCCGGTACGTGGACAGGCGCGCGTTGAACAGGCGTAGCCGGCCGCCGGGAATCGCGCGCGCCACGAGCAGGTTGAACCGCAGCATCGACTTCGGATGCGTGGCGACGAACCAGTTCGCGAGCTCGCAGTCGATCTGCAACGGCGCGCCGGGAGCGATGCGGTAGCAGTCGGCCCAGCCTTCAGGCGTGGCCACTTGCAACAGCAGGTCGTGGTCGACGTCGACGAGGCGGTAGCGACCGGTGCCCGCGGCGTGCTCGGCGCGGCTGGCCAGCGGCAGCGGCGCCAGCGGCGCGACGCCGCCGCAGCCGACGTCCACAAGGTGATCCGCGCCCGCGAGCGTCACGCGCGCGAGCAGGTGCGTGCGACCCGTGCTCACGTCCCCGGCCACGCCCGCGCGGATGCGCGCCTCCAGCGGCGCCACCGTGAAGCCGCTCGCCTGCAGCACGCCGCGAAACAGCTGGTTCTGCTCGAAGCAATAGCCGCCCCGGCGCTGCCGGATCATCTTGGCCTGCAACGCCGCGTCGTCGAGCACGGGCACGCGCCGCGCCAGCACCTCGATGTTCTCGAACGGGATCGCGGCGGCGTGATGTTCGACCAGGCGCGCGAGGCCTTCGAGCGTCGGCTCGATCGGGTCGCGCAAGCCGATGCGGTGGCGATAGGCGTCCAGGTCGATGTCGTCAGGCATGCGGGAACCTCCTCGGTGCGAGCGCCCTTCGCAGCGGGAAGACGGAGCCGGTCGGCGCGCTACTTCTTGCTCGCGTCGGCGGCCTTCGTGTCGGCCGATTTCGGAACGTCGCCGATGATGGTCTTCAACGGGCAGACGGAGAAGGCGGGGCACTTCGCGCAGCCGGCAACCAGGGCGATCGGGCACAGCGTCATGACGACTCCTCGGGCAATGGAAAGACGATCAGCTTACGCCGAAAAGCGGCGCCCGACCGGGCGTTCATCGCGTTTCGATCAGCCAGCCCCAGGCCGCCAGCGTGCGTTCGACGGCGCCCAGCCGGAACGCCTGGGCATCACGCGTGACGTTGACGACGACGTCGACCCGGTCCGCGCCGAGCGTGCGGCTGAACGCGAACAGCCGGTCGTTGACGACGTCCAGCAGCGCCAGCGCGCCGCCGTACTGGCCGTTGCCGAGCGCGGGATGCGCGTGCTTGAGCGTCACCAGGCCGGTGTGGAACGGCGCGAGCTCGCGCGTCTTCCAGTCGATGGCGTCCTTCTCGAAGAACTCGAGCCGCCGCGCGAGCCGGGCCTCCTGGCCGCCGTAGATCAGCGGCATGCCGGGCAGCGTGAAGGCGAGCACGGCCAGCGCCGGCCAGGCGTCGCCGTACAGCTCGGCGTCGGTGCCGTGCCACGAGTTGAAGTCGTGGTTGCTGGTGAAGCGCATGCGGTAGGCCGACGGCGGGTAGCCGTGCGGCGCGTGCGTGGCCCAGTCACGCAGTTCGGCCGCGCCGGCCGTGCGTTGGCCGATGGCCTTGAAGACGTCGGCCAGGTCCCAGCCGTAGGTCATGTCGAACGCGCTGCGGTGCAGGTCGCGCGCGTCGGATTCGGCCAGCATGAACATCGGCCTGATCGCGTCGAGCTCGCGCCGCGCGCGCTCCCAGAACGGCGTCGGCACCAGGCTCGCGACGTCGCAGCGAAAGCCGTCGAGATCGGTCTTGCGCACCCAGAACGCCATCGCGGCGATCATCGCGTCGTGCAGGGCCGGCTGGGCGTAGTCCAGCGCGGCGACGTCCGACCAGTGTTCGACGTCGGGCCGGCCTTCGTTGAACGTGACGGGGTAGGGCTCGCCGTGCGCGTCGAGCCTGTACCAGTCCTTGTGGGCACGCGTCCACGGATGGTCGAACGCGGTGTGGTTGGCCACCCAGTCGAGGATCACCTTCATGCCCAGCGCATGCGCGCCGCGCACCAGCGCCCGCACGTCGTCCAGCGTGCCGAACTCGGGGTTGGTGGCCGTGTAGTCGCTGATCGAGTAGTAGCTGCCCAGCGTGCCCTTGCGCGCCAGCTTGCCGATCGGCTGGATCGGCATCAGCCACAGGATGTCGACCCCCAGCGCCCGGATGCGCGGCAGCTCGGCGGCGACGGCCGCGAACGTGCCGTCGCGCGAGTACTGGCGCACATTGACCTGGTAGATCGCGGCGTGGCGCGACCAGGCGACGTGGGGCATGTCGGCGGCGGGGCTCATGGCGACGGCTGGCGCGTGGTGGCGATCGGCGAGAGGAACTGGCGGCGGAGCAGGGCGTCGGGATGCCTCGTTGGCCGAGGTAGTTTATGCCCGCGGCACCGTGAACCCGATGTGGAGGATTGACAGGGATCATCGAACGGCGCGATCGTCGGCGTCCGGATTTCGCCCGGGAGGTTCTCCGGGTTCAGCCTATCCAGGGAGTGCGACGATGGCCAGTACGACAGCGCCCGTGAAGACGGGAGGATGCGGCAGCGGGGACGCCCACGACACGGCGGTCATGGCGCGGATCAATCGCCATATCCTCGCCGTGAACAAGAAGTATCCCGATGCGACCGTGGCGGAAAAGCTCGAGTTCGCCTGGGCTGCCAACGTCAAGGAGCGGGAGGACGATCCGACCAACGAGATCGGCCGTGACGCGGACTACTACTTCGCCGCGCGGAAAGAGCTCGCGCTGAGCAGCCACAGCGTCACCAAGTACGCCAAGGCCGGCCTGGGCCCGGTTGCGTGGACGGTGTATGCCGGACTGAAGATCGGAGCCGAGTTGGCGCAGGTTCCGAAGCTGATGCGAACCGATCCGGACAAGCCGAACGCACCCGTCGGCGGATTCGGCTGGATGAACAGAGGCTCGAGCGCGGGACTCGACGACAACGGAAGCCGAATAGGCGACGTGATGCCTTGCTACCCGGACGGCGAGCTGCCTGCCGTCCAGGCGCCTCAGCCGCTGCAACTGCGTCTCCCGTGAGCCGGGGCGGGTGCCTCGACCTCCATCGAGCGCGCCCGCGGCCGCCTCGCCTGGCTCCGCCTACAACGTGAAGTCGTAGTCGATCGCCAGTGGCGCGTGATCGGAGAAGCGCTGCTCCAGGTAGATGTGCTCCGTGCGCGCGAGGGCTGCGACGCCTGGGGTCGCCAAATGGTAGTCCAGGCGCCAGCCCACGTTCTTCGCCCAGGCCTGGCCGCGGTTGCTCCACCACGTGTACTGCTCCTCGCGGTCGTTGAGCGTGCGGAACACGTCCACGAG
>FSVG01001480.1_pt1 | contig 10764 bp, 7 predicted proteins | sample 1637511 | NCBI WGS metagenome assembly FSVG01 (sample SAMEA3914816, study PRJEB12502) | metagenome | biome: forest; material: soil | place: USA | collected 2011-09-16 | depth 0.3 m
CCGTGGGGGTGGCCACCTGGTCGTTCTCGGCGCTGAAGTTTCAGGCCGACATGGGCAAGCTGCTGGCGTTCATGTTCATCGTCAACCTCGTGATGGCGATGACCGCACTGCCTGCGATCGTCGTTTTGATCGATCGTCTCGTGCCGCGCAAGACGCCGGTGCGGGCGTCGTTGTTCAACCATTGAGCCGGAGTGGTCTCCATGAAATCGACGTTGTTCGTAGGCCTGCGACTGGTCACCGCGCTGATGGCCACGGTGACCGCATTCACCCATGTCGCCCACGCGGCCGATTCCTCGCCGGTGCCGTCCGGTGCCGTGCCGCTGCTGCAGCAACAAGCCGCAACGCGCCTGCCAAGGCCCGAGGAGGGCATGATCCTGGGCGCCGTGCGCGCGGGCAAGCGGGTGGTCGCCGTCGGCGACCGCGGGTTGGTCATGCTGTCCGATGACGACGGCAAGACCTATCGACAGGCCAAGGACGTGCCCACACGCGCGACGCTGACCGCCGTCTGGGCAGTCGACGCGTCCACGTTGTGGGCGGTCGGCCACTGGGGCGTGATGCTGGTCAGCCACGACGCCGGCGAGACCTGGGCGATCAAGCGCAGCGACATCGCGCGCGATCAACCCCTGCTCACCGTCTGCTTCGCCGACGCGAAACACGGCGTCGCCGCCGGTCTGTTCTCCCTACTGCTGGTGACCGACGACGGCGCCACCTGGCGCGAGGTCAAGCTGCCCGCTCCAACCGGAGGCAAGAAAGCTGACCTGAACCTGTTTCAGGCGTTCACCGACAAGCAGGGGGGCCTCTGGATTGCGGCGGAGCAGGGCACCGTCTATCACAGCACGGATCAGGGACAAAGCTGGTCTGCACTGGGTACCGGCAGCAAGGGAACCCTGTGGAGCGGACTGGCAGCGGACGACGGCAGTATCAGCGTGGGTGGGCTGCAAGGAAAAATCCTGCGCAGCGTCGATCAGGGAAACACCTGGGTGTTGGTCGAGACCGGTACCAGGAGTTCCATCACGAGCCTTGTGCAGCTACCGGGCGGCAAGATACTGGCATTGGCATTGGATGGAGTCTCGCTGCTCAGCCACGATGATGGCGCGCATTTCGCGCCGAGGCGCGTCGTCGATCAGCGCGCGTTCACCGCGGCGGTTGCGGATGCGGGGGGTGAGACTCTGCTGTTCTCGCAAACCGGAGTTGTCCGCGATATGCGTTGATCAGATGATCAGAACAAATAGTCGGCTTCGAAACATCGAGCGCACGGCCTCGCTCAGGGCAGTTGCCTCCGCGCAGCGATGGGCTCCATGGCGCGGCCACCGATGACGCGTGCCCGAGTTCGGGCTTGAATGACGCCCGACATCTGGACGGGGTGGCGCGAGAAAGACAATGGGTGTGCGTGAAAGTTCGCGTCAAAGTGTCCGACAACAAGCTGAGCGACCAAAGGAAACCGACATGTCCCGCCTCAATTCACTCAAGCTGGCACCTCGCCTGGCGCTCGGTTTCGGCGTGGTGCTGGCGCTGGTGCTGGCGATCTCCACTGTCAGCATCCTGGCGCTGCATCGCGGGCAGGCCGATAGTGGACGCGTCGTGCATGTGCTGCAGAATGCCTCCGATGCCGATCGCTGGCGCGGCATGACACAGCTGAACATCAGCCGAACGCTGGCGCTCGCCAAGTCGGGCGGCAACCCGGCGCTGAAGGCCTATTTCGATCCGCTGATGACGCAGACGTCCGGCGACATCAGCGTGCTGCAGAAGCATCTGGAGAGCGAGGCTGTCCACGACGGCACGACAGCGCGCTTCAACGACATCGCCGCCAAGCGAAAGCGCTATATCGCGACGCGCGACCAGGTGTTCAAGCTGCTCGACGCCGCCGATCCGTCCGCGACAGCCATGGTCGAGGGCCAACTGCTGCCGCGCGCGGACGAGTACATCGCGGCGGTGACCGACTTCGGCACCTACGAGCGGCAGTCCGCGGATCAGGTCGTGGCCGACAGCAATGCCCAGGCCGATCGCGCTCGCTTTGCGACGATCCTGCTCGCGGCCATCTCGGTCGTCGCCGGCGCGCTGTGCGCCTGGCTGATCACGCGCTCGGTCACGCGCCCCCTGAAAGACGCCGTCGAGGCCGTCGGCGCCGTGGCTTCCGGTGATCTGAGCTGCACGATCGAGGTGCGCGGCAAGGATGAGGTCGCGACACTCCTGACCAGCCTCGTCACGATGCAGGCAGCCCTGCGTCAGTTGGTCGGCGACGTGCGCGGCAGTACCGAATCGATCACGATCGCAAGCAACGAGGTCGCGCAGGGGAGCCAGGATCTGTCGATGCGCACCGAGCGCTCCGCTGCGAGCTTGCAGGAGACGGCGTCGTCGATGGAAGAGATCTCCGGCACCATCCGCCAGACCGCGGAATCGGCCCGGATGGCCGACGAACTCGCCGCCTCGGCGGCGCAGGCCGCGGCCGACGGCGGCGACATCGCCACCCGCATGAAGCACACGATGGAGCACATCACCGCGCATTCGGACAAGATCGGCGACATCGTCGGCGTCATTAACGGCATCGCATTCCAGACCAACATCCTCGCGCTCAACGCCGCCGTCGAAGCCGCGCGGGCCGGCGAGCAAGGCCGCGGCTTCGCCGTCGTCGCGAGCGAAGTGCGCAGCCTGGCGCAGCGCTCGGCATCGGCGGCCAACGAGATCAAGTCGCTGATCGCCGAATCGAGTCTGGCCGTGGCGGAGGGCGCGGGCTTGGCGCGGGAGGCCGATCAGTCTATGGCGACCATCAACGAATCCGTCCAGCGCGTCACGGCAGTGATCGGCGAGATCCGCACTGCGTCGTCGGAACAGGCGGACGGCGTAGGCCAGGTAAACATCGCCGTCGCCCAACTCGATCAGACGACGCAGCAGAACGCCGCGCTCGTGGAGCAGACAGCCGCCGCCGCCGAGAGCCTCAGGGAGCAGGCCGTCCGGCTGGCGGAGGCAGTGTCGGTCTTTCGCATCGAGCGCGCATCCTGACGGGACGACAAGGTCAAGCGCCTCAGCACCGCAACACGATTGCCGTCTGGCGCATACGCTTGACGTCGTCGAAGTGCGGGTAGGTCGGGGTCGTTGCCAGGGACGAATGACGGAGGTCGTCGCGCACGGTGGTCAGTTCAGCGCCCCCTGTAGGGCGTGGAGGTGCAGGTCGGGCGCCGACGGTTCCTGGCATGCATGGCGCAGCTGAGGACTCGGCGAACTCGCTCCCATGACGTCTTGTTCGCAGCAATCCCTGCAGTCCGGGGCGTTCCTTTGGGTCGGTCAGATCGGGCGGACCCGTGTTCGCGGAAGCGCGGGTACGTTCTTTCAACGATAGTCGCTCCCGCTCCCGCGCAAGACGAGAGCAGGGGGGCTGATGATCGCGCAATTGGAAGTTTTCGCGCGCTGCCGCCGTGCGGGCGGATTCCTGTCGGAGCAGACATGTTTGGTGCCATTGGTGTCGGCCGAATGTCGTCACCGACACATCGGGTCGAAGACACAGATAAATGATTGTCCGCTCTAGTTATCGGTTCGTTAGTCTTCAGATTGGCCTCATATTTCCACCGCAGAATCAGACCGTTCCCACTGATGAAGTTCCTCCATGAGACTGCCTCCGCGGTTATCGTCGCTTTGCGTGGCCCTGTCGTCGTCGACGCTGCTGGCCGCCTGCGTCGACCTGGCGCCCGCCTACCGGCGTCCCGATGCACCCGTCGCCGCCACGTGGCCCACCAACGCGGCCTCCGCGCCCGTGGCCGGCGCGCTCGACGCCGACGACATCAGCTGGCGCGAGTTCTTTCTTGACGATCGCCTGCGTCGCGTCGTCGACCTCGCACTGGCGAACAACCGCGACCTGCGCATCGCCGTCGCGACGATGGCGCAATCGCGCGCGCAGTACCGCGTGCAGGACGCCGCGCGCCTGCCCTCGATCAGCGCCGACGGCTCCGGCATGCGTACGCACTCGCCGGGCGCCACCGCGAACAGCTATAGCGTCAACCTCGGCCTCGCGAGTTACGAGGTCGACTTCTTCGGCCGCGTGAAGAACCTGAGCGATGCCGCGTTGCAGAGCTACCTCGCCACGACCGAAGGCACGCGCAGCGCGCGCATCAGCCTGGTCTCCGAGGTGGCCACCGCCTGGCTGACGCTGGCAGCCGAGACCGAGCTGCTCGCGCTCACCGACCAGACGCTGGCCAGCGACCGCCGCAGCCTCGACCTGACGCGCCGCATGCACGACCTCGGCGCGGCCACCGGCCTGACTGTGGCCCAGGCCGAGGCCACGGCGGAATCGGCGCGCGCCACCTCGGCGGCCTATCGCGCGCAGGTGGCTCTGGATCTCAACGCGCTGGTGCTGCTGGTGGGTGGTCCGGTTCCTGCGGAGCTGATGCCGCCAGAGGCGCTGGATCAGGAGTCGTCGGTTCTGGTGGACCTCCCGGCCGGCTTGCCCGCGCAGGTGCTGCAGCGTCGCCCCGATGTGCTGCAGGCCGAGCACGCGCTGCAGGCGGCGCAGCTGGACATCGGCGCCGCGCGCGCCGCGTTCTTCCCCACGATCACGCTGACGGCTGGCGCCGGCACGTCCAGCGCCGACCTGGCTGGACTGTTCAAGAGCGGCAGCGGCGCCTGGAACTTCGGGCCGGCGATCTCGCTGCCGATCTTCGACGGCGGCACGCACCGGGCGGAACTCGACTCGGCCAAGGCGGCGCGCGACATCGCGCTCGCTAGCTACGAGAAGTCGGTGCAGACCGCGTTCCGCGAGGTTGCCGACGCGCTGGCCGTGCGCAGCACGCTGGCCGAACGCATCGCCGCGCAGGAGGCGGTCACGCGCGCCAGCCAGACCAGCCTGCGCCTGGCCGATGCGCTGTTTCGCAACGGCGGCAGCAGCTACCTCGACGTGCTCGAGGCGCAACGCAGCCTCTACGCCTCGCAGCAGGCCCAGATCTCCTTGAAACTCGCCGAACAAGGCAACCGCATCACCCTCTACAAGACGCTGGGTGGCGGCTGGAAGGACTCCACTTGAACATCCGAAACTGGTTCTCCCCGTGGCGAGTCGTGCTCGCCCTGATCGCGCTGGCGATCGCGGTCGCCGTCCTGATGCATCACTTCAAGCCGCCCGAGCCGCCGGCCGTCACCACTGCCAGCGTGACTCGCGGCGATCTCGAGATGGGCGTGCTGGCCACCGGCACTATCGAGGCGGCCAAGCTGGTGAGCGTGGGCGCGCAGGCGTCCGGCGAACTGAAGCACCTGGTCGTCGCGCTTGGCGACAAGGTGAAGAAGGGCGACCTGATCGCCGAGATCGATTCGCTGACGCAGCAAAACGAGCTGCGCAGCGACACGGCCGCCCTGCTCAACGTGCAGGCGCAGCGCAACGCGAAGCTCGCGACACTGAGGCGGTCGGAGCTCTCCGTGGCGCGTCTGCGCTCTCTCGTCGCGCTCGACGCCGGCTCGCGCAGCGATCTCGAGACGGCCGAGGCCACCCTCGACGTCACGCGCGCAGACATCGCCGCGCTCGACGCCCAGATCACGCAGACCAAGGTCAGCGAGGACACCGCGCGCGTCAATCTCGGCTACGCCCGCATCGTCGCGCCGATGGACGGCACCGTGGTGGCGGTGGTCACCGAGCAGGGCCAGACGGTCAACGCAGCGCAATCGGCGCCGACGATCGTCAAGCTGGCGCGCCTGGACACGATGACCGTCAAGGCGCAGATATCCGAGGCCGACGTGCCGCGTGTCAAGCCCGGCCTGCTGGTCTACTTCACGCTGCTGGGCGATCCGGACATCCGCTACGACACCACGCTGCGCGCGGTGGAGCCCGGCCCGACGACGCTGGCCACCGATACCACCACCAGCACGACGACCGGCACGACGAGCACCGCGGCCGCCTCGGCGATCTACTACAACGGCATCTTCGACGTGCCTAACCCGCAGGGCAAGCTGCGCATCTCGATGACGGCGCAGGCGACGATCGTGCTCGCGCGCGCGCGCAACGTGCTGCAGGTGCCGTCCGCCGCGCTGGGCATGAAGGACAAGCAGGGGCTGTACGCGGTACGCGTGCTCGAGGGCTCGCGCATGGACGTGCGCCGCGTCAAGGTCGGCCTGAACAACCGCGTGCAGGCCGAGGTGCTCGACGGGCTGAAGGAGGGCGATCGCGTCGTCACGAGCGAGGCCGCACCCGCGAGCGCCAAGTCGGACATGGGCGGACCGCGCGGCGGTCCGCCGCCGGGCATGTGACGATGGGCGCGCTCATCGAACTGCGCGGCCTGGGGCGCGATTTCCCGGCCGGCGAGGGCACCGTATCCGCCCTGCGCGAAGTCACCCTCTCCATCGAGGCCGGCGAGATGGTGGCGATCATGGGGCAGTCGGGCTCCGGCAAGTCGACGCTGATGAACATCCTTGGCTGCCTCGACCGGCCGACACACGGCAGCTACGCGATGGCTGGCCGGCCGGTGCGCGACATGACGCCCGACGAGCTTGCCGCGCTGCGCCGCCAGCACTTCGGCTTCGTGTTCCAGCGCTACCAGTTGCTGGGCGCGCTGAGCGCGGTGGGCAATGTCGAGATCCCGGCGATCTATGCCGGCGTGCCCGGCCCGGATCGGCATGCGCGCGCGCGCCAGCTGCTCGAGCGGCTGGGCCTGGGCACGCGGCTGGAGCATCGTCCGGGGCAGCTCTCCGGTGGACAGCAGCAGCGCGTGAGCATCGCGCGGGCGCTGATGAATGGCGGCGACGTGATCCTCGCCGACGAGCCCACGGGCGCACTCGATCGCTCCAGCGGGCAGGAGGTGATGGGCATCCTCAAGGAGCTCAACGCGCAGGGCCACACGGTGATCCTCGTGACGCACGATGCGCATGTGGCGGCCAACGCCGATCGCGTGATCGAGCTGTCCGACGGCCAGGTCATCCGCGACGAGCAGGTGCGCCCGGGCCTGCGCGCGACGCTCGCCGCCCCGGCGCCGACGCGCAGCGCCAGTCCGCTGGGCGACCTGATCGCGCGCGTGAGCGAGGCCGCAGGCATGGCGCTGCGCTCGATGGCCAGCCATCGCCTGCGCACGCTGCTGACGATTCTGGGCATCATCATCGGCATCGCGTCGGTCGTCTCCATCGTCGCGCTCGGCGCGGGCTCGCGCGAGAAGATCCTGGCCGACATCAGCTCGATGGGCACCAACACGATCGACGTGATGCCTGGCGAAGGCTTCGGCGATCGCCATTCGGCCGCGGTGCGCACACTGCGCATCGCCGACGCGGAGGCGCTCGCGCAACTGGGCTACGTGGACGCGGTCACGCCCAGCGTCAGCACCAGCGTCACGCTGCGGCGCGGCAACATCACCGTCACCACGACGACAACCGGCGTCGGCGAGCAGTTCTTTCGCGTGCGCGGCTACGTGCTGAACGCGGGCCAGGCGTTCGACGCGCAGGCCGTGCACCAGCAGTCGCAGGTGGCGGTGATCGACGACAACGCGCGCAAGGCGCTTTTCCCCGACGGCGAGAACCCGCTCGGCGAGGTCATCCTGCTGGGCAGCATGCCGGTGCGCATCGTCGGCGTCACGGCGAAGAAGGCCAGCGCGTTCGGCAACGACGATTCGCTCAACGTGTGGATTCCGTACACCACGGCCACGACGCGGCTGATCGGCGAGGACAACCTGCGCAGCATCAGCGTGCGCGTGGACGACGGTGCGCCGATGGACGCCGCGCAGCAGGGCGTGATGACGCTGCTCGCGCAACGCCACGGCAAGACCGACTTCTTCGTGATGAACACCGATTCCGTCCGCAAGACGATCGAACAGACCACCGTTACGATCACGCTGATGATCTCGTCGATCGCGCTGATCTCGCTGATCGTCGGCGGCATCGGCGTGATGAACATCATGCTGGTGTCGGTGACCGAGCGCACGCAGGAGATCGGCGTGCGCATGGCCGTGGGCGCGCGTCAGAGCGACATCCTGCGCCAGTTCCTGATCGAGGCGGTGCTCGTCTGCCTGATCGGCGGCGGCCTCGGCGTGGCGCTGGCGCTGTCGATCGGCATCGTGTTCGACAGCCTGGCGACGGGCTTTCGCATGATCTTCTCGACGATCTCCATCGTCGGCGCGTTCGCCGTCTCGACGCTGATCGGCGTGGTCTTCGGCTTCGTGCCGGCACGCAACGCGGCGGCGCTGGATCCGGTGGACGCGCTGGCGCGCGAATAGAGGCGAAGTGGCGGACCGCGTGACGCTCGCGCGTGCTCGCTGCACGGCGACCAACTGGGTTGTAAGCCCAAACCACCTACAGCGACTTTCCAGTTTGTCGATGCCTTTCTCCTCCTCGTGTCGGATTCGAACTCGCGTAGTGAGCTGCGCCGCGCCACGGAGAACGGACTGCACATCTGCAGACGGCCTTGTTGCACTCGTTGGTGCGGGCCCAGATACCAATCGCTTGGCAGGACTCCATTTGAGAAGCGTCATCTTGATGGCATGACGGGCGGTTTGTCGAATTGACCTGCTGCCGGCCTGGCCTGTGCACCATGTTTCGGTCTAGAAGCGCGCCCGATCCCTTCCAATGAGAGGTGAATCCAACCACCGGGCGCCCACCGGCGCACCGTGGTGTGATCGACGATGACGCCGCGCTCGGCCATCATCTCTTCAAGGTTGTGAAGGCTCAAGGGACTGGCCGCGTACCACCGTACCCACACCAACATGATCTCCAGCGGATAGTGCAGGCGCTTGAGGGCCTTGCGCAACGATTCGATCATCGGCGCAGGGTACCAGCGGCGCCTTGCTGCAACAGAACCCCTCGACATCGCGCGCCAATGAAAGGGAGCCAACCCGCTTCATTCGCAAAGGAAAGCGAACCTGGCGTTGCCGCCGATCTTCTTGATGGCGCCTCGAGGGCAGCATCGCCGAACGTAGGAGGATCGCCGCATTCGATCCTTGCGTCAACGCACGAAGCGAGAGCGCAGTGTCTGAGCGTCAAGCGATGCCGTCGAAGGAGCGCCAGGTTTGCTTCTCACCGCATCGCAAGGCGAGGAACTTGTTCATGCGCTCAAGGCGCGTCACCGTCCTGGTTCCGTTCGCGTGAAATCGGCAGCGAGACACGGAACGTCGTGCCTTCGCCAACCGCACTCCGCACCTCGATGCGTCCATGGTGCTTTTGGACGATGCCGTAGGACAGCGACAGTCCGAGGCCGGTGCCTTGGCCAACAGGCTTGGTCGTGAAGAGCGGCTCGAAGATCCGCTTCATCGTTTCCTCCGAGATACCCGAGGCGGTGTCGGCCACTTCCAGCCACACCTGATCGCCCGCAGTTCCGGTTCGGATCGTGATCCTGCCGCGTTGCTCACCCATCGCATGAGCCGCATTCACCACGAGGTTCATTACCACTTGGTTGATCTGCGAAGGTAAGCACTCGATGTCGGGAATCGAGCCCTTTCCTTGACGACCCCGGCCCTGTACTGGGTCTCGCTCGCGACGACGTTGAGGGTGGAGTCGATGCCTTCCACTGCGATGCCGCCGGGCTTTACCAAGCCGCTCTATTCATATCCGCCCTATTCGCGGCGGCGCCCCGGGATCATCGCGAACGAACTTTGGCGCCGACACGATGGAGATGATGCGCTACGGCCAGTCGCGGATGCTGTTCGACTCGATCGACGGTGTGCCACTTGGCAAGACCAATTTCGTCCTGTGTGATCGCCGTGAGCGGGTCTGGTTCACCGTCATGACGCGCGAATGATCCAAGTATGGGGACTCTCAGCGCCGGCGCCGGCGCCGGCCGTGTCGATTTCCTGCAACGGTTCGCCGTCACTCGACATCACCAGGTTGCGCTGTTTTTTCGCAATGTAGAGCCGTCGATCCGCTATCTCCAGCATCTCCAGCATCGCCTGGGTTCGATCGCGCACTTCGAGGAAAGAAGCGATGCCGCCACTGACCGTCACCAGCGGAGCGCCTTGAGCCACTGGCTCCTTTGCAATGCCCTCGCGGATGCGCTCGGCTACGACCTTCGCATCGCTGGCCGTGGTATCGGGTAGCACCAGGAGGAACTCTTCGCCGCCCCATCGACCGATCATGTCGCCGCCGCGCATCAGGGCCGTCGCCCGGGCGGCGAAGCCCGCCAGAACGGTGTCGCCCATGGCATGACCATGTACGTCGTTCACGCGCTTGAAATGGTCCAGGTCGAACATCACGATAGACAGTGGTCGGTCGTAACGCTCGGCATTCGTCAGTTCGCGAGTCAATGGAGGGACAAGTCCGTGGCGATTCAAGGTGCCCGTCAATGCATCGGTCACAACCAGGCGCTCGATGCGTTCGCGCAGCAATTCCTGCATCAGCAGCATGAAGCCGGCGGTGACAAACAAGGCGACCACGAGATCGACGGTCAGCGGCCCGACGTCAACATGCGGCCGCGCGTCATCGAGGTGTCCACCCCACAATGGCGAACCCAACAGCAGCGAGCCCAGGCGTGCACCCTGGAACAACAAGGCCAGCAGCATCATCGCGCCGATGATCCGCGCTCCCCAATGACGGCGCAGTGGCCGGACGGTGTAGAGCGTGATCGCGGCCATCACGAAGATCATGCTGTTCATCAACGACGCACGATGGCTGATCGACGGCATCGACGCGGCAAGCCAGCCAAACAAGAGCGCTAGCCCTGCGCACTGAAGGACAACGCGGGGTATTGTCTCGGGCTTGCCGAGCACACGCCGAAGCGCGTGTATGTGCAACAGCAGTCCGATCATCACCAGGGAGCCGGTCACGACGAGGAAGCCGAACCTGGGGCCGAAGTCGGGGTTGATCAGCTCGGCGACCGCG
>FSVG01000795.1_pt1 | contig 10696 bp, 9 predicted proteins | sample 1637511 | NCBI WGS metagenome assembly FSVG01 (sample SAMEA3914816, study PRJEB12502) | metagenome | biome: forest; material: soil | place: USA | collected 2011-09-16 | depth 0.3 m
CGCCGGCCGACTTCGTGCTGCACAACAGCCTGTTCCTGGTGGCGCACTTCCACAACGTCGTGATCGGCGGCGTGGTGTTCGGCGCGTTCGCCGGCTACACCTACTGGTTTCCGAAGGCCTTCGGCTTTCGCCTGCACGACGGCCTGGGCCGCGCGATCTTCTGGTGCTGGTTCATCGGCTTCTGGCTGGCCTTCGCGCCGCTGTACGCGCTGGGCCTGATGGGCGCGACGCGGCGCATGCAGCATTACGGCAACACCGAGTGGCAGCCGCTGATGGCCGTCGCCTTCGCCGGCGCTGTCGTCATCCTGGTGGGCATCGTGCTGACCTTCGTGCAGTTGGTCGTGAGCGTGCGCCAGCGCGCACTCACGCGGGACGCGACGGGCGACCCGTGGGATGGCCGCACGCTGGAGTGGGCCACGCGCTCGCCGCCGCCGCCGTGGAACTTCGCGATCTTGCCGCTGGTGCACGGCCTGGACGAGTTCCACGAGGCGAAGCGCCGCAACGGCGGCGTGCCGGACGACGCGCCGCGCGCCGCCGCGCACGGGTTCGAGATGCCCAGGCCCAGCGCGCTCGGCGTCGTGCTGGCGTTCTTCGCGTTCGTCGCGGGCTTCGCGCTCGTCTGGCACCTCTGGGCGCCGGCGCTCGCCGGGCTGGCCGGCATCCTGCTCGCGCTGACGGCGCACGCCTGGCGCCTGACCCACGAGTTCGAGGTCACCGAGGCGGACATCGCCGCGTTCGAAGGGGTGCAGGCGTGAACGCGATCGCCATGCCGGCGCCGACGCAGCTGCGCGAGGTCGAGATCCCCGTCTCCGAGCGCGGCCCGTCGCCGCGCAAGGTGATCGTCGCCTACGGCTTCTGGCTGTTCCTGCTCAGCGACATCATCGTGTTCTCGGCGCTGTTCGCCGCCTACGCCGTGTTGTCGGGGCGCACGGCCGGCGGGCCCGGCGGCGTGCAGCTGTTCCATCGCGGCAACGTGCTGATCGAGACGGGCTGCCTGCTGGCGTCGAGCTTCACCTGTTCCTTGCTCGCGCTGGCCATCGCGGCGCGCAACGGGCGACTGATGCTCATGTTCGCCGTGCTCACGTTCGCGCTCGGCGCCGCGTTCCTGGCGCTGGAGCTCAGCGAATTCGCCGGCATGGTCGCGCACGGCGCGGGCCCGCGGCGCAGCGCGTTCCTGTCGGCGTTCTTCGCGCTGGTGGGCATGCACGGGCTGCACGTCACGCTGGGCCTGGCCTGGCTGGTGGTGATGATGGCGCAGGTCGCGACGCTGGGCTGGCACCCGCTGGTGCTGGGCCGGCTGGCCTGCTTCAGCCTGTTCTGGCATGCGCTGGACATCGTCTGGATCGGCGTGTTCACCATCGTCTACCTGGGAGCGCATTGATGGCCGACGAGCAACTGACGCAACCCGACGCGGCCGAGCGTGAGGCACCCGGCGAATCGACGGGCTGGCGCGACGGCCTGGCGAAGAGCCTGCTCGGCCTGGCCGCGTCGGTCGTGTTGACGCTGGCCTCGTTCTGGGCCGCGGGCACCGGGCTCGTGTGGGGGCCGGGCGTGCCGGTGCTGCTCGCCGCGCTGGCCATCGGCCAGATGGGCGTGCACCTGGTCTTCTTCCTGCACGTCTCCAGCGGCCCCGAAGGCATCAACAACATCCTCGCGCTCGCGTTCGGCGTGTTCGTCGTTGCGCTGGTCGTGTTCGGTTCGCTGATCATCATGGCCAACCTCGACGCCGGGATGGTGTCCATGGACGGGCTGATGCGCATGCAGCGCTGAAGTCGACGGGAACGACTGTTCAGCAGCCACTGCCTAGCATCGCAGTCCCACTGGGAGCGCGCCATGGACATCGACCAGGCTTGCAAGACCATTCGCCGTGCCAACGACGCCTTCGTCTACGAGACGCCGCTCGGCGACCTGGTGCTCGATGTGCCCGAGGCGGTGGAGACCCTCAAGGCCTGGCTCGAGGACGTGCGCGGCGACGGCAAGCGCATCGACGAGCTCGCGATCTCGCCGCCGCTGCTGCTCACGCCGGGCGGCATCCGCTGGGTGATGGTCTTCGTGGCGAGCGCGGAGACCATCGCCCTGCATCGACGCCGTGCCGCCTGACCGCGGGTCAACGGCCGTCGACCAGTGCGGCGAAGTCCGCGGACCGGAAGCGTTCGAGCACGAAGTCGACGAACGCGCGCGTCTTCGCGGGCACCAGCCGGCGCGTCGGGTAGTACAGCGACAGCGGCCCCGCGTCGCTGTACCACCCGGGCAGCAGGCGCACGAGTTCGCCGCGCGCGATCGGCGCGAACGCGAACGGCATCGGCAGCAGCGCCACGCCGAGTCCCATGTGGGCGGCCTGAGCGAGGGCCTGCGGATCGCTGAGGATCACGCGCGGGCGGCACGGCACCGCCTGCTCGGGCCCGCGGCGCGAACGCAGGGACCACGGCCGCACGCGGCCGGTGGGTGACGAGCGCCGCATGATGCCGTCGAGGGCGGCGAGATCATCGGGCTCGCGCGGCGTCGGGCGCCCGGCCATGTACGCGGGCGAGGCCACGGCCACGATGTGGACCGGCGCCAGCTCGCGTGCCACGACGCCCGGCGCCAACGCGAAGCCGCCGCCGATCGCGGCGTCGAAGCCCTCGCCGACGAGATCCACGGAGCGGTTGTCGAAGTGCCAGTCGGGCACGACGTCGGGAAAGCGCTGCAGGAACTCGCCGAGCAGCGGCACGAGGAACTGGCAGCCGAACGCCTGGCCCATGCTGACCTTGAGCGCGCCGGCGACGCCGTCCTCGGCCCCGCGCACGCTGGCGAACGCGCCGTTCAACGACGCGAGCGGGGTCTCGACCTGGCGCAGGAAGCGTTCGCCGCCCTCCGTGAGCGCGAGCCGGCGCGTGCTGCGATGGAACAGGCGCACGCCCAGGTCGGCCTCCAGGCGTGCGACGTTCTTGCTGACGCCTGCGGGCGTCAGGCCCAGCACGCGGGCCGCGGCGGAAAAGCTGCCGTGCTCCGCGGTGTTGACGAAGCAGGCCAGGTGCTGGAGCTGGGTCATGAGTGATCTTAAACCACGGGTTGAAGCTGATTTCACCTCGCATCCGCTATTCACGACGGCAACGACGCCGCACACTCGGGACCGCATCGTCCCGGGCCGGCGACCGTCGCCGGCCCGCAGGCCTCACCAGGAGAATCCCATGCGCGCTCTCTGCCATCTGGCCGCCGTCGCCCTCTCGGCACTGGCCGTCTCGTCGCCGGTCCAGGCCGGCACCTTCGACTTTCCGTCCGCCTTCAGCGTGCGCGAGGTCGCCACCAACGGCACGACGATCCATGTGCGATCCGGCGGCTCGGGGCCGGCCGTGGTGCTGCTGCACGGCTACGGCGAGACGGGCGACATGTGGGTGCCCATGGCGACCGACCTGGCGCGCGACCACACGGTGATCGTGCCCGACCTGCGCGGCCTGGGCCTGTCCGCCAAGCCGGGGCAGGGCTTCGACAAGAAGACGCAGGCCGGCGATGTCGACGGCGTGATGGCGGCGCTGGGCGTCAGGCAGGCCGACGTCGTCGCGCACGACATCGGCAACATGGTGGCGTTCCAGTTCGCCGCGCAGCACCCCGAGCGGGTGCGCCGGCTGGTGCTGATCGACGCGCCGGTGCCGGGCGTCGGGCCCTGGGAGGAGATCCTGAAGAACCCGCTGCTGTGGCACTTCCGTTTCGGCGGCCCCGACATGGAGCGGCTCGTCGCGGGTCGCGAGCGGATCTACCTGGACCGGTTCTGGAACGAGTTCTCGGCCACGCCGGATCGCTTCACCGAGCCCGCGCGCCAGCACTATGCGGCGCTGTACGCGATGCCCGGGGCGATGCATTCCGGCTTCGCCCAGTTCGCGGCATTCGACCAGGACGCGATCGACAACCGCGCCTTCCTGTCGCACGACCGCTTGAAGATGCCGATCCTGGCCGTCGGCGGCGCGAAGTCCTTCGGGCCGATGATGGCGACGGTGATGCGTGCGGCAGGCGACGACGTGACCGAAGGCATCGTGCCCGACTCGGGACACTGGATCATGGAAGAGAACCCGGCGGCGACGGTGCAACTGGTGCGCGCATTCCTGCTTCGCTAGCGGCTGTGTGGGTCAGCGATCTCCTGGCGGGGTGGCGGATGGGCCCGAAGGGCTCGAAGCGGAGGCGGGGCGGGGCTCAGGCGCGCTGCGCGGACGTCGAGGCGCCGGCGATCTGCGCGCCGTCGGCCGCCATGTCGGTCATGCCGAAGACGACGCTGCCGAAGACGAGGACGGTGACCAGCACGCTGGCGACGGCGGAGCCGAGACGGCCGCGGCGCGCAGGCGTGGCGGGATGCTGGCCGTTGGCGGTGGACTGGTCGGCGGCGCGGGTGGTGATGCGGTTCATGGCGGACTCCTCTGGGTGGTTGGTTGGCGTGGATGAACTTTCGCGGATCGCCGGGGCGAAGTCATGAAGCCGCCGTGAAGCGTTCTCAAGCGTCATGAAACGCGTGCATTCAGGAGTTTTCAGGACGATGCGGATCGCGGCGCGCTCGCACCGGCCGCCGTTGCCTGCTACGCTGCGGACGGCCTCCTCCCCGCTCAGCCATCCGGTATCCGCACCATGGATGCACCGCTTTCCACAGCCACCGCCGCCGCGCGCTTCGGCGCCGATGGCCGGTTCGAATTGCAGGCGCGCGAGCGCCGGCTGCTGGTCGACGGCACGGCGGTTGACGTCGGTGCGCGGGCGTTCGACCTCCTCCTCGTGCTGGCCGACGCGCCCGGCCAGTTGCTGACCAAGAACGAGCTGATGGACCGGGTCTGGCCCGGCCTGGTCGTCGTCGAGAACAACCTCGCGGCGCAGATCAGCGCGTTGCGCAAGGTGCTGGGCGGCGACCTGATCGTCACCATTCCGGGGCGCGGCTATCGCTTCACGGGGCGCCTGGACGCCGTGCCGGAGGCGCCGGCCGCCGCGCCCGCGCCGGGCCCGGTCTCGCCCGACGCCCCGCCCGCGCTGCGCACCAACCTGCCCGAGTCGCTGCCCCCGCTGATCGGCCGCGACGAGGACCTGGCGGCACTCGGCGTGCTGGTGGAGGCGCATCGCCTGATCACGCTGGTGGGCGCCGGCGGCATGGGCAAGACGCGGCTGGCCCAGGCCTTCCTGCATGCGCATCGCGACGCGTATCGACACGGCGTGTGCTGGGTCGAGCTGTCCACCGTCGGCGACCCCGCGGCGCTGGCCGGCGCCATCGCGCTGGCGCTGGGCGTGCGCCCGCCGGCCGGCGAGCCGCTGGCCGGACTTGCCGGCGCCATCGCGCCGCTGCAGATGCTGGTGGCCCTCGACAACGCGGAGCATCTGCTGGCGGACGTGGCGCGCGTCGCCCAGGCGCTGCTGGATCAGGCGCCGGGGCTGCGCCTGATCGTCACCAGCCAGGCGCCGCTGAAGCTGGCCGCCGAACGCGTGTTCCGGCTCGAGGCGCTGGCCGTGCCGCAGGGGCCGCTGCCGGCCGCCGAGGCGCGCGAGTTCGGGGCCGTGGCCTTGTTCACCGAGCGCGCGCAGGCGGCCGACATGCGCTTCGCCCTCACCGACGCCAACGCGCCCGCCGTGATCGCGCTGTGCGCGGCCCTCGACGGGCTGGCGCTGGCCATCGAGCTGGCCGCCGCGCGCGTGGCGATGTTCGGCGTGCAACGCCTGGCCACGTCGATGCAGGATCGCCTGCAGCTGCTCACCGCCAGCCGCGACCGCACCGCGCAGGCGCGCCACCAGACGCTGCGCGCCGCGCTCGAATGGAGCCACGGCCTGCTCGACGCGCGCGATCGCACGGTGTTCCGGCGCCTGGCGGTGTTCGCCGGCAGCGCGTCGCTGGCGCTGATCCAGCGCGTCGTCGCCGACCCGCTCGAGGACGGCGCGGCGGGCGCCGAACGGCTCGACGAGTGGGCGGTGCTGGACGCCCTCGGCGACCTGGTCGATCGCTCGCTGGTGACGGTGCTGGGCGGCGGCGCCGAGCTCGAGCCGCGCTACCGCCTGCTCGACTCCCCGCGTGCGCTGGCGCTGGAGCAACTGCAGGCCACCGGCGAGCAGGACGCGCTGCGCCGCCGCCATGCGCAGGCGATGGCCGCGCTGTTCGACGCCCAGTGGCACGCGCGCCATGGCGGTGGCGTCGGCGTCGATGCGTGGAAGCACCAGATCGGCCTGGACGCGCCCAATGCCGCCGCCGCCATCGCGTGGGCGACGAGCGCCGGCCAGGTCGACTGCGCGCTGACGATCGCCGCCACCTGGCTGCACGCGATGCACCGCACGATGCACGCCGATCGCATGGCGCTGGCCGACACCTGCGGCGCGCTGGGCGAGCAGACGGCCTCGCCCGACCTGCGGCTGCGCGCGGCGCTGGCCGTGGCGCGGGCCTGGACGAATCCGCGCAAGCGGCGCGCGTTCGCGGCGGTCGACCGCGCGCTGGGCCTGGCGCGCGCGCTCGACGCCGCGGCGCCGGATCGCTGGCTGCTCTATCGCGCGCTGGGCCAGTGGGTGGTCAGCGGCTCCAGCCTGGCCGACACGCCGCCGTCGGCGTTGGAGGCGGCGCTGGCCGAGCTCGACGCGATCGAGGATCACGCGTGGCCGCCGCACCGGCTCGACGTCGGCCTCGAGGCACATTCCTTCTTCCTCAGCCGCACCGACGCCGGTCCGCAGGCGCCCGCCGAGCGCCTCGCGTTGAGCCGGCGCACGGCGGCGATCGCCGCGGCCATCGGCGACGACGTCGAGACCTCGCTGAACAACCTGATCGACGCCGAACTCTCCGCCGGCGACGCGCGCGCCGCTGCGCGTGCGGGACAGGCGCTGCTCGCGCAGCTGGCCGGCACGCGCAACGAGAACCTGATGGCCTTCGCACGCCTGAATCTCGGCGCCTGCTGGCTCGCGCTGGACGACACGGCGCAGGCGTCGCCGGTGCTGCGCGCGGCCTGGGCCAAGGCGCCGGCGTTCGAGCTGCAGCCGTACTGCGCCGACTACCTCGCGCTGCTGGCCGCGCTGGACGGCCGCGCGCAGGCCGCGGCGCAGCTGGCCGGCTTCGCCGATGCCGGCTACCGCACCAAGGCGGAGGAGCGCGAGCCGAACGAGGCCGCGGCCATCGAGCGGGTGCGTGCGCTGGCACGCGCGGCGCTCGGCGACACGGCGTTCGACAGCGCGCAGGCCAAGGGCGAGACACTCGTCGACGCACAGATCGAGGCGATCGCGTTTGCTTCTCAGGACGTGGCGGCTTGACGTTTCGCCGGCGCGGCGTGCGCCACCACGGCCCGCGTCCACGCCGCGGCGCCAACCGATGCGGGGGCGACACACCCATCCGGAGGTGTTCAGGGATAGCACCGGGCGGGCTCGACCGGAGTGCGGGCACAATCGCGCGCTTCCAAGGGAGCCCATCATCAAGAACATTCGCATCCTCGCCGCCGCCGCGCTGGCCGGCGCGGCCGTCCTCGCGCACGCTGCCGACGCCGCACCGGCGCCCGGGCATCACTTCCAGGTCGGCATCGACATCGGCGCCGTCAGCCTGAACAAGTCGTCGGAGTTCTACCCGTCGGCCCAGATCACCGCCGGCTACCGCTTCAACCCGAACTTCGCCATCGAGGGCGTGGCGCTGACGAACCTGCTGTTCCTGCGCGACGGCATCGACTCCAACGGCCCGTGGGAGTTCGAATACTTCCTCGGCCTGCGCGGCGTCGGCTACCTGCCGCTCGACGACCACTGGGAGCTGATGGGCGCCGCGGGCGCCGGCGAGGTGGAGCAGAGCCGCAACCTGTCCATCGACGGGCCGACGCGCCACCGCACCGACGGCCAGCTCGCCGCCGGCCTCATCTACCGCCGCAACTCGCACTGGAGCATGGGCTTCGAGGCCTCGACCCTGGTGCGCACGCAGACGATCAACCTGGCGCTGCGCGGCGAGATTCACTTCTGACCTGACCTTGACCTGCGCGGAACGGCGAGAATCGGATCCCCATCCGAGGAGCCTCGCCATGACCCGTGCCCAGCCGCTTCAGACCCGATCGCCGCAACGCGGGAGCGCCGCATGAGCGGCGAACTGGTGCTCGTCACCGGCGGCTCCGGCTTCATCGCCGAGCATTGCATGCTGCAACTGCTGGCCGCCGGCCATCGCGTGCGCACCACCGTGCGATCGCTCGCGCGCGAGGCCGAGGTGCGCGCCACGTTGAAGGCCGCGGGGGCCGACGCCGGCGACCGGCTGTCGTTCGTCGCCGCGGACCTGACGGCCGACGCCGGCTGGGCCGAGGCCGTGGCGGGCTGCGATTTCGTGCTGCACGTGGCGTCGCCGTTCCCGATGACCGTGCCCAGGCACGAGGACGAGCTGATCGTCCCCGCGCGCGAGGGCGCGCTGCGCGTGTTGCGCGCGTCACGCGACGCGGGCGTGCGGCGCGTGGTGCTGACCTCCTCGTTCGCGGCGATCGGCTACGGCCATCCACCGCTGGACCGGCCGTTCACCGAGCACGACTGGACGAACGTCGACGGCCCTGGCGTGACGGCCTACGCGAAGTCGAAGACGCTGGCCGAACGCGCCGCGTGGGATTTCATGGCGCGCGAGGGCGGCCCGCTGGAGCTGGCGGTGGTGAACCCGGTGGGCGTGTTCGGGCCCGCGCTGGGGGCCGACTTCTCGACGTCGATCGAGATCATCCGCCGCATGATGGACGGCGCGCTGCCGGCGCTGCCGCGCGTCACCTTCGGCGTGGTGGACGTGCGCGACGTCGCCGACCTGCACCTGCGCGCGATGACCCATCCGGAGGCCGCCGGCGAGCGCTTCCTGGCGGTGGCGGGCGAGTTCCAGTCCATGCGCCAGATCGCGCTGGTGCTCAAGGATCGCCTGGGCGCCGCGGCGCGCCGCGTGCCCACGCGCGAGCTGCCGGACTGGCTGCTGCGCATCGTGGCGCTGGTCGATTCATCGGTGGGCCAGATCGTGCCCGAGCTCGGCAAGTTCAAGACGGCCACCCACGAGAAGGCGCGGCGCGAGCTCGGCTGGTCGCCGCGCTCCAACGAGGACGCCATCGCGGCCACCGCGGAAAGCCTGGTGCGCCTGGGGCTGCTCAAACGCTGAGCGGCGATGAAGATACTCGTTCGCCTCGTGGGCGGCACGGCCGCGGCCGCCGCGCTGATGTATCTCGCGTATCGCTGGCTCGGCCCGGTCGGCCTCGCCTACTCGGCGCCGCTGCTGGGCATCGCGCTCGCCAGGCCGATCGTGGAGATGCTGGCGGCCTATCCGGGCCTCGTCTCGCGCATCGTGCTGCGCAAGGTCGATGGCCGCTACTTCGCGTATCGCGGCGCCTCGCTGGACATCCACATCGACGACCGCGCCACCTGCTGGATCAGCACCGCCGACCTGCGCAAGATCGTCGCGCTGCCGGCCGACCCGGTGCTGAAGAAGCGCTATCCGCTGCAATGCCGCGAACTGGGCGTGCCGGTGCAATGGCGCCTGGGCGGCAGCGCGCTGCAGGAATTCCTCGGCAGGTCCACGGAGCCGGACATGGCGAAGTTCGGCCAGTGGGTCGATCGCGACGTCATCACGCCGGCGCGCAACAAGCGTGCGCGCGCGCTGGGCACCGACCGCGTCGCCTGAGCGTCACGCGTGCGCGTCGCCGCGTGCGTGCAGCCGCCGCTTCAACAGCGCCGAGGCCGCGAACACGGCCATGCCGCCGAAGGCGAGCACCAGGCCCACCCAGCCGGTGGAGGTCCAGCCGTAGCCGGCGGCGATCGCCGCGCCGCCCAGCCAGGCACCCAGCGCGTTGGCCGTGTTGAAGGCGGAGTGGTTCAGCGCGGCGGCCAGCGTCTGCGCGTCGCCGGCGGTGTCCATCAGCCGGATCTGCAGGCCCGGCGCGATGGCCACCGAGGTGCCCAGAAGGAACACGTTGACGCAGATCGCCAGCGGGTAGGGCGCGGTGAACGGCACGGCGGCGAGCACCAGGGCGCTCCACACCAGCAGCGCGCCGATCGTGCGCATCAGCGCCTTGTCGGCCAGGCGCGCGCCGACGAGGTTGCCCACGACCATGCCGACACCGAACAGCGCCAGCACCAGCGGCACCGCGTCCACCGACAGCCCGGTGACCTCGGTCAGCAAGGGCTTGATGTAGCTGAACACGGCGAACATGCCGCCGAAGCCGACCGCGGCGATGCCCAGCGTCAGCCACACCTGCGGCCGCGCCAGCGCGCCGAGCTCGCGCAGCGGGCTCGCGCCGTGCGCCGCGGGGGTGTCGGGCACGCCGCGGCGGATCAGCACGCAGGCCAGCGCCGCGATGGCGCCCACCAGCACGAAGGCGGCGCGCCAGCCCCAGTGCTGGCCCAGCCAGGCGGCCAGCGGCACGCCCACCAGCGTGGCGCTGGTGAGGCCCGACATCACGAGTCCCACCGCGCTGGCGCGCCGGTTGGGCGGCGCCAGGGAGGCGGCCATCAGCGCGGCGACGCCGAAGTAGGTGCCGTGCGGCAGCCCGGTGAACAGCCGCATGACGATCATCGCCGCGTAGCCCGGCGCCAGCGCGCTGGCGATGTTGCCGGCGGCGAACAGGGCCATCAACGCGATCAGCAGCGCGCGCCGCGGCCAGTTGGCGGCGAGCACGGCCAGCACCGGTGCGCCGACGACGACGCCCAGCGCGTACGAGGTGATGACGTGGCCGGCCTCCGGAATCGTCACGTGCAGGTCGGTGGCCACCTCGGGCAGCAGGCCCATGATCACGAACTC
>FSVG01001501.1_pt1 | contig 10670 bp, 8 predicted proteins | sample 1637511 | NCBI WGS metagenome assembly FSVG01 (sample SAMEA3914816, study PRJEB12502) | metagenome | biome: forest; material: soil | place: USA | collected 2011-09-16 | depth 0.3 m
CCCGATCAAGGTCATGGTGGTCGACGACTCGGCCGTCGTCCGGCAGGTGGTCGCGGGGCTGCTCGGTGCCGCGCCCGGCATGCAGGTGGTGGCGGCCGTCGCGGATCCGCTGCTGGCCATCGAGCGGCTGAAGCAGCAGTGGCCGGACGTCATCGTGCTCGACGTCGAGATGCCGCGCATGGACGGCATCACGTTCCTGCGCAAGATCATGTCCGAGCGCCCGACGCCCGTCGTGATCTGCTCGACCCTGACCGAGAAGGGTGCGAAGACGACGCTGGAGGCGCTGGCCGCGGGCGCCGTCGCCATCGTCACCAAGCCCAGGCTGGGCCTCAAGCAGTTCCTCAATGAATCGGCCGACGAACTCGTCGCCACCGTTCGCGCGGCCGCGCGCGCCAACGTGCGCCGCCTGGCCGCCAGGTCGCGCGGCGAACAGCCGCCCACGAGCGCGCCCGCAAAACATACCGCCGACGTGATCCTTGCGCCCGGCCCCGCGCGCGCGATGACGCAGACCACCGAGCGGGTCGTCGCGATCGGCACGTCCACCGGAGGCACGCAGGCGCTCGAGGAGGTGCTCACGGCGCTTCCGCGCGTCTGTCCGGGCATCGTCATCGTGCAGCACATGCCGGAGAAGTTCACGGCGGCCTTCGCGGAGCGCCTCGACGGCCTGTGCAGCATCGAAGTACGCGAGGCGCGCCACAACGACCGCGTCGTCCCCGGGCGCGCGCTGATCGCGCCGGGCGGGCGCCACATGCTGCTCAAGCGCAGCGGAGCGCAGTATTTCGTCGAGGTCGTCGACGGCCCGCTCGTCAACCGGCACCGGCCTTCCGTGGACGTCATGTTCCGCTCGGCTGCCAAGAGCGCGGGCGTCAACGCGCTCGGCGTGATCATGACGGGCATGGGCGACGACGGCGCCGCCGGCCTGCTGGAAATGCGCAACGCAGGTGCCCGCACGATCGCGCAGGACGAGGAATCCTGCGTCGTGTTCGGCATGCCCAAGGAGGCGATCAAGCGCGGCGGCGTCGAGCGGACGCTGCCGCTGGGCGCGGTGGCGACCGAGATCCTGAAACAGCTCTGAGGACGTCGGGCGCACCCCGCGAACGCGGCGAGAGGCGTCAGGCCGCGTGCCGCTTGACGAACGCCAGGTAGCTCGCCAGCCAGGCCTGCACGAACTTGCCCGTCGCTTCGCCGAGCGTGCCGTCGGCGTTGAACACGCCCTCCTTGGCGTGGATGAACACCTCGGGCTGGCCCAGCGTGGGCGCGTCGAGGTAGGCCAGCACGTTGCGCAGGTGCTGCTGCGCCATCGCGGTGCCCGCGGCGCCCACCGACACGCCCAGCACGCCGGCCGGCTTGCCTTTCCACGCGCTCTGGCCATAGGGGCGCGACGCGTGGTCCAGCGCGTTCTTGAGCACGCCGGGCATCGAGCGGTTGTATTCCGGCGTGACGAAGATCAGCCCGTCGGCGGCGCCGACCTCGGACTTCAGGCGCTTGACGGCGTCGGCCTGGGCGCCGTCGTCGTCCTGGTTGTACAGCGGCAGGTCGCCGATCTGCAGTTGCGCCAGGACGACGTCCGCGGGCGCCATCCTGGCGAGTGCGTCGGCGAGCTTGCGGTTGAAGGATTCGCGGCGGAGGCTGCCGACGATGACGGCGATGCGGGTCTGGGCCATGGGTTCTCCTGTGGGCGAAAAGAGGCGGCAAGCGCCGTTGCGACCGGTCGCGGGTCGGCGGCGCGCAGCCGCAGTATCGAGCAGTGCGCCCGGGCGCGCGATGCCCCGCTCAGCGCGAGGACATCTGCAAGGGCTCCAGCCCCAGGCGCTGGCCCCCGGCCAGCACCCAGTGGATCACCGAGCCGAGCTCCTCGAGCGTGAACTGCTTGTGCACCAGCCCGCGCACGCCGGCCGCGCGGGCCTCGGCCTGCAGGCGATCGGGGATGTTGCCCGAGCTGATGATCAGCGGCAGGTCGGCCCGGATGCGCTGCAACGCGCGCGCCACGTCCAGGCCCGACAGCTCGGGCATGTTCAGGTCGGTGACGACGATGTCGAACGCCTGCGGCGCCGCGCGCACCACGTCGACGGCCGTCGCCGGGTCGCTCAGGCAGGTGACGGCGTAGCCCAGGCGCTCCAGCAGGCGCTCCACCATCACCACCATCACCTCGTCGTCGTCGATGTAGAGCACGCGTTCGCCGTGGCCGCGGTGCGCGCTGGCCAGCGGCGTGGGCCGGTCGGCGGCGGCCGCGGCCGCGGAGCGCGGCAGGTAGATCTCGAAGGTGCTGCCCTGCCCTTCGACCGTCAGCACGCGGATGGCGCCGCCGTGCGCGGCCACGATCCCGTGTGCCACGGCCAGGCCCAGGCCCGTGCCCTCGCCCAGCGGCTTGGTGGTGAAGAACGGCTCGAAGATGCGTGCCCGGGTCGCGGCGTTCATGCCGTGCCCGCTGTCGCGCACCGACAGCCGCGCATAGGCGCCCGCGGCCAGGCCGGCGCCGAGATTGCGCGCCGCGTCGGCGTCGAGGTCGACGCGCTCCAGGGCCACCGCGACGCGGCCCGGGCTGCCGGCCAGCGAGTGCCAGGCGTTGGTGCACAGGTTCATCAGCACCTGCTCGACCTGGGTCGCGTCGGCCATCACGTACAGCGGCTCGGCGCAGATCGCCACGTCCAGCGTGACGCCGGCCGGCAGCGTGGAGCGCAGCAGGCCGACGCTCTCCTCCACCAGCGGACGCAGCTCGCAGCTGACCACCTCGCGCGGCTGGCGCCGGGCGAACGCCAGGATCTGCTGCACCAGGCCGCGCCCGCGCAGGCCCGCCTTGCGGATCTGCTCCAGGCTCGCCAGCGCGGCGTGGTCGGCGGGCAGGTCCTGCAGCGCCAGCGCGACGTTGCCGAGGATGCCGGCCAGCACGTTGTTGAAGTCGTGCGCGATGCCGCCGGCGAGCACGCCGATGGCCTCCATCTTCTGCGCCTCGCGCAGCTGCGCCTCCAGCTCGCGGCGCACGGCCTCGCCGCGGCGCTGCTCGGTGATGTCGCGGCCGACGCCGCGGTAGCCCGCAAAGGTGCCGTCGGCGCCGAACACCGGCTCGCCGCTGACGCTCACGGTGTACAGCTGCCCGTTGCCGGCCTCGTGGGAGATCTCGAAGTCCCGGAACGGCTCGTGCGCCTCCAGCTGGCGGCGGTGCTCCGCCCACAGCGCCGGATCGACGCCGACGCTGGGCGCCTCCCAGGGCCGCTGGCCGATGATGCGGCGCAGGCCGACGTTGTTGTCGTAGGCGCGCCCGCCGACGACCTGCGTGAGGCGAAACTCGGCGTCGTGCTCCCAGTACCAGTCGGACGACAGCACCGTCAGCGAGCGGAAGCGCTCCTCGCTCTCGCGCAAGGCCTGCTCGGCCAGCCGGCGCTCGGTGATGTCGGTGACCATGGCCAGCGCGCTGACGTAGGCGCCCTGGTCGTCCAGCGTGGGGCTGGTGCTCATCGCCGTCCACAGGTCGCTGCCGTCCTTGCGGCGCAGGCGGAAGTCGTGCTGCTCGGCGATGCCTTGCGCGCGTCGGCGCACGTTCTCGCGGGCATCCGCCTGGGCCCGCTCGTCCATGAAGTCGTACATCGGGCGGCCGATCATCTCGTCGGTGGCGTAGCCCAGCATGCGGGCCATCTTCGGATTGACGAAGGTGGTGACGCCGGCGGCGTCGATGACCCAGATGCCTTCCTCGGCCGTCTGCACGATGCGGCGATAGCGCTCCTCGCTGCGTTGCAGCGCCTGTTGCTGCTGCACGCGCTGCGTGATGTCGCGCATGAACGCGCCGAAGATGCGGCGGCCGTCGATCTGCATGTCGCTGAACGAGATCTCCACCGGGATCTCGCGGCCGTCGCGGTGCAGCGCCACCACCTCGACGGCGCGCCAATCGAGCCTGCGCACGCTGGTGGCGATGTAGCGGCCCAAGCCGTGGCGGTGCGCGGCACGCAGGCGCTCGGGCTGCAGCATGTCCAGCGGCTGGCCCAGCACCTGCTCCGGGGAAAAGCCCAGCAGCTGGGTGATGGCGGGGTTGCAGAAGCGGATGCGGTTGTCCTCATCCAGCATCAGCACCACGTCGGCCGTGGTCTGCCACAGCAGCCGGTCGCGCTCCGCGCTCTCGCGCACGAGGCGGGCGCCCTCCATGTTCTCGGTGATGTCCTGCAGCGTGCCGCGCAGGCGCGCCACGCGCCCGCCGGCGTCGCGCACGGGTTCGCTGACGGCCCGGATCCAGCGCGAGCCGCCGTCCGCGCCGGCGTACCTGAACTGCGCGTCCGTCGGCTCGTGGTGGACGAACGCGCGCGTCGTGACGGCGTTGAAGGCCGCGCGGTCGGCCTCGTCCACGCGCTCGCGGAACTCCTCCACGCGGATCGGGCCGAGCCGCGGGTCGCGGTCGAACAGCTCGTAGAGGACGGCCGACCAGGCGATGACGCCGGTGGCGACGTCGATCTCCCAGCTGCCCAGGCGCGCCAGCCGCTGCGCCTGCCCCAGCATCGCCTCCGATTCGGTGAGCGCCGTCGCCAGCGCCACGGCATGCTGGCGCTCCTGGTCCAGCAGCACCTGCTTGTGGCGCGAGCGCAGCAAGCCCTCCACCATGCCGGCCACGTCGGCGAGGAGCGCGCGCTGGTCGTCGGCGAGCCGGCGCGGCCGGCCATCCAGCACGCAGACGGTGCCGATCACCAGGCCGTCGAAGACGATGGGCTGGCCGGCATAGTGGCGGATGGCATGCGGGCCCAGCACGAAGCCGTTGGCCTCGAAACGCGGATCGAGCCCGGCGTCGACCACCTCGAACAACGCCGGCCCGTCCAGCGCGCAGGCGCAGAAGGTCTCGCTGGCCACCGCCTGCGTCGCCTGCGTGCCCACGCTGGATCGGATCCATTGGCGATCGCCGGCGATGAAGGTGATCATCGCGATCTCGGCACCGGTGACGGCCGCGCAGATGCGGGCCAGGCGATCGAGCACCGGGTCGGGCTCGGGATCGGGCCCGACCAGTCCCAGCGTCCCCAGCAGGGCCAGGCGGCGTGCGTCGTCGTCTGCTTGTCGGGAGGAAGGCATCCGGGGGCTCGCGAAGTTGCGTGCCAGCATACGTCCGATGCGTCGATCCGGCGAGCCCGGGTTGCTCCCATGCCGGCGCCGCAGGACACCCCCCAGGGTATACGGACCGGGCAACGGTTGCCACACGACGACGCGGGCGGGGTCCGGCCCTAGAATTTCGGTTCCACCCTCACTCCCCGCCCGCCATGCCTGCAGCCGATTTCATCGAGGTCTACGACAACGCGCTCGATGACGCCGCATGCAAGGCGTTGATCGAGCGCTACGAGCAGAGCGGCCAGGCGCTGCGCGGCGCCACCGGCAGCGGCGTCGACACGAGCCTGAAGGACAGCTGGGACATCCAGCTCGATCAGGCGCCCGGCTGGGCCGACGCGCGCCGGCAGCTCGACGCCGCCGCCGCGCGCGGCCTGCGCCACTACCTGCGCCGCTATCCCCACGTCGCGCTGGCGCCGCTGCAGCTGAAGATGCAGGACGCGGCCAGCGGCCAGTTGCGCGTGCTCGACGCCGCGGGCGTGTCCGCGCTCGGCGACGATCTTCTCGACGGCCTGATCGCCAAGGTCTTCCGCCCCGGCAGCATCAACATCCAGAAGTACATCGCCGGCCAGGGCGGCTACCCGTACTGGCATTCCGAGCAGTACCCCAGGCTCGACAACGGCGAGGCGCTGCACCGCGCGGTGCTCTGGACGATCTACCTCAACGACGACTTCGAGGCCGGGGAGACCGAGTTCCTGTACCAGCAGCGCCGGATCCGTCCGCGCACCGGCAGCCTGCTGATCGCCCCCGCAGCCTTCACGCACACCCATCGCGGCAACCGACCCGAGCGCGCCGACAAGTACATCGCGACGAGCTGGATCCTGTACCAGCGCGCCGAGCAGCTGTTCGCGCCCTCTTGAACCGCCGCCGCCTCGTGCGGTATCAACCCGACGACACGGCCACTTCGGCCCAGCCAGGAGCACACCATGAAGATCCGCACCCACGTCGCAAGGCTGTCCGTCCTCATGCTCGCGGCCTCGGCCGCCGCAGCCTCGTTCGCCGCCGGCGGCGGCGGGGGTGGTGGTGGAGGCGGCGGCGGTGGGGGTGGCGGCATGACCACCTTCGGCACCAAGGCGCCCGCGCACGACGCGCAGTACGCGCGCGGCGTCGCCGAGATCGACGCCGGCCACTACCCGCAGGCGATCACGCTGCTCGAGGCCTGGGTCGGCGCCGAGCCCGGGCATGCGAACGACGCCGACGCGCAGAACTGGCTCGGCTACGCGTACCGCAAGTCCGGCAATCTCGACGCCGCGTTCCTGCACTACGACAAGGCGCTGGCGATCGACCCGCGCCATCGCGGCGCCCACGAATACCTGGGCGAGGCCTACCTGATGGCGGGCAACCTGGCGCAGGCCGAGGAGCACCTGAAGATCCTCGACAAGCTGTGCTGGACGCCCTGCACCGAGTACACGCAGCTCAAGACCGCGGTCGCGGCGTACAGGACGGCGCATGCGGAGACGCTGGGCGCGCGCTAGCGCCGCCTGGCTGCGCGTCGGGGCGGCCGCCCTGGGCGCGCTGGCCGCCGGCGGCGCCATCCTGGCGCTGTCAAGGCCGCTGCTGGATGCGGCGGACGCGGCGGCGTCGACGCCCCTGTCCGCGCAGGAACGCGCCCGCGTCGTGGCACTCGGCCCGTGGCCGCAGGCGCAGGCGCAGCCCGTCGACCCGGCCGCGGCGGCCCTTGGCGAGCGCCTGTTCCACAGCACGCGGCTGGGCACGGCGCCGGGCGTGCGTTGCGCCACCTGCCACGAGCCCTGGCGCGGCTACACCGACGGCCGGCGCGTGGCGTTGGGGCTGTCCGCCGGCACGCGCAACACGCCCACGCTGCTCGACGTGGCGACGCGCCGCCGCTTCGGCTGGGACGGCGCGCAGGACGAGCTGTGGCGCCAATGCCTGCGCCCGCTGGCCGACCCGCGCGAGATGCCCGCCGGCGCGGCCCACGTGGCGGCGCGGCTGCGCGACGATGCCCCGCTGGCCGGCCTCTATCGCACGGCCTTCGGCGCGCCGCCCGGCCCCGACGACGCCCGCCTGAGCGACGACGCCGGTCGCGCGCTCGCCGCCTACGTGCGCACGCTGGCGAGCCCGCGCACCCCGTTCGACGACTGGCGCGACGGCCTCGCCGCCGGCGGCCCGCCGCCCGCGGCCACGGCGGCGTTCCCGCCGGCCGCCGTACGCGGGCTGCGGCTGTTCACCGGTGGCGCCGGCTGCGTCGCCTGCCACGCCGGACCCGCGCTGGGCGGCGACGGCTTCGCCGTCTCGATGATCCATTCGACCGGCGCCGACGGCCGCCCCGACCCGGGCCGCGCCGGCGCGCCGCGCAACGTGTTTCGCGTGCCGCCGCTGCGCGGCGTCGCCGCCACGGCGCCCTACATGCACGACGGCAGCGTCGCCACGCTGTGCGGCGCGCTGTGGCCGCATGCGCTGCGCCCCGGCGACGCGCCGGCGGCGCCGACGGCCGCCGACCGGCACGACCTGCTGGCGTTCCTGCGCACGCTGGCGCCGGTGCGCGCCGACGCCGGCACGGACGGCGCCGGGCTGCCCCGGGCCGGTGACTGCGACGAGGGCTGAACAGGCCCTGGGCGACGACACGGCACGCCCGTTGCCTGTGGGCGCCCATGGATGCCACCCCGACCCTCGACTGCGCGCCGGCATCGGAGGCGAACGGGGCCGCGGCCGTCCCCCGCAAGAAGGGCCTCGCCGCGCTGGTCGGCCCGGGCCTGCTGACGGGCGCGTCCGACGACGACCCGAGCGGCATCGGCACGTACTCGCAGGTGGGCGCGCAGTTCGGCACCGGCCTGCTGTGGACGATGCTGTTCTCGTACCCGCTGATGGTGTCCGTGCAGCTGATCTGCGCGCGCATCGGCCGCGTCACCGGCAAGGGCCTGGCCGGCAACCTGCGCGAGCACTACCCGGCCTGGGCGCTCTACCCGCTCGTGTTGCTGCTGCTGGCCGCCAACACGATCAACATCGGCGCCGACCTCGGCGCGATGGGCGCGGCCATCCAGCTGCTCGCGGGCGGCCAGGCCGGCTGGTACACGATCGCCTTCGGCGTCGGCTCCGCGGCGCTGGAGGTGCTGGTGCCCTACCACCGCTACGTCGGCATCCTGAAGTGGCTCACGCTGGCGCTGTTCGCCTACGTGGCGACGGTGTTCGTCGTGAAGATCGACTGGCTGCGCGTGCTGCACGACGTCTTCCTGCCGACGATCGCCTTGAGCAAGGACTACGTGACCGCCATCGTCGCGGTGTTCGGCACCACGATCAGCCCCTACCTGTTCTTCTGGCAGGCGTCGCAGGAGGTGGAGGAACTGGACGCCTGCGCCCAGGAGCAGCCGCTGCTGCGGGCGCCACGCCAGGCCGCCGCGCAGCTGCACCGCATCGGCATCGATACCTACCTGGGCATGGGCGCGTCCAACCTGGTGGCGATCTTCATCATCCTCACCACCGCGGCCACGCTGCACGCGCACGGCGTGCACGACATCCAGAGCGCGGCGCAGACGGCCGAGGCGCTCAGGCCCGTGGCCGGCAGCTTCGCGTTCGCGCTGTTCGCGATGGGCATCGTCGGCACCGGCCTGCTGGCGGTGCCGGTGCTGGCCGGCAGCTCGGCCTACGCGGTGGGCGAGACGATGCAGTGGACCAGCAGCCTCGAGAGCCGGCCGGCCCGCGCGCGCGGCTTCTACGCCGTGATCGCGGTGGCGACACTGGCCGGCACCGCGATGAACTTCGTGCACGTCAACCCGATCAAGGCCTTGTTCTGGACCGCCGTGATCAACGGGGTCATCGCCGTGCCCATGCTTGCCGCTGTGATGCTGGTGGCGGCCAGGCGCCGGGTGATGGGCGAATTCGCGGTCTCGGGCTGGCTGCACGCCATGGGCTGGCTCACGACGGCGGTGATGGCGGCCTGCGTCGTGGGGATGGCGGCGACGGCTTGAGCGCGCGGCCCCGCGAACTACAAAGCGGCCTGGTCCGGCGAGGGAACCAGGCCGCTCGCCGAGGACGCTGTCGAGGCGCCAGCGGCACGCCCCTCAGCGGATCGAATCATCCCCGGCGCGCTCCGTCTCGTCGATCGGATCGTCGTCGTCGGCGCCCAGGCCCGTCCCGGCGGGGGCGAGGCTCTCGCGCGCATCGTCGACGTCGGCTTCGCCGTCGACGATGCGCTCCGCCTCGCGATCGCCTTCGAGCGCGTCCTGGCGCGGATCGCGCGACTCCCGCGACAGCTCGCGCGCGGCGTCGGTGTAGACGTCGCCCTTGGGCTCGTCGGAGCGCTCGCCCGGCAGGTCGGCGCGATCGCGGCGCGCGATGAGGTTGTCGACGCCGCCGGCTTCGCGGTCGATGTCGTCGAGCGGGTCGGCGGCGGGTCGGATGGAAGGTGCAGGCATGGTGGGTCTCCGGGTCGCAATGGCTTCGTTGCCCGGTTCAGGCAACCGATATGCCCATCCGCCGGCTCAATCCTGCTTGCGGCGCCTCAGCAGGCTCAGCAGCGCCAGCGACGCGATGGCGCCCACCAGCGCGACCGACAGCGCCCGGAAGTCCAGCACCTGCGGGTCGCCGGCGTGCAGGCCCAGGTAAGGCGCGACGAACCAGCCGGCCGCCAGTGCGCCGAGGATGCCCACCAGCACGTTGACGAACACGCTCTGGTCGTCGTCGTTGCGCATCAGGAGGCCGGCGACGCCGCCGATGACGGCGCCCGCGACGAGCCAGACGGCGAGATTGAGCATGGTGGCGATGTCCTCTTCTTGCTGAACTTCTGTTCAATTTGTGTCAAAGCGCTGCCGTTGTGTCACCAACATTTCGCTCAACGGCAATCTCCATTCCCGACGTAGGCGAACACGCTGCTGCGGTCGAGCTATCGTCTTACAAGCGCGACGGTCGGCCATGGGCAAAATCGGCGTTGACTCGGCGTATGCTTCCTCTCGAAGCCATGGCCGAAGAGCGATTCGGCCGCTGTCCTTGCAGGCGTGCGCCGCGTCGATTCCCGGCCTCCGCGACGTTCCCGGCCGATTGCCAGAAGACACGACTACACCATGACCCACGCGCTGATCGTCGAAGACGATGCCGACTCCGCCGAAACGATGGCGGCTCTGATCTCGGCCCAGGGTTTCACCGTGGCCATCGCCCGCACGATGCGCGACGCCCGTCGTCAGATCGTGTTGCAGCTGCCCGACCTGGTGCTGCTGGACCTGCAACTGCCCGACGGCAGCGGCATGGACCTGTTCCAGGACACCCAGCTGGTCGCCAATTCCGAGATCGTGCTGATCACCGGCCATGCGAGCCTCGAAAGCTCGATCCAGGCGCTGCGCATGGGCGCCGCCGACTACCTCGTCAAGCCGGTCAACATGAAGCAGCTGCAAGGCATCCTGTCGCGCGTCATGCGGCCGTCGGCGATCCAGGCCGAGCTCGCGTCCCTCACCGCCGAATGGGAAACCTCGGGTCACTTCGGCCACCTGTGGGGCCGCTCGCCGCCGATGCGGCGCATCTACGAACAGATCTCGCGCGTGGCCGTCACGGCCGTCTCGGTGTTCATCACCGGCGAGAGCGGCACCGGCAAGGAAGTGGTCGCGCAGACGGTGCACGACCTGAGCCGCCGCCGCAAGCACCCG
>FSVG01001387.1_pt1 | contig 10569 bp, 9 predicted proteins | sample 1637511 | NCBI WGS metagenome assembly FSVG01 (sample SAMEA3914816, study PRJEB12502) | metagenome | biome: forest; material: soil | place: USA | collected 2011-09-16 | depth 0.3 m
CGAGATCCAGGAGACGGGCGACTACGACCTCGAGGGCCTGTTCATCCGCCTCGGCCACGCGATCGATTCCGTCGGCGCGAAGCGGGTGGTGCTCGACACCATCGAGGCGCTGTTCTCCGGCCTGCCCAACCACGCCGTGCTGCGCGCGGAGCTGCGCCGCCTGTTCCGCTGGCTCAAGGATCGCGGGGTCACGGCGGTGATCACCGGCGAGCGCGGCGAGCAGTCGCTGACGCGCTACGGCCTCGAGGAGTACGTGGCCGACTGCGTGATCCTGCTCGATCACCGCATCGTCGACCAGGTGTCCACGCGCCGGCTGCGCGTGGTGAAGTACCGCGGCACGCAGCACGGCACCAACGAGTATCCGTTCCTGATCGGCGCGATGGGCATCTCGGTGCTGCCCATCACGTCGATGCGGCTCGACCACAAGGCGTCCTCCGAGCGCGTGTCCACGGGCATGGGCGGCCTGGACGACATGCTGGGCGGCGCGGGCGTCTATCGCGCCAGCAGCACGCTGGTGTCGGGCGCGCCCGGTACCGGCAAGAGCAGCATCGGCGCGAGCTTCGCCGACGCCGCCTGCCGGCGCGGCGAGCGCGCGCTGCTGTTCGCCTACGAGGAGTCGTCCAGCCAGGTGCTGCGCAACATGCGCTCCATCGGCATCGACCTGGGGCCGTGGGAGGCCAGGGGCCTGCTGCAGATCGACGCGTCGCGGCCGACGCTGCACGGGCTGGAGCAGCACCTGGTGCGCATGTACGAGCTGGTGCGCGAGTTCGCGCCGACGGTGGTGGTGGTCGATCCGATCAGCAACCTCACGATGAACAAGGACGACCGCTCGCTCAAGCCCACGCTGATGCGGCTGATCGACTTCCTCAAGCGACAGGGCATCACCGCGCTGTTCACGAGCCTGACCAGCGACATGGCGGCCGACGTGGCCGATTCGCAGGTGGGCGTGTCGTCGCTGATGGACACCTGGATCCTGCTGTCCAACATGGCCTCCAACGGCGAGCGCACGCGCACGCTGCAGGTGCTCAAGGCGCGCGGGATGCCGCACTCGCATCAGGTGCGCGAGTTCGTGATGGGCGATCGCGGCGTCGACCTGGTGGATGTCTATCTGTCCGGCGATCGGGTGCTCACCGGCACCGCCCGCGTCTCGCACGTGGCGCATGAAGAGGCCGCCACGGACCTGCGCCGACGCGACCACGAACGTCGCCTGAAGGAGCTGGCCAGCCATCGCAAGGCGATCGACGCGCAGATTGCCGCGTTGACGGCGCAGGCCGACGAACGCGCCAGCGAGGTCGAGTTCGCGATCGAGCGCGAGACGCTGCAGGCCGCGGGGCTCACGTCGCGCGCGCGCGCGTTGGCCCGCTCGCGCGACGTGCCGCCGCCGCGCATGCCGCTCGCGGCCTCCCCCAAGCCGACTCGAAAGGAATCGAAATGAATGCCAAGCCTGCCACCCCCAAGGCCGCGGCCAGGGCGAGCGCAAAGGCCGGCGGCGCCGAGTGGCAGCTGCGCCTGTACGTCGCCGGACAGACCGCCAAGTCGATGGCGGCCTTCGACAACCTCAAGCATGTCTGCGAGACCCACCTGGCCGGCCGCTACGCGATCGAGGTGATCGACCTGCTGGTCAACCCGCGCCTGGCCGCCGGCGACCAGATCCTGGCCGTGCCGACGCTGGTGCGCAAGGTGCCCGAGCCGATCCGCAAGATCATCGGCGACCTGTCCAACGAAGAGCGCGTGCTCGTCGGCCTCGACGTGCTGCCGGTCCGCTAGACCGCTAGAACATCATGGGCACCAGTGATCCCAAACCCTACATCCTCAGGCTCTACGTGACGGATGCCACCCCGAAATCCGCGCGCGCGATCGTCAACGCGCGCCGCCTGCTCGAGGAACACCTGGGCGGACGCTATTCGCTCGAGATCCTCAACGTCGCCGAGCACGTGGCGCAGGCCAGCACGGACCAGATCGTGTGCGCCCCGACGCTGCTGCGCCTCGCGCCGCTGCCCGCCCGCCGCCTCATCGGCGACATGTCCGACGCGGGCCGCGTGTTGCAGGGGCTGGACGTCGTGCCGCCGCGCTGACCGTCTTGCATGAGCCCCGCATGAGCGCCGACTCCCTCACGCACCAGGACGCCCGCCGGAGCGACTCCGCGGACGAGGCGGCACGCCTGCGGCGGCTCAACCTCGAGCTCGAGGCGCGTCTGCACGAGGCCGAGGACACCTTGGCCGCGATCCGCAACGGCGACGTCGACGCGCTGATCGTCGGCGAGGACATCTACACCCTCGACAGCGCGAACGCGGCCAGCAACGAGATGCGCAAGGACGTGCTCGCGCGGATGCAGGACGCGGTGCTGGCGTTCGACGGCGAGGGCCACCTGATCTACATGAACCCGGCCGCGGAGACGCAGTACGGCTGCGCGGCCTCGGACATGCTCGGGCGGTCGCGCGACGAGCTGTTCCAGGAGCGCTGGGCGGACGCCGAGCATGAATCGAGCGCGCGGTGCCAGATGGCGGCGTGCGGCGGCTACCGGGCGGAGTCGGTGCACGTGCGCCGCGACGGCCGCGAGATCCATGTCGAGTCCACCGTCTCGGCGCTGCAGGACGCGCCCCAGCACGCGCTCGGCACGCTGTCCGTGATCCGCAACATCGACGAGCGGGTGCGGGCGCAGGCCACGCTGGCCGCCGCCACGGCCGCGCTGGCGCAGCGCGAGCGCCAGTTCGCCACGCTGGTGGAGAACTCGCCGGACATCTTCGCGCGTATCGACCGCGACCTGCGCCACCTCTACGTGAGCCCGGTCGTCGAGCACTACAGCGGCATCGCCGCGGCCGACCACATCGGGCGCACCAACCGCGAGCTGGGCGTGCCCGCCGAGGTGAGCGAAGGCTGGGAGCGCGTCGTGCGCCAGGTGTTCGCCAGCGGCGACGTCGGCAGCATGAAGTTCGAATCGATCGGCGTCGACGGGCGGCCGTTCGTGTTCGCGACGCGCCTGATTCCCGAGTTCGCCGACGACGGCACGATCGAATCGGTGCTGTCCATCGCGTCCAACATCACCGAGCAGGAGCAGATCGACGCGGCGCTGCGCGAGAGCAAAGCGCGCCTGGAGTTCACGCTGGCCGCGGCGCACGTGGGCGAATGGGAGATCGACGTCGCGAACGGCGCCTGCCGCCACTCCGAGCTCTACGACCGCTGTTTCGGCCACGACGCCCCGGTGCCGGGCTGGGGCCTGGAGATGCTGTTCGAGCAGGTGCACGCGGACGACCGCGAGCGCGTGCGTGCGCTGGTGGCGCACGGATTCGCGACGCGCGCGGACCTGGCGTTCGAGTGCCGCGTCGTCTGGCCGGACGGCAGCGAGCACTGGATCGACGTGCACGGCAGCGCCTACGCCTCGGCGCGCTCCGCCAGCGGCGAGGATGCGCGGCTGCGCTACCTGGGCATCATCGCGGACATCACCGCGCGCAAGCAGATCGAGGCGACGCTGCGCGACGCCGACCTGCGCAAGGACGAGTTCCTCGCCACGCTCGCGCACGAGCTGCGCAACCCGCTGGCGCCGATCCGCAACGCGGTGCAGATCATGCAGCTGTCGCGCGAGGACACCGTGCATGAGAACGCGCGCCAGATCATCGAACGGCAGTTGAAGCAGATGGTGCACCTGGTGGACGACCTGCTCGACGTGAGCCGCATCAGCAAGGGCAAGGTGGAGCTGCGGCTGGAGCACGTGGACGTGGCCGACGCGGTGCTCGACGCGATCGAGACGAGCCGGCCGCTGATCGACGCCGGCCGCCACGAGCTCACGCTGCGGCTGGCGGCGCCGCGCGCGCTGATGGTGGAGGCCGACGGCACGCGCCTGTGCCAGATCATCGGCAACCTGTTGAACAACGCCGCCAAGTACACGCCGGAGGGCGGCCATATCCAGGTGTCCGCGGAGCGCGACGGCGACGCGGCCGCAATCACCGTGCAGGACTCGGGCATCGGCATCGCACACGACATGCTGCCGCGCGTGTTCGACATGTTCGCGCAGGGCGACCGCTCGATGGACCGCGCCCAGGGCGGCCTGGGCATCGGGCTGGCGCTGGTCAAGCGGCTGGTCGAGATGCATGGGGGCTCGGTCGGCGCCGCGAGCGCGGGCGCCAACCTCGGCTGCCGCTTCGTCGTGCGCCTGCCGCTGATCCGCGACCCGCGCCGCCAGGCGCCTTCGGGCGACGCGCGCGATCTCGCGGCCGGGCCCGCCGGCGGCCCGCGCGTGCTGGTGGTCGACGACAACGTCGACAGCGCGCAGAGCCTGGCGCAGGTGCTGCTGTTGCTGGGCTACCCGGTGGCCTGCGCGCACGACGGCGTCGAGGCGGTGGCGCTGGCGCGCAGCTGGCAGCCGGGGGTGGCGCTGATGGACATCGGCATGCCGCGCATGGGCGGCCTGGAGGCAGCACGCGCCATCCGCGCGTTGCCGGGCGGCGAGCGACCGTGGCTGATCGCGTTGAGCGGCTGGGGCCAGGTCGAGGCCCGTCGGCGCTCGCACGAGGCGGGCTTCGACCACCACTTCGTCAAGCCGGTGGACGTCGGGGCGCTGATCGAGCTGATCCGCCAGCTGCCGCGGCGCTGAGGGCGCGCGACGCGCTCAGCCGACCAGGATGTACAGGTGGTTCTTGGGCGCGGCGCCGCTGGGGCCGTTGTCGCACTTCATCAGCAGCTTCTTCGTGTCCGGGTGCGTGATGCCGCCCTTGAAGGTGTCGATGGCCAGCTTCTCGAGGTGGTCGAAGCTGTCGACTTCCATGTACTCCACGGGTTCGGAGTAGATCGGGATCATCAGCTTGAACTCGGGCCGTTTCTTGCGATGGCCTTCCAGCCTGTCCTCCAGGCACCCGGTCATGCCGATGTAGAACTTGGTGTACTCGCCGCGGTTCGCGAAGCCGTTGAGCACGAGCCGCAAATGCTCGATGACCTGCTTGCGATTGACGGCGCTGCGCGTGTACAGCCAGCGGTTTTGCTCGGGGGCGATGAGTGAGAGTGCCATCGATCGATTTTGGGCCCGCGACCCGGCGCCCGGCATCCCCAGGATGACATGTGCCCGGCCGCCGGTCGGGTACGGCGCGGCCTCGTTCGCGCACATCGGCGAAACTCGGGGCATGCCTTCGACCCCGATGTTTGCCCCGCTGCCCGACGGCCCGCTCGACATCGTCGGCGACGTGCACGGCGAGCTCGACGCGCTCGCCGCGCTGCTCGGCCACCTCGGCTACGCCGCCGACGGCGCGCACCCGCAGGGACGCCACCTCGTCTTCGTCGGCGACCTGTGCGACCGCGGGCCGGACAGCCCCGGCGTCATCGCGCTCGTCAAGCGCCTGGTCGACGGCGGCCGCGCGCTGGTCACGCTGGGCAACCACGAGATCAACCTGCTGCGCGGCGACCGCAAGGACGGCAACGACTGGTTCTGGAGCGAGGACAACCCGCGCGAGCGCAAGTACGAACCGCGGGTGCACCTGCCGGTCGACCAGCGCGACGCCGTGGTCGGCTTCCTGCGCAAGCTGCCGCTGGTGCTCGAGCGCGCGGACCTGCGCGTCGTGCACGCCGCCTGGGACGTGGCCTCGATCGCGCTGCTGCGCAACGCCGACCCGGCGCTGAGCCGCGTCGAGCACTTCCTGCGCTGGGAGGCGGCGGCGCAGGCGCTGATCGCCGCGCGCGGCCTGGGCGAGCAGGCCGAGATCGAGTACGAGGAATACCGCGAGCGCCTCGTCGACCCGACGCAGGCGATGCCGATGCTGATGGCCACCGCGGCCGCCGACGAGCTGCGCCAGATGGGCAACCCGATCCGCGTCGTGACCTCCGGCATCGAGCGCGGCGCCGCCCACCCATTCTTCGCCAGCGGCCACTGGCGCTTCGTCGAACGCATCCGCTGGTGGGACGAGTACGACGAGGCCGTGCCGGTGGTGGTGGGCCACTACTGGCGCCAGTTCGGGCTGGTCGATCGCGCCATGCTGGGCAAGACCGAGGAGAACCTGTTCACGGGCCTCGCTCCGACCGCGTGGCATGGCCGGCGCCGCAACGTGTTCTGCGTCGACTTCTCGGTGGGCGGCCGCTTCCTCGAGCGCCCGCTCGCGCCCGGCACGGTGCCGCGCTCGCGCCTGGCCGCGCTGCGCTGGCCCGAGCGCGTGCTGGCCCTGGACACCGGCGAGATGCTGCCGACCACGCCCTGACGACCGCGCCGCGATCGCCTTCGGGCGGCCGGGCGTTCGCTCAGGCGTGCGGGGTCGCATCGGTCGGTGTCTTGCCTTTTGCAAAGGTCTCCGGTGTCAGGTCTTGCATTTTGCAAGGACACGCCTTTTTTCGTCCTTTTTGCCCTGTTCGGGCCGTGTTTTGCAAAATGCAAGACCTGACACCGGCCTGTGACACCGGCCTGGCTTGCAAAATGCAAGACCTGACACCGACCGTGGACACCGACCGTGACACCGACCGATGGACACCGGCCGCTCAGGCGATCAGGATCGCGCGGAAGTCGTTGACGTTGGTCAGCGTCGGTCCGGTGATCACCGAATCGCCGAGGGCCTGGAAGAAGGCGTGGGCGTCGTTGGCGTCCAGGCTCGTGCGCGGGTTCACGCCTTGCGCCCATGCCCGCGCGAGCGTGTCGGGCGTGACGAGCGCGCCGGCGATCTCCTCGGCGCCGTCGACGCCGTCGGTGTCGCCGGCGATCGCGTGCACGCCGGCGCGGCCGTCGAGCGCGATGGCCAGCGACAGCAGGAACTCGACGTTGCGTCCGCCGCGGCCCTGGCCGCGCACGGTCACCGTGGTCTCGCCGCCGGACAGCAGCACGCAGGGCCGGGCGAACGGTTGCCCGCGCGTGGCCACCTGGCGCGCGATGCCCGCCATCGCCTTGCCGAGGTCGCGCGCCTCGCCCTCGAGGCTGTCGCCCAGGATGTGCGCCGCGATGCCGGCCGCGCGCGCCACCGCGGCCGCGGCCTCGAGCGCGATCTGCGGCGCGGTGATCATGCGCAGCTCGCTGCGCGCCAGGCGCGGGTCGCCGGGCTTGACCGATTCGCCACGGCCGCTCGCCAGCAGTTCACGTACGGCAGGGGGTATCGCTATCCGGTAGCGCTCGACGATCGCCAGCGCGTCGGCGCAGGTGCTCGGGTCGGCGACGGTGGGGCCGGAGGCGATGTCCATCGGGTCGTCGCCGGGCACGTCGGAGATGACCAGCGTCACCACGCGCGCCGGATGGCACAGCGCCCCGAGCCGGCCGCCCTTGAGCGCCGACAGGTGGCGGCGCACGCAGTTCATCTCGGAGATCGTCGCGCCGCTGGCCAGCAGCGCGGTGTTGACGGCCTGCTTGTCGGCCAGCGTCAGCCCCGGCGCGGGCGCCACCAGCAGCGCCGAGCCGCCGCCGGAGATCAGCGCGATCACCAGGTCGTCGGCCGTGAGTCCGCTCACCTTCTCGGCGATGCGGCGCGAGGCGACGAGGCCGGCGTCGTCGGGCACCGGGTGCGCGGCCTGCACGATCTCGATGCGCTCGCACGGCACGTCGTAGCCGTAGCGCGTGACGACCAGGCCGGCTAGCGGGCCGGGCCAGTGATCCTCCAGCGCGCGCGCCATCGCCGCCGACGCCTTCCCCGCGCCGATGACGATAGTGCGGCCCCGGGGCGGCTCGGGCAGGTGCGGCGGCAGGCACAGCGCGGGTTGCGCGGAGGCGACGGCTGCGTCGAACATGCGGCGCAGGAGCAGGCGGGGATCGGGTGCGGTCATGCACCCATTTTGCACGCGGCTACGGCAACGCCGCGAGCCGCTCGCGCAGCCGCGGCGCCGCGAAGTCCAGGAACGCGCGCAGCTTCGAGGTGACCCGCTGCTGCGCGTCGAACACCAGGCTCACCGGCACCGGCGGCGGCTCGAAGCGCACCAGCACGACGCGCAGCTGCTTCGCGCGCCGGGCCTGCTCCGCCTGGTAGGACAGCACGCGCGTGAGGCCCACGCCGGCCACCGCGGCGTCGACGGCCGCCTCGGCGGTGTTGACGACCAGGCGTGGGCGCAGCGGGACGACGGCGGGCGATGCGTCGGCGAAGGACCACGAGTTCTGCGACTGCGCGTCGAACGTGATGCAGGCATGCGTGGCCAGGTCGGCCGGCGTGCGCGGCATGCCGCGGGCCTTCAGGTAGGCCGGGCTGGCGCAGACGACGCGGCGCAACCCGCCCAGGCCGATCGCGCTGAGGCGGCTGTCGGGCAGCTGGCCGATGCGCAGCGCGACGTCGACGTGCTCGTCCAGCAGGTGCGCGATGCGGTCGCCGAGTGCGAGCTGCACGTCCACCTCGGCGTGGGCGCGCAGGAATTCGGTGACCAGCGGCAGCACGTGCAGGCGGCCGAAGGCCAGCGGCGCGGTGACCACGAGCTCGCCGCGCGGCGCGTCGTACTCGCCCGCCACGGCGCGCTCGGCGCCGTCGACGTCGTCGAGGATGCGGCGGCACGCGCGCTCGTACGCCAGGCCGGAATCGGTGAGGGCCAGCTTGCGCGTGCTGCGATTGAGCAGGCGCGCGCCGAGATGGCCCTCCAGCTCGGCCAGCTTGCGGCTGACGGTGGCCAGCGGCATGCCCAGGCGCCGGCTCGCGGCCGACAGGCTGCCGGCGTCGACCACCGCGAGGAACACGCCCATCGCGTCGAGCCTGTCCATCAGAGATTCCCGGATATTGGAAGAGTCATTCCATATTCTGACGGCTAGTGCGTTGGAATGGAAGGATCTAGATTTCATCCCGTGCCGCAATGCCGCGGCCGCAACACCACCAGGAACCCCGATGTCCCGCATCCCGACCCCGTCCTCCATCGCCACCAGCCCCGCCGCGTCGCAGCCCTACCTCGAGGCGGTGAACAAGCAGCTCGGCTCGGTGCCCAACCTGTTTCGCGTGGCCGCCACGAGCCCGGCCGCGCTGGAAGGCTACCTGGCGATGTCGGGCGCGCTGGCCAAGGGCGCGCTGCCCGCGCCGACGCGCGAGCGCATCGCGCTGGCCGTGTCCGAGATCAACGGCTGCAACTACTGCCTGGCGGCGCACACCTACCTGGGCAAGAACCTGGCGAAGCTGTCCGACGACGAGATCGCGGCCAACCGCGCCGGCACCTCCACCGACGCCAAGGCCGACGCGGCCGTGCGCTTCGCGGCGCTCGTCACGCGCGCCCGGGGCCATGTCGGCGCGGTCGCCCTGGAGGCCGTGCGCGCCGCCGGCTACAGCGACGCGCAGGTCGTCGAGATCGTGATGCACGTGGCGCTGAACACGTGGACGAACTACCTCAACGAGGTCGCCGCCACCGATATCGACTTCCCCGAAGTCGCCGCGCTCGAAGCGGCGTAAGAAGCCATGGACGCCGGCTTCCGCTATCCCAGCGACATCGCCTTCACGCCCTCGGTGAAGGCGCTGCAGGCGCGCGCGGGCTCGCGTCGCGCGTACGCGCGCCTGGAGCAGGGCGGCGGCTGGCACACGGCGATCGACGAGGACGCGAAGGGCTTCATCGAGGCGCAGACGACGCTGTTCCTCGCCACCGCGAACCTCGACGGGCAGCCCTACGTGCAGCATCGCGGCGGGCCGGCCGGCTTCCTGCACGTGCTGGACGAACACACGCTGGCGTTCGCCGACTTCACCGGCAACAAGCAGTTCATCTCCACGGGCAACCTGCGCGACAACCCGAAGGCGCAGCTGTTCCTGATGGACTACGCGCATCGCCAGCGGCTCAAGATCTGGGGCGAGGCGCGCGTGGAGACCGACCCCGCGCTGGTCGAACGGCTGATGCCCGCGGGCTACAAGGCGCGCGCCGAGCAGGCGATCGTCTTCACGGTCAAGGCCTGGGACGCCAATTGCCCGCAGCACATTCCGCAGTTGGTGGAGGTGAGCGAGGTCGTGGCCGCCATCGCCGATCGCGATGCCCGCATCGCCGAGCTCGAAGGCGAGTTGAAGAGGCTGCGGCAATCAAGTTGATGCGGTATCTTTGGGCGCATGAGCTACCGCGCCACCGTCGGTCACCACGTCTACGGCTTCGCCGACCTGCGCGAGCTGATGGCCAAGGCCAGCCCGGCGCGCTCGGGCGACCTGCTCGCGGGCGTGGCGGCGGAGACGGCGCGGGAGCGCGTCGCCGCGCAGGCCGCGCTGGCCGACCTGCCGCTGGCCGCGTTCCTCGCCGACGCGGTGGTGCCTTACGAGAGCGACGAGGTCACGCGGCTGATCGTCGACGGCCACGACGCCGCGGCGTTCGCCCCTGTGCGCCATCTCACGGTGGGCGGCCTGCGCGACTGGCTGCTGTCGGACGCCGCGACGCCGGCCGTGCTCGCGGCGCTGGCGCCCGGCCTGGCGCCCGAGATGGCCGCGGCGGCCAGCAAGATCATGCGCAACCAGGACCTGATCCTCGTCGCCAGCCGTTGCCGCGTCGTCACGCGCTTTCGCAACACGCTGGGCCTGCCCGGCTCGCTGGCGGTGCGGCTGCAGCCCAACCACCCGACCGACAGCGCCGCGGGCATCCTCGCCAGCATCGTCGACGGCCTGATGTACGGCGCCGGCGACGCGGTGATCGGCATCAATCCGGCGGCCGACAGCGTGCCGCAACTGGTGCGGCTGCTGCGCC
>FSVG01001906.1_pt1 | contig 10533 bp, 11 predicted proteins | sample 1637511 | NCBI WGS metagenome assembly FSVG01 (sample SAMEA3914816, study PRJEB12502) | metagenome | biome: forest; material: soil | place: USA | collected 2011-09-16 | depth 0.3 m
AACCGCTTCTTCTCCTGCCTGGTCAACGAGCTGCGCAGCCGCCGGGTCACGGTGCTGATGACGCTGGAGACGCGCGACGTCGTCTCCAGCGTGATCTCGATGCCATGGGGGGTATCCGGCCTGGTCGACAACCTGTTCTTCCTGCGCTTCGTGCACGAGGAAGGGCATGTCGAGCGGCTGATGACGATCATCAAGATGCGCGACACCGACTACCAGGCCGGCCTCAGCCGCATGCGCATCGATTCGCAGGGAATGCACATTGCCGGAACGTATCGGGCGGACGGCGACGTGATCCCCTCGGCGCAACCCGTTGCCAGCCCGGAAGGCCCCGCGCCTGTCCCTTCGAACTGACGGCGCGAGGAAGGTGGCGCGCTCGTGAAGACCATTCTTGTCGTCGACGACGAATTGGGCAGTGCGGAAGTGCTGAGCCTGATCCTCGAGGAGGAGGGCTACAAGTCGTACTGCGCCGTCAACGGACAGCTCGCGCTCGTCCAGGCGCGCGACGTGGTGCCGGACCTGGTGATCGTCGACTACATGATGCCGCTGATGGACGGCGCCGAGTTCACGCGTGCGCTGCGCGCCGACCCGCAGTTCGACCACACCAGGATCATCCTCAACAGCGGCTTGCCCGAGGTCGCGATCCGCGACCATTTCGTCGGCTACGACGCGTTCCTGCGCAAGCCGTTCAAGGTGGACGCCTTGCTGGCGCTGGTGCAGCAGTTCCTCGGCCGCTGAACCGGCAGTGCGCTCAGGCCGCCCGGGCCGGACGCAGTCCCATGCGTTGCAGGATCAGCGCGTCGAGCGACAGCTTGCCCGGGCCGAACACCGACAGCGCCAGCAGGATGGAGCCCCAGTAGAAGTGCGCGTTCAGGCCGGCCGGGCATTCGAAGCCGAACAGCTGCGGGTAGGAGATGACGGCCATCGCGTTGACCACGAACAGCCCGGCGGCGCCGAAGCGTCCGCACAGCCCGAGCGTGATCAGCACCGGGAACGCGAGCTCGCCGAAGGCGCCCACCACCGCGGCGACGTCGGGCGGCAGCAGCGGCACCTTGTACTCATCGTGGAACAGCGCGAGCGTCGCGCCCCAGTCGGAGATCTTGACGAGCCCCGAACGGAAGAACACGAGCGACACGTACAGGCGCAGCGCGAGCAGCGCCACCGGCTGGAGCTTGTCCACCAGGTCGGTGAGGGCGAGGGCGCGCTGGAGAAGTTGTTTCATGGGGGTCTTCAAAGAGTGAAGCCGCAGACGAGCCGCGACGTGATCGCGCGGCCGAGCAGGGCGCCGAGATCGAAGTGGGGGGCGGCCTGCAGCGCCGCGGCCGAAGCGTCGACCAGGGCCTGGCCGGCCAGCGACGCCTGCAGGAACGCGGCGTCGCCGGCGCCGATCGCGCTGACGTCGACGGCGAAGCCGTCGCGCGCCACCAGCGCGCGCTCGGCCACGGCCCAGTCGACCGCGAACTCGCCGGCGAAGCCGGGTTGGTGGATCGTCCAGATGCGCACGATGGGATACGGCGACTCGACGACCGCCAGGCCCGGCGACCAGGCGAAGCGGATCTCGCCCTGGCGCCGGGCATCGACCGTCGCCAGCGCCGCCGGATCCCACGACGCGGCATCGGCGGCGCCGTAGGCCCGGTGCGCCTCCCATTCGAGCCGGGCCAGGTCGGGCAGGTAGGGCAGGGACCGGGTGTGTTCGAAGCCGGCGAGGAACAGCGCGAGACCGGCGCCGAAGTCGCCCAGGTCGCCACTGGTCGACGGATGCACGCGCTGGAACTCGCGCGCCAAAGCGTGGAAGAACTCGTCGCCGACCACCTGGCGCGTCACCGGATATGCGGCCGACAGCGCCTTGTCGGCCGCCGCCACCATGTTGGCGCGGTAGATCGCCATGCGACGCTCCAGCAGCGCCGTGTCGCCGGCCAGCCAGCGTGCGGTGGCGGGCGCGGCCGCGGCGTCGCGCAAGGCCCGCGCGAAGCCGGATTGCGCGTCGAGGAGCTCAGGCATCGGCCGTCTCCCCGTGGCGGCGCGCGATCGCCTGCGCGCTCGCGGCCTCGGCGAGCAGGACGTCCAGCGCGGGCAGGTCGGTGTCCCACTCGATCAGCGTCGGCCGCGCGCCGAAGCGCCGGCAGGCCTCCTCGTACAAGGCCCACACCGGGTCGCAGACGGGCGCGCCGTGCGTGTCGACCAGGCAGTCGTCGACCGTGGAATGGCCGGCGAGGTGGATCTCGCCGACGTGCGTGCCGGCCAGCTCGGCGAGACTGGCCACCGGATCGAAGCCGAAGTTGATCGCGTTGACGTACAGGTTGTTGATGTCCAGCAGCACGCCGCAGCCGCTGCGACGGGCCAGCTCGGCGAGGAACGCCGTCTCGCTCATCTCGGCGCCGCGGTACTCGACGTAGGCGGAGACGTTCTCGACCAGGATCTGGCGGCCGAGCTCGACTTGCACGCGGTCGACGCGATCGGCCAGCAGCGCGAGCGCCTCGCGGGTGTGCGGCAAGGGCAGCAGGTCGTTGAAATGCACGCCGCCGACGCCGCCCCAGCACAGGTGCTCGGAGATGAGCGCCGGCTGCACGCGCTCGACCAGCCGCTTGAGCTTGGCCAGGTGCGCGTCGGCCAGCCGATCGGCCGAGCCGAGCGACAGGCCGACGCCGTGCAGGCTGATCGGGTAGGCCGCGCGCGCACGCTCGAGCGCGTGCATCGAGGCGCCGCCGTCGAGGAAGAAGTTCTCGCTGTGCACCTCGAGGAAGCCGAGCGCGGGCCGGCGCTCGAACACCGCGCGGTAATGCGGCTGGCGCAGGCCGATGCCGGCGGCGAGGGCAGGAAGCGTCGCGCTCGTCATGGCCGGGCCTGCGTCGTTCGCGTGGCGGCGCCGATTACTTCTTCGCGGCCGTCGTCGTGCCGCCCATCTTGGCGCAGGTGCCCTTGTCGACGTACTTCCAGTCGCCCTTGTCGTTGTCCTTGGTGGCCGTGCCGGCGCACGAGTGCGAGCCCGTCGCGCTGGCGCAGTCGTTCTGGCCGGCCTTGGCGATGCCGTAGCACTTTTCCTTGGACGCATCGGCGGCCACGGGGGCCGCGTGCGCCGCGCTGATGGCGCCGATGGCGAGGACGGAGGCGAGGGCGGAACGGATGAAGAGTTGCTTGTCCATGGAGGACTCCTGGGAGTTGATGTAGCGCGCCATGATCGGCACTTCCGTCTGTCGCTTGGCGCGGCGAAACCTTACTCCCTTCGAGAAAAATCGGTTCGCTGCCGATCTAACGGTCTCAATCTTCGGGGTCAGGTCTTGCTTTTTGCACGGCAGCAATCTGCGGGGTCAGGTCTTGCTTTTTGCACGGCAGGGCCAAGTCGAAGGCAGACAACGCCGCTCGTGCAAAAAGCAAGACCTGACCCCGCGCGCATGCAAAAAGCAAGACCCCACGCACATGACCCCGCGCGCACGGACGGAGGCCATGCCAGTCCCCTGCGACACCGGCCCGTCACGCGTGCGTCGAGGCATCCCTCAACCCAAGAAGCTCGCAGCTAGCGCGCCAGCCAGGTCCGCACGGTGCCGATCACCTGGGCCGGCGCGTCGCGCAGCACGAAGTGCCCGACGTGCGGCAGCGTGACGACGGTCAGGTCCTTGTCGACCCATTGCCAGGTGCCGTCGAGTGCGCCGGGCAGCAGGAATTGATCGTCCAGGCCGTGGATCATCAGCACCGGCGCCTGCACCTTCACCACCGGCGAGGTGTCGGGCGCGTAGGGCTCGCGCGGGTAGTTCTGGCGGTAGTAGTCCACCATCGCCTCCAGGCTGGAGCGCTGCATCGCCTGGACCTGCTTGTCGCGGGTATCGGTGTCCGCCTTGTCGGGCACCGCGATGTCCACCAGTTGCGCCACGCTCAGCTTCTTCCACGCGCCGTCCTGCTGGAAGAAGCGCGCGTAGGCGCTGCTCTTCTGCTGCTGCGGGTTGGTCGCCAGCTCGCGCCTGAGCCCGCGCAGGTGCGGCAGGTTCAGGATCACGAGGCGGTCGACCAGCTCCGGGCGGTCGATCGCCACCTGCCAGGCGACCACGCCGCCCCAGTCGTGCCCGATCACCGTCGCCTTCGCCAGGCCCAACTGGCGCAGCACCGCGGCGACGTCGCCCACCATGTATTTCAGCTGGTAGTTCTGCTCGCCTTCGGGCTTGTCCGAGAGGTTGTAGCCGCGCTGGTCGATCGCGATCGCGTAGTGGTCGCGCGCGAGGTCGGCCATCAGCCCGCGCCACGAGTACCAGTAGTCCGGGAAGCCGTGGATCATCAGCACCGGCGGATCCTTGGGATTGCCCAGCGTCGCGTAGTGGATGCGAACGCCGCCCGAGTCGGCGTAGCCGTCGACGACGCGCGCGGCGATGTCCTGGGCATGGACGGCGAACGGAAGGAGCAGCAGCAGGGCGAGGCGAAGAAGCTTCATGAGTAGGCAGTGCAGCGTTCGGGTGACGTGCTTTGTACCACCGGGGGTACGCATTCATGCCGGTGCGCCATAACTGATATTCGGCCGTGCCCACTTCTGCGTCCGGCGCCGCGTTCCTACAGTTCATTCAAGCCGAACGACATCTCGTGCGGCCGCGACTCCATCCGAACCAACGCAGAAGGAATGTCATGAACAAGCTCGCCAACAAGATCGCCGTCGTCACCGGCGCCTCCAAGGGCATCGGCGCGGCCATCGCCCGCCAGTTCGCCGCGCAGGGCGCCACCGTCGTCGTCAACTACGCCAGGAGCCGCGAAGGCGCCGACAAGGTGGTGGCCGACATCGTCGCCGCCGGCGGCAAGGCCGTGGCCATGGTCGCCGACGTCGCCGTCGAACGCGACGTCGCCCAGCTGTTCCAGGCCGTCAAGGAACTGTACGGCCGCGTCGACCTGCTCGTGAACAACGCCGGCGTCTACAGCTTCGCGCCGCTGGCCGAGATCACCCCCGAGGCCGTCCGCCGTATGTACGACATCAACGTGCTGGGAATGCTGCTGGCCACCCGCGAGGCGGCGGCGCTGATGCCCGCCAGCGGCGGCGCGATCGTCAACATCGGCTCGGTGGTCAGCACGATGGCGCCACCGACCAGCACGGTCTACGCCAGCTCCAAGGCCGCGGTCGACACGATCACGAAGGCGCTCGCCAAGGAGCTGGGCCCGCGCGGCATCCGCGTCAACGCGATCAGCCCCGGCCTGACGATCACCGAGGGCACGCACGCCGCGGGCATCGTCGATTCGGACTTCGAGCGCCAGATGGTGGCCGTCACGCCGCTGGGCCGCGCCGGCCAGCCCGACGACGTGGCGCTGCCGGCCGTGTTCCTCGCCTCCGACGACGCGCGCTTCATCACCGGCGAGACGCTGCGCGCCAGTGGCGGTGCGGGGATGTGATGCGCAGGGCTGTGCCATAGTCGGCGCGGCCATGAGCGCACGCCGGCCGCTCCGAAGGGCGCTCGCACCGCCGCCGCCAGGCGGCCGGGTAACTCCATGAGCGATCGCCTTTCCGCACTCCGCCTGTTCGTCCGCGTCGCGCGCAGCGGCAGCTTCTCGCGCGCGGCGCGCAACCTCGACATCGCGCAGCCCACGGCCTCGCGCACCATCGCCGGCCTCGAGCAGGAGATCGGCGCGGCGCTGTTCACGCGCACCACCCGCGCGTTGACGCTGACGGAGGCGGGCGCGCGTTACCTCGAGCGCGTCGAGCCGTTGCTGGATGCGCTGGACGAAGCCGACCAGGAGCTGCGCGGCACCGGCGAGTTGCGCGGCGTGCTGCGCGTCGGGCTGTCGTCGTCGCTGTCCGTGCGCGCCGTCATCCCGGCCTTGCCGCGCTTCGCCGCCCGCCACCCGGCGCTGCGCATCGAGCTGCTCATCGACGACCGGCGCCAGGACCTGGTGGCGGAGGGCGTCGACGTCGCGCTGCGGTTCGGCGACATGGCCGACTCCACGGCGGTCGCCCGCAAGATCCTGTCCACGCCGCGCATCCTCGCCGCCGCGCCGGCCTATCTCGCCCGCGCCGGCACGCCATCGACGCCGGCCGACCTGGAGCGGCACCGCGCCATCGTCGGCGTCGCGGGCACCGGTTCGGGCTGGACCTTCGCGCGTGCGGGCCACGACGACGTGACGGTGCGCATCGACGGCCAGGTCACGGCCAGCCAGAACGAGTCCGCCGTGGCGGCCGCGGTGGCCGGCCTGGGGATCGTGGCGACGACCTACGTGGGCTGCCGGGCCGAACTCGAAGCCGGCACGCTGGTGGCGGTGCTGCCTGAATGGGATCGCGGCGCGATAGCCGTGCACGCGGTGTTCGCGAGCGGACGCGCGGCCAAGGCGTTCGCGCAGTTCCTGATCGAGGCGCTGGCGGCGTAGCCGCGCGCCACCCTGCCAGGCTCAAGTCGTCAGGCGCCTTGCCCGACGCTGCCGCCCGTCGCACGGCTCGACGCCGCGCTGCCGATCGCGCCGGTGACGCCCGCCAGCGCCATCACGTACCAGAGCGGCGCGGCCCAGGTGACCACGATCAGCCCGGCGCCGTAGCCCACCAGCACGATGGCCGCGATCACGGCGAGCACCAGCAGCGCGCCGGCGACCCACGCCGTATGCCCGCGCGAGCTCGGATCCCGGTCGGCGGCCACCAGCATGAAGTAGCCGACGAGCGTGAACAGCGGGAACAGGATCCACAGCGACAGCCCGGCCGAGGCCCCGGCGACGCCCATCGCGGCCAGCACCATCAACAGCGCGGCACCGATTCCGAGTGCGGCCAGGACGCCGCCGACGATCAAGATTGGCATGTTCGAATCCTGAGGACTGAAGGGATTCCTACTGTAGTCCCGTTTGCCGCTCCGCTGCACGGACGCGTCCACCGGCGCCGAGGCCTGATGGATGCCCGACGTGCCGGGGCCGGCGCGTCGTCCACGAGGAATCACATGCTCGGAATCTCGAACTACGCGGCCCTAGTCCGCGCCGAAGGCGAAGTCCACGTATTGCGCATGGCTCCAGAGCACGGTGACCACCAGCACGTGCGCCACGGCCGGGTCGCCCCCGGCGTGGATCCGGCAATGCAGGCTGACGTTGCCGTCCTCGCCGAACAGCCGCATCTTGCTGTCCGGATCGCAGCCGGTGGCCTGTCCGTCGAGCTCGGCCGCCAGTGTCGCCGACGTGTCGTCATGGCCGCCGCTGAACCTGGCCGTGAAGCGGTGCGGCTTGCCGGCCTCCAGCGTGCAGGTGATCACGCGGATGTCGCCGCCGGTGGCGTTGGACGACGTGCATTCCGCGGGGGCGACGGCCGTCGCGACATGGCCGGCGTCGGCGGCGATCGCCGGCGTCGCGAAGGCGTTGGTTGCCAGGAGGATGAACGGGACGAGGAAACGGCGCATGGCGATGGGCGGTCGTGGCTGAGGCTCGCAGGTTGGCGCAAAGGTGTGACAGGACGCCACCTTCTCCTGCGAACCTTTCCCCATGAGTCGGGTATCGACGCCGCCGCTGCGACGATCCCGGCCCTGCGCCGACGAGTTGCTAGAGCGAGTTCAGGAATGCCAGCAAGGCCTGGCGATCCGCGGCGGACAGCGCCGCGAAGCGTTGGCGCGCTCGATCGGCTTCGCCGGCATGCCACATCACGGCCTCGGTCAGCGTGCGGGCGCGTCCGTCGTGCAGGTAGCCCACCGCGCCCTCCGTGCCCATCACCCGCGTCGTGTAGCCGATGCCCCACAGCGGCGAGGTGCGCCACTGGTTGCCCGCGGCCATGCCTTCGGCGAAGTTGTCGGCCAGGCCCGGACCCATGTCATGCAGCAGCAGGTCGGTGTAGGGCTTGATGGTCTGGTTGCGCACCTCGTCGATCTCGTGGCTGCCGCCCGTCTTCATCTCGGCGACGTGACAGCCCTGGCAATTCAACGCCGTGAAGACCTTGGCGCCGGCAGCCACCTTGACCGGGTCGACGTCGAGGTCGGCCAGCGGCGCCACGCCCTTGGGGAAGCCGCTGACCAGGCTGCGCTGCGCCGGCACCGCCACGAGCGCGAGGTAGCGCGCGATCGCCGTCAGGTCCGCCTCGGCGAGGCCCTTGTCCGCCTTGGCCGTCTTGCAGGTGGCCGGGCCGGCCAGGCACTCGCGGCTCGGATAGACCGGGGTGGTCACCGACATGTCCTCGAGCAGCGCCGAGGCCGCCTGGTGGCGCAGGCTGTCCTTGCCCGCCTTCCAGCCGAAGCGGCCCAGGCGCACGACGCCGGTTTCCGCGTCGAACACGAAGTTCGCCTGGCCCTTGATGCCGTCGGCGTCGGGCGTGGCCTTCACGCGCGACAGGATGTCGGCTTCCGAGATGGCTTCGAGCAGGCCCATGCCGATGATCGGCGGGGCGGCGCGCACCGAGGTCACTTGCGGCACCGGGCCATCGAAGCCCAGCTTCGGCCTGCGCAGTTCCACCGCGGTGCCGTCGGCCAGGGTCACGGTCTGGGTGTCGAAGCCCGCGACGTGCGCGCTGTGGCCCAGGTCCACCAGCCCGCCGCTCGCCGCGATGCCGTTCATCTGCACGCCCAGCCCGTAGCGCGAGTCGGGCAGTTGCCGGCCCTTGGAATCGATCATCGCGGTGTGCACCGCCATTCGGTCGACGTGCTGGTTCAGCGCGGCCGGCGCCGGGCTGCGCCCGTTGTTGACGTGGCAGCCGAAGCACGACGACTGGTTGAACATCGGACCTTGCAGGCCCACCACCGCCGTGTTGCGGTCGTTGCCCGGCTCGTTGTGATCGCCGGTCGTCATGTTGCTGTGGAACAGGCGGCGTCCTTCGACGAAGCGCTGCATGTCCTGCATGCCGACGTTGTTGTGCTGCTGCTGGAAGATGAACTTGCCGTTGTCGGCGTAGTCGTACGACACCGATCCGATGCCGCCTTGCAGGGTCTCGGGCGGCAGGGGCGCGTTGTTCAGCCGCGGCTGGACGCCGTACCACGGGCGCAAGCCGGTGCCCACCACGTAGGTGTTCTCGGTGGTGTAGTAGCGCAGGCCGCCGGTGTCGTTGACGGCCGCCATCGCGGCCGGCGTCGAGAAGAAGGACGGCGAGACTTCGACGGCATCGCCGATCCTCAGCGGACTCGCGCCGAGATCCTTGGTGGAGACCTGGACGCCGGTCACGCCGTTGGTGACGCGGAAGTCGTAGAACCTGGTGGCTCCGGGGACGTCCTCGGGGCGCGCCATCACGCCGTTGGCATCGGGCGTGAGCGCCGCGTGGCCGGGATACCTGTCGACCGTCACGCTGCAGCCGTCGTTGAGGACGGTGTCGGGGTGCAGCAGCTTCCCATTGGGCGGCTTGGGCATCACCGGGCAGTTCGCGATGTCCTTGCCATACAGCGAGTCGTCCTTCAGTTGCCCCGAGGCCATCCACCCGAAGCCGGTGTTGCCGACCCGGTCGAAGCCGTGGAAGTACGACTGGCCGCCGGCCTTCTGCGCCTCCTGGAAGTACTGGTTGACGCGCAGCGTCGGCGTGGTCACGCCGGCCACGCGGCTGTTGTCGATGATCTCGATGCCCCAGGTGCGGTTCTTGAAATAGTTGACGACGAAGTCCAGGTAGTGGCCCGGCCCCTTGTCGACCGGGTTGCCCGCCGCGTCGACGGTCGCATTGGTGCCGTAGCCGATCTCGTTCCAGTCCTCGCCGCGTTCGCGCGCATGGCGTCCCCGGCCGACCACGCCGAGACGGGTGACCAGCGTGCCGTCGGCGAGCGTGAACTGCGTCGTCTCCAGCGGCTCCTGCGAGGCGGGCAGCAGCGGCACGTAGCCGCTGCCGCTGGTGGGTACCTGCAGCGCCGAGGTCGTGAGCGTCGGCAGTTCCGCCGCCGGGCCGGTCGAGGGGGCAGCGGGGGGCGTGGAGCCGGGATCCGGCGGCAGGTCCGGCTCGGGGGCAGGAGCCGGACCTCCAGGCGGTGGCGCCGGTGTTGGCGCGGATGCCGGCGGGGTTGTTCCGCCGCCAGGGTCCGGATTGCCGGAGGCCCCGGAGCCGCCACCGCAGGCGGTCAACGATGCAACGGCGACGAACAGGGCGACCAGCGAGGCCACGCGTTGCTGTCGCGGCAGGCCATCAGGGGTTTTCTCACTCATGATCGATTTTTCTTGAGGTTGATTTGTCGTGGACGGCGATGCCGAAGGCCGCCGGACCACGGCCATCGGGCAAACACCCGGATGCAGGGGACAGTGCAAGGATCGAACCAACCCGTACCCAGGGCGGTATCGGCGACGCGTCGCCTCGGAGGTCCCTCGAATCGCTCACGCGAGTGCATCAGGCAAGGAAGCCGGCACGCCTCCCGGCGGCACGAAATGTCAGGACGCGAACGACAAAAGGTGGCAGTTTCGTATCCGAATTGACAAATTTTGTCGTTCTCTGAAGAGCAAGCCCAGCGCTGCGGCCCGCGGGCGGTGCGTTCGTGCCGTCTCCGGCCGACCTGCTAATTCGCGCCTAAGACACCGATCGTAGAGTTCGACACCATGATCACGACTCTCCTATCGGCATGAGCACGGCCAGCACCTTCGTGCCCACCGTGCTCGCCGCGTTCATGGCCAGCACCGTCGAGTTCGTGGAGGCCCTGACCATCGTTCTGGCGG
>FSVG01000961.1_pt1 | contig 10524 bp, 11 predicted proteins | sample 1637511 | NCBI WGS metagenome assembly FSVG01 (sample SAMEA3914816, study PRJEB12502) | metagenome | biome: forest; material: soil | place: USA | collected 2011-09-16 | depth 0.3 m
ACCCCGAAGATCAGCGCGATCCCGGCCCAGGTCAGCCACAGCCCAGCCAGCTTGGTGATGCTGATGTCCAGCGTCTCGCGCCACGGCTTGGGGTTGCCCCAGTCGAGGCCGGTCGAGGGATTGCGGTGCACCTTGTCGACGAACACCGCCCACAGCACCATCGGCACGCCGCACGCCGCGACATTGACGAGCGCCGCATAGGACCCGTCCATCCCGAACCAGCGCGCGGCCGCGATCCAGGCCAGCATGCCGGCCAGGCCGACCACGCCGGTCAAGCCGGAAACGGCGGATTTCGGCCGCGGACCGACCGTAGCTGCGCTGCCTAAAGCGGGATCATGGTACATGCGTGCCGCGATAGCGCGGCAATGGTAAGCAAGCCGTGAAGGATGAGGGCGGGCGGCGTGTCGGCGGCGCCAAAGGTCACGGGGTCCGGCCTAGTTCGCTGGTCGCCGTTGAATACCGATAATGTCAAAGAGTGATGCTAGGATTTCAGACGAAATCCTACATTGCAAGGGGACGGCGGTTATTGGTCGTTAGGCGACAGGCAGCTTTCGAGGGTGATATAGTAGCACGCGGACGTGCCAAGCGTTACAACGACATATGGTCCGCGACTTTGAACTTCTCGATAGTGCGGTAGGGATGCCGTTGCCGCCAACGCCCTTGTGGAGCATTGTCGATGTTCGTTTCGGCCATCCCCAAGGCTGGGCGCTTGAGCTGACGTTGGAGCGCGAGGCGAGCCAGCTACGTTTGACCTTTGACAGAGTAGTAAGCTTCCGGGCGCACGATGAGTCCGAGATCATCAACCACTGGGCCGCGCGTGCGGATGAGCGGGTCGCTGTGGGTTCAGTCTACCGGATCGGCGCGAGCCCCTATCTGGATGAGTTTGCGGGAGGCACCGCCGCTCTCATAGGGCTGCAATTTACCCACTACCTAATCGCGGGCTTCAATTTGTGCGTCGAGGTGCTTGCAAGCAGTCCGCCAGCGGTGGAGTTGAACGTCTCCTAGTGGGTCGAAAACGGTTGTAGACAATCGAGTCGCCCGCGCTCAGTCGAATCCGCGATCCAGGAAGCGGTCGGCATAGGCGCAGTGCAGCGCGATGCCCTTGGCCATGACCGATTCCTCGATCGTCATCCTGGTATTGTGAAGCGGCGGGTTGGTCGCGGGGTCGCTGCCGTCGGGCGCGACGCCCAGGAACGCCATCGCGCCGGGGACTTCGCGCAGGACATAGCTGAAATCCTCGCCGCCCATGATCGCCGCCGACATCGGCAGCCATTGGCCGGGTTCGATCTCCTCCGAAATCTGCTCGATCATCCGCACCGCGCGCTCGTCGTTCATCGTCACCGGATAGCCGTCGTCGATGCGTAGCTCCGCCGCGCAACCGTGCGCGGCGGCGACATGCTCGACGATCCGGGCGATTCCGGCGCGCGCTTTTTCGCGTGTCCGGGGCGACAGCGTGCGCAGCGTGCCGATCATCTTCACTTCGTCGGGAATGATGTTGTAGGCTGAACCGCCCTCGATCTTGGTGATCGAGACTACCGCCGGGTCGGTTGCCGGGATCTGGCGGGCGACGAACACCGACAGCGCGGTGACGATCTCCGCCGCCGCCGGGATCGGATCGAGGCAATCGTGCGGCATCGCCGCATGTCCGCCGCGCCCGCGCACGGATATGTTGAGCGCGTCAGTCGAGGCGAGCAGCGCACCGGGGCGAGTCTGCACTGCGCCAGCGCGTGCATTGGGCATGATGTGGAGCGCAAAAGCGCTGTCGGGCCGCTGGATGTCGAGCAGGCCGTCCTCGATCATGAAGCGTGCGCCGTGATGCCCTTCCTCGCCCGGCTGGAACATGAAGACGACCGTGCCCGGCAGCTTATCGCGCCGCGCGGAGAGCGCCCGGGCGGCACCGACCAGCATCGAGCAATGGCTGTCATGGCCGCAGGCATGCATCGCGCCCGGCACCTGGCTGGCGAACTCCAGCCCGGTCTCCTCCGGCATCGGCAGCGCGTCCATGTCGCCGCGGAGCAACACGGTGCGCCCGTTATTGCCGCCACCGCGCAGGATGGCGATGAAGCCAGTGGTCGAGGTGCTTTCGTGGATTTCGAGGGGCAGGCCCTCCAGCGCGGCGCGCAGCTTGGCTGTAGTACGGGGGCAGTGATTGCCGACTTCCGGATCGGCATGGATCGCGCGTCGGAGCTTGACGATCTCGGCAAGCTCCGCTTCGCCCGCTGCGGTCCAGTCGGTGGTCAGGTCGTTCATCGCGAGTCTCCGGTTTGTCACCAGCGTAGCGCGCGCCCGTTCAAAAGGCGACGGGCGTTAACGCCGGAGTCGGGTTAGGCGATGGTCGGGACGATGCCGCCCTCCGCCCGGATCGCCGCGCCGTTGGTCACCGCGCCCAGCGGGCTGGCGAGAAAAACGACATGCGCCGCGATTTCCTCCGCTTCGATCAAGCGGCGGATCAGCGACAACGGGCGCAGCTTCTCGAAGAACTCGGCCTCGCGTTCGGCCTCTGGCGCATCCTTGTTGTCGACCACCGAGCGGATGAACTCGACGATTCCCTCCGACCGGGTCGGTCCCGGCATCACCGAATTGACCGTCACGCCGGTACCGCGAGTCTGTTCGGCCAGGCCGCGCGCGATGGCGAGCTGCGCGGTCTTGGTCGTGCCGTAGTGGATCATCTCGCCCGGGATCACGAGCGCGCTTTCGCTGGCGATGAAGATGATGCGGCCCCAGTTCTTCTCCAGCATCTTCGGAAAATAGTGGCGGGCCAACCGAGCGCCGCTGACCACATTGACCTCGAACAGATGGTGCCAGTCGGCGTCGGTGATCTCGGTGAACGGTTTGGCCTCGTAGATGCCAAGATTGTTGACGAGGATATCGACATCGGGAACCGCCGCGATCAGCGTGGCGGCGCCCTCTGCGGTGGCCGGGTCGGCCAGAACAGCACGGACCTTGCCGAATTTGGCGACGCGCGCTTCGGCATCGTCCAGCTTGGCCTGGCTGCGGCCGCAGATGATCGTCTCGACGCCTTCCGCCGCCAGCCGCTCGGCGATCGCGAGACCAATGCCGGCTGTCGATCCAGTGACGAGCGCGGTCTTGCCGTTGAGTTGGAGGTCCATGTCGAGGTCAGCCTTTTGTTGTTGGCCCCCGAATTAAGTCTCAGCTGCCGCACGGCAAGGGCGAGAAATGCTATCGCCTCCTAAACGGCCCGCTCGGCACGCAAAGCTGCGGTTGAGCTGTCGGGGATGGACGCGCCAGACGACGAGCATTACCAATCATGCCGCGGCGGACAGATTGCTCATGTCCGCCGCTCGTGAGCAGCAGTGTCGAAGTGGGGAAACTGGACATGGCCGACAACAAGCCGACTGAAGACCTGGATGTCACCAAAGCATGGCGCGCGACGCAAGGCCAACAGTCGTCCGCGACACGGCTTCGGATTTTCGCGGCGATATCCTGGGTTATTGCCATCGGCGGTGAGATCGCCGGGATAGTTCTGCTTTTCGGGCACAAGTTCGATCATGGAAACCTTCCGCTGCTGATCGGTATTCTGGTCGGCATCGCAATCTTCGCGATTGCCGGCAGCCTGCTCTGGAAAGCAGCCAACAAGAATGATCCGGCCAGCAAGGCCGAACCCTTCAAATTCTTCGTCCAGAATCAGCTCGGCGCGATCATCACGCTCATCGCCTTCCTGCCGCTGATTGTCCTGATCTTCATGGACAAGGACATGGACCCCAAGAACAAGCAGATTGCCGGTGGCATCGGCGCCGTGCTGGCGGTCGTCGCCACTTTGGTCGGCGTCAGCTACAAGCCGCCGTCGGTCGAGCAATATACCCAGGACATGAACAAATGCGCCGCGCAGATCAAGGCGGGCGAGGCGACCACAGCCTGTTCTCCGCAAGTCGCTGACCAGGCCAAGGACATTGCGAAGGACTCGGCCACGGTCGCCGATGCGACCAAGACGACGGCAAATCCTGCGGGTCAGGATGTCGTGTATTGGATCGCACCAGAGAACGGCGCGAAGACGTCATCGACGCCGCACGTCTTCCATCTATGCGAGGGTGTGAGCCCGCTCCGCGGCAAGGCCGTCAACAAGGGCTCGGTAACGGTAGCCTATGCGGAAAATGCCACGCGCATTACCAAGCAAATCCCGATGGAACAGAAGCAGTGCGGGTTCGCCCGGGCAAAACCGGCAAGCACGGCGACGAACTAAGAGTCGTTTGCTCTCCTGACGAACTCGGCGAATGCCTAACGGCCAGCTCGCCGCTCTCAAGTCCGAATGATATCGTCGAGAGAGCGGCGTGCGTGAGACCGACAGCACCCAGAACCTGGATCAGCTACCCTTCAGCTTGACCGGGACATATTGGGTGCCCGCGCCGGGACGAGTCACCAACAGCAGGATGGTGGTACGGCCCTGGGTCTTGGCGGCCTTGACCGCGGCATCGACCTGCGCCGGGGTGGTGACTTGCGTACGGTTGACGCTGGAAATGACGTCGCCGCGCTTGAGCTTCTGACCCGCATCGCTCGACTGATCGACGCTCGCCACGACCACGCCGGTAGCGCCACCGGTCAGGCCGAGCTGGCTGGCGATCGCCGGGGTGATCCGCTGGACGGTGATGCCCAGCAGATCGGTCGAAGAATGCTGGCCGGCGGTGTCGTCGCCCTGGTCGGGGCCGTCATCGCCATCCGGGCCGTTGCCACCAGCGAGACCAGCCAAGGTTTCCTCGCTCGGGCGCGTGCCTACGGTGACGTTCAGCGTCATCGGCTTGCCGTCGCGGATCACGGCCAGCTTCGCAACCGATCCCGGCGTCTGATTGGCGATCAGATAGGTCAGCGTCTGTTGCGGGTCGATTTCCTTGGCGTTGACCGCAACGACCACATCGCCTTCCTTCATCCCGGCCTTGGCGGCGGGGCCGGAGGGCTCCACTCGGCTGATGATTTCGCCCTTGTCCTTGGGCAAGCCAAGCGACGCGGCGACGTCTTCATCGACTGGCTGGCGGCTGACGCCCAGATAACCGCGCTGGACCTTGCCGCCCTTGATCATCGTGTCGATGATCGGCTTGGCGGCCTCCGCCGGAATCGCGAAGCCGATGCCGACCGATCCTTCGGACGGCGAGAAGATCTGCGAATTGATGCCGATCACGTTGCCGTTCAGGTCGAACATCGGGCCGCCCGAATTGCCCTTGTTGATTGCGGCGTCGGTCTGGATGAAGCGGTCATAGGCGCCGCCCTGGCCAGTCACGCGATTGAGCGCGGAGACGATGCCGGCGGTGACGGTGCCGCCCAGGCCGAACGGCTCGCCGATCGCGATGACCCAGTCGCCGACGCGCGCCTTCGACGAATCGCCGAACTTCACGAACGGCAGGTTGGCCGCATCGACCTTCAACACCGCGAGGTCGGACAAGGGGTCGCTGCCGATCAGCTTGGCGACATATTCCTTGCGGTCGAACAAGGTGACGGTGATCGATTCGACCTTGCCGCGATTGGCGGCGGTGATGACGTGCGCGTTGGTGACGATATAGCCGTCGGGCGAGATGATGAAGCCCGAGCCCAGGCTCTGCCCCTCGCGCGTGATCGGCGCGCCGCCGCCGCTATTGTCGTCGGGGATGCCGAACAATTGGTTGAACGGGTTGGCCTGGGCCTGGACCTGTACCTTTTGCTTGGTCGAGATGTTGACGACCGCGGGCTGCAGCTTGGCAACCATATCGGCGAAGCTCATCGGCGCGCCGGCCTTCGGCGCGGCGGCGGAGATCGTCCCCGGCTCGTTCTGGGCGGTCTGGGCATTGGCGGCGGGCTGCAGCACCATCGTGGTGGCGGCGCCCCCAAGCAGCAGGGCAGTGGTGATGGCGTAGGCGTAGCGCACTTGGGTCAATTCCTCTTCGTCTCGATAAGCCCCATTGGGTTGTTTTCTGACCGCGCGAGGCTGAACGGCGATTGAATATGAACGGATCGCAAGAAAGTGTCTTAAAGAATTAAGTCAGCGATCATGTCCCTCGAATTGCTTCAGATATGTATTGTCGGGAGTCAGGATCAACTTCGTGTCACCCGTTGCATCTTTCGTTCCGTCGGCACCGAACGTCTTCCGGTACGACTGCATCGCGCGATAGAAATCGTAGAATTGCGGATCCTTGTTGAACGCATCGGCATAGATTTTGGCTGCGGCGGCATCGGCATCGGCGCCGATGATCTGCGCCGTACGCTGGCCCTGCGCGCGGATCGTCAGCGCTTGCTGTGCCCGCGCGCTCTTCATCCGGTCGAACGCCGATTGCAGCGGCGCACCGCTCGGCAGGTCGGCATGCTTGATGCGCACGTCGACGATATCGACACCGTAGGAGGTGGCATAACGTTGCAGACCGGCCTGGATGTCGTCCATCATCTCGCCGCGCTCTGGGCTGAGCAAGTCGGCGAACTGGCGCTTGCCGAGTTCGCTCTGGAGCGCGGAGGCAAACAGCCGCTGCATCGCGACGCGCACGCGACCCTCGGCGCCTGCCGTCATGCCGACGGCCTTGACCAGCCGTAACGGATCGATGACGCGGAAGCGCGCATAGGCATCGACCTCCAGTCGAAGCTGGTCGGTCGACAAAACCGGCTGATTCTCGAGGTCGAGGTCGAGCACGCGCTTGTCGATCCAGATCAGCCGGTCGACAAACGGAACCCGCCACATCAGGCCGGCGCCCGACTCGCCTAGCTTTTCGCCGGGTTTCCAGCGATTGACCGTGCCGAAGGGCTTTTCGAGCCGGACGACGACAACCTGCTTGGTTTCCGGCACCACCGCAAAGGTACTGGCGATCAGGATGACGATAAGGAGCGCGCCGATTCCCAGCGTGATCGGATTGGTGAGCCAGCGGGGCATCAGCGAGCCCCCCCCTGCGGCGCGTCGGGGATGGGCGCCGCCTTCGATCCGGGAGTGATCGGCAGGAATGGCGCGATGTTGCGCGGTTCGACAATAGTCTTGTCGGTCTTGGCCAGCACCGCCTCCATCGTCTCGTAATACATGCGACGGCGAGTCACTTCGGGAGCGAGCTTGTATTGCGTATAGACTCGGTCGAACGCCGCCGCTTCGCCTTCGGCCCGCGCCTCGATCTGCTGGGCATAGCCGCGCGCCCGGTTGATGTTCGACTGCGCATCCTGCTGGGCGGAGGTCACGTCCTTGAACGCGTCCATTACTTGCTGCGGCGGCGCCGGATTGTTGAGCGAGACCGAGACGATGTGGATACCCGACTGATAATCGTCGAGGATCTTCTGCATCGTGGTGGCGATGTTGACGCCGATCGCTTGCTTGCCGCTGCCGATCACGTCGTCGAGCGTGGTGTTGGCGACGACCGCGCGCACTGCGCTCTCGGCGGTGGCCTTCACGTTTTCATCCGGATCGGCGATCTCGAACGCATATTTCTCCGGGTCGGTGATGTTCCACTGCACCGAATAGCCCAGGTCGACCAGGTTCTGGTCGCGGGTCAGGACCAGATTCGCTGCCCCGCCCTCGGGGAAGCTGAACGATTTGATCTCGGTCACGTTGATCTTGCGCACCGTGGCGATCGGTGCCGGCGGCGTGACGTTCCAGCCGGGCGACAGCGTTCCAGAGTAGCGGCCGAAATAGCTGACCACGCCGATTTCCTGCGCTCCGATCGGATGGAAGCTGGTCAGCGCGATCCAGATGAGTACCAGCGCGCCCACGCCGGCTAGCCATAACGATCGGGCATTGCCGCCGCCGGGCCATTGAAAGGGCATGCCGCCGCCCCCGCCGCCCGAACCGCCGCCGCCGGGCCGGGCACGCTTCAGCAATTCGTCGAGCGCGCTGGTGCGCGCTGGCCGCTTGGGGCCGCCGGGCGGTTGCGCCCAGGGATTGCGTGGGCCCGCGTCCTTGCCGCCTTCCTCGCCGTCGCCGGGGCCGCTGCCCCAGGGTCCCTTGGGTTTGTCGGCCATGAAGAATGGAAGTCTGCGCCACCGGGGCATTAGGGTCGTCATATGGCCTTTATAGGTGGACCTTCGCGGAAAAACAGTGGCAAGCGGCGGAACCGGGCCTATCTCGCCGCCATGAACGATCAAACGGGACTGGCGGCACGGCTCGCCGAGGTGGCGGGGACGCGAGCGACCGCCCGGATAGAGGGCGCGCAGGCCAGCGTGATTCTCGACGTGACCGGCATGGATGCCGAGGCGCGCGAGGCGCTGGAGGCCGAAGTGAAGGCCGTCGCCTTGGCCGAATCGGGGATCGATACGGTACGCGTGGCGATGACCAGCGAGCGAGTCTCTCGCCGCTTGATCGCGGTGGCCAGCGGCAAGGGCGGGGTGGGCAAATCGACCGTCACCGCCAATCTGGCGATCGCGCTGGCCAGATCGGGGCGCAAGGTCGGGATCGTCGATGCCGATATCTACGGCCCGTCGCAGCCGACTCTGCTGGGGGTCGAGGGCATCAAGCCGACCGCGCGCGAGAAAACCTTGCTGCCGGTCGCGACGCCCTATGGCGTGCCGCTCCTGTCGATGGGGCAGCTGGTTCAGGCCGGGCAAGCGATTGCCTGGCGCGGGCCGATGGCGACCAGCGCGCTGGGCCAGCTGATCGACGGCGACTGGGCCGCGACCGACACGCTGATGGTCGACATGCCGCCGGGCACCGGCGACGTGCAGCTGACGATGATCCAGAAATACCGGCCGGCAGGGGCGGTGATCGTCTCGACCCCGCAGGATCTGGCGCTGATCGATGCCCGGCGGGCGATCGACTTGTTCACCAAGGCCGGCGTGCCGGTGGTCGGGGTGATCGAGAACATGGCGGGCTATGCCTGCCCGCATTGCGGCGAAGTGTCGGACCCGTTCGGGCAGGGCGGGGCGGAGGCCGCCGCCGCCGAGCTCGGCGTGCCGTTCCTCGGCCGCATCCCGCTCGCGATGGCGATCCGCATGGCATCGGACGCCGGCACGCCGCCCGCTGCCGGGAACGGCCCCGAAGCGGGGGCGTTCATCGGCATCGCCGCCAAACTCGACGACTGGCTGAAAGGAGCCTGACCATGCCTATCACCTCGGACGAGGATATCCGCGCGCTGCTGGCCAATGCGCGCACGATCGCGATGGTTGGCGCTTCCGACCGGCCCGACCGACCGAGCTATGGCGTGATGAAGGCACTACGGGATCACGGCTATCGCGTGATTCCGGTCAATCCGCAGATCACCGGCGAACATATCCACAGCGAGTTCGTCTATCGCGAACTGTCGCAGATCGGCCTGCCGATCGACATCGTCGACATCTTCCGCCGTCCCCAGGCGGCGGGCGAGGCGGTGGATGAGGCGATCGCGGCCGGCGCCAAGGCGGTCTGGATGCAGCTCGGCGTGATCAACGAAGAAGCCGCGGCCCGCGCCGAGGCGGCTGGGCTGACTGTCGTGATGGACCGCTGCCCGGCGATCGAGATACCACGCCTGGGCATCCCACCGGTGTCGCAGGACTGATCGTACAAACGCCATAATCCGGGGCCATTACGTCACCATCCCGATCGGGAGATGGCGCGATGACACGTCGTTGCCGCAATCGAGAACTAGCGTTGCGGACTGGCTTGAGGCGGGAGCGAGCGCGATGATTCTGGCACTTCTGATGATGGCGCAAGCTGCCTCCGCTCAGGTCGCGCCGCCGGCGGCCAAGGCTCAGCCTGCGCCCGAACGCTTTTCCGTCCTGACCGATGCCACACCGCCCTGCCCCGAGAGCCGTGACGAGAAGGGCGACATCATCGTCTGCGCGGCCAACAGCCAGCAGCAGCGGCTACCTCTGCCCGATGAAGCTCCGCCAGAGGGGCCGGTGCCGTCCAATCCCTATAAAACCGGCGCGGGCGCGCTGGCTGCGACCAATACGCCCTGCGCGATCAGCCGCAATTGCATCGTCGGTTTCGGCCCGCCGATCGTGCCGATGGTCAAGGGCGCGGTCGATCTGGCGAAGAAAGCGTTCGCGAAGAAGCCTGACAAGACCGGGCGCGTGCCGATCGATCTGAACGACGAGCCGGTGTCGACTGCGGGCAAGGTGCTGCCTTAGTCGCTCACGATGTGAAGCGTTGGGCCTCGATAAGCGTCAAGTCACTCCTGCGAAGTGAGACGCGGATCGCATCGGTTCGCGGCTTGGGCGGCTTCATGCTCACGATCAGCCGGTCGCCCTGTTGCTGAATGCCGAAGCGAAATCCGAAAGCCGCTCCGCATTGTTCAGGCTTCAGATGATAGTATCTGGCGGCGTATTTGGTCGTGGCCTCTACGGCGGCGGCAAATTTCGGGTCGGTGGGCATCAGCGACCGCGCCGCGCTCACCGAACAACCGGCCAGGCAGAAGGCGACAGCCAGAACACCGAAACGCAATCCCTTCGCCACGACACCTCTCCTACCCCAGAATGTGCATCCATAACGGTTCGCCCGACAGGCTAGGCGATCCGCGCAGTTTGTCGAGCGCTTGCGCTACCGAGCGCTCCGGCCCTTCGTGCGTGACGATCGCGACCAGCACGCTGCCGTCGGCATGGGCGCCGCGCTGCATCAGGCTCTCGATCGAGACGCCGGCATCGCGCATCGCGGCGGTGAGT
>FSVG01002081.1_pt1 | contig 10495 bp, 8 predicted proteins | sample 1637511 | NCBI WGS metagenome assembly FSVG01 (sample SAMEA3914816, study PRJEB12502) | metagenome | biome: forest; material: soil | place: USA | collected 2011-09-16 | depth 0.3 m
CAGGAAGAAGACGGCCAGCGTCGCCCACGCGGCGCGCGGGAACGCGGCGGCGCGCGCCACCTGGGTCGCCGCATCGGCGCCAGCATCGCGCGGGTGCGACGGCAGGCGCAGCGCGGACAGGCCCAGCACGGCCACGACCAGCGCCAGCGCCAGCGCGGCGCCCGGATACTTCCAGTGCGCGATCGCCAGCGGCGGCAACGCGAACAGCACCGCCGCGGTCACCGACAGCTCGACCCCCTGGCGCACGCCGAAGGCGCGCACCTTGTTCGGCAGGTCGCACAGGATGCGCATGCCCAGGCAGGTCATCGTCGACGCGAAGAAGCCGATCGCCGCCCACACGACGTACAGGCTGCGCGCATCGCTGACCTGCGAACTCGCGGCGAACGAGGCGGCCGTGGCGAACGCGCTGACGACCGTGAGCACGCGCCAGTTCACGCGATTCATCCACAGCGGCGCGCCCAGCGTGCCCACCAGGTAGCCGGCGAAGCAGATCGATCCCATCAGGCCTGCGGCCCTGGCGTCGAGCCCGAACGAATCCGCCATGCTGCCCAGCATCACCGGCAGCGAGTTGAACGGCAGGCCGCCGATCGTCGAGGCCAGGCTCGCCGACAGCATGAAGGCGATGAGCTTGCGGTCTCTCATGGCCGCCTACCGGTAGAGGACGACGAGGTCATTGATCACCGACGGCCGCTCCTGGCCGACGACGTGGACGTCGATCTCCATCGTCACCTGCACGCCGCCGCGCGCCGGCTCGACCGCCTTGATGCGCGCTCGTGCATGGATGCGGCAGCCCGCGGGCACCGGCGTTGGGAAGCGCAGCCGGTCCGAGCCGTAGTTCACCATGTTGTCGAAGCCGACGATCTCGTGATCCAGCGGCAGCTTGAGCCGGCTGATCAGCACCTGCACCAGGGCGCCATGGGCGATGGTGGTGCCGAACGGGCCCTGCTCGCGCGCCTTCGCCGGGTCGGTGTGGATCCAGTAGTCGTCGCCCGACAGCGCGGCGAACTCGTCGATCAGGGCCTGCGTGACCTCGACCTCGTTGGACCAGCCGGAGAACTCCTGCGAGACCAGCGCGCGCATCGCGGCGAGATCCTTGAACGGGACCTGGCGTCGTGCCGGCGGCGCCGGCGCCTCGATCGTCGCGGCCGGCGCGGGCTGCGCCGCGGCCGTCATCACCGAAGGCTGCGCCGAATCGGCGGGCGCGTAGCGCAGCAGCGTGACGCTGCCCGGGCGCTCGTCGAACACCGGCCGCACGCGCAGGCCCACACGCAACGCGGACGCGTCGACGCCGACCAGCGTGGTGTTCAGGTGCGGCCCCTCGTCGAGCTCGACGACCGCCAGCAACTGCGGCATCTCGTCGGCGAACTCGGGCAGCGTCGGCACGCGCGCCACCGTGTACGCATACAGCGTGCCCGCGCCGGAGATCGTGCGCCAGGCCAGCTGGCGCGAGCCGCAGGTCGGGCAGTGCGCGCGCGGGAAGAACAACCAATGGCCGTGCTCCTCGCATTGCTGGATGCGGACCTCGTGCGCCTTCAGGCCGTCCCAGAACGGCGCCGACAGCGGCGTCGGCTGCGGCAGGGGTTTGTTCCAGCTCATGCTCACTGTGCCCCTTGCAGGATCAAGGCGCCCTGCTCGCTCATCACGCCGCCGGTGCCGGAGACGTAGGCCAGGTCGTGGCGCGGCAACTGGCGTTGCCCGGCGCGGCCCTGGATCTGGTGCATCGCCTCGATCACCTGCGTCATGCCGCCGGCGCTGCCGGTCTGCCCGAAGCTCAGCTGGCCGCCATGGGTGTTCATCGGGAAGTCGCCCTTGAAGGTGAAATCGTGTTCGCGCAGGAAGCGCATGCCCTGGCCCTTCTCGCAGAAGCCGGCGTCTTCCAGCGACAGCATCACGGTGATCGTGTAGCAGTCGTAGACCTGCGCCATGTGCATGTCGGCTGGCGTGCGCCCGGCCATCGCGAAGGCCTTGCGCGAGGCCGGGCCGATCGGCGTCGCCAGCATGTCGCGGGCATAGGTCGGCGACTTGCTCTGCACGTGCTCGCCGCAGCCGACGACGTGCACGCCGCGATGCCGGCAGCGCCTGGCGATGTCGCCGCGCGTGACGATCATCGCGCCGCCGCCGGCCACCGGCATCACGATCTCGAGCATGCGCAGCGGCTCGGCCACCATGCGCGAGGCCAGCACGTCGTCGACCGTGATCGGCTGGCCGTGGAACATCGCCTCGGGGTTGTGGCACGCGTTGAAGCGCTGGTCGACGGCGATGCGCGCGAGCGCCGCCGCGTCGTAGCCGTGCACCGCGGCGTAGCGCTGCGCGATCATCGCGTAGCCGGTGTTCTGCGCCATGTGGCCGTAGGGCAGGTCCATCTCGGCCTCCGGCGCGCCGAAGCGCGTGCTGTGGCCGCCGTAGCGCGAGGCCTTCATCACCTCGGCCGCGTGGTTGTCGTCGGGCGCCATCGGCGCCAGGCGCGCCGGGATCACGCACAGCACGGTATTGGCGAGACCGAGCTCGATCGCGGCCGCGGCGCGCCACACCATGCCGACCGAACTCGCCCCGCCGAGGTCGACCACCTCCGCGAAATCGAGCCGCACGCCCAGGTATTCGCCGACCATCGCCGGCACGAACATGCTCGCCTCGTGGAACTGCGGGCCCAGCACGACCAGCCCGTCGACGTCCGCCAGGCCCAGCCCCGCGTCGTCGAGCGCACGGGTGGCGAGATCGGCCACCTGCTCGAGATGGAACATCCGCGGTGCCGTCGCATACTTCTCGGGCTTGTATTGCGCCGCGCCGACGAGTGCGGCCTTGCCTTGTAGTCCCATGCTTTCCTCGCGAGAGATTGAATCCGGTGCCGCGCGACGCCTGCCACGCCCACCCTCGTTCGTCGTCGATTGTCCGGGCCGCGCCACCCCGGGCCATCGTCTGTTGGGACTATCCACCCGCCGCGCCGCCTGCACGGCGCCGTAACCCTTTTGGACGATGCCGCGCGCGGCGCTCGTCGAATAATCCAGGCCAGACGTCGGGCTCCATCTTGCCCGGCGGATCCTCTCAAGACTTTCATCGGAGACCAGCCCATGCGCACCCCGATCGGCGTGGCAATGGCGATTCTCGTGGCCTGCGCCGCAGCGTACTCGTTCTCGCCCCGCCCCACCCCGCCGCTGGCGGCGACCCACATCGCCGTCGAGCGCCTGCAGTTCAACACGCTGGCACGCGCCAGGGCGGGCCTGGTCGCCGGCGGCGAGCTCGGGCGCATCATGCTGTCGGCGGACGACGGCCGCAGCTGGCAGCCGGCCACGATCACGCCGCAGCGCCATGCGCTGATCAACCAGATCGTGTTCGTCAGCGACCTCGTGGGCATGGCGGTCGGCCACGAGGGCTGGATCCTGCGCACCGACGACGGCGGCAGGAGCTGGAACGAGCTGGCCTTCGACGCGGACAACGGCGCGCCGCTCATGAGCGTCGCCCGGCTGCCCTCGGGCCGCTGGCTGGCGGTGGGCGCCTTCGGCCGCGCGCTGCAATCCGGCGACGGCGGCAAGACCTGGGCCAAGCTGGAGCTGCCGGGCGTCGAGGACAAGCACCTCAATCGCATCGTCGCCAGCCCGGACAGGAACACCTGGCTGATCGCCGGCGAGCACGGCCTGGTGCTGCGCTCCGCCGACCGCGGCGAAAGCTGGCGCATCGTGCCGCCGTTCTACAACGGCTCGATGTACGGCGCGATCGCGCTGACCGACTCGCACTGGGTCATCCACGGCATGCGCGGCAACGTGTTCCACAGCGACGACGGCGGCCTCACCTGGGCCAGGTCGTCGCTGCCGGCGCCGATCTCCACCTTCGCCAGCGCGCGCACGGGCGACGACCGGCTGCTGCTGGTCGGCCAGGGCGGCATGGTCCTGGCCAGCGCCGACGGTGGCGCGAGCTTCCAGGTCGCGCGCCGCGGCAGCCTCGCCACGCTGATGGACATCGTGGTGCTCGCCGACGGCAGCTGGCTGCTGGCGAGCGACGCCGGCCTCAAGCGCCAGGCCCCCGGCAACCCGCCGCTCGCCGCCGCGGGCGCCGCCGCCCAACCTGTCGCATCGGCGGCTTCCGGAGCCACCCCATGAACGCCAACGTCCCCAAGGCATCGCGCGTCGAGGCGCTCGTCGCCCGCATCGCCCGCCCCCTGATCGCGTGGCGCAGGCCGCTCGGCCTGGTCTTTCTCCTGGTCACGCTGGCGCTCGGCTGGTCGGCCACGCACGTCCGCCTCGACCCCGGCTTCAACAAGCTGATCCCGCTGCACCACGAGTTCATGGCGGCGTTCCTGAAGCACGGCGCCCGCTTCTCCGGCGGCAACCGGATCCTCGTCAACGTGCACTGGAAGGGCGAAGGCGACATCTACAACGCCGAGTTCATGAAGACGCTGCGCAACGTCACCGACGACGTGTTCTTCACGCCCGGCGTCAACCGCGGCGCGGTGTTCTCGCTGTTCACCCCGAACGTGCGCTACATCGAGGTCACCGAGGACGGCTTCTCGGGCGAGGTCGTCATCCCGTCGCGCTTTTCCGCCGACGCCGCGGGGCTGGCCCAGGTGCGCGCCAACGTCGCCCGCTCGGGCGAGGTCGGGCGCCTGGTCGCCAACGACCAGAAGTCGGCGCTGGTGCGGGCCGACCTGCTCGAGGTCGATCCGCAGACCGGCAGGAACCTCGACTACGCCGCGGTCTCGGCCAAGCTCGAACAGATCCGCGCGAAGTACTCCAGCGACAAGGTCGACATCGACATCGTCGGCTTCGCCAAGGTGGTCGGCGACGTGATGGACGGCCTGTTCACCGTCGTCGTGTTCTTCGCCATCGCCTTCGTGATCACGGCCGTCCTGCTGTGGTTGTACTCGCGCTCGGGCAAGCTCACGGTGCTGGCCCTGCTCGTCGCGGTGCTGCCGGTGGTCTGGCTGCTCGGGCTGCTGCCGCTGCTGGGGCTGGGCATCGATCCGATGTCGATCCTGGTGCCGTTCCTGATCTTCTCGATCGGCGTCTCGCACGCGGTGCAGATGACCAACGCCTGGAAGCAGGACGTGACGGCGGGCCTGTCGGCCGAGGCCGCCGCCGAGAGCGCGTTCTGCAAGCTCGCGGTCCCCGGCACGGTGGCGCTGCTGACCAACGCGCTGGGCTTCATGGTCATCATGCTGATCGACATTCCGATCGTGCACGAGTTGGGCATCACCGCGTGCCTGGGCGTGCTGCTGATGATCGTCACCAACAAGATGATCCTGCCCATCATCCTGTCGCACCTGCGGCTCGAGCCGGAATCGGCGCAGCGGCCCGATGGCCTGATCGAGCGCGGCGCGCGCAAGAAGCTCTGGTGGGCCGTCTCCGCATTCACCGAGCCGCGCATCGCGCTGGCCACGATCGCCGTGTCGGCGCTGCTGCTGGCCGTCGGCACCGTCGGTTCGCGCCACCTGCTCACCGGCGACGTCGGCGTCGGCGTGCCCGAGTTGCGGGCCGACTCGCGCTACAACACCGACAACAACAAGATCGTCGCGAGCTACTCGATCGGCATGGACGTGCTGTCGGTCTACGTCGAGACCACGAAGCTGGACGAGGCCTGCCTGAACTGGCCGGTGATGGACGCCGTCGAGCGCTTCGACAGCACCATGCTGGGCGTCGACGGCGTGCGCTCGGTCTCGACCGTGGCCGGGCTGGCCAAGCGCGCCGCGGCCGGCAGCAACGAAGGCAACCCGCGCTGGGCCGCGCTGCAGCGCACCGAGGTCGCGCTGCGCACGGGCTCGAAGGCGGCCGACCCGCAGCTGGGCCTCAACGACGAGGGCTGCAAGGTGATCCACCTGAGCGTGTTCCTGAAGGATCACCAGGGCGCGACGCTCAAGCACGTGGTCGGCGAGGTGCAGAAGTTCATCGCCAGCGACACCACGCCCAACCTCACCTTCCGGCTCGCCGGCGGCAATGCCGGCGTGGCCGCGGCCACCAACGAGGCGGTCGAACATGCCGAGTGGCAGATGCTGGCGTCCATCTTCGGCGCGATCACCGTGCTGTGCTGGCTCGCCTTCCGCAGCTGGCGCGCGGTGCTGTGCATCGTGGTGCCGCTGACGATCGTCTCGATCCTGTGCAACGCGCTGATGGCCTGGCTGGGCATCGGCCTGAAGGTGCCGACGCTGCCGGTGATCGCGCTGGGCGTGGGCGTGGGCGTCGACTACGGCATCTACCTGTTCGAGCGCATGCAGCACGAGATGGACGACAGGGGCTCCAGCCTGCGCACGGCCTTCTACGAGGCGATGCGCCAGCGCGGCACGGCCGCCGTGTTCACCGCGATCACGATGTCGATCGGCGTGGGCACCTGGGCGTTCTCGGCGCTCAAGCTGCAGGCCGACATGGGCATCCTGCTGGCATTCATGTTCCTGGTCAACGTGTTCGGCGCGATCTTCCTGCTGCCGGCGATGGCGTGCTGGCTGGACGTCCGGCCGCGCGCAGGCAAGTAGATCCGTTCCAACGACAAAGGCTTTTCCATGCTCGATCACATCAAGCGCCGCTGGCGCGGGCCGGTGCTCGCCACCGCGTTCGCGCTGGGCGTCGCCGTGGGCGCCGGCGCGCACGACACGACGGCGCCAAGCGGCGCCGCCAACCCGGCGCTGGCCGCGGCGCGGGCGGCGGTGTACCGGAACAATCCGCAACTGGTCAAGTCGATCATGCTGGGCGGCGGCTTCGGCACCGAGCTGTCGTTCGCGATCGCCAACCACATGTACAGCCGCACCGATGCGGCGGCGATCGCCGACGCGCGCGCCAAGCTGAAGATCGAGCCCTGCGGCCCGCGCACCTGGCTGCTGCGGTTTCCCATCGTCAACGTCGTGGTGTTCGAGACCGACGCGGGCCTGGTGTTGATCGACAGCGGCTACGCCCCGGCCGGGCCGGCCCTGGTCGATGCGCTCAGGCAGATCAGCGCCAAGCCCGTGGACACGGTCGTCTTCACGCACTTCCATGCCGACCACGCCTTCGGTGCCTGGGCGCTGCTCGCCGCCGGCATGAAGCCGCGCATCGTGGCCGAGGAGCGCTTCGTCCAGCAGATGGAAGAAGACATGCGCACCAACGGCCTGATTGCGCGCAACAACCAGCAGCCGCTCGCGGAGGTGCCCCGGAGCTGGGCCGACGCGGTGCGGCCCACCGAGACCTTCCACGACAAGACCACGCTGGACATCGGCGGCGAGCAGTTCGTGCTGACCCACGCGCGCGGCGAGACCGAGGACCAGGTCTGGGTGTCCGTTCCGGGGCGCCGCGTGGTGGTGTCGGCCGACTACTTCCAGGGCTTCCTGCCCAACGCCGGCAACGGCAAGCGGCGCCAACGCTACCCCGAGGACTGGGCGCAGGCGCTGCGCGAGATGGCCGCGCTCAAGCCCGTGCTCCTGCTGCCGATGCACGGCCCCGCGATCACCGACGCGGCCGAGATCGCGGATCGCCTGCCGGCCCAGGCCGACATGCTGGACGCCATCTCGAGGCAGGTGGTCGACGGCCTCAACGCCGGCATGCGGCGCGACCTGGTCACCGACCGCGTGGCCCTGCCGCCCGAGCTCGCGCAGCGCGGCGATGCGCGGCCGCTCTACGTCAGCGCCCGCGACATCGGCCGCATGGTCGCCAGCGAACACAGCGGGTGGTGGGACGACATCCCCTCGCACTGGGAGCCGGCGCCGCTCGCGGCCGAGGCGCGCGAGATGGCGGCCCTGGCCGGCGGCGCGCGCCGGCTCGTCGAGCGCGCCGCGGCGCTGGCCGGCACCGACATCGCGCTCGCATCGCACCTGGCCGACTGGGCCTGGCTCGCCGACGACCAGGATCCGGCCGTGGTGCGCGGCGCGCTGGATGTCTACGCCACGCGCGTCGCGCAGCCCTTGCCGACCCAGGAGGCGCTGGTCTACGCCGAACACATGGCACGCCTGCAGCTCAGGCTCGCCGAACTGGCCGCGCGTCCGTGAACGAACTGGAACGCGCGGGCCTCGAACGCGAGTTGCACCGCGTCGCGTGCCGTTACGCCCGCGTCTGCGACGAGCGTGACTGGGCCGGGCTCGACGACGTCTTCAGCGAGCACGCCAGCGCGGACTACGGCGGCATGCATCTGCGCGACCGCGCCGCCATCGCCGCGATGCTGCGACAGCATCTCGGGGGCTGCGGGCCGACGCAGCACCTGCTCGGCAACCTCGTCGTCGAGGTCGCCGGCGATCTCGTCGCGAGCCGCGTCTCGGTGCGTGCCGCGCACCGCGGCGCGGGTGACATGCGCGAGCACACCTACGACTGCATGGGCGAGTACCTGGACCGCTGGGTGCGCACCGCCGAAGGCTGGCGCATCGCGCACCGTCGCATGCGGGTCGGGCTCGAGTTCGGCAGTCGCGCGGTGCTGGCGCCCGCGCCGCGCGAGTAGGCCCGCGACGACGACGCGCCGGTGGCCAAGCCCTTGACATATTTCGATGATTAGCTAATCATCGCATCATGACCCAGGTGTTCCGCGCCCTATCCGATCCCACCCGCCGGCGGGTGCTGCAGCTCCTGCGCAAGGGGCCGCTGAGCGCGGGCGAACTCAGCGACCAGTTCAACGTCTCCAAGCCGACGATGTCGGCGCACTTCGCCGTGCTGAAGGAGGCCGACCTGGTGCACACCGAGAAGGCCGGCAAGTCCGTCATCTATCACCTCAAGCTCTCGGTGCTCGAAGACGCGCTGCTGGGCTTCGTCCATTCGTTCGGCCCGGGCGAGAAAAAACCGTCGCCCAAGAAGGAGATTGCACGATGAACAAGGAAATCCTCGCAGGCCTCGCGTGGGGCGGCGCCGTCATCGCGCTGGCGCTCGGCGCGACCTGGGCACGCAAGCTGGGCTATGTCGAGGCCGACACGGTGACGCGGCTGGTCTTCGGCAGCAACGGCCTCATGATCGCCTGGTACGGCAACCGGATTCCCAAGGCCTTCGTCGCGAGCCCCCAGGCGCGCCGCGCCAAGCGGGTCGCGGGCTGGTCCATGACGATCAGCGGGCTCGTCTACGCGGCGCTGTGGGCGTTCGTCCCCATTCCGGTGGCCATCTGGGGCGGTTCCGCCGCCGTGCTGGCGGGGATCGCGGCGACGATCGGCTATTGCCTGTCGCTGCAGTCCAAGGGGAAGACGGCCGCTTCCGCAGAATGAGAATGCCGGGCTGTGAATGTCACCGATCGGCCATAACCAAACGGTCGCCAAGGGCTGCTATCGGGTACCGCTGTTGGCGGAACTTGAGCATGGAGAAGCGACACGCGATGTGTCACCGGGCAATTTGCTCATGGCGTAGGGGTGATTGTCCTTGTCCCGTTTTTGGTCGCGCTACCGTGATGCGCACGGTCAGGCGGGTTGATGGAAACGAGCCCCGCGAGGCCATCAAATCGATAGTCCGACGTCGCCTTCGATCACCGATGTCTTCAGTTGCGGCCGTTGCCCGCTCTTCCACAGCGCAGCCGTGTGCAATACCCGATATCGGATGGCGCCGCCGTCCGGCCTTTCGCTGCGCGCGATGGGACGTGGAATGCAGACAAATTCGGTGCGCATCTCATCAGCCGACAACCTGACCTTCGCATAGCCGTGGCCGCCGAGATCGACGAACTCGAGGTGCGGAGCGAGATCCGGGTTGGATAGCGAACGTGCGCGCTTGAGGTCGAAGCTCTTTGCATATTCCAGGCACGCCCGGACGCCGTGCCTCAGCAGCATGTTGTAGGTCCAATCCGGCGCCGCCCCCGCTCCTCGGTCGGCGAGAAACAGCGGTCGCAGCGGAGCGTCCTTCGGAAGCTTGTGTTCGTAGGCCTCCATGATGCCGGGGCTGGTGAGCGACCCGCCAACGAAGCTCAGGCCGACCGGCTCGAACTTTCCGGGCGGAAGGTCCGCGGCCGCATATCCGGCCCAGAAACTGTGGCGATCGCCCGAGACGATCGCGAAACCCGTGATCTTCGCGTCGCGCACCAGATCGTAGATTTCGGCGCGCTCCACGTATGCCGTGCCGTAGTCGCCTCCGCCCAAAGACGCGAAGGCGTTCCTCGGCCACGGCTCCTTTGTGAGGCCCGCCGGCAGGTTCTGGGGGTCGGCGCGCGAATCCAGCGCGCCCTCCGAGTTCCCCCAGATCTTCCACACCGCAGTCGAGTTCCTCAGCTGGTCCTTGAACCAGGCCTTCTGCACCGCGCCGAGGATCGTCTGCGGCGGGGCGTTGCGTTGCGGGTTGGGGACATGTGCGTCATTGAACCGGATTTCCGCCGGGGGCTTGCCGCCGTCGAAGGCGCGCCCGCCGTCCAGGACACGCATCCCGGACTCGGGAAACATGTCGATGAACTCCTCGCCGCCGAGCTTCTCGAGGGATGGATCGCTGAACGGATCCGCGTTCCGATAGCTGTGCTGGTCGGTGATCATCAGGTCCAGGCAGCGGCCGTACCGCAGCGTCCGGTAACCCTGGAGGCTGTTGATCGCCATCAGGTTGTTCGGCTCGATCCCCAGTCCATCGCTGTCGTACTCCGTGATCGGGACGTCCTTGAC
>FSVG01001734.1_pt1 | contig 10473 bp, 4 predicted proteins | sample 1637511 | NCBI WGS metagenome assembly FSVG01 (sample SAMEA3914816, study PRJEB12502) | metagenome | biome: forest; material: soil | place: USA | collected 2011-09-16 | depth 0.3 m
CGCCTGAAGGCCCAGCTGATCGCCACGCAGCCCACCAACGCGCTGTGCGACGCCGACGCCTTCTGCCGCAACCTGGAGGCGATCTACACGGCGATGCATCGCCAGACGCAGCTGGGCGGGGCGAAGGACGCGCTGAGCGCCGCCTGACGCCTCGATTTCCCGCGCTCCCGGCCCGCGGATTGGCGCGCCGGGAGCCGCCGCATTCCGGCCTCTTGCGCGTTCCATCCGGCGAACTGCGCGGCCGCAGGCCCCGTTATCGAACGATCTGCGGCCTCAAGTTGCAGCGACCATGTGTTCCATCGAAAGTGTCGCCCGCGAGGGCAGGGACCGCGCCATGACCGACATCCTCGCTTCTTCCAGGCCGCGCCGCGCGCTCGTCTGCGGCATCGGCGGCCAGGACGGCGCCTACCTGGCGGCGCTCTTGCTGTCCAAGGGCTACGAGGTGATCGGCACGTCGCGCGACGCGAACGTGGTCAACCGTGAAGGCCTGCGCTCGCTGGGCATCGACGAGCGCGTGAAGATGCTGTCGATGGTGCCCAGCGACTTCCGCACGGTGCTGCGCACGATCACGCGCAGCGAGCCCGACGAGATCTACAACCTGGCCGGCCAGACCTCGGTGGGCATGTCGTTCGAGCAGCCCGTGGAGGCGATCGAGAGCATCTCCATCGGCACGCTCAACCTGCTGGAGGCGATCCGCTTCGTCGGCCGCCCGATCCGCTTCTACAACGCCGGCTCCAGCGAATGCTTCGGTGACACCGGCACGGCGGTCGCCAGCGAGGCCACGCCGTTCCGCCCGCGCAGCCCGTACGCCGTGGCCAAGGCCTGTGCGCAGAACCTCGTGTCCAACTACCGCGAGGCGTACAGCCTGTTCGCCTGCACCGGCATCCTGTTCAACCACGAGTCGCCGCTGCGCCCCACGCATTTCGTCACGCAGAAGATCGTGCGCGCCGCCGCGCGCATCGCCGCCGGCTCCAACGAGCGCCTGCGCCTGGGCAACATCGACATCCACCGCGACTGGGGCTGGGCGCCCGAGTACGTCGAGGCGATGTGGCTGATGCTGCAGCAGGAAACGCCGGATGACTTCGTCATCGCCACCGGCCGCACCATCTCGCTGGCGCAGTTCGTCGAGAAGACGTTCCAGTTCTTCGACCTCGATTCGCAGGAGCACGTGATGGCCGACCCGGCGCTGCTGCGACCGTCCGACATCCGCTACGGCGCGGCCGATCCGTCGCTGGCGCGAGAGCGCCTGGGCTGGAGCGCGCGCACGGACGTCGACGACGTGATCCGCGGCATGTGCCGCGCGGCCACGCTGTCGGTGCAACTGCTGGGGCGCGCGTCGGCCGCTGCCGTCCTCGACACCACCGCTGGCCTCAAGGCCGCTTGATCAGCTTCTTCATGAACATGGCTGAAACCAACCCTTCGTCCTCGCCCATCGTCGTCGACGGCGTGTTCTTCCAGCTCGCGCGCACCGGCATCGCCCGGGTGTGGATGACGCTGCTGGGCATGTGGGCCGGCACCGAGTTCGGCAACCGGCTGGTGGTGATCGACCGCGCGCGCACCGCGCCGCGCGTCGACGGCATCCGCTACCACGACGCGCCGCCGCTGAACTACGGCGACATCGAGGGCGACCGCCACGTCGTGCAGGCGGTGTGCGACGCCGTCGGCGCCGCGCTGTTCATCTCCACCTACTACACGTACCCGCTCACCACGCCGTCGGTCGTCATGGTCTACGACATGATTCCCGAGGTGCTCAACGCCAATCTGCAGGAGCCGATGTGGAAGCAGAAGACGCTGGCCTTCGCCTACGCCGAGCGCTTCACCGCGATCTCCGAATGCACCGCGCGCGACCTGCAGCGCTTCGCCGGCCGTCCGGTCGAGGTGCAGGTGGACTACACCGGCTGCGACTTCGGGACGCCGACGCCCGCGCAGGTGGCCGACTTCAAGAAGCGCCATGGCATCACGCGCCCGTACTTCATGACCTCGGGCTCGCGCAACAGCTACAAGAACGCCGCGCTGTTCTTCCGCGCGTTCAAGCTGTTCGGCGACGCGCGCAAGGACTACGCGATCGTGTGCACCGGCGGCGGCGAGCTCGACGCGCAGTGCCGCGCCGATTGCGGCGACGCCAACGTGCACGTCGTGCTGCTGGACGACCTCGACCTGCGCTGCGCCTACGCCGGCGCCCAGGCGCTGATCTACCCGTCCCGCTACGAAGGCTTCGGCCTGCCGGTGCTGGAGGCGATGGCCTGCGAGTGCCCGGTGATCACCTCGCGTGCCTCGTCGATGCCCGAAGTCGGCGGCAACGCCGTGCTGTACCTCGACCTCGGCCGCGACGAGGAAGGGCAGTTGATCGAGTTGTTGAAGTACGTGCAGCGGCCCGACGTCCGCTCCGAGCTGATCGCCCGGGGGCGCGTGCAGAAGCTGAAGTTCACGTGGAAGACGATGGCCGACGGGGTGGAGAAGCTCTTGAGCACCACCGCCGACAGCCATGGTGCCGATGCCGCGCGCCACACGCCGGCGACCGTGGCCGGCAACGACGTGGTGCTGGTCGACGGCGTTCTTCGCCTGAGGCTGCCGGCCACCCATCCGCTGCCGACGCTGCAGCGCGATCATCGGCTGTTCCAACGCTTCGCGACGTCCCTGGGCGCGGTGCTGGATGACGGCGACATCGCCGTCGTCGCGGGCGCCAGCCATGGCAACACGATGGCGCGGCTGCATGCGGCGCGGCCGGGCTTGTCGCTCGTGGCGATCGAAAGGGATGCGACGCGCTTCGCGTACCTGCGCGCCAACGCGCAAGGCCTGGGTGCGGGCGCGATCCCTGCGAACGTGCGACTGCTGCACGCGGAACTCGGCTCGCCCGCGTTGAGCGACATTGACGCCGCCGTCGCCGAAACCGGCTCGCTGGGCGGCGTGGATCGCGTACGACTGGTGTGCTGCGAGATCGGACAAGGTGTCGAGGTGCTTGCTGGCGCCGCGCAGGTGTGCGGCGCGTCGCAGCCGATGCTGTTCTTCACGTGCCAGTTCGGCATCGAGCCGAATGCCGCGCAACCCTGGCGCGAGCGCCTGCATGCGTTGATCGCGTCGGGCTACTCGGGCTTCTGGCTGTTCGACAATTTCGGCAACCCGATCGTCGAGGTATCGACGGCTCGTGCGATCGATCAGGCGCTGGACTACCTGGCGCGCCAGAACCAGCGCAAGGCGTCGCGCACGGTGTATTACTACGACGTGCTGGCGTTCGCGCCGCGGGATGCGGAGCGGGCGCAGCGGGCGGTCGACTTGCAGGTCGGCTGAGCGCTTTTCACGGCGCGGCAGGCGCTTGATCCGAGGCTCCCAACTTGAGGTCGCAAATTGCGACCTCAAGTTGTCGAACTCCTCGTTCGGCGGTCTGGGGTCAGGTCTTGATTCTTGCGTCCTGGCTGCGTCGAGTCTGCACTTCCGTGGCCACTCGCTCCTCCGCGCGGGCGATCGATCGACTGACCCACGAGACCGATCGCGTCAGTTCGGCGGCGATCGCGGACATGCTCAATCCGCTCTGCAGATGGGCGAGGCGCAGCGCGTCCTCGAGCGTGCTGCACTCGGTCATCCACTGCGCCAGCGTTCTGGGCGTGCTGCGGTGGGCGCGCGGTATCTCGTCATCGGCCAGCCGGGTGGGCTGGGCTCGACGCTGAATTTCTTCGACGAACTTCTCGTCGCCCAGGAAGATCTCCTGGCGTAGAGATCGATCCCAGAGCTTGACGTCTCGTCCCGCTGCGACGAGGGCGGCGTACTGCGTCTGGCCACGCCGGCGCTCCTTGTCGTCTCTCACGTCGCGACCCAACAGGTGCCCATGCATCACGTCGACGTCGAGCCAGACTGGCGACTCCACGATGCCCACGTGCGCGCGATAACTTGACCAGATCCAATCGCCGGCGCTCGCGACCATTCCCGCTCGGACCGGGTTCAACTCGACGTAGCGGCACAACTCCAGCAAGTAGGCGTCCCTGTCGACAACGATCGCCTTGTATCGATCCTGGAACAGGTGACCCACGATTCCGTGGCGACGATTGAAGGCCTGCGAGTAGCCCGCGTTGACATGACGCATCAGCCGCGCGAGGTTCGCCTGCTGTGTGCGAATCACGAAGTGGTAGTGGTTGCCCATCAAGCAGTACGCGACGACCGTGGCAGCGAAACGGTCCATGGCCTGCGCGACGAGACGCAGGAGAGATTGTCGATCCTCATCGTCCAGGAAGATCGCCTCCTGCCGATCGCCGCGCGACGTGACGTGATAGACGGCCCCCGGAAATTCGATACGCAGTGCTCTTGCCATGCCTCGAGCCTATGAGAAACGGCCAACGGCGCGCCTGCCCGCCTCCTCGATTTCCAGCCATTGCGCGGTGCACAGGCAAAAATCAAGACTTGACCCCAGCGAGGGCCCCCAACCCCATCCCGGGGTCAAGTCTTGATTTTTGCCTGTCTCGGTATGCCTTCTTTGCACAGGGACGCATCGAAGCCCGGCGTAGACAGGCGGTTGGAGCATCGATTCCGGCTTGCCGCGCAAGAATCAAGACTTGACCCCAGTGAAGGGGCGAGGTGCTCTCCTGGGGTCAGGTCTTGATTTTTGCGGGTACGGGCGGTCAGAGAAGCGGGGTGTTGCGGGTGTGCTCGTCTTCGCCGAGCAGGCGGTAGTCGGCCAGCGGGTGCGCGCTTGGGTGCGATGCGGCGAAGTCGGCGTGGGTCTTGTGGGTGCCGTCGGTTGCATGTCCCGGCAGCATCTCCGCGCTCGGGGCGGCGAGCAGGTCGCCCAGGTGCGGCGCTTCCGGAGGCGTCGATGCGGCGCCGGTCGTCGACGTGTCCTTGGCGAACCAGACGTCCGCCATCGCATGCGACGAACCATCGGCCGTCGTGTAGCCGGACGTCAGCCCCAGCAGGTTGCCATGGTTGGTCGTCGTGCCCGCCAACCCGTGCAGGTCCAGCGACGCGATCCCCAGCTCGCCCAGCGTCTTCAACTCGCCGGCCTCGGTCTTGCCGTCGTGGTTCGCATCGACCCACACGCGCAGGTCCTTGAAATGCGTGTCGGCGGCGGTGAGGTGGCCGTCGCCGTTGGAGTCGTACTGCGCCATCGCCTGGTAGCCGTTGGACGCGCGGCTGCCGTCGGCCAGGCGGGTGCCGGTGCCGAAGAGTTCGGTGCCGTTGTTGATCTGGCCGTCGTGGTTCAGGTCGATGGCCAGCAGGCCGTCGGTGGTGGAGGTCCAGCCGACCTTGTTGGACTGGCCGTTGCCCAGCAGGTCGAAGTGCACGCCTTGCGCTGCGGACGTGGTGCTGATGCCGTTGCCGTCCAGGTCGAGCACGACGGGCGAGGTGGCGAGGAGGCCGCTGATCTGGGCGCCGGTCATCACGGAGATCTGGTCGCCGGTGATGGCGGCCACCTGTTCCATCGACAGCGCGGCGAGGTCGGCGCTGGTCACCGCCATCACCTGCGTCGTCGTCATCGCCGCGATGTCCTCGGTGGACAGGCCCTGGAATTGCGTCGAGGTCAGCGCCGCGATGATGCTCGTGGACAGGCTGGAGAACTGTTCTGCGGTGAGCGCCGAGAACTGCGCGGAGGTCAGCGCGTGGAACTGCGCGGTCGTGAACGCGCCCAGTTCGGCGGTGCTCAGGACGGCCACCTCGGCGGTGGTCAACGCGGCGACCTGGGCGGTGCTGAACGCGCTGGTCTGGGCGACGCCCAAGGCCTCGAACTGCGTCGTCGTCAGCGCGGCCAGCGCCGCGGTGGACAGCGCGTGGACGTCGGCCGTCGTGAGCGCCTGGATGTCGCCCGTGCTCAGCGCGACGACCTGCGTGGGCGTGAGCGCGGCGACCTGCGCGGTGGACAGCGCCAGCAGCTCGCCGGTGCCGAGCGCGCCGATCGCGTCGGCGCTCAAGGCCTGCACCTGCGCCGTCGACATCGCGGCCAGGTCGCCGGTGGTGAGCACGCCCACCTGGTCGACGGTCAGCGCGGCGATCGCGTCGGTGGTGAGCGCGCCGAACTGGTGGCTGTTCAGCGCGGCGAGCCCCGCGGAACCCAGGCTCACGACCTGGTCGGCGCTCAGCGCGGCGACCTCGGAGGTGGTGAACGCGCCCAGCTGCGTGGTCGTCAGCGCGTCGAGTTGAGCGAGCGTCAACGCGTGGATGCCGGTGCTGCCGAGAGCGACGACGGCCGCGGTGCTGAGGCCGCCGAGCTGGGCCAGCGACAACGCGGCGAACTGCGCGGCACTCAGCGCCGCCACCTGCGCCGTCGTCAGCGCGCCGATCTCCTGCACCGTCAAGGCCTCGACGCCGGCCACGTCCAACGACCGGATCGCGGCGGTCGTCAACGCGCGCAGATCCTGCGTCTGCAGCGCCGCGACCTGGTCGCCGGTCAACGCGGCCACCTGGGCCGTGGTCAGCGCCGCGAACTGCGTGCTGGACAAGGCGTCGAGCTGGTCGGTGGAGAGCGCGGCGAGCGCGTCGGTGGCGAGCGCGGCCACCTGCACCGTCGTCAGCGCGGCGAGCTGCGCCGTGCTCAGCCCCATGATCTGCGGCGTGCTGAGCACCGCCAGGCCGGCGCTGCCCAGGGCGCGGATCTCGGCCGTCGTCAGCGCGGCAAGCTGTCCGCCCGTGAGCGCCCCGAGCTGCGAAGACGTCAGCGCCGCCACCTGGGCGCTGGTGAGCGCGGCGACCTCGGCCTCGGTCAGCGCCATCACGCCGGCCGCGCCCAGGGCCTGGATGGACGCCGTCGTCAGCACGGCCAGGTCCTGCGTCTGCAACGCGGCGATCTGGTCGACGCCCAGCGCCGCCGCCTGCGCGGGCGTCAGCGCCGCGAACTGCGCGCTGGTGAGCGCGTCCAGCGCATCGGTGGCCAGCGCCGCCAGCGCACCGGTGGCGAGCGCCGCCACCTGGCTCGTGCTCAACGCCGCCAGCTGCGCCGTCGTCAACGCCGTGAACTGGTCGACGGCGAGCGCGGCGATGCCGACGCTGCCCAACGCGCGCACATTGGCGGTGGTCAGTGCATCGAGCTGCCCGGCGCTCAGCGCGCCCAGCTGCTCGGAGGACAGCGCCGCGACCTGCGCCGACTTCAGCGCGGCGATGTCGCCCGTGCTCAAGGCGGCGATGTCGGCCGTGCTCAGGCCCTGCAACGCGCCGGTGGACAGCGAGCCGATGCCGGCCGCCGGCAGCGCGGCGATCTGCTCGGGCGTGAAGCCGGCGATCTGCGCGGAGGTGAACGAGGCGATCTGCGCGGTGGTCAGCACGGCGAACTGCGTCGGCGTCAGCGCGGTGAGGTGGTCGGACGGCAGCGCGGCGATCTGCGCGGTGCTCAGCGCGGCGACGGCGCGCGTGGACAGCGCCGCCATGTCGTCGGTGCCCAACGCCGACAGCTGCGCTCCGCTCAGCGCACGCACCTGCACGCTGGTCAACGCCGCCGCGTCGGCGGTCGACAGCGCGGCCATCTGCGCGGTCGTCAGCGCCGCGATGCCCGCCGACGAGATCGCCGCGAACTGCTGCGTCGTCAGCGCCCCCAGCTGCGCGGGGCTCAACGCCTTCAGGTCCGCCGTGGCCAGCGCCGCCACCTGCGCGGTGGTCAGCGCCGCCAGCTGTTGCGCCGACAGCGACGTGAACTGCGCCGTCGTCAACGCCGCGATCGTCGCGCTGCGCAGCGACTGGATGTCGGCGGTGGACAGCGCCGCCAGCTGGGCGGCGCCCAGCACCCCGATCTGCGCGCTGGTGAGCGCGTTGACTTGCGCGGTGGACAGCGCCGCGATGTCGGCCGTGTCCAGCGACGCCAGCTGCGCCGGGGTCAACGCGGCGATCGCGCCAGTGCCGAGCGCGGCCACCTGCGTCGTGTCCAGCGCGTTCAGCTGCGTCGTGGACAACGCCGCCACCTGCAGCGTCGTCAGCGCGGCGATACCGGCGCTGGCTATCGCACCGACCTCGCCGGCCGTCAACGCCGCGATCTGCGCCGGGCTCAACGCGCGGATCTGCGCGCTGTGCAGCGCGCCGATGTCGGCGGCGCCCAGGCCGGCGACCTGCGCGGGCGACAACGCCGCCACCTGCGCCGGCGTCAGCGCGCCGATCTGCGTGGTGTCGAACGCGGCCAGCGTGGCGTCCGACAGCGCGGCCATCTGCGTTGTCGTCAGCGCCGCCACCTGGGCCGTCGACAGCCCGGTCAATGCGTCGCCCGGCAGCACCGCGAGGTCCGCGGTGGTCAGCGCCGCCAGCGTGCCCGTGCTCAGCGCCGCGATCTCGGCGGCGCTGAAGTAGCCCAGCTGGACCGGGCTCAGCGCCAGGATCTGCGCGGACGTCAGCGCGGCCAGCTGCGCCGGCGTGAGCGACTCGATCTCCGCCGGCGTCAGCACGGCCACCTGCGCCGTGCTCAACGCGCGGATGACCGCCGTGCTCAACGCCGCGATGCCCGAGTCCAGCGACGCGACCCACTCGGTGCTGAGCGCGCCGATCTGCGCGGTGGTGAGCGCGGAGATCTGCACCGTGCCCAGCGAATCCAGGTCCGCAGGCGTCAGCGCGCCGATCTCGGCGGTCGTCAGCGCGGCGATCTGCTGGGACGTCAATGCGTCGATCTGCGCGACGGTCAGCGCCGCGATGCCGGTGCTGCCCAGGCCCGCGACCTGCACCACGGTCAGCTCCGAGATCTGCGTGGTGCCCAGCGCGGCAAGCGTGTCGGCCGACAACCCGGCCAGCTGCGCGGAAGACAGCGTGCGCAGGGCCACCGAGGCGAGCGCGTTCAGGTCGTCGGCGCCGAGCGCCGCGACCTGCGACGGCGCCAGCCCGCCCACCTGCGCCACGCTCAGCACGTGCGCCTGGGCGGTGGTGAGCGCGCCGAGTTCGGCGTTGGTGAAGGAGCTCAGTTGGTGGCTGCTCAGCGCGGCCACCTGCGCCGTCGTGAGCGCGGCGACCTGGGCGGTCGTCAGTTCCGCGATGTGCGCCGTGTCCAGCGACTTGACCTGCGCCACCGACAGCCCGGCGATCTCGCCCGTGCTGAGCGCGGCCATCTGCTGCGCGGTCAGCGCGCCCAGTTGCGCGGAGGTCAGGCCGACGATCGTCGCCGACGCCAGCGCCTGGATGTCCTCCACGCTCAGCGCCGCGATCTGCGCCGTGCCGAAGCCGGCGATCTCCTGGCTGGTGAGCGCGGCGATCTGCGCGGTGGTCAGCGCGGCCACCTGCTCGGGCGTCAACGCCGCGATGTCGGCCGAGGTCAGCGCCGCGACCTGCCCGGAGGTGAGGGCCTGGATGGCGGCGGTGGACAGCGCCGCCACGTCGGCCGCGGACAGCAGCTGCAGTTCCGCCGTCGTCAACGCCGCGGCCTGCGCGCCCGTCAGCGCCGCGGCCTGCGTGGTGGTCATGCCGGCCAGGTCGTTCGAGCCGAGCGCGGCGACCTGCGCGGTCGTCAGCTGGACGATCTGCTCGGTGGCGAACCCGGAGAACTGCCCCGACGACAATGCGTTCAGCTGCACCGGCGTGAAGCCCAGCACCGCCGCCGTGTTGAAGTACACCATGTCCGGCGGCGCGATCTGCTGCAGCTGCAGCAGCGACAGCGCCGCCACCTCGGTCGAATCGAGGGCGGCGATCTGCATCGACGTGAGCGCGCTCATGTCCGTCGTCGACGGCGTGGTCGGCGAGTGGCGATTGAAGTGCTCGTAACCCAGGCCGCGCTCCACGAAATGGGCGAACCGGGTCAGCCACCTGGGCCAGTGGATGCTCATGATGGTGGAGGTCCGGCCCGCCCTTCGTTGGACTCGGGGTGGGCCGGGACTCGCATCAGATCAGCGGATTGGCACGGTTTTGCTCGTCCTCGAGCAGGTGGTGGCGCGTCAGCCCGTGGAGCGTGTTGACCGCGTCCTCGTGCGTGTGCGTCGCCACGTGCCCGGTGGCCGGCTGGGCGTGCGCCTCGTGGCCCGGCAGCAGGTCGGTGGCCGGCGCCGCGAGCAGGTCGCCCAGGGCCGGCGTCGACTCCGTCGCCGTGGTGGTGGCCGCGTGGGCGCCGGTGTCCTTCGTGAACCAGACGTCGGCCATGGCGTGCTGCGCGCCGTCGGTCGTCGTGTAGCTCGACGTCAGGCCCAGGATGTTGCCGTGGTCGCTGGCCGTGCCGGCCAGTCCGTGCAGGTCGAGCGAGGCGATGCCCAGGTCGGTGAGCGACTTCATCTCGCCCGCCTCGGTCTTGCCGTCGTGGTTCGCGTCGACCCACACCGACAAGTCCTTGAAGTGCGTGTCCGCCGCCGTCAGCTTGCCGTCGCCGTTGCTGTCGTACTGCGCCATCGCGGCGTAGCCGTTGCCGGCGCGGGTGCCGTCGGCCAGCTTGGTGCCGATGCCGAACAGCTCGGTGCCGTTGTCGACCTGGCCGTTGTGGTTCAGGTCGATCGCCAGCAGGCCGTCCGTCGTCGAAGTCCAGCCCATCTTGCTGGAATGGCCGGTGCCCACCAGGTCGAAGTTCACGCCTTGCGCCGCCGACGTGGTGCTCACGCCGTC
>FSVG01001675.1_pt1 | contig 10380 bp, 9 predicted proteins | sample 1637511 | NCBI WGS metagenome assembly FSVG01 (sample SAMEA3914816, study PRJEB12502) | metagenome | biome: forest; material: soil | place: USA | collected 2011-09-16 | depth 0.3 m
CGTCGCGGCCATCCGCCCGGTCTCGCCGTGCTGTTCCTGACGGAGATGTGGGAGAAGTTCTCCTTCTTCGGCATGCGCGCGCTGCAGGTCTACTACATGACCAAGCAGCTGCACTTCTCGCAAGGCACGGCCTCGCTGATCTACGGCGCGTACGCGGCCGGCGTCTACCTGACGCCGATCGCCGGCGGCGTCATCTCCGACCGCTGGCTGGGGCGGCACCGCGCCATCGTCATCGGCTCGCTGGTCATGGCGCTGGGCCACTTCATGATGGCCAGCGAGGCGCTGTTCTTCCCCGCGATGGTCATCATCGCGATCGGCAACGGCCTGTTCCTGCCGAACCTGCCCAGCCAGGTCGCCGCGCTGTACGCCGAGAACGACCCGCGCCGGGCCAGCGCCTACAACCTCTACTACATGGGCATCAACCTCGGCGCCTTCCTCGCGCCTCTGGTGTGCGGCACACTGGGCGAGCTCTACGGATGGCACTGGGGCTTCGGCGCGGCCGGCCTGGGGATGTGCCTCGGCCTCGCGATCTACCTGGCCGGCGGTCGCTGGCTCCCCAGGGAGGCACCGCGCATGGCGCCGAAGTCGGCGCCTGCCGGGTCCGACGACGCCGCGACGCGCGTGGGCCTGCTCGTCGCGATCGGGCTGGCGGTCGTCGTCTACCGCATGGCTTACGAGCAGACCGGCAATACCTTGGCGGTCTGGGTCGACACCAGCGTCGACCGCCACCTCGGCGGCTGGCTGATGCCGGCGACCTGGGTGCAGTCGCTGAACCCGATGTTCGTGTTCGCGATCACGCCGCTGCTGGTCGCGTTCTGGCAACGTCGCGAGGCCCGCCATGGTGCCGCGCGGCCGCTGCGCCGCATGGCCATCGGTGCCTTCGTCTCGGCGCTCTCGTGGCTTGGACTCGCGGCCGTCGCCCATCACGACGCAGCGAGCCATGCGTTGACGGGCGTCGGGTGGGTGACCGCGTTCTTCGTGTTGTTCACGCTCGCCGAGCTCTACATCCTGCCGGTGGGCCTCGGCCTGTTCGCGAGCCTGGCACCCACGCGTTTTCGTGCCACGACCATCGCCGCGTGGTTCCTGGCGGCGTTCGCCGGCAACCTGCTCTCGGGGGTACTGGGCACGGCGTGGGAGCACCTTGCGCCAGACGCCTTCTTCCTCCTCACAGCGGGTGCCGCCGCGGCCGCAGGCGCGCTGCTGTGGGCCATCGGCCGCTTCGCCGCCGCCAAGCCCTGACCAGGACGTATCCGCGATGATCGACCACCCCACCCGACACCCGCCCATCGCCGCGCTTTCCGACGCGCAATCGCCGGGCGCACGGATCCGGGCCCTCCGTCTGGCCAAGAGACTGACGCTCGCCCAGCTGAGCGAGCGCATCGGACTGGCGGTCTCCACGCTGTCCAAGCTGGAAAAAGGCGTCATCTCGTTGTCGTATGACAAGCTGATCCTGATCAGCCAGGGCCTGGACATGGACGTGGCCAGCCTCGTCGATCCGAAGCCTCAGGTCCCGCGCGTACCCGGGTTGACGGCGGGTCGCCGCGTCCTGCAGCGCGCCGGCGCCGGCCAGGTCGTGGAGACCCGAAGCTACCGCCAGACCTACTTGGCCACGGAACTCCTGAACAAGAAGATGACGCCCATCCTGGTGGAGATCCGCGCCGGCACGCTCGCCGAGTTCGTCGCCGAGTTCGGTGGGCTGATCCGCCATCCCGGCGAGGAGTTCAGCTATGTTCTGGAGGGCGAGCTGGACTTCCACAGCGAACTCTATGCGCCGGTGCGCCTGCGCGCGGGCGACTCGATCTACTTCGACAGCGAGATGGGCCATGCCTATCTCAAGGCCACGGCGCAACGCTGCATGTTGCTGTGCAGCTGTGCGCCGCGCGGCCCCGATGACGAGGTGGACGCGCACGTCTTCGTCAACACCGCAGGTGTGCGCCACAGCGTCGAACCGCTGGGGGCCGAGGCCCTCACGACCACCCGGAGAAATGCATGAGTGAAACCGCCGCCCCTGCCCCGCCCGAAGCCACCGCCAAGACCGGCATCGCTGCGCTCGACGCCCTGTTCGCCCCCGTCGATCGCAGCGACGCGCCCGGTCTCGTCGTCGGCGTCGCGCAGCAGGGACGGCCGGTCTACCGGCGCGGATTCGGCCTGGCGAGCATCGAACTGGGCGTGGCCAACACGGCATGGACGCGCATGCGCATCGGCTCGACAAGCAAGCACTTCACCTGTCTGGCGGCGCTGCTGCTGGCCGAGGACGGCAAGCTCGACATCGACGCCAGCATCCGCCGCTACGTTCCCGAGTTGCCGGTGCTCAAAGGCGAGCCGACGCTGCGCCAGTTGATGAACCACACCGGCGGCCACCGTTGTTATCTCGACGTCGGTTTCCTGAGCGACGGCATGGCGATCAAGCCCAAGGGCGTCGCGCTCAAGACCCTGGTGGCCCAGGGCGACGTCAACTTCGAGCCCGGCGAGAAGACGCTCTACAACAACGGCGGCTACCACCTGCTGTCACTGGTCATCGAACGCGTCAGCGGCGTCCCCTTCGAGCAGTTTCTCGAAGACCGGATCTTCGCGCCGCTGGGCATGGTCGACACGAAGTCCGTGCCGAGCGATTTCGAGATCCACCGCAACATGGCGACGCTGCACGTCGCGCAGCCGGACGGCCGCTGGCGCCGCGGCGTCTTCCCGACCGAGGAGGTACGCGGCGAAGGCGCGATGATCTCCACCATCGACGACATGCTGCGCTGGCTGGCCCACCTGCGCGGCCCGCACCGCGTGGGCAGCGAGGACAGCTGGGCGCAGATGACGACGCCCGTGGGCCTGAACAACGGCACGGTCGTCCCCTACGCACTCGGACTGATGGTGCACGACTACCGCGGCGTGCGCGTCGTCCACCACGCCGGCGGCGTCATCGGCGGCACGTGCCAGATGCTCACCGTCCCCGACCATGCGCTGGACATCATCATCATGACCAACGGCGCACTCGTCAGCGGCGTCGAACTCGCCAACAGAATCATCGACGCGATGCTGGGCGATGCGGTGCTGGCGGCCCGTGAAGAACGCGTCTCGAACGAGCGCTTCAAGAGCGTGCTGGGCAAGCGCTACTACGCACCCGCCACAGGTTTCCTTGCAGGCTTCGGCGACGCCAGCGGAAAGCTGGGCATCTGCCTCATGAACAACCCGCCCATCCCGCTGCGCGACGAAGGCGAGACGCTGCGCCTGGGCTTCGAGGACATCGCGATGGGCCCCTACACGCTGCGCACCGCCGATATCGCCGACCGTGCCAAGGCCCCGTCCGTGCTGGAGATGACCGAGTCCGGCCACGTGCTGCGGCTGGAGCTCCTGCCCGACACCGCGCCCGTGGACGCCGTCGCGCCGCTGGCGGGCCGCTGGCGCGCCGCAGACCTCGCTGCGGACGCCATCGTCCTGCAGGAGGACGGCGCCTGGAAACTGCGCATCTTCGGCAAGTACGCCGTCAACGAGATGGTGCTGGAGGCGTTGTCGGCCAACGTCGTCGGCCTCGCGCATCCCGTGCACCCGCAACTGCGCGGCGCGCTGTCGATCGACCGGCGCGACGGCATCGTGACCGGCTTTCGCGTCGATTCGGGCCGCACGCGAGGCATGCGGTTCGAGCGTCTCGACGACTGAGTCGCCGCGCTTGCGAGGCAGCGGCCGACAGAGGGCGGCGAGCCTCTTTGCCGGTGTCCCCATCCGTATTCTCCAAACGAGAGAACCGTATCGGACTCTGCTAGAGTCCGCCGCATGAAAGCCAATGGCCAAAAGCTCGCCGCCGTCGCTGGATCGCCCGGTGCGACGATCCGGGCCTTGCGCCTCGGCAAGGGATTGACGCTTGCCCAAGTGAGCGAACGGACCGGACTCGCGGTTTCGACGTTGTCGAAACTCGAGATCGGGTCCGTCTCGCTGTCGTACGACAAGTTGATGTTGATCAGCAAGGGTCTGGGCGTCGACATGGCGAGCCTCGTCGACCCGAAGCCGCAGACGGCGCGTGGCATCGGGATGGCCGCCGGGAGGCGGACCGTGCAGCGCGCGGGCGAAGGCCAGTTGGTGGAGACGCACAGCTACCGGCAGATGTACCTGGCCACCGAGCTCCTGAACAAGAAGATGACGCCGATGTTCGTGGAGATCCGCGCGCGCACGCTCGAGGAGTTCTCGAGGGAATTCGGGGGTCTCATCCGGCATCCGGGTGAAGAATTCACGTTCGTCATCGAAGGCGAACTGGATTTCCTCAGCGAGCTCTATGCTCCCGTGCGTCTGCGCGCCGGCGACTCGATCTACTTCGACAGCGAGATGGGCCACGCCTACTTGAAGGCATCCGAGGGCCCCTGCCGGCTGGTATGCAGTTGCGTGCCACGGGGCGAGGACGACGAGCAGCTCGCCGACATGTTCGTCAAGGTGTCGACCAGGAATGAGCTGGATGCCACAGGCGCCGCGACGCCGGTCCGGGCAAAAGCGAGTCGCAAGGCAGGCGTCAAGCGCGCCCGCTGAACAGGAGCGCGTCGCAGTTTCCCCGGCAGAGGCCGGAGAGCCAGGCGGCCGGTCCAGAGGACCTGCCGCGAGGTGCAACGTAGTTCAATGCAGTTTCCGTAGAGCATCGCCGACGCCGCGGGATCCGAGGGTGATGACTGCTTTGCAGGCGATTGCTGACCTGCTCAGGTCTAGCTCGGACGGCAGCCATCGTTTAGGTTTGTTCGACACCTGCCCGGACGTCGCGACGACGCGGCGAACCGCAAGGTCCTGAGGGCAGGTGTTGGACAAACCTAAACGGTTGCAGACTTCCGGATGGCCTGCGTCCGGAACGCGACACCTCAGTGCCTGCGCGTGTAGCTGTACCTTTTGGCGAGCCACTTTGCCGGCGCGCCGCTCGCCGGCGTGAAGTATTGATCCTTCGTCTCATGGTCGGAGTCCTGCCGATGGATCACCTGCTCCATGCGGAGCATCTGGCCGCTGGCCACAGGGCCGCTGCCTGTCGTGGCAAAGGGCGTGAAGGCCACGAAGACGCGTTGCTCCGGATCTGCGTCAAGGCTGGCCGCGGTCATCAGTCCGAAGGGAACACGGCTGTCCATGGACATGTATTGCCACCGTCCCTCCAGTCGGTTGAAGGTCAGGTCGTCTACGCGGACGAACGGAGCGCCGGCGGCGTTCGGCGCCGGCCGCAGGATCTCTTCGAGCATCGGCCCGATCATCCTGCGCTCGGCAACCAGCCCTGTGACCACGGTGGGCTCGGCGCCCGGCGCGTCCCAGTTGGTGAACGTGACGTCCCAGGTCCCGGCCCGGCGCGCCAGGGCCTGGCCTTCCGGGCCGGGCTGATTCAGGCGTTCGGTCGGTGTCTCGGGTTCGGCGGAAGTGGCCCGCGCTACGGGGAGGACGGAAGACATCGCCAGGGCGATCGCGACGGCGGTTCGAATGCGAGCGAGGTTCATGCTGCCTCCATGGGCTTGATGAGGTGGATCGACGCGCCACTTCATCGCGGCGCGTCGTAGGTGCCGGGGCTGGCGTCAGTTGCAGTCCATTGCGCGGCGCGCTCCGGGCGGGCCTGTTGCAGCGCCACACGGACGCCCTCGACGCCGAAATCCTGCAGGTAGCCAGGCGTGCCCGGCTGCTGGCGCCAGGACTCCGCGATCGTGCCTGCATCAACGGCGTCGAAACCGATGTCGTCCAGCAGGCGCGCGACGACGGATTTTTGGCCGGCGTCCTCGCCCGCGACCGCGAGCGCGATCCGGTCCTGCGAGCCCGCGGGCCGGCCATTGTCGAGCAGATGCTGCGCGAGAATCGAGTTGAACGCCTTCACCACGCGGCGGCCGAGGCGTTGCTGCACCCAGCCGCTTTCGGTCAAGCCGGCTTCGATCTCGGCGATGCGGCCGTCGCGCTCGCGCGGGTAGTAGTTGCTCGTGTCGACGACGATCAGGCCGGGCGACGCATCGGCGAACAAGTGCGCTGGCAGGGACGCGACCTTCGTCATGGGAATGGCCACGACCACGAGCTCGGCGCCTTGCACGACCTCGTCGATCGTGACTGGACGTGCTCCGGTCTCGCGCGCGAGCTCCTGCAAGGACGCCGGCCCTCGCGAGTTGGCAATGGCCACGTCATGGCCGGTTGCACGGAAGCGGCGTGTCAAGGCGCCGCCGATGTTGCCTGTACCAATGATTCCGATCTTCATCGCTGTTCCTTGCGTGGCTTCGACGAACTGTCGATGAAGTCCAGTGTATTGATCGTCACTTCGTCAATAATTGGCCAATCGAGCATCAGTCTCACAACCAGAAGTAGCGAATGGATCGCCTCGCCAGCATGGCTGCGTTCGTCCGGGCAGCGGACCTGGGCTCGTTCGCCGCGGCGGCCTCGGCGCTGGCGATGTCGCCACAGATGATGGCCAAGCACGTTGGCTACCTCGAAGCGCGGCTGGGAGCGCGGCTCCTGAACCGGACGACGCGGCGCCAGAGCCTCACCGAGGTCGGCAAGGTCTACTACGAGCGCTGCAAGCTTGTGCTGGCGCAAGCCGACTGGGCCGATGCGGCAGGCAGCGACGCCACCGGCACGCCGCGCGGACGGTTGCGTGTCAACGCTCCGGTGTCGTTCGGCACGCACACCCTGATGCCCTTGATCTCGAGGTATCTGCGCCAGAACCCCGGCGTCGACGTCGAACTCATCCTGACCGACCGCTTCGTGGACCCGGTGGAAGAAGGCTTCGAAGCCGTCTTTCGCACCGGCCCGCTGGCGGACTCGTCGCTGGCTGCACGCGCGTTACGCCCATTCCGCCTGCTCGCCTGTGCCTCGCCCGGGTACCTGAGCGGACGGGGAACGCCACGCCATCTGGAAGACCTCGAGGCCCACGAATGCCTGGGATTCGTTGGCGCGCGCGCGCCGTCGACTGATTGGACGTTCCTGCGCGACGGCCGTGAGATCGCCATCCCGGTGAGCGGCAGACTGCAAGCGAACAACGCCAATGCCCTTCTCGCCGCGGCACTGGAAGGCTTCGGCATCGCCTTCATCGCCGAGGATCTCGCGCGCTCCGCGCTCGCCGCCGGACAACTGGTCCGCGTACTGCCGGACTTCGACACGCTGTCCCGGCCGATGCACCTGCTGTTCCAGGCCGACCGGCGGCAAACCACGAAGCTGCGCAGTTTCATCGACTTGGTCGTCCAGGAGATCGGACAGAAGAGCGTCGACGCGTGACACATGTCCGTAGCCCGATCAATTTGCCGGCTGCCCTTCGCGCCCGGCGTGGACTGCTTCGTGGCCGGAACTGGACATGCCGGCGAGCCGTGTGCGTGCTGCAATCGCTGCACGATCTGCCTGGCGTTCAAGAGCGACCGTCACATGAGTTTGACTGGAGCGGGTTCGGGCGAGTCCGCGGGGGCAACATAGTCTTGCCCTGGCGGAGGTTTCCATGACCGACGAGCGGCAAACAAACTGGGATCATGAAAAAGCAACAGATCCCCCACCCCACAGCCGTGTCGCGCCGATCCGCCGTCGCGGCGGCCTCGCTCGTCCTTGCCGCTTGGCATCTGAATGGCCGAGCAGCAGAGCCTCTCATCTCCAACCAGTCCGGCGCAGGCTCGGATCTCCGTGTTCGTGCCTATGACACCTACTTGGCCGCCTGGGCCGTGAATCCCGACGACAAGCGGGCAAGACTTCTTCGAGAAGCACTCTCCGACAGCATCGTGTTCACCAACCCGACGCAGACGCGGCGCGGCTTGGCGGACATGGGCGTGCATCTGAGGGAGTTCCAGCAACGCAACCCGGGCGCATCGTTCCAATTGATCGAGATGCTCGGCTGGAACTCTCATGGGATGGCGACCTGGCAGTTGATCGATGCTGCGGGTCGGCCCGGATTCTCCGGCTACGACGTGCTCGCCTTCGACGCGCAGGGACGCATCGAGAGCATTCTGATGTTCACCCGGGTGGAGAAGCAGATCGTGAAATAGCGTCTGTCGCCGGCTCAGATCAGATCGGCCAGTCGAGGTGCGTGCCGGCGGAGGTATTCCATCACGGAGTCGACCCGCTCGGGCGCCAGCCGACGGTCGCGACGCAGCAGGCTCACAGTCATCTCGATGTCGCGCCAATCGCGGAGAAGCTCGACGACGCGTCCAACCCTGAGGTCATCGGCAGCCAGCCACAACGGCGCGCAGGCGATGCCCGCGCCTCGCAGGACGGCGCTCCACGCCGAATCGCCATCGTCGAAGATGCACGAGGCCTCCGGCGCGATCCGGACGACATCGCCCGTGTTGCCGGGTGGACGAAACGACCATGGACGGACCTGGCCTGTGCGTTGGTTCCTGAAGCCGATGAGCCTGTGGGTTGCCAGGTCGCCGGGGCGTGCCGGGATGTCTCGCCCGTCGAGGTAGGCGGGCGAGGCGCAGACTACCCACGGGAACTTGAACCAGGTGATTTGCGAGTGCCCAGGGATACGCTCGAGCGGGCCACTGCGGATAGCGACATCCACCGCTCCCTCGGCTAGGTCGATCAGTTCGTTGCTGGCTCGAACATCCAGCCGCACGGTGGGGTTCATCCGACTGAACGCCGCAAGAAGCGGTGCGAGCACGACACGCATCAGGGCAACCGGTGCGGTGATGCGCACCCAGCCAGGTGCGCCGTCCTGCTTGCGCGCCGCTGCGGTGCCGCTGAAGATGCGGGCAGCACGTACCACGTCACGGGCAGACTCGATCAGTTGTTCGCCATCGTCGGTCATCGAGACTGCATGGGTCGAGCGATGCAGGAGCTTGACGCCCGACGATTGCTCAAGACGTGCAAGGGCCTTGGAGACGCTTGCCGTCGACATTCCCAGTTGCCGGCCTGCTTCGGCCAACGAGCCGGCATCCACGATCGCGATGAAGCATCTGAGTTGCGGAAGCGAAAGATCTGATTCAGAGGAGGCCATGCATGCGGTTTTACCACCCGCCCCGCTCCGTGCCAGCAAGGCGCACAACTGCGCAATCGCGATGATCAAGATGCAGCGTGGCGCGCATCCGGCAGGTCAAATGCGTCGCTGAAGGGTGAATTCCGAACGTGTGGGAGAACAGGTTCGGCGAAATGCTCATCGAGGTGATCGACGGTGCCCGTCATCCGATTGCTGCGACAGACCCGCTGCGCCCTTCATCGACATCGCCCAGCGCACTGCGATCGAACGTCGCGCGTGCGTGCTCCACCTCGGCCATGTGCTCGGTCGTCCAGCGGTACATCGCTTTCAGTGGCCGCTGCACGCTACGGCCCAGCGGCGTAATGGCGTACTCCACGGCAATCGGCGACGCCGGAACCACGCGGCGCGTCACGATGCCGTTGCGCTGGAGGCGGCGCAGGCACTGCGTCAGCGCCTTTTGCGTGACGCCCACCAGCTGCCGCTTGATGGCGTTGAAGCGCAGCGGCCCCTCATCGAGCGCCTTGAGCACGAGCATCGACCATTTTTCCGTGAGCTGGTCGAGCAGCAGCCGTTGCGGGCAGTTGGCGTCGAACTCTTCGCACTGGGGGGCTGACATGCGGTATCTCCGAGGCTATCTGGTGGCATTCAGGTGGCTATTCTATCCCAGGTTTATTTTCTATACTGGCTCCATACCGACCACAAACTGGAGCCCTTCCTTGACTTCCACCCCCGGCACCGACACGCTTTTCCGCCCCCTCCGCATCAAGTCGCTCGAACTGAAGAACCGCATCGTCATGGCCCCGATGACGCGCTCGTTCTCACCCGAGGGTGTGCCCGGCGAGAACGTCGCCGCCTACTACCGCCGCCGCGCCGAGTCGCAGGTCGGCCTGATCCTGTCCGAAGGCACGGTCGTCGACCGACCCGCGGCCAAGAACGATCCGCAGGTGCCGTTCTTCCACGGCGAAGCCGCCCTCGCCGGTTGGCAACGCGTGATCGACCAGGTGCACGCCGCAGGCGGCAAGATGGGCCCGCAAATCTGGCACGTGGGCACCGTCGCCAACCCGCAGACGACGTGGGTGCCGTCCGGCCCGGTCGAAGGCCCGTCAGGCCTGTTCGCTCCTGAAGCGCCGCGTGGCGTCGCGATGACCGACGAGGCGATCGCCGACACCCTTGCCTCCTTCGGCCGCGCGGCCGCTGCTGCCAAGCGGCTGGGCTTCGATACGCTGGAACTGCACGGCGCCCACGGCTACCTGATCGACCAGTTCTTCTGGGAGGGCACCAACAAGCGCTCCGACCGATTCGGCGGGGCGACGCTCAAGGAGCGCTCGCGCTTCGCATCCGAGGTCGTCAAGAGCGTCCGCGCCGCGGTCGGGCCCGACTTCCCCATCCTGCTGCGCGTGAGCCAGTGGAAGCAGCAGGACTACAAGGTGCGGCTCGCACCGACGCCGGACGCCATGACCGACTGGCTGCTGCCGCTCGTCGAGGCGGGTGTCGACGTGCTGCAC
>FSVG01001697.1_pt1 | contig 10378 bp, 5 predicted proteins | sample 1637511 | NCBI WGS metagenome assembly FSVG01 (sample SAMEA3914816, study PRJEB12502) | metagenome | biome: forest; material: soil | place: USA | collected 2011-09-16 | depth 0.3 m
GCGCCGAGCAAGCAACGCCGCTTGGCAACATCACCGCAGACAAGACCCATCACGCGATGCATGATCGAATCGAACGCGATACGTGGGCCGATCCGAAGACCGCTGAAGGCCTTGGTGCATGCACGCACCAGCGTCGCGCGGCATGACCCAATCGCTTGCTAAGGGCTTTCCCGGCATGTCGCAAACATACTATTTGGGCGGCAACGCTTCCAATACCGCCGCGGCACGCCTCTCTACATTCGATCGTGTTCCAAGGTTGGAACAACAACACATACAGGAGTCCGAGATGACCGCAGGCAAGTTCCGATTCGCAGCGTGGGTGGCGTCGCTGTTCGTCGCATGCACGTTCACAGCACCCGTGGCCGCGCAGGCACTCGACCTCATCGAGCCCGGGACGTTCACGATCGCGTTCACCGGCGACATGCCGGGAACGGGTTACCAGGACGGCAAGATGGTGGGCTACGACGGAGAGATCCTCCAGCGCATCGCCGACAACCTCAAGCTCAAGGTCAAGCCGGCGCTGATGGAGTGGTCGGGCACCATCGCCTCGGTGCAGGCGCGCCGCGTCGACATCATGGCCGGCACCATGGGCTGGACCGAACAGCGCTCGAAGATCATGTCGCTGAGCGACCCGATCCACTACTTCAAGAACGGCATCACGCAGACCGACAAGACCAGCTGGACGCACCTGAAGGACCTCGAGGGCAAGAAGGTCGGCACCATCACCGGCTTCTCGTTCATTCCCGAACTGCGCAAGATCGGCGGCCTGCAATTGTCGCTGTACGACACGTCCGACGCCGCGGTGCGCGACCTGCTCGCGGGCCGCCTCGACGCCGTGATCGGCGATCCGCCGGTCATGCAGTACGCCATCTCGCGCAACCCGCAGTGGCACGTGAAGTTCAACGCCTTCGTCGACACGTCCCCCGACTTCCCGCTGCTCACCGGCCTGGGCCAGGTGGTGTTCGGCATGAACAAGGCGAGCCCGGAGCTGGTCAAGGCCGTCAACGCCGAGATCGCCAAGCTGTGGCAGTCCTGCGACCTGCGCAAGATCGGCGCCACCTACGGCCTGGTGCAGGACGTGTGGTTCGTCCCGGCCGGCCAGAACTTCCGCGCCGGCGTCGATCGCGCGGCCGGCTGGGCGTTGCCGTCCTGCAAGTGACGGCTCCCGGATGAAGGGCGGCGGCGCGGCCGCTTCGCTGGGCGCAGTCGATTCGACTGCGCCCTTTTCGCTTCTGGCACGTCCCGCGACGACGTCGATTCGGCTTGCCGCATCCGCCTTCGCAATCGTGACCTGGGCATGACGCCGGGCTGCCCATACTGGTTGAAGTCGATGCAAGCGCAGGGGCTGCCCCGTGAGGCAAGCGCCGCCGCATCCCACCGGAAAGGACTCTTGCCATGCCGCCGCTCGCTCCCCTCGACAGAAGCCGCTCCACCACGCCCGCGCAGTCGCAGCCCGCGACCTTGACGCCGGAGCGGGCGACCGCCACCATGACGGACGGCCCGTCGCAGGCGACCGCGCGCGATGCCGCGCGCGAGCAACTGCCGCCGTCCCGCGAGAACGCACAGGCACGCCCGTTCGACAACAACAAGTTGCGCGCCAAGCTCGCCGCGCCGCCGCGCTCGCAGGTGAACTCGTTGGTGATGAGCGGCAGGGCGGTCACCCACGAGGAGTTGGAGGACGCGCACATCGACGACCTGGTCGCCCGGATCGACATCGGCGTGACCCGCGCCACGCTCAACCGCCAGAATCGCGCGGCGGACGCGGAGCAGGAGGCGCACCTGCAGGTGCAACTGCGCGAGGCCGCCGGCGCGATCGCCACCGTGGATCTCGGCGCGATGCGCAGGAACTATCGCGCGGGCGTGGCCAAGCTGGGCAAGAACGTCACGCCCACCGCCGTCATCAAGGCCAATGGCTACGGGCTGGGCGCCACCAAGCTGGCGCAGGTGTTGATCGAAGAAGGCTGCAAGGACTTCTTCGTGGCCCGCATCGGCGAAGCCGTCGACCTGCGCAAGAGCCTGCGCGCCAAGTTTCCCGAGATGGCCGACAAGGTCGCGATCAACGTCCTGGACGGCAACCTCGCCGGCGCCGATCCGCAACTGCTGATCGACCACAGGATCACGCCGGTGCTCAACAGCCTGCAGCAGGTCCAGGAATGGAACGCCGCGGCGCGCGAGCGCAAGACCGAGCTCCCGGCCATCCTGCAGTTCGACAGCGGCATGCACCGCGCGGGCATGCCCAACGAGGACCTGGAGGCGCTGCTGGCCGACCAGAAGGCCAACATGGGCAGCATCAAGCCGCAGTTCATCATGACCCACCTCGCCAAGTCGGACGACGCGACCAAGCGCCCGGACGGCACCTTCCAGGCCGGCGAGGCCACCGAGAAGCAGCTCGCCAACTTCAAGGCCATCACGGCGCGCTTCCCCTTCGTCAAGGCGTCGATCGGCGCCTCGTCGACCGTGCTGCTCGATCCCAAGTTCCACATGGACTACGTGCGCCTGGGCGGCACCTTCCACGCACAGGATCCGATCGACGGGGCCGACAACCCGTACCAGCAGGTGCTCACGCTCAAGTCCAAGATCGCCCAGGTGCGCACCGTCCCGCCGGGCGGCGAGATCGGCTACGGCGGCCGCTTCATCGCGACCAGGCCCACCGACGTGGCGACGATTCCGATCGGCTACGCCGACGGGCCGCCGCGCGCGCCCAACGGCAACCCGGCCGACGGCAAGGAGTCGCCGGTGCATGTGATCATCAAGGCCAAGGACGAACACGGCGGGGACGTCAGCTTCAAGTGCCCGATGATCGGCGCCACGTCGATGGACATGTCGACGATCGATGTCACCCACGTGCCGGAGAAGTACCGCCACGCCGGCGCCGAGGTCACCCTGATGGGCGACGGCATCAGCCCCAACGACTTCGGCGGCATGTACGGCACCAACCCGTCCGAGACCCAGACAAAGCTCTCCCCGCGCATCTTCATGGAATACCAGGAGAGCGCGGACGTGCCCAAACGACCGCTGGACACCGCGGCTTCGGCCAACGCCTGGGGGGCTTGAGACCTCGAGGAAGCGACGGCGGCCCGCGAGATCGGCCGCGCCGCGTATCGCGCGCGGCAGCGTTGCGCGCACGCGCAGGTCGAATGTTTGGCGTACTTTGTCACGTCCGTCGACCGGACGCGCGTCGGCCATGCGCGGCCCCGTATCTACCGCGGAACCCGGCCCCTACACTGGGCCGCCTCGTCGAGCTTTCCATCGACGAATGCCGCGCGCGCCGGTTGGACGCACCGTTTCAAAGAAAAGCCGAATGAACAGAGACTCTGTAGCGCGCGTGTTCGCCTGGCTGCTGGCGGCCGCCTGCGCGAGCGCGGCGTTCGACGCCGCGGCCCAGGACACCTTTCCCATCGCGCGGTTCCGCGTCGTCGGCAACAGTGAGCTGCCGGACGCCGACGTCGAACGCCTGCTCGCCGATTCGACCGGGCCGGCGCGCACGCTGCGCGACGTGCAGCAGGCGATCGATCGGCTCGAGGCGGCCTATCGCGCCGCCGGCTTCTCGTCGACCCGCGTGAGCGCGCCCGAGCAGGAGTTGACGGGTGGCGTCGTCACGTTGAAGGTGAGCGAGAGCCGGATCTCGCATGTCATCGTCAAGGGCAACACGCATTTCGGCGCCGACAACGTCCGCGCCAGCCTGCCCGGATTGCAGCCCGGGCAGCCCGCGAACCTGCGCGCGATGTCCGACTCGATCCAGCTCGCCAACGACAACCCGGCCAAGCAGGTCGGCGTCACGCTCGCCGCGTCCAGCGCCGACGGCGACGTCGACGCCACCGTCACCGTCGACGACCATGAGCCGCTGCGCATCATCGCCAACGTCGACAACACCGGCACGCCCGGCACCGGCCGCTGGCGCACGGGCGTCGCGCTGCAGCACGCCAATCTGTTCGGCCGCGACCACGTCGGGACGCTGGCCTGGACCACCTCGCCCGACAGCCCGGGCGGCGTGCATGTCGATCTCTGGTCGCTCGGCTATCGCGTGCCCCTGTACGGCATCGGCGACAGCATCGACATGCTCTATGGACGCTCCAGCGTCGACGTCCCGGGTGCGTCGCCGACGCTCGGCGGCGTGCTCGGCTTCACCGGCAAGGGCCAGGTCTTCGGCCTGCACTGGAACGTGTTCTTCGCGCGCCAGGGCGAGCGCAGCAGCAAGCTGGTGCTGGGCCTGGATCGCCGGGAAACCGACTCGAGCTGCAACACCGCCGGCGGCACGGTCGACTCGTCGGACCCGGCTTCATCGATCGCGGCCTGCCTGCCGTACACGACCAATCCGGTAAGCATCACCTGGTACGGCCAGCAGCAGGGCGCGACCGCGGCCGCCGACGCCTACCTGGGCCTGTCGCACAACCTGGCCAGCGGATCGCGCTACGTCAACGTCGACGGCCGCCGCGACCACTACTCCTTCCTCACGCCGGGCAACCGCGACACGCGCGACGGCTTCACCACGCTGCGCGGCGGCGCCTCGATCACGCTGGCCCTGGCCGGCGACTGGCAGGCCAGGCTGGCCGGCAACGGCCAGCTTGCGGGCGACCCGTTGCTGGCCAGCGAGCAATTCGGATTGACCGGTGCCGCGGCGGTGCGGGGTTTCGAGGAACGCGCGGTCAGCACCGACAGCGGCGCCTTCGTCAACGCGGAGTTCTACACGCCGGACATCGCGCAGCGCAGCGCGCTGCCGGGCAGCCTGCGCGCCCTGGTGTTCGCCGACGCCGGACACGGCTTCAACAGCCATGTCGGCGCGAGCGGCATCCCCGCGTCGGCGACGGTGTCCAGTCTCGGCGTCGGACTGCGCGCGAGCGTCGGCCGCAACATCAGCGTGCGGGTCGACGTCGCGCGGGTCGGCGATGCCGGCGGTTCCGCCACCGAACGTCGGGGCGACTGGAATGCCCACGTCGCGGCGGCCTATGCGTTCTAACCAGAGTCTCCAGCCCATGACCAGACCGACCTCGCGGCAGCGCCAATTCCCCACCCTCGCGATGCGGCTGTCGCCGGTCGCGGCGGCGATCCTCGCCGTCGCCTCGTCCGCCTGGGCGGGCACGGCAACCGCGCTGGCGCCGGGCGCGCTGCCCACCGGCGCGAACGTCGTCTCGGGCAAGGCGACGTTCGCCGTCGTCGGCAACGCGCTGGACATCAACCAGACGTCGTCGCGCGCGATCGTCAACTTCAGCTCGTTCAACGTCGGCTCGGCCGCGCGGGTCGACGTGCATCAACCGACCAGCACCTCGGCGCTGCTGGCGCGCGTCGCCGGTGGCGACCCGTCGCGCATCGAAGGGCAGGTCAGCTCCAACGGATCGGTGTGGCTGATCAATCCGGCCGGCATCCTGGTCGGGCCGGGCGCGCGCATCGACGTGGGGCAATTCGTCGCGAGCACGCTGAAGGTCTCCGACGCCGATTTCCTCGCGAACCGCTACAACTTCACCGGCGGCGACCAGGCCGGCGCCGTCGCCAATTCGGGCAGCATCCGCGCGCGCGACGGCGGCAGCGTCTATCTCGTGGGCGCCGACGTCGGCAATGCCGGTGTCATCGCCGCGCCGAACGGCGAGGTGCTGCTGGCCGCCGGCCAGACCGTGCAACTGGTGGACACGGCGACGCCTGGCGTGTCGGTGGCGATCACCGGCAGCGCCGGCGCGGCCACCAACATCGGCAGGATCACGGCCGACGCGGGACGCATCGGGCTGGCCGCGGGTCTCGTGACCAACGGCGGCACGCTGAGCACCAGCAGCGTGGTGCGCGAAGGCGGCCGGATCTTCCTGCGCGCCTCGCAGGACGTGCGCACGACCGCCGATTCGGCCATCGCGGCCGACGGCACTTCGGGCGGCAGCGTCAGCCTGGTCGCCGACGGCGCCGCCGACATCGCCGGCAGCGTCACCGCGCGCGGCAGCGCGGGCGCCGGCGGCTTCGTCGAGACGTCCGGCCACCAGTCGCTGGCGGTCGCCAACGTCCCGGTCACGGGCCGGGGCGGCGAGTGGCTGATCGATCCGATCAACATCCAGATCCAGGCGGGCAGCGGCAGCGGCGGCACCTCCGGCACCAGCGCCATCGTGTCGACCGAGACCGGCGCCTGGATCGGCGCCACCACCATCGCCGACCAGCTCAGCGCAGGCACCGACGTCACGATCACGACGGGTTCGATCACCAGCGAGCTCGGCGACATCACCGTCGCGAGCGCCATCAACAAGGTGGGCTCGACCACCGCCACGCTGACGCTCAACGCGAGCAACAACATCATCGTCGCGGCCGACATCACCAGCAGCGGCAGTCCGCTGCACCTGAACCTCAACAGCAACATCCAGGGCAACTCGCCGGCCGTCGATCACACGGTGCAGGTCAGCGCGAACATCGACCTGGCCGGCGGCACGCTGACGGCCCGCGAGGGCCTGGGCGGCGTCAACGCGGGCGACATCGCCATCGCCTCCGGCGGCGTCATCGCGCTCACGCTGCCCACGTCGGTTCTCGCGGCGGGCAACCTCGCCGTGCAGTCGGGCGGCATGCTCGCGATGGCCGGCGGTGCGCTGAACCTGTCCGGCAGCCTGAACAACGGCGGCTACGTGGACCTCGAGTACGGCACGCTGACGCTGACGCAGCCGGGCGTGCACAGCGGCGAGTTCTTCACCGCCGGCGGCGCGCGCCTGCAGATGTCCGGCGGCCAGAGCTTCGAACCCGGCAGCGGGTTCGCGGGCATCGGCGATGTCGAATGGTCCGGCAACGTGGTCGTCGACGCGCCGCTGCATTTCGGCGGCGAGGGCACGCGCCTGACGCTGCACGACACGGCGCTGTCCGGCACCTCGACGGTCTTCACCATGCCCGGCTCGACGACGCTGGTCGACGGCGTGGTGGCGGTCACGGGCACCGCGCGGTGGCTCAACGACGGGCCGCTGGCGATCCAGGGCAGCGGCGCGGTCCAGGTGACGGGCGCCGGCGCGGGCTTCCAGAACGAACTCGGCGCCGTCATCACGCTGTCCGGCACGGCCGCCTCGGTGCTGTCCGCCACGGGCGGCGCATCGCTGGTCAACGACGGCAGCATCGTCAAGACCGGCAGCTCGGCACAGCAGATCACGGGGCTCGTGAACGACAGCACGGGCCTGGTGCGGGCCAGCGCCGGCGCGCTGACCGCGAGCGGGACGATGAGCGGCCAGTTCCAGGTCGACGCCGGGGCCAAGCTGGTGCTCGACAGCGCGAGCCTGGACGGCTCGACGACGTTCGCGGGCGCGGGCAACCTGGGCTGGGCCGGCACCATCACGTTCGACGCCCCGGTGGACATCGCCGCGACGGCGCCGACGCTCAACATCGGCGACGCGACCGTGTTCCAGACCGGCGGCAACGCCGCCAACACGCTGACCACGCGCAACACCGTCACGATAGACGGCGGAGCGCTCGCACTCGGCGACAGCGCGACCTGGAACAACCTCGGGAGCCTCACGATCGGTGGCGTCCAGGCCGGCTTCATGGACCTGCGGGCCTCGGCGGCCTTGGCCAACAAGGCGGGCGCGAGCCTGACGCTCGCGCCGAACGGTGCGCTCACGGTCAGCCAGGGCGCGCTCGTCCACGAGGCCGGCGCGACGTTCACGGGCGATGGTGCGCTGGCCGTGACCGGCGGCACCGTCGCGCTGCAAGGCGACGCAGTCATCGGTTCGCTCAGCATGGTCTCGGGCAGCCTTCAGAGCAGCGCCGGCCTGAGCGTGAGCCGGGCGTTCGCGCAGGCGGGCGGCACGCTGCAGTTGACGGACGCGTCGCTGAACCAGGCCGCGGGCGACCTCGTGGTCGGCAGCATCAGCGCCACGAACCTGCTGCTCAGCGCGCCGACCGGCGCCATCGGCCAGTCCGGCGCGCTGCAGGTGGCGAGACAGCTGATCACTGCGTCGGCCACGGGCACGACGCTGGACGGCAGCGGCAATCGCATCGCCGCGGCGGCGCTCGCCAACGGCGGCTCGGGCAACATCGTGCTCGTCAACCGGTTGCCGTCCGCCGTCGCCACCTTCACGCTCGGCGGCGCGTCGAACACGGGCGGCGACGTCTCCATCGACAACCACGGCGCGCTGGCATCCGCCGCGCTCGGCACCGGCGCCGACTTCATCGCGCAACTGCCCGGCAGCGTCGCCATGCCGGCGCTGCCGTCCGGCGGCGCCGTCAGCGCGACGACCGGCAACGTGTCCATCGTGACCCACAGCCCGCTGACCATCGGCAGCGGCGGCGTGACGGCGGGCGGGCACATCGTGCTCACCGCCGGCGACACCGGTGCATCGACGGACACCCTCACGGTCAACGGCGCGGTCAGGTCGGCGGGCGGCGACATCGACCTCGCCGCCGGCCAGGACATCCTGATGAACGCGGCGGTGACGACGACGGCGCCGGGCGTCGTCAGCGCCACCGCGCTGCGCGGATCGGTGACGCCGCCGCTGGTGCCGCCGCCCGCCCCTCCGGCGCCTGCGCCTGTCCCCGTGCCGACGCCGGCGCCCGTGCCCACGCCGGCGCCAGTGCCCGTACCGACGCCAGCGCCAACGCCGGTACCCATCGCCAGCCTTCTGAACGGGCCCCGAACGGCCGCCATCAACGCCTTGTTCGCGACGGCGCTGGATCCCACCGTCATCATCAACAACCCGATGAACGTCACCGCGCCCGCGCCGATCCCTGGCGATGCCGCCGCGAAGACTTCTTCGCCTTCACCGACGACCGACGCCGACGCGAAGAAAGACGACAAGGTCGCGGACAAGAGCGAGGCCGTCGTGAAGAAGGACGAACCGGTCAAGAAGACGTTTTGCAACTAGGAACGGACATGCGCACATTTCAAGCCACGACGACCGCGTCGCGCTCCTGGCGCGGCCTGAGCTCGTTTCTCATGGCGGCCGCGCTGCTGTGCCTGGGCGACGTCGCGCGGGCGCAGGACGCCGTCGGCACGGTCACCCATCTGGCCGGCCTGTCGACGGCCCGGCGCGACGACGGCAGCACCCGGCTCCTCGCCGTGCGATCCGTGATCCACGAAGGCGAGACGCTCGCGACGGAGTCGGACACCTACATGGAGGTCCAGTTCCTGGACGACGCCACGCTCACCCTGGGGCCCGCCTCGCGGGCGCAGGTCACGCGCTACTCGTGGAATCCCGGGCATCCCGCGGCCGATCGCGTCGTGCTCGAGCTTCTGGACGGCAGCATGCGCTCCGTGACAGGCCGGCTGGGCAAGCGCAACCACGAGGCGATCCTCATCATGGTGCCGGGCGGCGAGATCGCCGTCCACGGGACCGACATCGTCGTGAAGGCCGTGCTCCCGGTGCCGTCGATGCCGTCGATGCCGACACCGGCACCGGCACCGGCACCGGCACCGGCATCGGCCCTGGCATCGGCCCTGGCACCCGGCCTCTACGTCCATGTGATCGACGGCTTGATCAACCTGAGCAACAAGGGCGGTTCGACCAGTTTCGCGGCCGGCCAGTTCGGCTTCACGGCCAACCCCACGCAGCCTCCCGTCATCGTTCCGAGGAACCCGGCCATCCTGTTCACGCCCCCGCCGACGTTCAACGCGTCCACCGGCCCCAGCACCAGCCAGTCTCCGGCCAAGTCGAACGCCGTGGACTGCGAAGTGCGCTGAAAGGCGTGGCTTCCAGGGGGCCGTGACGCTGGCTTGGCAGCGATGTCCCTGCTAGCCCGGCCGCCGCCCGCGCACCGCATTGGCCCGCGCGCTGTAGGTGATGCGTCCGCTGGCGTCCGCCTTCATGCGCGCACGCAGCCGCTCCTTCAGGAGCTCCCCGTCGCCGGCAGGCATCTCGGACAGCCGTGGCGCGATGCGCGGCCCCTTGCGCGCCGCGGCCCAGAAGGTCTCGAAGTCGGCGAAGGTGCGTTCGACGACCAGCTCGCGTGTCTCGACGTCCACCATCCCGGCGGTCGTCCACGACGATCGCAGCGCCTCCAGGCGCGCCGCCTCGACGCTGGGCGGCCACAGCGGCTGCTGGCCCAGCCTGGCCATCTCCTCCTGCAGCGCGAAGTAGGGGAAGCCGCCGCCGAGGATGTCCCAGGCATAGGCGCAGGCGCCGCCGCCGGGTCGGATCACGCGCACCATCTCCGCGATGCCCTTCGCGGGTTCCGGCACGAAGAAGATGACCAGCGCCATCACGGCGGCGTCGAACATCCCGTCGGCGTAGGGCAGCGCCATCGCGTCGCCGCGCCGGAACTGCACCGGCGCCTTCGCGAGGCGGGCGCGCGCGAACGCCAGTTGCTCCTCGGACGGATCGATCCCCTGGATCTCGCGGACGGCGCAGCGTTCGACCAGCAACTCCGTGAACGCGCCGTTGCCGCAGCCGACGTCCACCCAGCGCAGGCCGGGGGCGGGCGACAGCCAGTCCAGGAA
>FSVG01001093.1_pt1 | contig 10309 bp, 7 predicted proteins | sample 1637511 | NCBI WGS metagenome assembly FSVG01 (sample SAMEA3914816, study PRJEB12502) | metagenome | biome: forest; material: soil | place: USA | collected 2011-09-16 | depth 0.3 m
CGCCACCACTGCAGAAATTGGGGCGACCAAGTGCTCAGGAAGTTGCCTGACGGCGGCCCAGTACCAACTCGTGCCCACTGCATACAGTGCAAACGCACCTGAGCACACGACAATCACGGCCAGATGACGAGGCAGCCCGGCGAGCGGTTGGATTCGTCCTTGCGGGGAAATCTGACTCATGGATTGGCGCGGCGCTGTCCGATGCACGGAGGATAGCCTACCTCATAGCGGTCGGTCGCGACCGGCTGCTAGTGGCCGATCGGCGACATACCCCGCGGCATCAGTTTTGGTAGTCATCATGGTCTGCAGCCATCGACGCCGCCCACTCTGTCATAGTCGAAAAGAGGGTCGGCAGCGGCCAGCGCGGATCGGACTCTGCCTGGTGGGTGAGGTGCACCCGAGCAAGTCGCCCCGAGCCGTCCAGGATTTCAAACAGCACGTCATCACGATCCTGTCGTCGCGCACGTGCCGCGACCGTGAGGCCAGCGAGAGTGTGGCCAGCGAGAGTGCGGCCAGCCGGTAGTTCGCGCCGAAGCTCATCGGCGAGGCGCGGGTCGTTCACGGCGAACCAAGGTTCAAGGTAGCCAGCGGCAACCGACAGCAGGTGGGCGGTATGAGACCTTGGCCCAGACGACAACCGCAAGGTCAGTTGGCCCGCATGGGGCGGCCTTACTGATGACCCTGCCCGTCGGACGCGTCGTGATCCGATTGAGGGCATTTCGTCGGAACTTCTTGCACCACGAGGCGGTGGCGCTTGCGGTGTCCAAGACCTCCGATGAGCCACCAGGCTTGACGTCGACACGATCGCACTGCCTGACGTGTCCCATGCCGTCCCCCTAGTCTTCGAATGGACGGTTGCTGGAAGTCTCGATATTGTGCAAGCGCTCAGGGATGGGTTGCGAAGCTTTGTCGGCGTGGCCACGTCGATTGCCATTGGCAGGACGGGCCGACCGTGCCACCGGTGGTGATCTGCATCGAAGTCGACTTCGAACACACGTCCGGCGGTTTTTGAACGGAATGCGAACTGATCCCTCGAGCTCGCGCGTGCGACCTGAACGGCGCAAGCCGGGGCAGGAGTCGTTCGGCGAGTGCCGGCATTGCGCATGGCAAGCTGGACACGTTGATGTTGCGGGCTGCGTCGCCGGGCGTCTGGGGCAGCCCAAGATTCAGGGGGTCGATCGTCGGCCCCGCCATGCATGTTGTCCAAAGGAGCTGATGCAATGACGGGCACCTGGAACACTTTCAACGCGCCGTCGGGCCTCAACGCCGACACCATGCTGCTACTGACCGACGGCACGGTACTCGTCCATGACGCGAACCGTCCATCGCTTGGCCGGAACTTTGGGGGTGCCAACTGGTATCGCCTGACGCCCGATGGCAGTGGCGACTATCGCAACGGCAACTGGTCCGGCGCACTCCCGATGAGCGGTCAGCGCCAGTTCTTTTCGAGCGGAGTGCTCAAGGACGGGCGCGTCTATGTTGTCGGTGGCGAGTTCTCCGACATTCGCGGCAATACCGACACGTCCCAGGATAACGACACCCGCGGCGAAATCTTCGATCCCCTGTCGAACACCTGGTCGACGATGACCAAGCCGACGCCCGGGTTCGACTTCATCGTCGGCGACGCGATCTCGATCGTCCTCGACGACGGACGCGTCCTGTTCGGTGCCCTCAGCTCATCGCAGACCGCCATCTGGGATCCTTCCAACGGTTCCTGGGTCCAGGCGGGGACGCGGTTCGGCACTGTCGCCAACACCAAGATCGGAAAGACGAACGAGGAAAGCTGGTGCCTGCTGCCCAACAACAACGTCTTGACAGTGCAGACCTTCGGTGCAACCGCGACGCAAAACGCCGAGATGTACGTGCCGTCGGAAGACCGATGGATCACCGCCGGTGCGACGCCGCAGACGCTGCCGATCGGCGTCCTCGGCGGCAAGAATTTCGACGAGATCGGCGGCGCTGTCACGTTGCAGAACGGCCATGCATTCTTCGTCGGCGCTAGCGGCCGGACCGCGGTTTACCTGCCGGGCGCGACGCCGACCGATGTCGGCAGTTGGGTCGCCGGCCCGGACCTCCCGGCAGATCCGACCAACGTCAACGCGCCCAACGCCCTCCAGACTTCAAGTGACGGTGCCTGCGTTCTGCTTCCGAATGGCCATGTGTTGATCACCTCGGGGCCGGTTGATTCATCCACCAACGGCCAGTTCTTCTCCGGCCCGGTGACGATCTGTGACTACGACCCCAACGGCAATACGTTGTCGGTCCCCGCCGCCCAGCCTGGCAGTGCGCCGGGATGGACGTGGATGTGCTGCTTCTTGTTGCTGCCCAACGGCCACGTCCTGATGTCGGGGCAACAGAATACGATCAACGAATATGTCCCCGACGCCGCCGAACTGACTCCGCTCGGCCAGTTTCGGCCGGTGTTGACTGCCGCACCGACCGCGCTGATCGCCGGCCATGCCTATCAGATCGCCGGTACGCAACTGAACGGTTTGAGCCATGCCAATGGCTATGGCGATGACCGGCAGAACGCCACCAACTTCCCAATCGTGCGACTGCGCAACGGCGGCGATGTCCGTTATTGCCGCACCCATGGTTTTTCAACGATGGGTATAGCGACCGCCGGCGCGACGGTGACGGCAATCATGGAGGTGCCGTTCAACCTTTCGCCGGGCTCATGGACGCTCGAGGTGGTCGCAAATGCGATCGCCTCGGCCCCGCTCGCGGTCCAGGTCGGCACCCGCGACTGCTATGTGGTCATGGATCGCTCGAACTTCGGCCACGGCGAGATCCAGGGGCTGATCACGCTCAACGGGGCGCCGGCGCTGGTCGATCCGGCCGTGCTGGTCATTGTCGAGGGCTATACGGCCAACGAGCTCGGGCTGACGGCGGCCAACCTCGCGTCGCCGCCGAACGCGCCTTCTTTCGCGTCGCCCTTGCCGGGCGTCCATGTCGTCCAACATGGCACCGTCCTGCCCGAAGACCCGTCGATGCCCCCCAATGTGCCCCAGCGCTTCACCTTTCCTTTTGCGATGGGCTTCGACGACGACAGCATGTTCGGCTTCAGCGGGGACTTCGAGGATCATGTGCTGACCGCGGCGATCACCGCGGCCGGTGCGACCGTGAGCAATTCGGGCGTGCTCCGCCTGCTCAAGTCGCCCAACCCTTACATCCTCGACGGCGATCCCGGACGCGGGCTGGACTGGTGGACCAGCATCGACATGCGCGTCTTCCAGGTGCCGCAGAACGGCCGCAGATTCGCCGTGACCATGGGCAATGGTGCCGGCGCCGCGACGACCTTCATTCAGTCCGTACTGACGAATCTCAACAACCCCGCACACCCGACGCTTGGCGCTGAGTTCGACAACATTGACCCGCAGGAGGCGCCCGAAGAACTCGCGCTCGCCCCGACCGATGCCGGTGGCACGCCGGTGTTCAACTTCGCGATTGCCAAGGTCCGCCTGCGCGACCTCAACCAGGACGCGACCAATGTCCGGGTCTTCTTTCGCATGTGGCCGGCGCAGCAGACCAACGCTGCACACGATCCGCAGACCCTGTACCGCACCTTCACGGCAGGCGCCCGCCACGTGCCGCTGCTCGGTCGACAAGGCGACGAGATCGCGACGATCCCGTTCTTCGCCGCGCCGCGGGTCAATTCGGCCGCCGTCAGCATGACGACGCAGACAGATGCGCCGAACGTCCGTACCATCGCTCACGACACGCTCGGGTTGGAGACGATCGCCTATTTTGGATGCTGGCTGGACATCAACCAGCCGAACGACACCCGGTTCCCGGCGCGTCTGCTCGGCACGACGCCGGGAAACCTGCCTGACGGTCCGTTCGTGGGCGCGGGGCCGCTGCTTTCAATTCAGCAGCATATCCGCAGCCTTCACCAGTGCCTGATCGCAGAGATCAACCTCGACGGCCAGACGATCCCCGACTCGGCTGATCCATCGACGTCGGACAAGCTCGCGCAGCGCAATCTCGCGATCCTCGGAGTGCCCAATCCCGGCGTGGTCGATTCGCGCATTGCGCCACAGACACTGCAGATACGCCCGACCCCGGCGGCGCCGCTTGACGGCAGGCCCGACGAGCTGATGATCGACTGGGGCACCGTACCCGGAGGGACGCATGCGGAGCTCTACCTGCCGACGGTCGACGCCGACGCCGCGATCGCATGGGCACGTCGGATGTATGTCTCCAACCGGCTCGCCAAGGTCGATGCGCATACTCTGCGCTGTGCCGCCGGCGGCGTCACCTTCGTGCCGATCCCCGGTGGCGGAACGGTCGACCACGTCGGCCTGCTTTCCATCGAACTGCCGCCGACAGTGCGCAAGGGTCAGCGCCACTCGGTACGCGTGCGCCAACTGACCGGCGCACGCTTTGGCGCGGGTCGAGTCGTTGAGATCGGGCAGACGATCGTGAACGACCCCATCAGCATCGCCGTCGCCGCCGGATCGCCCGACACGCTGACGCAAGACCAGGTCGCGAATCGCAAGGGATTCCTCTACCGCCGCACGAGTGGCGCGTTCAGCATCGTCATTCCGGTCAGCACGCGCCGCGACCTGCTCGCGACCGAGGAGCGAACGCTGTCTATCCTGCGCCACATTGAGCTGACGGTCCCGATCGAGACCAAATGGTGGCCCGTCTTCCGCCGCCTGGTCGAGTTTCATACCGGCCGGGTCGCAGGCATGGGCGGTGACCCGACGAAGATCGTTCCGACCGGCGACGGCAACTGGCAGCACCCGGGCAAGGGCGGCGGGCATGGCAGCGGCGGCGATCAGAGCTGCGAGGATCACGACCAGGGTCACGGCGACCACTGTCGCGACCACGAACACGACCACGCGGTCACCGGGAAAATCGTCTCAGTGCGCTACGATCATTTCGGCGATTTCTCGGGCTTCGTCATCGAGACCGCCGACGACGAACACGTCATGGTGGTGAGCGACGAGCGGCGGCTTGAACGTCTCGCCCGCGAAGCCTGGGCAGCACGAGCGACAGTCCGTGTGCACCTGTTGCGCGACCACCGCCTCGGCGCCCTGTCGATCGCGGGGCAGGTGGACGACTAGAAACGCACATGAAAACCTGGATGCCAGGCTTTGCGGCGCCCGAAGAACCCGCAGCAGGATCGATGACGAGACGGCAGAAACGCGGTGCCCTCGGGGCACGGCGTTTCTGCCGCACGCCTGTTCTTCTTGACATTCTCAGGTTGTGCCGCGCCGGCCGGCTCCTCCGAAGCTGACGTTCGCGAACGCCTGCTCGTGGCCGAACTGGGACATTCGGCTACCTGTAGTTCTCTTGCTTCCACTTTGCGCCGTGCAGCACGGCCGCATCTGCGGCGTCGTCGACCGTGCCGTATCCCTTCATGTGGTGCACATGCAGGGGCCCGGCGGATGACTCACCGATTTCCGGTTCAGGAGGTGCACGAACACCGTGCACGTCAGATCTCGCGCGCGAGACCGTGCGCAGCTGGCGATCGTGATGGGTGGCCGCTCCCTTGCCCCTGACACTTCCAACGAACAAGGACCTTCATCATGACTTCGTCTTCTGACGCCAAGCGCGTGTTGTTCATCGGCCAGCAGCCGGAAACCGTCGATTTCTCGGACCCGGCGCTCCCACCAGGCTTCGATGCGGCCAAAATCCATGCCGGCATCGCGGTCGGCATGCAGCAGATGGCCGACCGCGGCTGGCATGCCGACCTGTGCCTTGTGTCGCCCGACGCCTCCTCGAGCGAAATGGTGACGCAGCGACTGGCCGACAGCACTTACGATTGCGTCGTCATCGGCGGTGGTATCCGCATTCCTCCAAAGAGCCTGCTGCTCTTCGAGCGGCTGCTGAACGCCGTTCACCGGGCTGCGCCCGAGACAGCTATCGCCTTCAACACGACGCCGCAGGACACCGCAGATGCAGCGGCGCGCTGGCTTAACCGCAACTGAATTCCAAGCAGGCCCCTGACCGAGTACGGCTCGACGTTCGACTGCATCCGTCCCGCAAAGGCCGACCCAAAGTTCAGCATCTAGCGGGCGAACTCTTTGCCGAGGCATGCCCGAAAGCTGACCTCGGCGGATGCCCGCTTCTGGCCGGGTGCTGCCCGGGTGCGGGCATGCGAACGCGGTCGCGCCAATCGTAGCGCCGCGCCTTCGTTGCCACCCGACTGGCCGCAAGTCAAATCAGCGGTTCGCAAACGCATTCGACAAGCCAGGTGCGCCTGAATCCAGGTGACCGGGCCGTGACTTCGGCACTGAGACTAGATCCTGCACCATCACACGCGAAACGATGTCGCTTCCATTTACGAACGACTGGCGCAGCAACTCGGGACTCTTCAAAAAGTCTTCGAGCGTATGGCCCTCCTTGTTCTCGAAGTTCTGTGCGCTCGCGACATGTGTTGCTTGCCAAATCACCAAGCCATCGGCCGCCTTCATCGTGACGCTCAGGTTGACGATCGGATACAGCGTTGATCCGAGCGTGTGTGCATGCGCGATGCCGTAGACATTCACGACCAGGTCGACCTGCGCATCCGCAGGCGCAGACCCCACGACGAAATTGATCGATGTCCCAGCACTCGCCTGCTTTGCGAACTCTGAGGCCACGATGTCGCCGACATCAATGTGGTTTGCCTGCATCTCGGCGGCCAGCTGCGCCTTGGCACTTGTGCCCATCGATGATGCAACCTGCTGTCCCAGCAGCGGGCCGGCAACCAACATAGCAACGCCTTCTGCCGGCCCCATGTAAAGCATCTCCGGAGGAAGCTGGACGATCGGGTTGACACGAACGGTGTGGATCGATGCCTTGGCCGTCGGACTGATGGCTACCGGCGGGGCCACGCAGGCGGCCAGCAATGAGGCAGATGCAATCGGGCCGAGGGTGGCAGCGCGACGGCTATGGAAGCGAATGGGCATGGGAAGTTCGTGCGGCTGTACTTAGAAACGCATTCTCGATCGCCGGTCTGCGCCGAAGGGTTGGCAAAGGCCCTGCGCTGTGACCTTTTGCCGCTGTCGAGCAGCGCGCTTTCTCTCGTTCCGCCGAATCGGTACTGCCGATAGATACTCGACGACGACCTAATGCGGACTCAGGCAACCGGCCGTTGCTGGCCGACCACGCCAACACGAAGCTCGACTATTCTGCCGTGGGCCGGCGAAATGCGAGATGGCACGTCGGTTGAGGGACACGTCCAGGCAAGCCGTCAGAGCCTAACAAGCTCAGCTCACTGTACGCCGGGTACCCGAAATCGGACGGCCGTGAGCGGCTGGTTATGGCCGACTACAGACGCTTGCCAACCGAAGCGCTCTCGAACCCTGCGATGACCCGGGCAAGCTCCGCACGCTCATCGTCTGCGAGTGAGCTCGCGCAGTCTGCGAGCGCGCCATGGACAAGGTAGTACTCGGTCTCGTTCTTGACTCGGCCTCGCTTCAGGATCTTTCGAAATACGCTGCCATACCGGCGAGCAATCTCGTAGAAGCCGACAAGCCCGTTCCCTCGAAGTGCCGCGTCGAGCGCTTGGGCAACACCAGCCTTGTTGTCGAGTCTCTGAACGGTGTCATTTGCGGCCTGCCGCAAACCCTCGAGCGCCTTGGAGCGCCCGTAGTCCTCGGCGATGCGCTTCAGCGCGGCTCGGCTGAAGCCGACATCTATCCGCTGGCCGAGCCCGAGCTGGCCGACCAGATCGACGGCGCCATCGGAGAGGGCTCCAACTTCCACGACATGGTGAGCTTGCCGGATGGATGGATGGATCGTGTCCATCGGATATAGAAAGCGTCGAGTGCCGCCTTGGACATCGCGAGGGCAGTCGCGGGTCGGCGCGACTGCCGGCACGCCGATCAGCCGATGATCGTGCCCTCGCAAATTCCGAACCCGATACGGCGGAACCCGTCGCGTTCGCAGTAGCCCCGGAAGGTGACGCTGTCACCGTCCTCCAGGAAGGTGCGCTGTTCACCGCCGACGTCGAACGGCTCGCGTCCGCCACGCGTGAGTTCGAGCAGGGATCCGGAGCGCGCCTGGTCGGCGCCGGACAGCGTCCCCGTGCCGAGGAGGTCGCCGTCATTCAACGCGCAGCCGTTGACGGTGTGGTGCGCGATCATCTGCGCCGCGGTCCAGTAGGCAGCCTCGGCGTAGTTGCTTCGGCTGATCACCGATGGCCCGCCGCCGCGCAGACGCATCGCGCGCGTCTCGAGCGCGACTTCGAGATGGATGTCGAAGCCGCCGCGTCCGCGGTTCGGCGCCGAGTCGAGGTAGTCGAGCGCAGGCGGATCGCCCTCGGGACGATTCAAGGCACATCGAAACGGCGCGAGCGCTTCGACGGTCACGATCCATGGCGAAACGGTGCTCGCGAAATTCTTCGACAGGAACGGGCCCAGCGGCTGGTACTCCCACGCCTGGAAGTCCCGGGCGCTCCAGTCGTTGAAGAGCGTCAGCCCGAAAATGTGGGTTTCGGCCTGGTCCAACGGGACAGGCTCGCCTTGCGGGTTCGGCAGTCCGACGAAGATGCCCATCTCGAGCTCGAAGTCCAGTCGCGATGTCGGTACGACCTTCGGTGTTTCCGCGTCCGCCGGCTTCGCTTGTCCACGCGGCCGACGAACCTCGGTGCCCGAGGCGACGACGGTGGAGGCGCGTCCGTGGTACCCGACCGGAATCCACTTGTAGTTCGGCAGCAGCGGCTGATCGGGTCGGAACAGTCGGCCCACTGCGGTCGCATGATGGATCCCGACGTAGAAGTCGGTGTAGTCGCCAATGCGGCATGGCACGCCGAGCTCGACGTCGGCCGCCGGCAGCAGGCAGCCAAGCCATGCACTTTCGAGCGCGCTGCCTTCTCGCAGGCCGTCCGACAACGCATGCCGCAACCTCAGCCGCTCGGCGGGCCGGGCTCGCATCAGGCGGTTCATGTCGCCATGATCCATCAGCCCGGCGGCACGGACATCGAGCACCTGGTCGCCGATCGCGACGCCGATCCGCCACGGCTGGTCGGCGGTCGTTCGAAACCTGCCGAAAGGCAGGTTCTGGATCGGAAAGTCGCAGTTCTCAAGGTTGGCGGACAGCACCCAGCTGCGCAGGGCCAGATCGTGCGAGGCGTCGATTCCGGCGAAGTTCATTGCTCGAACTCGCGTGCGTGAAGGAACGCGGCGTGCGCTGGCGCGCGCCCGGTACGCGACCAGTCCTCCAGCCTGAAGGCAGTTCTCACGCCTGCGCCGCGACCAGCGCGCCACGGCTCAGCTGGTCACGCTCCAGGCTCTGGAACAATGCCTTGAAGTTGCCTTCCCCGAAGCCGTCGTCGTGCTTGCGCTGGATGAACTCGAAGAACACCGGGCCCAGCAATGGCTCGCTGAAGATCTGCAGCAGCAGGCGGTTCTGGCCGCCCGCCGTGCTGCCATCCAGCAGGATGCCGCGAGTCTTCAACTCGTCGACCGGCTCGCCGTGTCCAGGCAGACGTTGCTCGAGCATCTCGTCGTAGACGTCGTTCGGCGCGGCCATGAGAGGGACGCCCGCCATCTGCAACGCGTCCACCGAGGCGATCAGGTCGCCGGTGTGCAGCGCGACGTGCTGGATCCCTTCGCCGCCGAACTTCATCAGGAACTCCCCGACCTGGCCGCCGCCTTGCCTGGACTCCTCGTTCAGCGGAATGCGGATCTCGCCATCGGGCGCCGTCATCGCGCGGCTGGTCAGCCCGGTGTACTCCCCCTTGATGTCGAAGAAGCGGATCTCGCGGAAGCCGAAGATGCGCTCGTAGAAGGATCCCCAGAACGCCATGCGTCCCCGGTAGACGTCGTGCGTCAGGTGATCGATCTTCCCGAACCCATGCCTCTTCGGGCGGCGGTCGGCCTCGGGCAGGAACTCGAAGTCGATGTCATAGATGCTCTTGCCTTCTTCGAACCGGTCGATGAGGTACAGCGGCGCCCCGCCGATGCCCTTGATCGCCGGCAGGCGCAGCTCCATTGGCCCGGTCGGGATCTCGACGGGCTCGGCTCCGCGCTCCAGCGCGAGCCCGTACGCCTTGTGGGCGTCCTTGACACGGAACGCCAGGCCACAGGCCGACAGGCCATGTTCCGCGGCGAAATAGCTGGCGATGCCGCCGCGCTCGCGGTTGACGATGAAGTTGATGCCGCCCTGGCGGTACAGCAGAACGTCCTTGCTGCGGTGCTTCGCGACGAGGGAGAAGCCCATTTTTTCGAAGAGCGGCTCGAGCGTGTTGGCGACGGGGGCGGCGAACTCGATGAACTCGAAGCCCATCAAGCCCATGGGATTGTCGAAATGGTCGGACATGCATTTGTCTCCGTACGGTCTGGTAGGTTCCCAGCGAAGTCGTCGACCGCAATGC
>FSVG01002077.1_pt1 | contig 10297 bp, 9 predicted proteins | sample 1637511 | NCBI WGS metagenome assembly FSVG01 (sample SAMEA3914816, study PRJEB12502) | metagenome | biome: forest; material: soil | place: USA | collected 2011-09-16 | depth 0.3 m
GCCAAGGCGCTGGGCGAGCACGAGACTGACGGTCAGATAAAGATGCGCGCGGCCGCCTGGATCTGGACTGCGCGTGCGGGAGAGAGTGCATGACGATGACCGTCCATCATCTCAACAATTCGCGGTCGCAGCGTGTGTTGTGGATGCTCGAGGAGCTTGGCCTCCCCTATCAGATCAAACACTATCAGCGCGACCCGAAGACGATGCTGGCCCCGCCCGAACTCAGGAAGGTCCACCCGCTCGGCAAATCCCCGGTGTTGGAGGATGACGGCCGCACGATCGTCGAGACCGGCGCGATCTGCGAATATCTGGTCGAGAAGGCCGACGGCAAGCTCGGCCCGCCGGCGCACCGCGACGATGTGCTGCGCTATCGCCAGTTCCTCCATTATGCCGAGGGATCGATGATGCCGCCGCTACTGGTGCTGCTCGTCGTCAACCGCATCCCGCTGATGGGCAAGTCGGTCGCCAAGCGAATCCAGCCGATGATCGACGTCCATCTGAACTATGTCGAAAGCGAGTTGGCCAGTCGGCCCTGGTTCGCCGGTCACGAGATGACGGCGGCGGACGTGATGATGAGCTTTCCGCTGGAGGCGGCGATGAGCCGCGGCGGACTTGGCCCGTCACGCCCGGCGACGATCGCCTGGGTCGACAAGATCCACGCTCGTCCGGCCTATCAGGCCGCGCTCGAAAAAGGCGGGCCTTACGCCTACGCATGACGGGGTGCGGCGCTCACCACTGATCGCCCTCCGCGGCGCCGGTCCGGTAGGCCTCGATCCGCCGCCGCGTTGCAGGAGAAAGGTCGTCAGGTAGCTCGTCGAGCGCGAACCATCCGGCCTCCTCGATCTCACGCGGGTCGGCCGCACCGATCCGCTGCCACGCGCCGTCCCCGGCATGCGCGAGGAACAGCGCGACATGATCGTCCTTGCCCTCGCCCTGATTGTGGAACAGGCCGAGGATGCGATCGATCGTGATCGGCTCGACCGCGGTTTCCTCAAGTACTTCGCGCTTGGCGGCCGCAGCCATCGATTCACCGCGGTCGACACCCCCGCCCGGAAGATACCAGCCCCGGCGATAGCTGTGCCGGATGAGCGCAACCCTACCGGCTGGATCAAGCACTAGTGTGCGAACGCCAAGCGTACGCGGCCGCCGTATCCGCCACCACACATGCGCCGCACGCCAGGCAAGCCGATGCAGGAGCGCCATCGTCCGACCGCCGCTAGCTCAATCCGCGACTCGGCGCGTGCGGCGGCTCGATCTCGGCCGGTTGCGGCGCCTCGAGCTGCCCTTCCCAGCGCGCCACCACTGCCGCCGCCACGGCATTGCCGATCACGTTGGTCGCTGACCGCCCCATGTCGAGGAAGTGATCGACCGCCAGCACCAGCAGCAACCCGGCTTCGGGCAGGCCGAAATGATTGAGGTTCGCCGCGATCACCACCAGGCTGGCGCGCGGCACGCCGGCGATCCCCTTCGAGGTGATCATCAGCGTCAGCAGCATCGCGATCTGCGTGCCGAGATCGAGATGGATGCCATAAGCCTGGGCGATGAACAGCGACGCGAAGGTCATGTACATCATCGACCCGTCGAGGTTGAACGAATAGCCCAGCGGCAGGACGAAGCTGGAGATCTTGGGCGGCACGCCGAACCGGTCGAGCGCCTCTAATGTGCGGGGAAAGGCGGCTTCGGACGAGGCGGCGGAAAAGGCGACCAGTGCCGGTTCGCGAATATAGCGGAACAGCGAGAAAGCGCGCCGCCCCATCATCAGCCAGGCCAGCAGGCCGAGCAGCAGCCACAGCAGCACCAGCCCGATATAGACGCACAGCATGAAGTAACCGAGCTTGCCGATCACCGCCGGCCCGCGCTCGACCAGCGCGCCCGCCACCGCGGAGAACACTGCGACAGGCGCGAAGCGCATTACATAGTCGGTGACTTGCAGCATCACCTTGGTCAGCGCTTCGGCCGCCTTGATCAGCGGCCGCGCCGGCTCGCCTACCGCCGTGATCGCGACGCCGAAGAACACCGAAAAGACGACGATCTGGAGGATGTCGTTATTGGCCATCGAATCGATGATCGAGGTCGGGAAGATGTGGCTGATGATCTTGATCGGATCGAACGCCGCCTTGTCGATGCCCGCCGAAGCATTGGCCGGGGGCAGGGGCATGTTCACGCCGACTCCGGGCTGGAGCAGATGGACCAGGATCAGGCCGAGCGTCAGCGACATCAGACTCGCGCCGACGAACCAGGCGAGCGATTTCACGCCGACACGGCCCAGCGCCCCGGTGTCGCCCATATGCGCGATACCGACGACCAACGTACCGAACACCAGCGGCGCGATGATCATCTTGATCAGGCTGAGGAAGATCGTCGTGATCAGGCCGAACCATTTGGTGATCGCCGCCAGCGTCGCGGCCGATTGCGGCGTGCCGTTGTCTATAGACGCGTTCAGCGTCCAGCCGACGACCAGGCCCAGTACCAGCCCGATGATGATATAGGTCGTCAGCCGCTTCGCCAAAGTCACTCTCCCTGTTCGGACCGCACGGAAGGGGATTGCGGGCGCGCGGTCAAGAACCCTATCGTCCGGCCATGCCCCAAACGCATTTTTCCCCGACCCGCCGTGCATTGCTTGCCGCAGCGGCTGCCACCCCCTTCATTCCCGCCGCCGTTCGCGCCGCCGGGCCCGATCTGGCGGCGCTGTCCGACATGACCAAGGGTGCCGTCGCGATCGGCGCGGAAGAGAGGCGAGCGCGCTTGGCCCGGGCACAATCGTTGATGAAGGCGGCTGGTATCGGCGCAGTGCTGATCGAGCCGGGCTCGTCGCTGCTCTATTTCACCGGCATCCGCTGGGGTCGCAGCGAACGTGCACTGCTGGCGATCCTGCCGGTCGAGGGCGAGCCGTGCATCGTTACCCCCTATTTCGAGGGATCGCGGATGCGCCAGACGCTGGGCATCCCGGCGGAAGTCCGCGTGTGGCAGGAGGACGAGGACCCGCTGAAGATCGTTGCCGGCTTCCTGACCGATCGCAAACTCGCTATGCACCCGATCGGAATCGAGGAGACCACGCGGTTCTTCATCCCCGACGCGCTCGGTCGCGCCTTGCCCGGAGCAAAGATCGTCAACGGCAACCCGGTCACGCGTCAGTGCCGGATGATCAAGACCGCGCCCGAACTCGCGCTGATGCAACTCGCCACCGACGTGACGATCGCTGCTTATCGCTGGACCCATGCCCGAGTCGAAAAGGGCATGTCGAACCACGATGTCGCCGCGCTGATGGATTCGGTAACGCGCAAGCTGGGCGGCGATCCGGAATTTTCGCTGGTGCTGATTGGCGAAGCAGCGGCCTATCCCCACGGCAGCAACGCGCCGCAGATCGTCGCAGACGGCCAGATCGTGCTGATGGATTGCGGCTGCACGGTGCAGGGCTATCAATCGGACGTCTCGCGCACCTTCGTTTTCGGTGCGGCGAGCAAGGAGCAACGCACGGTCTGGGACCAGGTACATCAAGGTCAGCAGACCGCGCTCGCCGCCGCCAGGCTCGGCGCGCCAGCGGGCAGTGTCGATGAGGCGATCCGCAAGCTCTACGAGAGTTTCGGCTACGGCCCGGGTTACAAGCTGCCGGGCTGCTCGCACCGCACCGGGCATGGCATCGGCCTGGACGGGCATGAGCCGGTTTATCTGGTGCGCGGCGAGACCATGCCGCTCGCGCCGGGCATGTGTTTTTCGAACGAGCCCGGCATCTACATCCCCGGCAAGTTCGGCGTTCGGCTGGAGGATTGCTTCCACATGACCGAAGCCGGGCCGAAATGGTTCAGCACGCCGCCGCCGTCGATCGATCGGCCATTCGACTGACGCGAAAAGGACCAACGATGAGAATTCCGACGATCGTGATGATGCTGTCGATCCTGACGGTCGAAGTTGCGCCCGTTCAGGCGAAGCGCGCCGGTGCCGAGGGACCCCCGACCGTGGTCGGCACATGTCGCATGACTCGGATCACGCAAGTGACGCAACGACTGGAGGAGGGCGACACCGGCAAGGCCGTAGCCAATTCGGGATCGACGGTCGTCCTGGCCAACGGGGTTTATGGCGTGTCGTATGAACAGGTTTCTGCGGTCAACCGTTCTCGCGCCGGCGATCCGGTCAGGACGTGCCTGGTGAGCATTCCGCAAGACTGCCCGCCCGGCGACGAGCGCGGCCGGGAGTACAAGACCATTAATTTGCGAACTCACCAGTCGTGGAGACTGCCCGATGCCGAACATGTGTGCGGCGGCGCCTGACGCTGGAACAAGCGCCTGACGGTCAGGCCAGTAGCGGCGACAATTCGGTCTTGTCGCCACGCCATCCGCGGAGTGCCGCCGCGCGATCGCGCGCTGCCTCCGCCTTCAGGCCAAGCGCCTCCTCGGCATCGGCACGGATCGAGAGCGTGACGGGATCGGCAGGCCGCCGGGCCAGCACCAGCCCGGTCTGCTTCAGCGCGGCACGCGGGTTGCCGGCGCTCAGCAATGCGGCGGCATAGCTGCGGCGCACTGGATACCACCAGGCGGGGGGATCGCTCAGCGTGCGCATCACTGTAGCTTCATCGAGCTTGGCCGCTTTCAGGAACGCTCGCTGAGCGACTGCCGGTTTCCTCTCCAGCATCGCCGCCCGGCCTTCCAGCACCAGTTGCGCGATCAGCACCAGCTGGCGCGCCTGAGTGGTCAGCGTGTCGGGCTTGGCAGGAAGCGGGGGCAGGGTGATCCTCGCCAGCTCGGCGCGAACCCCGGCGGCGTTGCCCAGCCGCGCCTGCGCTTCGCCCCGCGCGTAGAGACGGAACTGACGGCTATAAGGCTGCTTCGCATTGGGCTCCGGTAGCGCCATGACCTTCGCCGGATCGGCGAACAGTCCTTCGGCGAAATAGCCAGTGCCCATGCCCATCTGCATGTAGAGATTGTCGACCGGCAGCGGCGTCATCGCCTCGATCATCGGATCGCTCAGCTCCAGCGCGGCCTTGGCGTCCCCCGAGATCAACGCGCCGCCGACGCCATATTGGACGTTGTGCCCGTGATAGGGCAGCTGCCACATCCCGCCCGGCTGGTTCAGCCCGTCGATCCTGGCGTCGCCCGCGCCGAGATCGGCGGCCGCGACATTGGCGTCGGCGGCGTCCTGATACCGGCCAACCCAGTAATAAGTGTGCGACGGCATGTGGATCAGGTGGCTCGACTCCGGGGCCAGCTTGGCGAGCTTGTCGGCATAAGGTTCGGCGCGCTTGGGAAATCCGCTCAGTTCGGTCGCATGGATGTAGAAATGGATCGCCGGGGTGTAGTCGGGATTCCGCTTCAGCACCCCTTCGAGCAGCGCAACCGCGCGGGGCAGGGTGGCCATATTGTTGTTCAGCGAGGCCGGGATCATCCACGCATCGGCGGCGAGCGTCGCGATCTCATTGTCCTGCGGATATTTGCGAGTCAGCGAATCCATCGCCTTCGCGAACGCCAGGTCGCCCGTCGCCTTGCCGCCGCCATTGACGTAGCGCAGTTTCAGTGCCGCGATCATGTCGCGCTCGCGGGCCGGTGATTGCGGGGTGAGCAGCTTTTCGGCGGCGAGCACCTTGCCCAGCGCGGCCTTCTGCTGCCCGGCATCGATGGGATAGTTGATCGTCGGCCCGGCGCTCCAAGATTCTCCCCAGGCGCACATCGCGCAGGTGGGATCGAGCTTCGCGGCTTCGGTAAAGGCAGCGATCGCTGCGTGATGCGCGAAGGCATGGCCGAGTTGCATGCCGTTATTGAAGAACGCCTGGGCCCGCTCGCTCCTGGTCGTGACGACGAAACCGCCATTGCCGTAGCCGCGGTAAAGCTGGGGAGTTGCGCTGACCGGCAACTCATCTCCGCAGATAGTGATATTGGCGAGGAGATTGGCGACTGAGGGCGCGATCGTCGCTTCGCCAGCCGCCACGGGCATCGCCAGGACGGCAGGCAATATCAACATCCATGCGCGCATCACGTTTCCCCCGAAATCGCTTCCGTTGCCATAGCGCAACGGCTTGTACCGCGCCACACGCGTTCGGCTTGAGTAGCGCCTTCGCGTCGCCTAAGTCGCTCCCCATGACCTCGACCAACGACATCCGCCGTTCCTTTCTCGAATACTTCGCGCGCGAAGGCCATACGATCGTGCCTTCCGCGCCGCTGGTGCCGCAGAATGATCCGACGCTGATGTTCGTCAACGCAGGGATGGTGCCGTTCAAGAACGTGTTCACCGGGCTGGAAACGCGGCCTTATGTCACCGCGACGTCGAGCCAGAAGTCGGTCCGCGCCGGCGGCAAGCACAACGATCTCGACAATGTCGGCTATACCGCGCGGCATCATACGTTCTTCGAAATGCTCGGGAATTTCTCGTTCGGCGATTATTTCAAGGAACGCGCGATCACGCTCGCCTGGAATTTGCTGACGAAAGAGTGGGGCATCCCGGCCGAGAGGCTGACCGTCACGGTCTATCATACCGACGACGAAGCGTTCGACTTGTGGAAGAAGGTCGCCGGCTTGCCCGAGAGCCGCATCATCCGCATCGCGACCAAGGACAATTTCTGGGCGATGGGCGAGAACGGGCCATGCGGGCCATGCTCCGAAATCTTCTACGATCATGGCGACCATATCTGGGGCGGTCCTCCCGGTTCGCCGGAGGAAGATGGCGACCGTTTCGTCGAGATCTGGAACCTCGTCTTCATGCAGTTCGAGCAGGAAGCGAACGAGATCACCGGCAATTTGCCCAAGCCATCGATCGACACCGGCATGGGGCTGGAGCGCATCGCCGCGGTGATGCAGGGCGTCCACGACAATTACGACACCGACACGTTCAAGGCGCTGATCGCCGCCTCGACCGCGCTGACGCATACGTCGGCAGACGGCGAGTTCAAGGCGAGCCATCGCGTGATCGCCGATCATCTGCGCTCATCGGGCTTCCTGGTCGCAGACGGTGTACTGCCCGCCAATGAGGGGCGCGGTTATGTCCTGCGCCGGATCATGCGCCGTGCGATGCGGCACGCGCATTTGCTGGGGGCGAAGGATCCGTTGATGCACCGTCTGGTGCCCGCTTTGGTTGCCGAGATGGGCGCTGCGTATCCCGAACTGGTCCGCGCTCAGCCGCTGATCGAGGCGACGCTCCGACAGGAAGAGACTCAGTTCCGCAAGACGCTCGACCGGGGCCTCAAGCTGCTCGACGAAGAAACCGCCGGGATGGCCGAGGGTTCGACACTGTCAGGCGAAACCGCATTCCGCCTCTACGACACCTATGGTTTCCCATACGATCTGACCGAGGACGCATTGCGCGCTCAGGGCCTGCAGGTCGACCGCGAGGCATTCGACGCCGCGATGGCCGAGCAGAAGCGCGCCGCTCGCGCCGCCTGGAAGGGATCGGGCGAGAAGGCGTCCGATGAGTTGTGGTTCGATCTCGCCGAGGAAAAGGGCGGCACCGAATTCATCGGCTACACCTCCGAGGAAGGCGAGGGCGAGGTCGTCGCGCTGATCAAGGACGGCGTTCGGGTCGACAAGGCTGGTGCGGGGGACACGGTTGATATCGTCCTCAACCAGTCGCCATTCTATGCCGAGAGCGGCGGTCAGGTCGGCGACGCTGGTATCGCGACCACCGACAAGGGCTTCAAGGGCCGCATCTTCGACACGCAGAAGCAGATCGGCCGCATCTGGGCGCATCGGACGAAGATCGAGGCTGGGGAGGTTACGATTGGCGACGCGCTCCACCTGACGGTCGATGGCGAGCGCCGCAACGCGATCCGCGCCAATCACTCGGCCACGCACTTGCTGCACGCAGCGTTGCGCGAGCGGCTCGGCACGCATGTCGCGCAAAAGGGCTCGCTGGTCGCGCCCGATCGTTTGCGTTTCGACTTCTCGCAGCCGGTCGCGGTCGATCCCGGCGCGATCGCGCAGGTCGAGGCCGATGTGAATGCCTATATCCGCCAGAACGATACCGTCTCGACCCGGCTGATGACGCCCGATGAGGCGATCCAGGAAGGCGCGATGGCGCTGTTCGGCGAGAAGTATGGCGACGAAGTCCGCGTCGTCTCGATGGGCCGCGAGGGCGACAAGACCTACAGTCTGGAGCTGTGCGGCGGCATCCACGTCAATGCGACCGGCGACATCGGCTTGTTCAAAGTCGTCAGCGAAAGCGCAGTCTCGTCGGGCGTTCGCCGCGTCGAGGCGCTGACCGGGGAGGCCGCACGCGCCTATCTCGCCAGCCGCGACGAGAAGCTGCGTGAAGCGGCCGCCGCGCTCAAATCCTCGCCCGACGAAGTGCCGCAGCGAGTGGCTCAGCTGGTCGAGGATCGCCGCCGGCTCGAGCGCGAACTGGCCGAAGCGAAGAAGGCACTGGCGCTCGGTGGCGGCGGTGGCGCCGCGCCGGCTGGACCTGAACAGGTCGCGGGCGTCAATTTCGTCGGCCAGGTGGTCGACGGACTGGAAGCGAAGGGCCTGCGCGGCGCGGTCGATGAAGCCAAGCAGCGGATCGCATCGGGCGTGGCGATGATCGTCGCGGTCAACGAAGGCCGCGCCTCGGTCGCAGTCGGCGTAACAGACGACTTGACCGCGCGCTTCAACGCGGTCGATTTGCTCAAGAAGGCAGTCGAGACGCTGGGCGGGCAGGGCGGCGGTGGCCGTCCAGACATGGCGCAAGGCGGCGGACCGGACGGCGCGAAGGGCGACGATGCCGTGGCCGCAGTCAAGGCGGCGATGGCGGCAGCGTAAGATGAAGGTCGAGGGCGGCTGCCATTGCGGCCATGTCCGCTACGAAGTGACGCTGGACGAGCCGCAGGTCGAATTGCTCGACTGCGACTGCTCGATCTGCAGCATGACCGGCTATCTGCACTTGATCGTGCCCGACGCGCGCTTTCGCCAGACCGAGGGACAGCGTGACCTGACGCTCTATCGCTTCGGCACCGGGCAGGCGCGTCACCTGTTCTGCGAGCATTGCGGCATCAAGAGCTTCTACCGCCCGCGCTCGCACCCCGGCTCGATCAGCGTCAATTGGCGGTGTTTGGACGAGGATCATGGGCTTGAGGCGACGGTGGTGAAGTTCGATGGGGTTTATCCGGCGTAACTTTCTCACTCGGGGAGTTTGTTAGGCCAATAGATTTTGATGATGAACGTTAGGAGAATTGCGGCGACGATAGAACCGATTAGAAACGGCATCAAATAGGGTAAGTTGGCTTTAGGGAAGCTGGTGTCATCGCCGAAGATAGGTAGCGCGTAAGTTACAACGACGATTATCATTGCGATTGCTATGAACCAGAGGGCTCTAAAGCGCATTTCCCGAAAGACACCTTTAGCGTAGCTAGGCTCATCCGATTTGTCTTTCATAACTAGAACAACCCCTCGATATCGCCGCTCGGCCCGATCCTGATCCCCTCCGCGGCCGGTACCCTTGGCAATCCCGGCATCGTCATGATTTCTCCGCAGATCGCCACCACGAACCCGGCGCCCGCCGCCAACCTCACTTCACGCACCGGCACGATATGCCCGGTCGGCGCGCCAAGCGCGGCGGGGTCGGTCGAGAAGCTGTACTGAGTCTTCGCCATGCAGACGGGCAAGTGGCCGAACCCGGCTTCTTCCCACCGCTTCAGCTGCGCCAACACGCTCGGCTCCGCCACCGCATGTTCGGCCCGATAGATCCGCGTCGCGACGGTGTTGATCTTGTCGAACAGCGATAGATCGTCGTCATAAAGCGGCGCGAATTGCGTCGGTCCCTCGGCCAGTTCGACCACCCGCTCGGCCAGCGCCTCCGCGCCTGCGCCGCCATCGGCGTGATGCGTGCAGACGAACGCCTCGCAGCCATGCGCCTTCGCGATGCCCAACACGACGTTGAGTTCGCCTTGCGTGTCGGTCGGGAAACGATTGACCGCCACCACCGCAGGTACGCCGAATTGCCGCACATTCTCGATATGCCGCGCCAGATTGATCCCGCCGCGCCGTACCGCCTCGACATCCTCCGCGCCCAGATCAGCCTTCGCCACGCCGCCGTTCATCTTGAGCGCACGCACGGTGGCGACGATCACTGCCGCGTTGGGCTTCAAATCGGCCTGGCGGCATTTGATGTCGAAGAACTTCTCGGCGCCCAGATCGGCACCGAACCCTGCTTCGGTCACCACATAATCGGCCAATCCCATCGCGGTATTGGTCGCGATCACCGAATTGCAGCCATGTGCGATATTGGCGAACGGTCCGCCATGGATCAGCGCCGGATTGCCCTCCAGCGTCTGGACAAGGTTCGGCTTGATCGCCTCCGCCAGCAGCACTGCCATGGCACCATCCGCCTTCAAGTCCCTGGC
>FSVG01002094.1_pt1 | contig 10162 bp, 7 predicted proteins | sample 1637511 | NCBI WGS metagenome assembly FSVG01 (sample SAMEA3914816, study PRJEB12502) | metagenome | biome: forest; material: soil | place: USA | collected 2011-09-16 | depth 0.3 m
CGCCGGCGCGCTGTCGGTCTACACCGCGGGCGACTTCATCGGCAGCACGCTGCCGCTGGTGGTGGGCGGCTGGATCGGCGTGCACCACGGCTGGCGCGCCGCGTTCGCGGTGTTCGGCGTCGGCATCCTCGCGGTCGCGCTGCTGCAGCGCTGGCTGGTGCCCGACCGCAGCGCGGCCGAGACGGCGGCGCTCGACGAAGGCGGGGTCGGCGACGCGCCGAACCTGCACTGGGCCGACGGCCTGCGCTCGCTGTGGAAGCGGCGCGCCTTCGTCCACATCATGCTGGGGTTCAGCTGGGCCTCGTTCGCCGTCTCCGGCCTGGCGAAGTGGATGCCCAGCTTCTACAACCGCCAGTTCGGGCTGGCGCCGGACCAGGCCGCGGCCTTCTTCGGCAGCGCCTACGCCGGCGGCGCGCTGCTGGGCCTGTTGCTGGGCGGATTGCTCGGCAACTGGATCGGCTCGGGCAAGCAGGAGCGGCTGCTGCCGTTCTGCATGCTCACCTACCTGTTCACGTTCCCGTGCATCCTGGGGGTGCTGTTCGCGCCCAGCCTGAAGTTCGCGTTCGCGGCCCATGTGGCGGCCACGATGTTCGGCGCGATGCCCAACGGCCCCGTGATGTCGATGATCCATGCGACCGTGCCGCGCTCGATGCGCGTGCTGGCGGCCTCGGTGTTCCTGCTCGCGATGACGCTGCTGGGCGACGGCGGCGGTCCGCTGTTGATCGGCGTGTTCAGCGACGCGCTCCAGCCGCGCTTCGGCCACGAGTCGTTGAAGTACGCGATGTTGCTCGTCAAGCTGCTCGGACTGCTGCTGTTCGTGCACCTGGCTATCGCCTGGCGCGCCGCGCGGCGCGAATCGGGGCGGTCGTCCCTTGCCCAACCCGTTTCCGGAGACGCTCGATGAGCGACCAATCGAGATCCGCCGTCGTGGCGGAAGATCACTTCAACCTGCGACTGCCGGGCGACCCGCAGATCGCCCCCGACGGCCGGCACGTGGCCTTCGTGCGCATGCGCGCCGACGTCGAGACCGACGGCTGGGCCAGCGAGGTCTGCGTGGTCGACACCGCGTCGGGCGCGCAGCGCGAACTCGGCCGGGGCAGCCAGCCGCGCTGGGCGCCCGATGGCCTCAGCCTGGCCTTCGTCGCGTCGTCGGATGGCCGTTTCTCGATCGAGCGCTGGACGCCGGGCGGCGATGGCCTGCAGGCGCTGGTGCGTCTCGCTGAAGCGCCGAGCGGGCTCGCGTGGTCGCCCGACGGCGATCGGCTCGCGTTCGTCAAGCGCGTTCCGGGCACGCCCGACGAGGTCGCCGTCCCGGCCTGGGAGGCGCTGCGCACGTCGACATGGAGCCCGCGTGGCATCTACAGCGACAAGCTGATCCGCCGCGTGGAGGGCTACGACGGCGTGCAGCCCGACGGCCACCACCAGATCTTCGTCCTGGCGCTCGCCACGGGCGACCTGAAGCAACTCACCGACGGCCCGTTCGAGCACGGCGGTCCGCTGGCCGACGTCACCAAGCTCGGGCTGGGCGGCCGCATCTCGTGGACGCCGGACGGCCGCCACATCGTGATGTCCATGCAGCGCCACCCGGCGCAGGCCGGGCCGCTGGATCCGCGCACGGTCGTCGAGGCCGACGTCTACGAGTTCGACGTGGCGGACGGCGCGGTGCGACGCCTCACCGAGTTCGGCGGGCCGGTGTGCCGTGCCACGGTGTCGCCCGACGGCCGGTGGATCGCGTTCGTCGGCTACCGCAACCGGCAGCAATCGTTCCAGACCAGCGTCCTGCACGTGATGCCTCGGCAGGGCGGCGACATCGTCGCGCTGCCGCATCCCGAGACGCTCGACATCGAACAGGGCATCCAGTGGCTGCCCGACAGCTCCGGCCTGTTGGCCCTGGTCATGGCCGCGGGCGCCGGCTGCCTGGCGCGCGTCGGCCTGGACGGGCACTGGACGACGCTGAATCGCGGCGTCGGCGGCGGCGCCGGCTCCGGCTACGCGCTGTACACCAAGGGGCTGTCGGTGGCGCGCGACGGCCGCATCGCGTGCCTGCGGGGCAGCCATGCGCGCACCGACGAGGTCGCGCTGTTGTCGGCGGACGGGTGCCTCGAGGCGGTGCTGACGAACGAGTCGGCCTGGCTGGCGTCGCGCACCGTGGCGGCCATGGAGGAGCTGTGGCTGTCGACGCGTCAGCCCGCGCGCGGCTGGCAGGCCTGGCTGATGCGGCCGCCGCACGCGCCGGCCGACGCCGAGGTGCCGCTGATCCTGTGGCTGCACGGCGGCCCCTACCTGTCCTGGGGGCCCGACTTCGCGATCGTGCCGCAGGTCTGGGCCGCGCGCGGCTACGCCGTGCTGATGATCAACCCGCCCGGCTCGCTGGGTTACGGCGAGGCGTTCACCGACAAGCTGCAGGACGGCTTCCCGTGCGCGGACGACCTGCAACTGCTGGACTGCGTCGAGCAGGTCGTCGCCCGCGGCGGCATCGCGCGCGACAGCGTGCACGTGGCGGGCGAGTCGGCCGGCGGCGTCATGGCCAGCTGGTTGATCGGACACAGCCGGCGCTTCGCCTCGGCGGCGGTGATCTACGGCGTGATGGACTGGATCAGCCAGGCGCTCACGGTCGACCGCCCCGACTACTTCGGCTACTTCCGCTCGCCGGCGCCGCCGTGGGAAGAAGGGATGCACGAACACTATTGGCGGCGTTCGCCGCTGTCGCTCGTGGCGCGGGTCCGCACGCCGACGATCGTGTTGTGCGGCGAGAAGGACGCGCGCACGCCGATCGCGCAGTCCGAGATGTACTACACGGCGCTCAAGCTGTGCGGCGTCGACGCGGCGCTGGTGCGCTACCCCGACGACAACCACAGCTTCGAGTGGCATCCCAGCCACTGGCTCGACCTGATCGAGCAGGTCGACCGCTGGTTCCGTCGCCATCCCGTGCGCGGGACCTAGCGCGTTCCCCTCCTTTCGTCGATTCACGCGGCCTCGCCTGGCGGGCGCCGCGGGTCTCGTCACGCCTGCGCGTCCACCGCGTCCGAATACCGGAGCCCCCGATGCCTGTCAACGATTCCAATCCCGGCACGACCGTCTTCGAACGGCTCGCGCCGAAGCCGTCGGTGATCGCCGCGTCGCTGCGGGGCAGCGTCAACCGGCCGTTCTGGCTCGACGACGTCGGCCCGCGCGCGCATTTCGCGCCCCTGCGCGGGCCCGCGAGGGCCGACCTGGCCATCGTCGGCGGCGGCTTCCTCGGGCTGTGGAGCGCGATCCTGGCCAAGGAGCGCGACCCCGCGCGTCGCGTCGTGCTGCTCGAAGGCGAGCAGGTCGGCTGGGCGGCTTCAGGGCGCAACGGCGGCTTCTGCGAGGCCAGCCTCACGCATGGCGGGGAGAACGGCGCGCGCCGATGGCCCGAGGAACTCGGGCAACTGGAAGCCCTGGGGCGGTGCAACCTCGAGGAAATCGCCCAGGCCGTCGAGCGCTACCGGATCGACTGCGACTTCGAACGCACGGGCGTGATGGTGGTCGCCGTGGAGCCCTACCAGGACGCGAGCCTGCGCGGTGCCGGCTACATGGATGCACGACAGGCCCGCGCCGAGGTCGCATCGCCCACCTTCCTGTCCGCGCGCTGGGACAAGGACACCACCGCCATGCTGCATCCCGGCAAGCTGGTGACGGGCCTCGCACGCGTGGCGGGCGAGTTGGGCGTGCAGATCCACGAGCACACGCGGGTCACGGCGCTGAAGGCCTTGCGCGACGGCGTGCGCCTGGCCACCGCGAACGGCAGCGTGACCGCGGCGCGCGTGGTGCTGGCCACCAACGCGTTTCCGTCGCTGCTGCGGCGCTATCGCGCGCACACGATCCCGGTCTACGACTACGTGCTGATGTCCGGGCCGCTGAGCGCCGAACAGCACGCCGCCGTCGGCTGGAAGAACCGCCAGGGCCTGGCCGACCTCGCCAACCAGTTCCACTACTACCGCATCACGCGCGACAACCGCATCCTGTTCGGCGGCTACGACGCCGTCTACCACTTCGGCGGCCGGGTGGATGCGAAGCATGACGACCGGCCCGAATCGTTCGAGCGCCTGGCCAGCCACTTCTTCACCACCTTCCCGCAACTCGAAGGGCTGCGCTTCACGCACCGCTGGGGCGGCGCCATCGACACCTGCTCGCGCTTTTGCGCCTTCTTCGGCGACGCCCACGACGGCCGCGTGGCGCATGCCGCCGGCTTCACCGGCCTGGGCGTCGGCGCCACGCGCTTCGCGGCCAACGTGCTGCTGGACAAGCTCGACGGCCTGGACACCGAGCGCACGCGCCTGCGCATGGTGCGCGAGACGCCGATGCCGTTTCCGCCGGAGCCGCTGACGTGGGCGGCGGTGCAGGCCACGCGCTGGTCGCTGGATCGGGCCGACCACGACCACGGCAGGCGCAACCTGTTGCTTCGCGCGATGGATGCGCTGGGCCTGGGCTTCAACTCATGAATCCACCCACCATGAACGCACACGACAACTACATCGACGGCAGGTGGCAGCCTGCGCTGAGCGGCGCCACGCGCGAGGTCATCAACCCCGCCAACGGCGACGTGATCGCGTTCGTCACCGACAGCCAGGCCGAAGACACTCGCCTGGCCATCACGGCCGCGAAACGGGCGTTCCACGAAACGGGCGCGTGGCGTCGCACGAGCGGCCCGCGCCGCGCCGACATGCTGCTGGCGATCGCGGACGGCATCAAGGCGCGCGCGGACGAGCTTGCCGTGCTCGACACGCGCGACAACGGCAAGCCGCTGCGCGAGGCGCGCGCCGACGTCGACGACGCGGTGGCGTGCTTCCGCTACTACGCCGGGCTCGTCACGAAACCGCAGGGCGGTGGAGTCTACGAAGTGAGCGACGGTTTCGGGCCGATGCACTCGTATTCGATGCATGAACCCGTGGGGGTATGTGCCCTGATCACGCCGTGGAACTACCCGCTGCTGATGGCCGCGTGGAAGCTCGCGCCCGCGCTGGCCGCCGGCAACTGCGTCGTCTTCAAGCCCAGCGAGCTCACGCCCTTGTCGGCCGTGGAGCTGTTCCGGATCTTCGACGAGGCGGGCCTGCCGCCGGGTACCGCCAACCTCGTCCTCGGCACCGGTCCCGCCGCCGGCCACGAACTGGCGCTGAGCCATGACGTCGACATGATCACCTTCACCGGCAGCACCCGCACGGGCCAGGTCATCGCCAGCGCCGCCGTGGGCAACCTCAAGAAGGTGGGCCTGGAACTGGGTGGCAAGTCGCCCAACGTCGTCTTCGCCGACGCCGATCTCGAAGGCGCCGTGGAGTGGGCCATGGTCGGCGTGTTCTTCAACCAGGGCGAGGTGTGCTCCGCGGGCTCGCGCCTGCTGGTCGAGGCGAGCCTGAAGGATCGCTTCGTCGCCCGCCTGGCCGAACGCGCCGGCGCGATGACGATCGGCGACGGCATGGGCGATCCCGACATGGGGGCCATCGTCTCGCAGGCGCAACTGGACAAGGTGCTGGGCCACATCGAGCGCGCCAAGGCGCAGGGCGCGCGCCTCGTCTGCGGCGGCGAGCGCTACGTCGAGGGCGACTGCGCGCGTGGCTTCTTCGTGCGCCCCACCATCTTCGACGGCTGCACGTCCCGCATGGACATCGTGCGCGAGGAGGTCTTCGGCCCCGTCGTGGCGGTGCAGACCTTCACCACCGAAGCCGAAGCGGTGGCCATGGCCAACGACACGCCCTACGGACTCGCTGGCGGCGTCTTCACCGCCGACGGCGCGCGCGCGCTTCGCGTGATGAAGGAGATCCGCGCCGGCGTGACCTGGATCAACTGCTACAACCCGACCTTCAACGAGGCGCCGTGGGGCGGCTGCAAGATGAGCGGCTACGGCCGCGACCTGGGCGTCAACGGGTTGCAGGAGTACCAGCAGGTCAAGCAGGTGAACATCAGCCTGCGCCCGGGTGCGCCCGGGTGGTATCCGCAGCGCGGGTGAGAGCGACGGTATCCGCGCCGACGGGGATGTTGACGCCGGCCCAGAACTCGCGCCGGTTGTCGGCGGTGTCGGGCGCGCCGCTGGCGTTGTTGACCACCTGGGCGCCGGCAAGCAGCTTGAGCGCGCCGAAATCATGGGAGCCGCTGAGCACCGAGACCTCGTTGCGCGTGCCCTTGCCGTACTGGCCGCAGACGTCCGCCACGCCGTAGACGGACAGGGACTGGCCATGCGCGGCGCCTGCGGAGCAGCCGGCCATCGCCGCGATCAGCGTGACCAGGCGTGCGTGGCAGCATCGCGCGGGTGAATGGAACGAGCGCGACATCGAGGGAAACACCTGCCGCCGCGCGCGATCGCGTCGCGCATCGCGCGAGGTCGCGCATCTTCGCGTTTCGGGCGGGTGCTTCGCTGCGGCGCCGCACTGCGCCCGGCCCGCTGCCTAGGATCGAATTCCGGGCCTGCGTCGGCGCGCGACGCGCCCGCGCAACCCGTTCGTGTTCACCCAAACAAAGCGAGGATTCGAGATGATGAAACTTCCAGGAATTGCTTCGGTCGCCCAGGGGCTGACCGGCGAGATCGGCGGTGCGGCGGCGAGCGGCTTCAAGAGCCTGCAAGGCGGCATCGGCGGGGCGCACGCCAAGCAGGAGAACTCCGACCTGTCCAAGGTGGTCGAGGACCTGCTGCACGACAAGTTGATGGACAAGATGGGTGGGGGCGGCGCCGCGTCCGGCCCGCTCGGCGGCCTGCAGGCGTCCAGGTTCGGCGGTGGCCACGGTCCGGTGGTGCATGGCGGTGGGCAATCGCCGCTGCAGGGCGCGAAGCAGGAGAACGGCGACCTGATGAAGGTGCTGTCCGACCTGCTCCAGCAACGCAGCGGCGGCGCCCAGGGCCAGCCGCAGGCGCTTGGCGGCCAGGGTGGCGAGAACGGCGACCTCATGAAGCTGCTGGCCGACCTGCTCAGGGATCGCAGCGGCGGTGCGCAGGGCGCGGGTGCGAGTCCGTTCGGCGGCCCGCCCCTCCAGCAAGCGCAGGCGGGCGGACTCCAGGGCGAGAACGAGGACCTGATGAAGCTGGTCGCCGACCTGCTGAAGGACAAGTCGGCGGCGGGCGGCGCAGGCGACTCGGGCGAGTCGGGCAATCCGGTGATGCATCTGCTCCAGCAGCAAAGTGAGCAGCTCAAGGGCCTGCAGTCGATGATGCAGTCGCAGGCCGCCTGATCGCCGTGGCTCGCGATGCCGGCCCGGCGCCGCGAGGCGCCGGGCTTTCTTCGGTCGGCCGCTTCTTCGCCTTTCGGACGGCTGCTTCGCGCATGCATCGGTGCGCGCGATGGCGGCTCCCTACGATCGAATTTCCGGCCCGGCGTGTTGGCCCACGCCCCCGGGTCGATCCGCTTCCGTCTTCTTCCCACAGCGAGGATTCAACATGAGAATGTCCAAGATCGCGACGACCGCACTCGGTCTGTCAGGCACGCTTTCCGGCGGTGGCTCGGGCGAGGGCGGCGCTGGCGCGCTGCAAGGCCTCGAAGGCGGAGCGGACGCGGCCATGCCGCACATGCCGTTGCGCATCGGCACCGTCGCTCAGCCGAGCGCCGGCGGCGTGGGTGCGCAGCAGGGGCAGCAGGCCGAGAACAATGACCTGATGAAGGTCGTCTCCGACCTGCTGCACGACCGCATGATGGGCAAGATGGGCGGCGGCGAAGGCGCGACGGGCGCCGGCCAGGCCGACTCGTCCGGCGGCGCGCAAGGCATGCTCGAACAGGTCATGAAGCAGAACGAGCAGATGGAGGCGATGATCGCCTCGATGCTGGCCTCGCGGCACAAGACCGACGGCGCCGATCCGGCGGACACCTCGCCTGCCACGCCGCAGATGCAGATGCCGCAGATGCAGGCGCCGCAGGCGCAGGCCGCACCGCAGGGTGCCCAGGCCGCCGCGCCCGCGGCCCCGGCAGCGCAGGCGCCCGCGGGCCTGCCGCAGGAAGACTCCAGGACCGTGCTCGCGGGCGACGCCACCACGCTGGCCAACAAGGACACCAGGTGCCCGCCCGGCGTGACGATGGACCAGCTCATGGCCGCCAACGGCGGCGTGCTGGGCAAGCTCGGCAACCAGAAGCTCGCCGGCGACGGCGCCAAGACGCTCGAGGGCGGCATCAAGGACAACCTCGCGAAGAAGATGGGCGATACCGCGGACCAGTTCGGCAGGAAGGACGCGGGCGGCAAGTCGTCGCAAGCCGACCTCGACGCGACCTACCGCGCGCTCCAGAACGTCTCCGCGTTCAAGAACACCCCGGGTGCGAATGCCAAGCCCATCCCGGACGACATCCGCCACAACGGCAACGTGTCCGGCCTGCAGCCCAGCAAGGAAGTGGCCCGCGGCTCCACGCTGGGCGAGATGCAGGACTGGTTCAAGGGCGCGATCGACGGCCCCCAGAAGCAGCTGCCCAAGGGCGACAAGGTCAACGACCAGGGCGTCGAGACCAGCGGCGCGCAGCAGGTCGGCAAGAAGATCCTGGACGGCCTGTCCAAGGTCGCGGGCTTCTTCCGCGACGCGATCAACGCCACGATCGGCAAGATCCCGGGCATCGGCAAGATCCTCAGCGCGCCGATGAACCTGATCGCGGGCGGCATCTCCGACGGCCTGAAGGCGGCGGGCGACGCGGCGGGCGGGCACATGGCCGACGCCAAGGAAGACGGCAAGGAGATGGGCCACAACATGCTGGCCACCGTGTCCCAGGCGGCCGACCAGGCCGGCAACCTCGTCAAGCAGACGATCGGCAAGGTGCCCGGCCTGGGCAAGCTGATCGCGGGCGCCGTCAAGGTGGGCACCAACCTGATCACGGGCGCGGCGAACGTCGGCGACACCGCGCTCAAGGGCGGCGACGTCAAGGGTGCCGCCGAGAACATGGGCAAGAACGCCGGCGGCGCCTTGGCGGGCGCGGTCGTCGGCGCGTTCGATCCCACGGGCAAGGTCGAGGATCTGACGAAGAAGGGCGTCGACGACCTGCTCGGCGCCAAGCCGCAGGTCGTGGCCCGCTGAGCTCATGAGCGTGCAATCGATGCTGCCCGCGCCGGCCTTGCAGCCGGTGCAGTTCCCGCCGTCGTTCGACACCGGCGGCGCGTCGCGATCCGACGACGGCGTGCCGTCGGACGACGCGAGTTCCGGCGCCGCGTCGGGCCGCCGGTCCGGCACCGAGCTGCCGCCGGAGATCGACAAGCTCCTGCAGCAGCTGATGCAGGTGCTGACGGACGCCACGGCGAACTCGGGCTCCGGCGGCGGCGCCGGCACGCCCGGCGCCGGCGGCCAGGGTGCCTGTGGCAACGGCCAGGCCCGGGGCGGCACCGGCCTGGATCCGCAGACGGCGGAGATGCTGGCCTACATCGCCCGCATGTTCGAGGCCCGGATGCAGCAGCAGCAACAGGCGGCGCAGCCGGATGACGGCGTCGCGGGCATCGGTGGCGGTGGGGGTGGCGCTCCGCAAGCTGCCGCAGCGGCACCGGCCGCCATGCCGCCCACCCAGGACACCTCCGCGGTGCCTCCCGCGGGCCCCGGCGGCCCGGCCGACGCCGGACTCACGAGGAACGCGGGCGGCGTCCCTCAGGCGGCGGCCATCGACGGCGTGGCGCCCAATGCCACCAAGGCGGTCGACACCGGCACCGGCTCCGACCGGACCTTCAACGTGACGAACGACACCCGTCAGACCAAGTCGTTCGAGTACGAGACCGAAGGCCAGAAGAAGGCCGTCATGACGTTGGCGCCCGGCGAGACCGAGGCCTTCAAGGCGAGCTCCAGGGATCTCGGCGTCCGCATCGAGAACTCGGATGCCCAGGGCAACGTGAAGCCGAACGAGCAGCTGTTCGAGACCGGCGGCGCCGACAACGGCCAGGCCGCCGGGGTGAGCAACGACGACATCAGCAACGTCGATGGCGACAAGGACGTCGACGGCCGCCCGGAGAAGATGACCGACACGCTGTCGGACGGCAAGAAGGCCGGCGACGGCGATGCGATCCGGCCCTACCAGAACCCGACCGACGACGCCGCCGCGATGGGGCTCGCGGGCGACGGCAGCATGACGTCCAACATCGTCGTGTCCGACTGAGAGGTTCAGAACAGGTTCTCGGGATGCGCGACGCGGTTGCGACCGCGCTCCTGCGCCACCTGCAACGCATGGACGGCCCGATGGATCGGGTCGTCGGTGCCGAC
>FSVG01000246.1_pt1 | contig 10161 bp, 9 predicted proteins | sample 1637511 | NCBI WGS metagenome assembly FSVG01 (sample SAMEA3914816, study PRJEB12502) | metagenome | biome: forest; material: soil | place: USA | collected 2011-09-16 | depth 0.3 m
CCTCGTTGACCTTCTCGGCCGGGATCAGGATGGCGGTGCCGCCTTCGGCGAACTTGTAGGGCACCTGCATCGTGGCCAGTTGGGCAACGACGGCGCCGCCTTCCTTGTCGGGCAGGTTGGCGAACAGCACGCGGTAGTCGCCTTGCGAGCTCCACAGCCCGATCGCCACGATCACGGCCACCAGGCCGGCCAGGCCCACGCCGAGCTTCATCTTGGCGCCGGCGGGCATGGCCGAGAGGCGAGCGATGGGGCTCGTGGTGACGGCGAGGGGAACGGCGGTGGCGAGAGCTTGTTCCATGGACGTTGAGGCGGGTTCCGGTGTTGTTCGTTCTTGCGCTGGGCAGGGCGAAACCCAGGCTCGGCGCGATGAACGCATTCTTTAGCCTGGCAGCGGGCGCCGAAGCCACGAGAAGGCTGTCGTTTGTCCAGCAGATCTCTTCTTCGGTTCACGCCCCGTTCACTAAAGTTCAGACCATGCCAGCCGAGCCCATCCTCCGTCCCGCCCACGCCGCCCGCCGTTGCGCCGCGCGTCGCAGTGCGCCGGCCGCCGGCTGCCGGAGCGCCGCGTGATGGAAGTCAGGCTCAAGCCCTTCGATTTCGCCGCTGCGGTGGCGCGTGCGGGGTTGCGGCCCGATGGCACGCCGATCGCGGGAGGCGCCAGTCCGCTCGGGTCGACGTCGGGCACCTCGGGCGCCGCCGGCGTCGGCAAGGCCAGCTTCGGTTCCGCCTTGAACGACGCGCTCAAGGGCGTCAGCGACATGCAGAACCAGGCCACGAGCATGCAGAACGAGCTGCAGATGGACAACCCCACCGTCAGCCTCGAGCAGACGATGGTGCAGATGCAGAAGGCCCAGATCGGCTTCCAGGCGGCGATTTCCGTTCGCAACCGCCTGGTGCAGTCCTATACGGACATCATGAACATGCAGGTTTGAGCGTTTGCTCTCTGCATGATTCGGGCGCCCGCGGGCGCTTTTTCGTTTCCGCCGGCGATGTCTTCGGTTTGGCGAAGCGCATGGTGACGCCGGTGTCCAACGCCGGTGTCACGAACCCGGTGTCAGGTCTTGCATTTTGCAAAAGGCGCCGGTGTCAGGTCTTGCATTTTGCAAATACCGCCGCGTGACGGGCCGGGTCACGGGTGCAAGACTGGAATCGAGGCGCCGATCTGCAAAATGCAAGACCTGACACCGGGCAGCCTTGCAAAATGCAAGACCTGACACCGGGTTCGGACACCGGGTTCGGATTCGGCGTGACACCGCGTTCGGCGGCGCGCGACGCGCCCAGCCAACCAAGCCTCAATCGCCCACGTCCTCGCCCATCAAGCCGCCGATCCACCAGAGGCCGCCGCCAAGCGCCAGCGACAGCAGCGCGAGAGTGAACGCCAACCGCTCGCCGTGCCACAACGAGCTGGCCCACTCGTCGAACTTCACCGTCTGCACGGCGGCCGTGCCGCCGAGGCGAGCGACCTCGCGCATCTCGCGCTGGCGCATCACCAGGTCGGTCTCCGGATCGGCGGTCGCGCGCCACCAGACGCCCGCGGAGGCGAGCAGGCCGATGGCCGCGATGGCGAGGCCGGCGCGTTGGACGAGGCGATGGGTGGCGAGCGGCGAGGACATGGCGCCGATTGTCGACCGCCAGCCTGACGCTTGCGCAAACTCGCCCGCCCGTTCGCGCAGGCCCGAGCACACGCAGCCGACTTGCGCAGATCGGCGTGCCGGCTTGCGCAAGTCAGGCAACACGATTCACTTGATCGTGTAGCTGTCGCCGTACGTCTTCCACTTCAACGGCGTGTTCAGGTTCAGGTTGCCGGCGTTCAGGAACATGCGCTGTTCGGTGTCGACGCGGCTGGTGTCGCTGTGCGCCTCCTCCTTCTTCATCGCCGCCTTGCGCACGTCGAGGAACGCGTTGAGGTAGGTCGTCTCGTTGCCGCCCTGGGCCGGCGTCTTCGCCTTCTTCAGCGCCGCCTTGCGGATGCCGCCGAAGCTCGACGCGTCGTCGCCGGGGCCGTGCATCACGATCGCGTCGTAGTAGATGAACTGGCCCAGCGCGTGCAGGCCGTCGATCTTGGCCTGCGTCACCGACGGGTTGAAGTAGGTGTCGTCGCGGCCCGCGTCCTGCGCCTGCTGGAACACGACGTCGCCCGCCGCCTTGTGCCACGCCGAGACGTAGCCCGAGCCGAGGCCGCTGTGCGAATCGGTGCCGTCGACCTTCTTCAGCGCCGGGACGTACTTGGCCAGGCCGTTGCCCGGCTCGCGCCGCGTGTAGTCCTCCACCACGGCCAGCATGTCGCCGGTGCCCGAGCAGAAGCCGATGATGCCGCCGGTGTAGCCGCGGCCGTCGCCGATGTCCTCGATGTAGGTGTATTGCGCCTTCCAGTCCAGCGACGAGTTCTCGGCGCTGGAGACGAGCTCCATCGCGATCTCCTTCTTCCTGGCGTCGAACAGGTCCACGGGCGCGGCCGCCGTCACGGATTGCGCCAGGGCGCGGCCCTCGGCGTCGTCGGCCGCGGCGGCCGATTGGTCGTCCGCGTCGGTGGCGCCGCCGCAGGCGGCGAGCAGGCAGGACGCGGCGATCGCCAGCGGCAGCGCAACGCCCGGGAGGCGACGGATCGTGGAACGGGAGAGAGTCGAGTTCATGCAAGGTCTCCTGAATCGGGTTGGCGCGAGGCGGGTCGCCTCGCGCGGTTCGTGCGGGGTCATTGCCGGGTGAAGCGCCAGGCCTGGTTCACGTTGCCCGAGCAGGTCCATTGCTGGATCTTCGCGCTGTCGTTGGTGCTCCAGTCGGCCAGGTCCAGGCACTTGCCGCTGCCTTCGTTCGTGATCACCCAGGTGGTCGAGTCCGAGCCCGGCTTGATCGAGAAGCGCTGCGCGCTCGACGCGTTGTCGGTGTACTGCTGCACCTTCGCGCCGTCGGCCGTCGACGCCGCCGCGATGTCGATCGCCTTGCTGCTGTGGGTGTTGACGAGGCGGTACCAGCCCGAGCCCATGTTGGCCACCGCGAACTGCTGCGCGCCGGTGCCGTTGCACTGGTACTGCTGCACCTGCGCCGAGTTGGCGGTGGAGGCGGCCGCGATGTCGACGCACTTGCCACTGAAGGCCGACGCGATCGTGTAGGTGCCGTCGGCCAGCGCGCCCGGCTGCGTCGCCTTGGCCGCGGCCATGATCTTGTAGAACTCGTAGGCCTTGGTGTTGACGAGGCTGAAGTCGTTGTAGTCGCTGCCCCCGGGCATGTCGCGCTGCATCGCCCAGTAGGCGAGCAGGCCCAGGCCCTTTTGTTGCGCGAACTGCGTCAGCTTGGTGGCGTCGGACTGGCGGAACACCTCGCTTTGCGTGTCGTTGACGCCGATCATGGGCGTCACGCCGATCATGGCCCACAACTGCGCGTCGGTCTTGCCGGTGAAGATCGTCTTGATCTGGGCGAACGTGGCGTTGGCGGCCGAGATGGCGAGGTCGCCCATCGCGCGGCCCTGGTCGGCGTCGGTGCCGTAGTCCATCGCCATGATGTTGACCATGGACACGCGCACGCCGCCGCTGTTGGCGCTGCGGACGACGGTGAGCGCCTCGGCCGGCAGGCCGGTCGGGTCCACCGGCAACGTGTACGAGACGTACAGCGACGGGTAGGCGGCCTGCAGGCGCTTGACGACGTTGTTGCGGCGCGTGTTCAACGCGGTCTTCGAGATCTGGCTGCCTTCGACGTCGAAGTCCAGCGCCTGCGCCTTGGTCGTGTCGATCACGCTCTTGACGAGGTTGTACATGGCGTCGTCGGAGCATGCGCTCTCCAGATAGGTGCCGGAGGCGCCGCCGAACGACAGGATCACGCGGCCGCCCGCGGCCTGGAAGGCGACGATGTCGGTCTTGCCCGCGCCGCTCATGTTGGCGTCCAGGCCGCCGCCCAGCGTGCAGCCGCCGCCCGACACGCCGAACGCCATCGTGGCGGCCATCACGCCGCCCTTGGACTTGGCCTCCATCAGCGTCGTGGGCGTGTAGCCGCCGCCGTAAGCCCAGGTTTCGAAGTACGGGGCCACTTCGGTGGCGCTGGCGACGCCGGCGGCGGCGAGGCCTGCCAGCAGCAACGGGAGGCGGCGCGCGGCGCGGCGCCGGGAGATCGGTGCGAGGGTCATGAGGGTTCCTGGAAGAGGTCGACGGGGTGGCCGCGGGGTGAAGCCGCGGCCGTCTCGCGGCCTGCCACACCCTCCGGGGCGGCCTGCCGGCATCGAGCGACCAGCACGTTCTCGGACGTATCCCTTTGTATTAACTCAAATTACTTTAATTAGTCGCTCGACGGTCACTCTAACGGCGCCGTGCGTCGCGCCTCTACGGACTAATACCGATCCATACCCGGTTCAGGGGATGGCGACTTCACGCCGCCCGACGTGCCAGGAGGACGCGCCATACCGACGCGTTCAGGCCGACGCGTTCAGGCCGACTCGATCGGCGCCCGATCGCCGGCCGACGCCATCCCGGCGCCCGGCTTGCGATGGTGCGTGCGCACCGCGCCCCGCCCTTCCCGCTTCGCCTCGTAGCAGGCGGCGTCGGCCGCCAGCAGCACCTCGTCGACGCTGGCGAACGAGTGGTCGATCTCCACCACGCCGATGCTGGCGCCCACGCCCAGCGTCTGGCCCTGCCAGGCGAGCTGGTACTCGGCGACGCGGTCGCAGATATCGACGGCCACGCGCTCGGCCGCGCTCGGGCCGCAGCCGCGCAGCAGCACCGCGAACTCGTCGCCGCCGATGCGCGCGACGGTGTCGTGCGCCCGGGCCCGGCTGTTGAGGATGCGGGCGATGTTGCGCAGCAGCTCGTCGCCGGCGGCGTGCCCGCCGCTGTCGTTGACGGCCTTGAAGCGATCGAGGTCGATGAACAGCGCGGCCGACACCTCGGCGTCCGCGCGCCCGCCGATTTCCTCGCCCAGGCGCAGCTCGAACTCGCGCCGGTTGACCAGCCCGGTGAGCTCGTCGTGCGAGGCCGTCCACGACAGCTCCTCGCGATGGCGCCGGCTCTCGGTGATGTCGGTGAAGATCCAGATCGTGCCCCCGCTGGCATCGCCCGCGCTCACCGGGGCGCCCTGCAGCCGGGCCCAGAACACGCTGGAATCGGCGCGCACCAGCTCGCGCTCCTCGTCGCACTGCAGGCCCGCGGCGAAGGCCGCGGCGGCAATGCGCATGAACGAGCAATGCGCCTCGTCGTCCGGGCACAGCACGTGCGACGACAGGCCTTGCGCGGTCGCGCGGTCGTAGCCGAACAGGCGACAGAACTGGTCGCTCACCAGCTCGAACCGGCCCAGGCGCGTGAAGGCGATGCCCACCGGCGCGTTGGCCATGACGGCCTGCATCTTGACCAGCAGCTCGCTGCTGGACGCCCGCATCGTGTCCTGCTGGCGCATCACGTGGCGGAACACGCGCACCAGCTGGCCCAGCTCGCCGCCGGTGCGCGGCCAGCCGTCCTCGGCGGCGATGTCGTCCGACAGCAGGCGCAGCGCGCGCCGCTCGAGCAGGCGCAGCGGACGCAGCAGCGTCAAGGTCACGAGCAGGATGATCAGCCCGCCGGCCACCGCCACCGCGGAGCCGATCCACATCGCCTGCAGGCTGCCGGCGGCGGGGCCGCCGAGCAGCACGTCGGCCGGCGCGCTGCGGAACACGTTCCAGTCGGCGTCGGGCACGCCCGCCACCGCCACGATGTCGTCGCCCAGCCGGCGCGACGACCCTTGCGGCTCGATCGGCTGGCCCTCGGACTTCCATTGCGCGACGACCCGCGCGAAGCGGCTGTCCGTCTTCGCATCCTTCATCAGCCACGCCGGATCCGGGTGCGAGACGATCATGCCCGCGGCATCGGTGACGATCGTCGTCACCGGGTCGTGGTTGTCCACCGCGGGCCGCGTCAGGTCGCTCAGCAACGCGTTGGTGTCCAGCCGCATGCCGCAAACGAGGATCGCCTGCAGGCGGCCGTCGCGCGCGAAGATCGGCATCGTCATGGCGAACATCGCCACGCCGTTGTTGCGGCTGATGCCCGGCTGCGAGATCACCGCCCGGCGCTCCTTGCGCGTGCGCTGCATGTAGGCGCGGTCGGAGGCGTCGATGTGCAAGGGGTGCACGCCGTCGTTGTCGGCCACCGCCAGCAGCTGGCCCTCGGCGGAGGCCACGTACACGTTGTCGAACAGGCTGCGCAGCGCGGCCTGTTGCTCGAGGTAGTCCGCCACCGCGGCGAAGTCGCCCAGGCGGTCGACCGGCACCTGCGCGGAGGCCGCCCGCATCGCCTTCTGCAGCGACACCAGCTTGGACGACAGCACCACCGCGATGCGCTCGGCGTTGGCGAGCTCGGAGTCGAGCACCGCGCGCTGGGTGCGCTGCTCCATCGCGCGCAGCACCAGCACGACCGTCAGCGCGACGCTCGCCGCGATCAGCACCAGGCTCGCCAGCGCGAGCCGGGCCTTGAGCGAGCCCACGAGATAGTTCAGACGCCGGATCACAGGGGGGGCTTCGTGCGGAGCGGCTGGCGGGCGCCGCAAAGCCGCGGCGCGCCGTTGCGCGTCACTCCAGGGACATCATGCGCCGACGCTTCTGCGTCTGGTCGATGTAGAGCTGCAGCGCGCGTTGCGCGGTGGCGCCCATGCCGACGATCTCGCAACCCAGGCGCACCGAGCCGTTCTCGGCGCCGGTGGAGGTGACGTGATGCAGCATCAGGCCGGCATCGATCTGCGTCTCGGCGTCCAGCGACAGGCGCACGCCCTTGATGACGGCGCCGGGTTGCAGGTTGGGCACGTTGGACGGCTGCAGCAAGGCGCAGCCGCCGATGGAGACGTCGAGCACGCGCAGCGCGAGGCTCATGTCGGGAATGCCGGGATGGCGGAACGACGCCGTCGGCGCCGTGCGCTCGAGGGTGCGCACGCGGAAGGTGTTGCGGCGCTGGAAGCGGAACATCTCGCGCGGCAGGCGCGCCTGCAGCACGCTGGCCTTGTGGCCCTGCACCAGCACCAGGTCGCCGACGTCGAACTGCACCTTGATGCGATCGAGGTAGGCGACGGCGACGCACTCGTCGGCCTCGACGATGTCGTGCACGGCGTGCGCCATCATGTCGGCGGTGAACGAGAGCCGGCCCGAGGCCGGGTCCACCGTCCACAGTGTGGTGGTGTAGGCACTGCCGTCCGACGCGCTGAGGTTCAGCGGCACGACCTGATCCATCAACGCCTTCAACAGCGCGCGGATCTCCCCGGGATCGGTGACGCGGAACTCGGCGAGGACGTCGTCGGAGCCCATCGCGTCGAGCGGAGCGGGGCGGGTGTCTTCGAACATGGTTGTTGTTGGCGTTGGATGTTTCGCGCAGCGACTGATCGATTCAAGCTCTCGGGAAGCGCGGGTCACGCCCCGAGCCGATCCGAGCTCCTCCTCGGGGGGCAGCGACCAGCGGGAGCGTGGGGGCTCAATGAAGCATCGCGGGGCGGCCGCCCATCATCTGATCCAGGTCTTCGAGCCAGGGCTCGGCCAGGTGACGGATCTCGGCGTCGTTCAGGAGGATACGCTGCATGATGCGCGACTTCTCCTTGGCCTCGCTGTGCTGGAGCTGGCCGGACTGGGCGGCGTTCTTCAGCTGGGCGATCAGCACGGCGCAGGCGCCTTCGAGCTTGACCACTTCGTCCCAGTTGCCCGTGCGCGCGGCAGCAAGCATCTCGGCACTGGCCTTTTCGATCGCCTCGTAGTAATTGAGCAGCTTGGCACTCATGATGTTCTTGCTGGTAGGGGTGCTCGAGATGTTCACAGGCGGCCCGCCTCGACTTGCGGGCCGATGGCGATCCAGGCTTCACGCAACGGCTCGATCAGGCGGACGCATTCGTCCAGCGCCGCCTCGTCGTTGCGCAGGTTCGCGGCCGTCAGCCGCAGGGCCACGTAGGCATAGAGGGCGGACAGGTCTTCCGCCAAGCGGCCGCCGGCCTCCATGTTGAGGCCGGCCTTCAGGCCTTCCTCGATGATGCGTGCGGCGCGGCCGATCGCCTTGCCCTTGGCCTCGATCTGCTTGGCGCGCATGGCGCCGCGCGCGAGCGCGACCGAGTCCATGAAGCCGTTGAACAGCAGCTCGATCAGCTTGTGCGCCGACGCGGCGTTGACGCTGGTCTCGACGCCGACGCGGGCGTAGGCGTTGGCGAATCCGTGGGCGCGTCCGAATGCGGAGGGGTGTGCAGCAGTGAACATGGTGTCGAGGTCGGGATCGATATCCCTGATTTGTCCGTCTTGACTTGTTATCGGATGTCTACGCCGCGGTCTTGAAGCGGAACTGTCCGGTTTGGGGTGCTAAGTCGACGCAAGCCTGCCGAAAGCATCGCCTGCCGTCACTTTCTTCGGCGGACGCCGATCACGCCTTCTGCATCAAGGCGACCTGCTGCGTCACGTAGCTGGACAACGCGCTCATCTTGGCCATCGTCGTGTCCAGCGCCTGGTATTGGGCGGTCAGGCGCGTCTGCGTCGCGTCCAGGTGCACCTGCATGTCGTCCTGCTGCTTGGAGTTGCGCGAGAGCTCGCCCTTCAGGCCGGCGCTGCGGCTGAACAGCGCGCCGTCCATGCCCACGGCGCGATCCGCGAGCGCCGCGAAGCGCACGCCGATGCCGGTGTTCTCGTTGGTCGTGCCCTGGGTCGAGAAGAGCTTGGCGAGTTCGTCCGGGTGCGCCAGGGCCGCCGTCAGCTTGTTGGTGTTGGAGTTCGAGAGCGTGCCGTCCTTCTGCACGGTGATGCCGATGTCGGACAGCCGCGCGAACAGCGAGGATGTGGCCGACGTCGTGTTGACCACGTTGCGCAGCTGGTTCTGGAACCCGATGATCGACGGGTCGCCTTCGAGCGGGCCGTCGGTGCGCGCGGTGCCGGCCTTGACGGCGGTGCTCGCGTCGTACTTGGTCTGCAGCGAGATGTAGGACTGCAGCGACGAGTAGGCGCTGACGAAGTCGGTGATCGCCTTCTGCATCGACGCGGTGTCCGAGGCGACCGTCACGTCGATCGGCGTGGCGCTCTTCTTCAACAGCGTCAGGCTCAGGCCGTCCGAGATGTTGGTCAGCTTGTTGCTGGCCGACTCGATGTCGATGCCGTTGACCGTCGCCTTCGCGTTCAGCGCCGGCTGGTTCAGCGTCAGCTGCGCGCCGCTGCCCGCGGGGTCGTAGTTCAGCGCCGACAGGCCGGTGCCGGGTACGCCGTCGTCGGTCGTCTCGGTGGCGGTGATCTTGAAGCCGTTGACCGCGCCCGTGGTGGACGAGCGCAGCGACAGGCGCGAGCCGTTGGCGTCCGTGATGATGGAGGCCGACACGCCCGCGTTGGCCGCGTTGATCTTGTCGCGGATCGCGTTCAGCGCGGTCTCGCCGGCGCCGATCGGGATGGTGATCGCGGCGGAGTCCGGCTGGTCGGTGAAGGTGGTGCCGGGCGGCAGCTGGCCGTCCGTGCCGTAGGTGCCCAGCTGGATGGTGAGCGTGCCCTGGCCAAGCGGGGTCGACGGCAACGGCTGCGCGCCGGACGTCACGGTCTGGCCCTGGGCCAGTTGCTCCACGGTGACCGAATAGTCGCCGGCCGCGGCCGTGCCGGTGGAGGTGTCGGCCGCCACCACGGAGGTGTCGGCGGAGCTCGACGTGGTCTGCGTCCACAGCGACGACGACGACAGCGCGCGCGCCTTGTCGCCCAGCGTCGACGTCAGGCTCGTGATCTGGCCCACCGCGGAGATCTCGGTGTTGACCGTGGTGGCCTTGTTCTGCAGCAGCGTCAAGGGCTGCGACTCGACGGCCATCAACGACGAGATGATGCTCTTGACATCGAGCCCGCTGCCGAGGCCGGCCGAGCTGATCGAGCCCGTCGTGCTGCTGGTGGTGGTCATTGGATTCCTTGGCGGTTCTAAAGCGAACTATCGGCGCACTCGACCGAGACTTGAGCCCTCCGGAAGTCCGGAAAGACCCGTCAATTCGGGCGATCACCCCGAATTTCCGCGGACAGGAAAAGAGGCGCGCCGCCCGACCCCCGAGGGACGGCGAAACTGTCGCTTCCTCGAGGCCCGCGCGGCGCGCCCCTGTCTTGCGCCAGGCGGCGGCGGAGACGGACTCCGCGTTCGCCCGGCTGGCGGCCGGTGATCAGCCTTGCAGCAGCTTCAGAACCTGGTTGGGCAGCTGGTTGGCCTGGGCCACCATCGCCGTGCCGGCCTGTTGCAG
>FSVG01000323.1_pt1 | contig 10153 bp, 8 predicted proteins | sample 1637511 | NCBI WGS metagenome assembly FSVG01 (sample SAMEA3914816, study PRJEB12502) | metagenome | biome: forest; material: soil | place: USA | collected 2011-09-16 | depth 0.3 m
CAAGAAGATTCTGATGATCTGCGGCGATTTCGGCGAGGACTACGAGACGATGGTGCCGTTCCAGGCGCTGCAGGCCGTGGGCCACACGGTGCACGCGATCGCCCCCGACAAGAAGGCCGGCGAGTACGTGACGATGGCGATCCACGACTTCGACGGCGCGCAGACCTACAGCGAGAAGCCGGGCCACCGCTTCACGCTCAACGCCGGCTTCGCGGAGACCAAGGCCGAGAGCTACGACGCGCTGGTGGTGCCCGGCGGCCGCGCGCCCGAGTACCTGCGCATGAACGCGCGCGTGGTCGAGATGACCAAGCACTTCCTGGCCGCCGGCAAGCCGGTGGCGGCCATCTGCCACGGCGCGCAGCTGCTGGCCGCCACGGGCCTGATCAAGGGGCGCCGGGTGTCGGCCTATCCGGCCTGCCAGGTCGAGGTGGAGCTGGCCGGGGCCGAGTACGTGGGCATCGCGGTCGACCAGGCCGTCACCGACGGCAACCTCGTCACGGCACCCGCGTGGCCGGCGCATCCGGCGTGGATTGCCCAGTTCCTGGTGCTGCTCGGCACGAAGATCACCACGTAAACCTGCGGGTTCGCCGCTGGCGGCGGCGCATGGACGGGCGTACATTGGTTCGAGAGCCGCGCAGCGGTGCGGCCCGCCGCGCGCCTGCTGCTTCCGGTCGGCGTTCGATCCAAGGAGACCTGCATGTGTGAAATCTTCATCAGCGCCGACCCCGCCAGTTACGAGAGCCGGACGCGCTCCGTGCGCTTGCACGGCGTCGTCACGAGCATCCGGCTCGAGCACCTGTACTGGGAGGTGCTCGAAGAGATCGCCCGCCGCGACGGCATGACCGTCGTGCACTTGATCGAGAAGCTCTACGACGAGCTGGTCGCCGCGCGCGGCGGCGTCGGCAACTTCACCTCGTTCCTGCGCGTCAGCGCGCTGCGCTACGAGGCGATGGTGGCGCAGGGCCGCATCCCGGCCGACGTGCGCGTGCCGATCCGCTCGCTCGACGCCAGCGCCGTGCTACACCAGCTGGCCCCGGGCTGGGGCACGAAGACGCCGGCGGCGGACGGCGGCGCCGTGCCGGCGCGGGCCTTGCAGCGAGCGCTCACTCGCTTGCCGCACTGAGCCACCGGGCGCTCAAACCCGGAATCGCCCGGGCGTCACCTTCAGCCGGGCCGCCGACGCATCCACGGCCTCGGAACACGTGCTCATCGCCTTCGACAGCATGTCGATGAAGGCGCGCGTCTTCGCGGGCATCAGGCGGCGGCCGGGAAACACGGCCCAGCAGGTGACGTCGGGCATGCACCAGCCCGGCAGGATGCGCTGCAGCTCGCCGCGCTCCAGGTAGGGTTCGGCGAAGAAGTCGGACACCGCGACGACGCCCGCGCCGCTGCGCGCCAGCCGGATCAGCACGTCGGGCGAATTGGCGCGCGTGTGGCGCTGCGGGATGACGACGCGGGGCGGCTCGACGGGCGTGTCGCGCCGCGGCGCGGCCGGCGCGCCATCGGCCGCCACGTCGCCTGGCCGCGCCGCGGGCGCAGCCTCGGGCGGGCGCGCCGACAGCTCCCAGCTCAAGGCATCGCCCGAGCGCGACAGGATCATCAGGCCCGGCATCGTCAGCAACGCCTCCGGCGCCAGCGGCTCGCCGTGCTCGCGCAGCAACGAAGGCGCCGCGTACAGGCCCACCGTGAACACCGCGAGCCGGCGCGCGGCGAGCTGCGGGTCGTCCGGCAGGTCGCCCATGCGGATCGCGAGATCGAAGTTCTCGCCGATCAGGTCGACCCGGCGCGGCGACAGGTCGAGCTCCAGCGCCACCTCGGGAAAGTCGCGCACGAAGCCGGCCAGCAGCGCCTCCAGCGCGATGCTGGCGAAGTCGCCGGGCATCGACACGCGCAGCCGCCCGCTCGGGCGCGCCTGGCGCGAGAGCGCGAACGCCAGCGCGGCGTCGACCTCTTCCGACAGCGCCCGCGCGTGATCGAGCACGCCCTGGCCGAAATCGGTGATCACCAGCTTGCGCGTCGTGCGCTGCAACAGCCGCTCGCCGAGACGCTTCTCGAGCGCGGCGATGCGGCGCGACACGGTGGACTTGGGCAGTTGCACGCGCTCCGCCGCGCGGCTGAAGCTGCCGGATTCGGCCACGCGGGCGAAGAGAAGGAGGTCGTCGGCGTCGGGGGTCATGGCATCCATGTTGAGGCGCAGCTCGCCCGCTGGCCGACACCGGGCCGCGCGAGCGTGCCGTTCCGGGCGGCAAGCCAGGCCCGAGGCGCGGCCGGCGGTACTGCATGTTCGACGGGGTGCACGCAGGACTATATGCCCGACCTCGACAAGTCATGCACGACGGCCGCCGCGCCGAACCGTCCAGCGGGCCGAACACATTGTTGCAAATGACTACATCGTTGTGACTAAAACTGATCAATTGTTCACATTGACATCGAAAAAAGCGACTTCTACGATCATCTCGCGGAGCTACGCAAACGGCGAATCGATCGACGCCTCCCGGGTGAGCGGTCCGGCCGGCAGAGTTCGTGACCGCGCGTGGACGGTCATGACGGGCTCGCTGGATCTCGCACCGCCGCGTGAGCGGCGATCGCACGGGTTGCGAGTGGCATGTGGAGGACGGAACGCGCGCACGCGCTAACGGCCCTGCCGCATGAGAGACCGCGAGTCCATTCAGGTCGAGGAGACAACTCATGAAGGGAAATCGCTTTGCCTATGCAGGAGCCGCGGCACTGGTCGCGGCGGTCGGGCTGTCCGTCGCAGCCTCGAACACCGATGGCTGGGGGCGCAACCGGCTGCCCCGCTATGAGGTCGACGGAGCGTGGCCCAAGATGCCGCTGCCGAGTGCGGGCGAGTGGGGCACGCCGCCGGCCGTGAGCACGGCCACGGGCAAGCCCAAGCCATGGTCGACGGGCGAGGTGGCCGGCACCTGCATCGATTCGCGCGACCACGTCTTCATCGTGACGCGCGGCAACCTCGTCAACTCGCCCGAGACGCTCGATTCGGTGCCCGCGCCGCCGGTCATCGAGTTCGACCAGGCCGGCAACGTCGCGAACGCCTGGGGCGATCGCGACGTGATGCCCAACGGCATCCATGGCTGCTTCGTCGACTACCAGGACAACATCTGGATCGCCGGCAACGGCGACGGCATCGTCCAGAAGTACACGCACAACGGCCGCCGGATGCTGCTGCAGATCGGCACACGCGGCCAGTGCGACTGGCCGGCCAATGGCAACACGTGCGGCAACTCGGGCAGCGATCCTGCCGCCAACATGAGCAAGACGCTGTTGAACGAGCCGGCCAACATGTTCGTCGACCCCGCCCCGGATCCGGTCACCGGCCGGCGCGGCAGCATCTACATCGCGGACGGCTACGGCAATCACCGCGTCGTCGTGTTCCAGGACAACGGCAACGGCACGGCGACCTGGCTGCGGCAGTGGGGCGGCGTCGCGGCGACGGTCAATACCGTCAACGACTCCCCCGGTCTGTTCGCGTCTGGCGACGGTGGCCACCCGCACTGCGTCGTGGGTGGCAACGACAACCTGCTGTATGTCTGCGACCGCGCGGACGATCGCATCCAGGTGTTCACCAAGACCGGCCTGTTGCAGCGGATCATCCCGATCGTTCCGGGCACCGGCGTGACGCTGGGCATCGGCGGCGCCCCCGGCCTCGGCACCGCGGGTTCGGCCTGGGACCTCGTGTTCTCCAACGACCGCGGCCAGACGCTGATGCTCGAGGCCGATGGCGGCAACGAGGTGCTGCACATCATGGACCGCGTGCTGGGCTCGATCCTGTCCGGCTTCGGCACGCCGGGCCTGCAGGCCGGCCAGTTCACGTTCCTGCATTCCGTGGCGCTGGACTCCAAGGGCAACCTCTTCACCGGCGAGACGATCAACGGTCGCCGCGTCCAGAAGTTCACGCCCGTCAAGTGTGACGACGACGACCACGACCGCCGTTGCCACTGAAGCCCGCGCGATCGCGGGGCGACGCCCGCGCTCGCCGGACCCGTCGGGTCGACGTTCCCTCGCGGCCGGGCCACCTGCCCGGCGCGGCGCGGGACGTCGTGCTCGATTCCCGTCCTGACTCGCCGAGGTTCGCGATGACATCGAGGCTGCTGCGCCTGTGGGTGTTGTGTCTGCTGCTGTGCAGCCCGGCGGGATTGCGCGTCGCGGACGCGCACGAGTTCAAGCTGGACATGGTCGTCAACGCGTTCGTGAAGCTCGGCCCCGGCGAGCTGCAGCTGGTCGTGCGCGCGCCGCTCTACCTGTTCAAGGCGGTCCATTTTCCCGTCTCGGGCGCCGAGATCGACGTCGACAAGGCGGGCCCGGCGGTCGAGCAGGCGTTGACCGCATTCCAGCAGAGCATCACGCTCTACGAGAACGGCAAGCCGCTGGCGGCGTCGCGCGCGTCGGGGCGCCTGTCGCTGCCGTCCGATCGATCCTTCGACACCTACGAGAACGCCGCGAGCCACGTGGCGGAGCCGGTCGGGCACGACCTGCGCCTGTACGACGGCCAGGGGTACGTCGACGCGACCATCGCCTACCCGATCCGGGCGCAGGACGCCGAGTTCTCGATTCGTTCGACCGCCGCGCCCGAGCTGGGCGATGCACTGAAGATCGCCCTGCGCTTCATTTCGCCGGGCCATGAAAGCCGCGCCTACGCGTTCACGAGCCAGTCGGGCGCCGTGGCGCTCGATCCGACGTGGCCGCGCGCGGCAATGGGCTTCGTGGGCCTGGGCATCACGCACATCCTGACCGGCTACGACCACTTGCTGTTCCTGCTGTGCCTGCTGATCCCGTTGCGCGGCTGGCGCCCGGTGCTGTCGGTCATCACCGTCTTCACGCTGGCCCACTCGATCACGCTGCTCGGCTCCGCCTTCGGCCTCACGCCGTCCGGGCGCTGGTTTCCGCCGTTCGTGGAGACGGCGATCGCCGCATCGATCGTCTACATGGCGTTCGAGAACATCCTGGGCGTGAGGCTCGAGCGGCGCGTGCTCGTCACGGGCCTGTTCGGGTTGGTCCACGGCTTCGGCTTCTCGTACGGGCTACGCGAGAATTTCCAGTTCGCCGGCGGCCACCTGGTGGCGTCGCTGTTCGGGTTCAACCTCGGCATCGAGCTGGGCCAGCTCGCGGCCCTGGTGGTCATGCTGCCGGCGCTCGTGCTGCTGCGGCGCACGCTGCTGCCGGCACGCACGGGCATGATCATCCTGTCGGCCCTCATCGCGGACACGGGCTGGCACTGGATGCTCGATCGCGCGGATGCGCTGTGGCGCACCCCCTGGCCGCGGCTGGACGCGGCCGCCCTCGGCACGATCGCGCTCTGGGCCGCCGCAATCGCGCTGGCGGCGAGCGGGCTCGGCGCCGTCCTGAAGCGCCCCGACGCAGCGCCGCTCGCCGAACGGCCGTTGCCGCGCGACGCGTTGGCGGAATAGCCGTGGTCGACGAGTGTTGCTCATGAGCGGTCCTCAGGCGGCGGCCAGGTTGCGGGCGTCCGCCAATGCGGCCAGGGTCCGGCGAATGCCTTCGACGTAGGGCGTCTTGCGGATCGGGCCGATCAGCTGCTGCAGCGCCGAGTCGTCCATGAGCAGCGGATCGGTCATCAGGTAGTTCATCTCGACCATCTCGCGCATGACGGGATCGAACAGGCCCACCAGGCGCAGCAGCGTCTTGCCGGCGACCCGGAGCTTGAGCTTGGCGCCCGTCTGGCGCTCCATCTCCGACACCAGCTCGCGCTGGGTCGTGACGCCCGCGCCGGCGAGGTTCCAGATCCTGCCGAACGCTGCCGGGAGCTCCGCCAGCTTCGCGACGACCGGGCCGAGGTCCGGGACGAAGACGAACTCGTGCGGCTGGTCGATCGGCCCGACCATGTCCGCGCTGCCGCCTTGCACGGCCGCCTTCGCCGCGCGGTGCAGCAGGCTGGCCTCCACGCCGGGGCCGTAGAAATCCGGCAGGCGCAGGACGGTCGCGTTGATCCGGCCCTCGGCGTGCGCCTGCATCAACAGGTCTTCCTGGGCCTTGCGCATGCGCCCCTTGAACGTATGCGGCTCGCGCGGATGACCCTCGCGCACGCGCTGGGTCCGTGCCATGCCGTAGGGGTACACGGTGCCGATCAGGATGATGTTCCTGACCCCGGCGGCGATCGCGCCGGCGAGCGTCTTGCGCATCAGCCCGGGGTGCAGTTCGAACTGCCAGTAGTTGACGCCGACCATGTAGATCAGCGTCTCGACGCCCGTCGCCGCGGCCTGCACGGAGGCCGGCGAGTCGGGATCCCAGGTGACGATCCGGGCCAGGGGATCGGCGCCGAACGCCTTGCGCAGGCTGGCTTCGTGGCGGCCGACCACGCGATACGGCCGTCCCTTGGCGGCCAGGGCCGCGGCGATGCTTTGGCCGATGACGCCCGCGGCGCCGAACAGAGCGACTGTGGACATGACGAGTCTCCTTGAGGTTGAGGTCAGAACGGGCTCTTGCGAGCGAAGGCGGCGACGAGCGATCGCGCGTCCTGCAGGTAGTCGTCGAGCAGCGACCGCACCGGAAACCGCAGCCAGGCTTCGAGTGCCGCGACAACCGCGGCGAACAGCGCCGCGCCGAACAGGCTCGCCCAGGCGGCTGCTGCGCAGTCGGCGCGACAGGGGAACGGGAGGGTGACGAGGGCCGGGTTGTGCATGCTGGGCTCCGAAGAGGTCGTTCGCGGGGCTGCGACGACGACAGTTTGCGGAAGCCGATGGCAAATGAAAATTGCCTAGATCTGCATTGAAGCTATAAATAAATGCATACATGGCGAGGAGCGAGCCGCGTTGGGCGTCGGTGACTCACCGCCCGCGAAGAGCCGGGGCCGCAGTGCCTCCGCGAGAAGGCCTATCTCGCGACCGAAGCCGGCGCGCCGAACCATCGCGTCGCCTCAGCGGCGACGTCGTGGGTACCTGGTGCGGTATCGGACGCCCAGGCGACGAAGCCATCCGGGCGCACGAGCAGGGCCGTCAGCCCGAGCTCGTTCTTCGCGCCGCCGGCCACGTAGCGCACCCGGCCGCTCCACGGGGCGATGGGGTGCAGCAAGGGCGCCGAGCGGTCGAAGTCGACCAGCACGCCGGTGCCGTCGCGCAGGTGGGACGCGAGCGTGCGGCCATCGTCGAACTCGAAGTCAGGGGCGCTGTAGCCGACCAGCGGGTGTTCGCCGCCCAGGTCGTAGTGCAGCGAGACGCCCCAGAGCCGCTCGGCGAACCAGGTGGCGCCGTCCGGCGTGTCGGCAAGGTCGCGCACGACGCCCTCGATGGCTCGCGCGTGGGGGCCGGTCCGCATGATCGCGGCCTGCGCCCGCGTCCAGTCCAGCACCCACTGGCCGACCGGGTGCCGCTCCGCGTGGTAGGTGTCGAGGAGCTCGGCCGGCGCGCGGCCGCGGACGGTGGCCGCGAGCTTCCAGCCGAGATTCATCGCGTCGCCCAGGCCCGCATTCAGGCCCTGGCCCCCGAGCGCGGAATGGATGTGCGCGGCGTCTCCGGCGAGAAGCACCCGGCCCCGGCGGTAGGCCGTCACCAGCCGCGCCCGATCGGTGAAGCTGGTGGCGAGGTGGACGCACGACAGCGTGACGTCGGTGCCCGATACCTTGCGCAGCACCGCCTGCAGGTGTTCCCGGGTGATCGCGTTCGAGCGGTCGAAGGCCCCGCCGTCGAAGTCGGCGATGGCGATCCGGCCGGGTTCGTTCATGTAGAAGCCGGACGGCGTCGAGTTGCGCCCCGGTCGCAGCTGCTCGGGGTCGGCAATGTCCACGAGCGCCGAATAGGCCGTGAACTCGGGCTCGGTGCCGACGAACTCGAAGCCCGCCAGCTTGCGCACGGCGCTGCGCCCGCCGTCGCAGCCGACCAGCCACCGCCCGCGGAACGCGCGGTCGCCGGCGTGGACGGTGACTTCCTCGCCGCCGTCGTCGAGTCCGGTGACCGCGAGCCCGCGCCGGATGTCGACGCCCAGCGCCATGGCGCGCGCGGCCAGGACGGCCTCCACCGAGCCCATGTCGGCCGCGAAGTTCGTCGACGCCGGGCTGGGCAGGCGGTACTTCCATCCGGACAGGTCGATCTTGGCGCGGTCGATGGGGATGCCCGCGAAGTGGCCGGCCTGGGCCTTGCGGGGAACGCCCGGGACGCCCTCTTGCGCGGGCCGGTCGCTCGTCGTGCGTGCGGCGTCCGCAGCCGCCAGGAGGTCGTCGAGCAGCCCGCGGCGATGGAGCGCCTCGCCCGTCGCCACGGACAGTCCGCGGGTGCCGAGCGGCGGCGCCTTCAAGGGTGCTTCGGGGCGCTCGGCCTGCTCGAGGACAAGCACGTCGAGCTTGGCGAGCGCGAGTTCGCAGGCGAGCAAGAGGCCGACGGGGCCGGCGCCGGCGATGACGACGTCGTGGAGCCGAGAGGAGGAAAAGGAGTTCATGGATGGATCGATCGAAAGGTGTTGACTGGAAGCTCCGGGAGCGTCGCGACGGCGCATTCGCCTGCGTCGACGCCCTGCCGGAGCAGGAGCGCAGCGCGTCCAATCGATCAACACGCCTCACGCGGGCGGGCATTGCCGGCGGGCGTCCGTGCCACGGGCACGAGCAGCGACCTGGGCACTGCCGATTCAGCGGCAGGCCGCAGGTGCTCGCGGCCACGTCAATGCGCGGGCGGTCGGACAACCAAGCCAAGGTGGGGCGAACGCGAGCCCGAACCGGCCGAGCGGTTCAAGAGGGCCGCGCTGAACGTCGCGCTCTCGTCTCCGGCTTCGCCAGGAGAACAACGCGGTCGACGATTCGACGGTGCGAATGAAGATGGATTCGCTGACCTATAGGCCGCACCGATGGGTGGGTTGTGTCGGGGGAGTGTCCCGGCGCAGGAGACGCGGGAACCGTGAGGGCGATTCTAGCGACGTGCGGAGCCCAGGGCGTGCGGCGACTCCGACGCATCCGATTGTCCCGCTGACGGAACGATCAAATGCATTTTGACGGCTTCCGGCTCATTCGAAGTGTCAATACATTGGAGTCAAACGGGAACTGCCTTCCCGTCCGGACAGACCCCAGACACCCCGACACGAAGGAATCCATCATGAACATTCTCCAGATCAACTCCAGCGCCCGCTCCTGGACCAACGGCCAAGGCTCGCAATCGACCCGCCTGGCCAACGAACTCGTCGAACAACTGCGCACCGCCAATCCGGACGCCACGCTGACCGTGCGCGACCTGGCGGCCAACCCGCATCCGGCGCTGGACGAAGCGACGCTGGGCGCGCTGTTCACGCCCGCCGACAACCGTTCGGGCGAGCAGCATGCGCGCGTCGCGCTCGACGACGCGCTGATCGCCGAGGTGCAGGCCGCCGACGTGATCGTGCTGGGCGTGCCGATGATCAACTTCGGCATCACCAGCCAGCTGAAGAACTGGCTCGACGCGATCGCCAAGGTCGGCGTCACCTTCAAGTACACGGCCACCGGGCCCGTGGGCCTGGTGCAGGGCAAGAAGGTGTACGCGGTGCTGGCGCGCGGTGGCGTCTACCGCGACCAGCCCAGCGACACGCAGGTGCCCTACCTGCGCATGATGCTCGGCTTCCTGGGCATGGCCGACATCGGGTTCGTCTACGCCGAAGGCTTCGCGATGGGCCCCGAGGCCGAGGCGAAGGCGCTGGAATCGGCCCGTGCCGAGATCGCCCGCATCGCCGACGACGCCGTTGTCGTCGCCTGAAGATTCGCAACCGAGTGCCGGCCTCGTGCCGGCCCATCAAGGAAACGCAATGACCTCGACCCTGCTCGATACCACCCCGACCGCGACCCTGGATGCCGTCGTGCGCAAGCCGCGCACGGTGGAGCGGCTGGTCGCGGGCCAGGCCACCAGCGATGGCGACGGCGTGAAGCTGACGCGCGTGCTGACGCAGCCGCTGCAGCGCCGGCTGGACCCGTTCCTGATGCTGGACGCCTTCGGCTCCGACGACGCCGGCGACTACATCGGCGGCTTCCCCGACCACCCGCACCGCGGCTTCGAGACGGTGACCTACATGATCGCCGGGCGCATGCGCCATCGCGACTCGAAGGGCAACTCTGGCCTGCTGCAAAACGGCGACGTGCAGTGGATGACGGCCGCCAGCGGCCTGATCCACAGCGAGCTGCCGGAGCAGGAGGAAGGCCGCATGGAGGGCTTCCAGCTGTGGCTGAACC
>FSVG01001571.1_pt1 | contig 10153 bp, 6 predicted proteins | sample 1637511 | NCBI WGS metagenome assembly FSVG01 (sample SAMEA3914816, study PRJEB12502) | metagenome | biome: forest; material: soil | place: USA | collected 2011-09-16 | depth 0.3 m
CATGTAGTAGACCTGCAGCGCGCGCATGCCGAAGAAGGAGAACTTCTCCCACATCTCCGTCAGGAACAGCACGGCGAGACCGGGCGGATGGCCGCGACGTGGCGTCGCGGTCGCCGTCGGCTCAGAGAGATGTTCCGGCACCGCGGCGGAGACTGGAATCGACATGCGTCTCGCCCGGATCAGTAGTGGCTGCTGAGGCTCAGCAGGTTGTAGCCGAAAGCGACGGCCAGCAGATAGGCGAAGGCCACCAGCCGAACCAGCGTCCAGACTCGCGTGCTCAGGCGTACCTTCTCACGCTGCTGGACGGCCAGCAGCCACGCGTTGGCTAGCGTTCCGCCGGCGAAGCCGATGATCGCGATCGCCTGGGCCAGGTGCAGCAGCGGGTCGAGGCCGGTGAAGGTGGTCGAGATGACGGCGGCGAAGAAGGCGACCCAGGCGGCGACGGCCGCGAGCAGCGCGACCGCGCCCGCATCGGCGAGGCGGCGCGCCAGGCGCAGCGCCGGGCTTTCCACGCGCGGGGTGCGCAGGCGTCGACGCACGACAGCGGCGATGGGCCACATGGCCGCCGCCAGTGCCACGATGGCGAGCGCCAGGCCGCAGGCCGCCTGTTGCAGGCCGGCCGCGGCGAGGCCGCCCGGCGACTGGTAGCTCCAGGCGAAGGCGAGCATGTCGGTGGTCCAGCCCACGATCCTGCCGTCCTGCACGCGGGCCTGCAGCTTGTCGTGGCCGTCCACTTCGCTCCAGAGGAAGGGCGCGGTCTCGACGAAGGTCTGCGGGTCGATCAACACCTTGGACGTGATCGAGCCGTCGGCGTTGGCCGTGATTGCCGTCGGCGACAGCAGGTCCACCAGGCTGAGGAACGTCGAGTCGGCGCGCCGGGTGTTGACCCAATGACCGGCGATCAGCGCGGCATGCGCCTGTGCGGTCGCCTTGTCGATGGGCGTCAGCGTTTGCGGATGCGGGAAGTAGCGGTCGGCGAAGCTGTTGAACAGGCGCACGCGCAGCATCTCGCCCATGCCTTCCTTGCCGGGTGCGTTGACCGAGATGAACAGGCCGACATGGTCGTCGATGAACAGCGCCAGGTCGCTGTGGAAGTAATTGAGGTCGCCCCCGTGCGCGATCACGCGATGGCCGTTGATGTCCTGCTGGTAGAAGCCGAGTGCGATGCCGTTCAGGTCGGGGAACAGGCGCGTCGGTGTCGTGTGCATCTTCTGCGCGGTCGCGGCCTGCAGGATGCGCGCGTCGCCGAGACTGCCGTCCTGAAGGTGCGCGATCATGAAGCGCGACATGTCGTCGGCGGTCGAACTCAGGCTGCCCGCGGGCGGCAGGTTCACGACCTCGAAGCCGTGGCCGGGTTGGCCCGTCTCCATGTAGCCCTGCGCCATCAGCGGCGCGAGCGCCGCCGGCAGCGGCTGGCGGAATGTCGAATGCGCCATGCCCAGCGGCTGGAAGATGTGGTGCTCGATGTAGTCCTCGTACTGCTCGCCCGAGACGCGCTGCACGATGTAGCCGGCCAGCGCGGTGGCGTAGTTCGAGTAGCCCGCTGTCGTGCCGGGGTCGGCGCGCAGCGGCGGCATGTTGGCGACGAGCACGTCGCGCAGCGGCGGCGACGCCGTGCCGAACGAGACGAGATCCTTGATGACCTCCTCGAAGCCGCTGGTCTGCGTCATGATGTGGCGCAGCGTCAGCGGATGGCCGTTGCGCACAGGCACCTTGAAGTCGAGGTACTGGTTGACGTCGGTGTCGAGGTCGAGCTTGCCCAGTTCGACCTGCTGCATCACCGCCGTCCAGGTGAACAGCTTGGAGGTCGAGCCGGGGCGGAACAGCGTCGCCTTCGGGTCGACCGGCACGTGCTTCTCGGCGTCGGCCCAGCCGTAGCCCTTTTCCAGCAGCACCTGGCCATCCTTGACGATCGCGACCACGGCGCCCGGCGTTCGCGCGGTCACCAGCGCGGACGGCACCAGGCCGTCGAGCCATGCTTCGAGGTCGTCACTGGTCAGTGGATGGGCCGTGGTGACGGTGCCCGCAGGCAATCGATCCGTCGGGACGGCGACTGCCGTCTTTGGAGCCGTCGGCGCGCCGGGCTTGGGCGCGACGGGCGACAGCGGCGCATCGGTCGCGTGACAGAGGACGCCCGAGCCGACGAGTGCGGCGCAAAGAACGATGTGGCGCAGGGAGTGCATGGACAGGCTCACGGGTTGGAAGGTTGGGATGACAAGACAGCGTGCCGCAGCGAGGGGCGCGCAGGAGAGAGGTCGTCGAAGCGCGCGCCGTGCTCGGCAAGCATCGCCGGCATCGCCTCGCCGCAGACCAGCGCGGCGCCGGCGCGCGCGAGGCCCTCGGCCATCTGGATGCCATAGCCGCCTTGGCCGACGAACCAGAAGAACCCCGGGGCATCGAGCGCGAAGCCGGCCACGGGTGTGCGGTCATTGGTGAAGACACGCAGCCCGGCCCAGCGCCGCAGCACTCGCGGCACGGCCGCGCCGACGGCGCGCTCGAAATGGTCGACCGCCACGGCGACGTCCCATTCGTCGGGCTGCGCGTCGCACGGCTCGCTGGGCGTCTCGTCGGCCGGCGACAGCAGCAGCCGGCCGGCCTCGGGGCGGAAGTAGAAGCTCTCGTCGGCGGCGATCGCGGCCGGCCAGGCGTCGGGACGCAGTCCTTCGGGCGCGTCGATCACCATCGCCGTGCGGCGCAGCGGGCGCAGGCCGACGGGGGCGACGCCGGCTGCGCGTGCCACTTCGTCGCCCCAGGCGCCCGCGGCGTTGACGACGATGGGCGCGCGGAACTCGCCCTCGTCCACCTGCACGCGCCACGCGTTCGCGTCCCGTACGAGCGCGCGTACCGGCCGGCAGGTGAGCAGTTCGGCGCCGAGGCGGCGCGCCGCGCGCAGGTAGCCCTGGTGCAGCGCGTGGACGTCGATGTCGGCCGAGGCGTCCTCGATCAGGCTGCCGCCGAGGTAGCCGGGACGAAACACCGGCAGCAGGTCCCGGGTCTGGACGGCGTCGAGCAGGCGCGTGGAGGCGCGCACGTCCACGTCGGCACGCATCTCGTGCAGCAGCCCGAGGTGCTCCGGGCGGGCGAAGAACAGCGTGGGGCGTGGATGCACCAGCGGCACGTCCGAGAACCCGGGCGGCGGCTGGAACAGGAAGTCCCGGCTCGCGCGGCTCAGCACACGCACCGGCGCGTTGCCGTAGATGGTGGAGAAGAGGGCGGCCGAGCGGCCGGTCGTGTGATAGCCGGGCTGCTCCTCGCCCTCGATGAGCAGGACGCGGCCGCGCTGGGCGAGGTGTGCGGCGATGGAGGCGCCCGCAATGCCGGCTCCGATGACGATGAAGTCGAAACTCTGGTTGTTCATGAAGGGGCGCGTGTTCAGCGTTTCCAGACCTGGCGCGCGATGCGCAGCCAGTTGCCACCGAGCATGCCCGCCGTCTCTTCGTCGGACATGCCAAGCGTCCGCAGGTGTTTCGCGACTTCAGGAAGCTGCTCCGGGGCCATGAACGCCATGCCGGCGCCGTAGCCGAGTTCAGGTGGGAACTGCTCGGGGTGCGCGGCGATGGTTTCGTCGAGTTCGCTTCGGTCGTGCAGGAAGTCCAGGCCGATGCCCACGTGCGCCGCGCCGACGAGGTCGGCCACGTAGGCCGCCGCGCGGGCCATGCGCGCCGGCGAGGCGTCGTTGTCGCCGAGGAACAGGCCGATGCCGTTGATGCCGACGACGCCGCCGCGCGCCGCGCAGGCAACGATGAGGTCGTCCGGGATGTTGCGCGGATGGTCGGCCAGCGCGCGTGGGTTGGAGTGGGAGAAGATGACGGGTGTCGGCGACGCGTCGATGGCCTGCCGCGCGGTGAGGTAGCCGGTGTGCGAGCAGCAGGCCACGACGCCCTGCGCCGCGAGTTCCTCGAGCAGCGTGCGACCGAAGGGCGTCAGTCCGGTGTCCTGGTCCTGGCAGCCGCCGCCTGCACGGTTGTTGCGGTTGTAGGCCAGCAGCATCCAGCGCACACCCAGGTCGCGATACACGCCGACGAGGCTCGGCTGGTCGGCCACCGCGTTCGCGCCCTCGATATCGAAGCCGATGGCGAGCTGGCCGGCGACGCGGGCCCGCGCGATGTCGTCGACGGACTCGATCAGCCGGAAGCGGTCGGAGCGCGCCGCGATCCAGGCACGGAAGGTGGCGAGCATGCGTATGTGCTGCTCGATGCCGTCGTCGCCATAGCCGACGTTGACCATCAGCACGTTGGTGCCGGCGGCTCGGTGACGTTCGAGTGCCGGAAGAAACGACAGGTCGTCCGGGCGCAGCGGCAGGCAGGCGTGGTTATCCCACACGAGCATCGTGTCGTTCTTCATGGGTTGCAGCGCCGGTGCGAGTGGGCCATCGGCGTGCTGGAAGAGAGGCGGTGGTTGAGCATGCGCGGGTCGGTGTCTGGTCGGTGATGTGGAGTGTCTACCAAATATAAAAACTTTCCAATAGGGAGAAAACTATCCTTAGGGTTAGACCTTGCCGCACCGTGAAAGAGCGAAATCGCACCTGTCGGGAATGGTGCGCTCATCCCCATTGCCGGGCAGCGTGGCACGAATGGGCGTGGCGCCGGCATGCGCAGGCGGCGGTCATCGTTTCCACCTACTAGAGATTGCTTGTCTAAAAATGAGCTTTAGTTTCTACTTCGGAGAATTTCCAAGAGCCGGAGTGTGAAGATGACCCGTCAAAGCCGTTCGATGAATCGAGGAACTCATGCATCTGTGCCCACTGTGGGCGCAGCCCTCGTGTCCGCAGTGCTGGCCTCCATGAGCCTCGCGGCTCACGCTCAGGCCCAGGAGGGACAGCCTGCGCCGGCAAGGCCGGACGCGGCGAGACCTGCCGCGGACGCGGCCTCGCAGGCCCCGAGAGCAGACACGCAGGTCGTGACGGTCACTGCGAATCGTCGGCGCGAGCCGGCGCGCGACGTTCCCGTGCAGGTGAACGCACTGTCGGCCGAGAACCTCGAGCGCTCCGGTGCGGCCTCGCTCAGCGACTACGTCGCCGCCTTGCCCGGCGTGGACGTCAAGAGCGCCAACGGACCGGGCCTCGGCCAGGTCAGCATCCGCGGCGTGACGACCGGCGACCAGACGATCGCCACCGTCGGCATCTATGTCGATGACGTCGCCTTCGGCTCAAGCAGCGCGTTCGCCGCGGGCTCGACGATGGCGCTGGACATGTCGCTGCTCGACCTGAACCACATCGAGGTGCTGCGGGGTCCGCAGGGCACGCTCTACGGCGCCGGCGCGATGGGCGGCCTGTTGAAGTACGTCACCAACGAGCCCGATACGACAGAGCTGTCGGGCAAGCTGACATTGGGAGTCAGCGCCACCAAGAGCGGCGGAGTGAGCCACGTCGAGAGCGGCGTCATCAATGTGCCGATCAAGGAGGGCGTCGCGGCCATGCGTGTCGCGCTGTTCAAGGACCACCAGGGCGGCTACGTCGACGCTGTCGGTCCGGCCGCGGGCCGCAACATCGACAGCGGCGACACCACCGGCGGCCGCCTCTCGCTCCTGATCGAGCCGACTTCCAGGCTCCACCTCCGCCTGACCGCCGTCGACCAGAACATCAGCAGGCGCGGCAGCGACATCGTCGACTACGACATCTCGACCGGCCGACCCGCCGAGGGGGATCTCGTGCGGCAGTTGAGTATCCGCGAGCCCTACCACGTCAGCGTCGGCCTCTTGTCCGCCGACATCGAATACGACATGGGCTGGGCGCGCCTGAACTCCGTCACGTCGGCGCAGCAGGAGAAGACGAACAATCGTCTGGACGCCGCGTTCTATAACGGACCGCTCACGGACGCCGTCGGTGCCGCGGTCACCGACTCGCGCCTCGACAGCGCTCCCGGAGTGCGCAAGCACACACAGGAATTCCGCCTGACATCAGCGCCCGGCGCGCTGGAGTGGCTGGGCGGCCTTTACTTCGACAGCGAGGTCGGGCGAAATTCGCAGCTTCTCGCTGGCACCCTGGAGGCGGACGGCAGTTCCATCGACGTCGTCACGGTGCAGCAGCCCTCCACGTACAAGGAACTGGCGGCGTACGGCGATGTGACCTGGAACCTCTCGAAGGACTGGTCGCTGACCGGCGGCGCGCGGATCGCCCGCAACCGTCAGGCCTACGACACGGTCACCAACGGGGACACCCAGGGCGGCAGCTCGGCGGAGACCTCGAAGACCTATCTGGCGACCGTGCGTTACGCGCTCACGTCAGTGAGCAACGTCTACTTCCGCGCCGCGAGCGGCTATCGTCCGGGCGGCCCGAACCCGCCTGCGCTCGACGCCGGCGGCAACCCGATCCCGGGCGCCCCGAAGAGCTTCAAGTCGGACTCGCTCTGGAGCTATGAGCTCGGCTACAAGGCTGATCTGCTGGACAAGCGCCTGTCCGTCGAGACGGCTTTCTACGACGTCGAGTGGAAGGGCATCCAGCAGCCGATCGCGATCGGCTCGGGCACGGTCATCGGCAATGCGGGCCGCGCACGCGTCAAGGGAGCCGAGCTGTTCACGCACTATCACGTGACGCCTGCGTGGACGCTCGACGCCAGCCTGTCCGCGATCGACGCGAAGCTGACCGAGGATGCGCCGGCGCTCGGTCCTTCGGGCTCGCGGCTGCCGAACTCCGCGCGCTTCTCGGGCACCGTGGGTGCGACGGGCAACTTCGCGCTGGCGGAGCGGCCCGCCTACGCGGGCGTCAGCCTTCGCTACGTTGGCGAACGCAACGCGGGCTTCGACAGCGCCGAATCTTCGCAGCCGAACTTCAAGATGCCCAGCTATACGCTGACAGACCTTCAGGGCGGCGTGACGCTGGGCCACATCGACTTGGGCTTCTACGTTCGCAATCTGTTCGACAGGCGCGCCATCGTCGGCGCCGACGCCGCGCTCGTCGCGTTCGGCAGTCCGCTGCACGCCACGGTGGCGCAGCCGCGCACCATCGGCGCGTCGCTGTCGGCCTCGTTCTGAAGGCGGGGGAGCGCGTGCCGTCACCCTCGTCCTGGCGCAAGGCGGTCTTGTGAGCGTCGCCGCCGCCATGGCGCTGCCGCGCGCCGCCACGCGCACGGCCTCCATCGGCTTGATCACGCTGGCCGTGCTGGCCGGATCAGCGGCGCGCTACGTGCTGAGTCCGATGCAGGAACTGGTTCGCATGGACCTCGCGCTGGACGACAACCACGTCGCGTTGCTGCAGGGGATGTCGATCGCGCTGCCCACGGCCCTGATGTCGATTCCGCTCGGGCGCCTGGTGGACCGCGCCAATCGCACGCGCATGCTCGTCGTGCTGGCGCTGGTCTGCGTCGTGGGCGTCGTCCTGACGGCCGTCGCGCAGAGCTTCCCGCTGGCTTTCGTGGCGCGCATGCTGGTCGGGGCGGCGGTGATCGCGGCACAACCAACCGCCTTGTCGCTCATCGCGGATCTGACGCAAGCGTCGGAACGGGGCCGCATGGTCACGGTGATCTCGATCGGGCAGGCACTGGGCGGCAGCCTGGGCTACGCGGTGGCCGGCCCGCTGCTGCGCTGGCTACCCGCGATGCTGTCCGGCTCCGCCGGACTGGCGTCGATGTCGCCGTGGCGGCTCGTGCTGCTGGCCGCGGCCGCAGCCGTGCTGATGACGAGTGTCCCGTTGCTTTTCATGCGCGAGCCCGTGCGCCGCGAGCTGGGCCCGGCCCCCAGCGCCGGCCTGCGGGCCGCACTCCGCGAGCTCAAGTCGTATCAAAGGTTCCTGTGGCCGCTCGTGGGGGGCATGGTCACTGTCGGCATGGCCGACGCCGCGGCCGCGATCTGGGCGGTTCCGGTGCTGACTCGCACCTTCCACCAAAAGCCCGAGGACTTCGGCGCCTGGCTGGGGCTGCTCAACCTGGTGTCCAACGTGCTGGGGGCCATCCTGGGCGGCGTGATGGCCGACCTCGGCCAGCGCAAGCAAGGAGGACGGGCAGGGGCGCTCCTCGGTGCCGCGGTGGGTGCCGCGCTGTCCGTGCCCGCGGCGTTCTTTCCCGTGATGCCCAACCTGACTGGCTTTGCCCTGTCGATGGGGCTTTTCCTCACCTGCGGCGCCTGGGTGAACATCGCGGCAACGTCGTCGGTCATGGTGATCCTTCCCAACGAACTGCGCGGTACCTTCATCTGCCTGCTCGTCGCGGCCATCGGCATGTCGGCCTATGGAATCGCGCCGCTGCTCGTGAGCCTGGGCGCATGGTTTCTTGGCGGCCATGGCGATATCGCCGTCTCGCTCACGGTCGTGGGCCTCGCCACCAGCATCCTGGGCACTTTCTCGTTCCTCGCCGCAATGCGGGCGGCGCAACGGCGAAGCTAGTCCGCTCCAGGAATACCCGGCGCCGTGGGCGCCGCACTTGGTCAGAACCACCGCACTCCATGAAGATCTTCATCGCCCAGCTCGTCACCGAGACCAACACGTTCTGCACGTTTCCGACCGGCCGTGGCGGATTCGAGCAATACGGCATCTTCCACGGCGACGCGAGCGTGCGCCAGCCAGAGCAGGCCGGCGCGATCTTGCGCATGATGCGCGACATGATGGAGGTCGGCGGCCACGATGTCGTCGAGAGCCTGTGTGCCTTCGCGCAACCCGCTGGCCGCACGGTGCGCGCCGTCTACGAGGCGATGCGCGACGGGATCCTCGCCGACCTGCGTGCCGCGCTTCCGGTCGATGCGATCCAGTTGATGTTGCACGGCGCGATGGTGGCGCAGGGGGTCGACGACTGCGAAGGCGATCTGATCGCCTGCCTGCGCGAAGTCGTCGGTCCGGAGGTTCCGATCGGCGTCGAGCTCGACCTGCACTGCCATTTCACGGAGCTCATGCGCACGTCCGCCGACGTCATCGTCTGCTTCAAGGAGTACCCGCACGTCGACGCGGAGCCGCGTGCGCAGGAGGTCTGCAAGCTGCTGGAGGGCATCGTGGCGGGCCGCATCCGACCCGTCACCGCGGTCGTCGATTGCAGGATGGTCGGACTGTGGCACACCACGCGTGAGCCGATGCGCGCGTTCGTCGAACGCATGCAGTCCTTCGAAGGGCGCGACGGCGTGCTGTCGGTCTCGCTCGGCCACGGTTTTCCATGGGGCGACGTGGCCGACAGCGGCGCGAAGCTGTGGGTGATCGCCGACGGCGACGAGGCGAGGGCGCAGGCGCTCGCCAAGCAGCTTGCGGGCGAGTTCTGGGCGATCCGCGAGGCGACTCGCACGCCGCATCTCGACGTCGATGCGGCGCTCGACCGCGTGCAGGCTGCGGCTCACGGACCCGTGGTGATCGGCGACGTCGCCGACAACCCGGGCGGCGGCGCGCCTGGCGACAGCACCTTCATCTTGAGGCGTGTACTGGATCGCGGCATCGGCAATGTCGCCATCGGCGCATTCTGGGATCTCGGCGCGATCCAGGTCTGTTCCGACGCCGGTGTCGACGCTGTCATCGACCTGCGCGTCGGCGGCAAATGCAATCCGAGCTCCGGCAGCCCAGTGGACGTCCGGGTCACCGTTCGCGCGGTGAAGGACGAACATGGACAGACGGCGCTCGGTGGCGGCGAGTCGCTTGGACGATGTGTCTGGGTCGAGGCCGCCAACGGCGTACACCTGCTTCTCGCATCGCTTCGCAGCCAGATCTACGGCACCGACGCGTTCACAGGCATCGGCATTTCGCTGGACGACAAGCGCGCCATCGTGGTGAAGTCAACGCAGCACTTTCACGCGCAGTTCGCGCCGCTCGCGTCCGAGGTGCTCTATGTGTCCACGCCTGGAGCGCTCACGCTGGATTTCGGGTCGATCGACTACAAGGTCCGCTCTCTGCAGTATTGGCCGCGTGTCGCGAACCCGTTCGGCGCCGAGGGCCCGCGGGCGATGGTGGGGCGGCGGGACGGCTGATCACGCAGGCTTTCTCGCCTGGCCCGTCCGGCTTTTACGCGCCTGTGAACAGCGATGCCCCGCTGAATATCGCGGGCCTTGTTGTGCAGTTGCCGGCGCCACCGTGCTGGCTGAGCATGACGACGCGCACGAGCTCGTGGTCGGTGTGCAGAGCGGGCAGCGGTTCGCAGTCGATCTTCGCTCGCGAGCCGTCAAGGCGTCGAGCTTTCGCGCGCCGCCGATGCTCACGAGCAGGGTCGAGTTGGGCAGTGGGGTGACCTTGACGGCGGGCCTGCACGGC
>FSVG01000304.1_pt1 | contig 10135 bp, 12 predicted proteins | sample 1637511 | NCBI WGS metagenome assembly FSVG01 (sample SAMEA3914816, study PRJEB12502) | metagenome | biome: forest; material: soil | place: USA | collected 2011-09-16 | depth 0.3 m
ACCGCGATCTTGCCCGGCGTCGGGAACTCGTGGTACTCGAGCGCGGCCTGGCGCAGCTCGGCGCGCTTGTCTTCTTGAGTGGTCATTGGCGTATCCAAGTGCGTTGCCGGGTCGGTGCGGCTTCAGGCCATACCACTCGTCACTACGCCGGCGATGCCCGCCACCAAAAGTACGATGAGCGGATTGAGTTTGGGGCGCAGCATGAAGATGGCGAGCGCAACCAACGCGATCGCCCAAATCGCGATGGAGCCGGACGATGCGCGGATGACAGCGACGGCCCCGGCCAGCAGCAGGCCTGCGGCGATCGGCGCAAGCGCCCTCTCGACTACTTTGGCACCGGGATGGCCGCCGAAGCGGCGCCAAAGACTCGTCATCGCGTAGGCGAGCAGCGACGAAGGCACGAAAAGCGCCGATGAGGCGACCACCGCGCCCTCCCAACCGGCTACCTTCCAGCCAACGAGGGTGGCGAGTAGCGCTCCGGGACCAGGCGCAGCGCGCGAGATTGCAAAGAGATCGACGAACTGGGCCTGGGTCATCCAACCGTGCGCCAAGACCTGGTGATCGATGTCGGCGACGACGCTCTGGCCTCCGCCGAAGGCCAATAGCGACAGCGGCGAAAACACTGCCAGCAATTGCCAGAGGACGCTAGCTCGCATTGGACTTGGTCTGGCGCGCGAGAACAAATGCCACCAATGCGGCGACGAGCGCCACGGGCACCAGGGGCAAACGCAGAATTCCAATGGCGCAGACGATGCCCGCGGCCAAGACCATTGGCCAAGTCCGGCGGCCGCTCGCAGCACGCAACGAGCGTAGGCCCACGGACAACGTCATCCCTGCTGCACCCGCAGCAACGCCTTCGAGGGCACGATGCGCCATAGCGTTGGCCATCAGGTCGGCGCACATCGCGGCGATCACGACTACCAACGTCATCGGAGGCGCAAGCAATGCGACCACGGATATGAACGCACCAATGCGGCCGCGCAGCCGGCGACCCGTGTAGATGGTCAAATTGACGACGTTGGAACCCGGCAGTATCTGACTCAGAATCAACGCGCTCAGGAATTCCTGCTCTTGAAGCCAGCCTCGACGCACCACCGTCTCTCGGTGAACCCACGCTGTGAGTCCGCCTCCAAAACTCAGGAGCCCGATCCGTGCGAACAGGCTGGCGAGCTCCGTCAGTGAGACCGTCCGATTCGCAGCGGGAACGTTGGAGTTCATGGCGGCACGTGGTCTAGGCGCGCCGCGCCATCGCTTTGCGAGACGCCTTGAGGTCTGCATCGTTGGGCGCATAGTCCGGCGGAATCGTCAGAAGTGCTTCCGGGCTTTCGTCCTCGCCCGTGATGCGTCGCTCCGCCTCCTGCAAAGTGCGCGACGGCCGACGTTTGCGCCACGCTGACGCGGCAAACATCAACAGCGAGCATGCGAGCAGTCCTGCCGCGATTGGACTACGAAGGAATACCGTCGCGTCGCCTCGCGAGATCGTCATGGCCTGGCGGAAGGACTGTTCCAGGGTGTGACCAAGGATCAGCCCGAAGAGCAGCGGGGCTTTCGGAATGCCCAGCTTGCGGAAGGCGAATCCCAGAAGCCCAAATCCGAGGGCAAGGTACAAGTCGAACGGATCGCTGTGGAACGAATAGACCCCGGCCGAGGCTATGCCCAGGATCACGCAAATCAGGACGCCGGTGGGCACGTACAGGATCTTGGCGAGCAAGCCCACGAGCGGCATGTTGAGCACAAGCAGCATCACGTTGCCGATGTACATGCTGGCGATCAGGCCCCATACAAGGTCGGGTTGCGTATGAAACAGCATCGGGCCGGGCTGGATGCCGTACATGATGAACGCACCCATGATGACGGCGGTCGCGCCAGAGCCTGGCACGCCGAGCGCCAGCAAGTGCACAAAGGCGCCGCAGCTGTCCGCATTGGTGGCGGCCTCCGGAGCTGCGACGCCTTCGATCGCTCCCTTCCCGAAACGCTCGGGTGTCTTGGAGATCTTCTTTTCGAAGATGTAGGCGAGCATGGCCGCGATCGTGCCGCCGAGACCGGGCGCAGCGCCGCAGAAGAATCCGATGCCCGTTCCACGCAGCGCCGCCGGCCAGGCGCGGCTCCACTCCTTTCGCGTGAACATGATTCGGCCTTTGACTTTCACCGCTGGCATGTGCCCGCCCAGGTGGCCTTCCACCATGCGACTAACCTCGGCGATCGCAAAGAGTCCGACGACAACGACCAGGAAGCTGATGCGGTCTTGCAGTTGCGTCAGGCCCATCGTGAAACGTGGCACGCCGCTCTGCAGGTCGATGCCGACCGTGCCGATCGCCAGGCCAAGGAACACGGCCATCATGCCTTTCCCGATCGATTCGCCGTTGAGGGCACTGACGGTGGAGAGTGCGAAGAAGATCAGCCCGAAATATTCTGTCGGCCCAAACTTGAGTGCTATCGAGGCCAGGGGAAGCGCGATGAAGGAAAGCGCAGTGACCCCCAGCATGCCGGCGATGAACGAACTCGTCGCGGCGATCGCGAGTGTGGCCGCCGCCCTCCCCGCTCTGGCCAGGGGATAGCCGTCGAGCACGGTCATGACTGCGGCGGCGTCCCCAGGTGTGTTGAGGAGGATGGCCGTGACGGCGCCGCCGTACATGCACCCGTAGTAGATGCCGATCAGCATCATCAACGCAGTGGTCGGATCCATGCCGAACGTGACGGGGATCAGGAGCGCGATACCAGCTGAGGGCCCGATGCCAGGCAGATGGCTGATCATCGTTCCAATGAAGACGCCGATGAGTGTGTAGAGCATGTGCATGGGCGTGGCTGCGATCGCGAGCCCGTGCATGACGCCGTAGAAGCCTTCCATGACAGTCTCCGATCTAGATCGACAGCCAGCCCTCGGCCATGGGGGTGCCGAGTGCGTACGTGAACAAGGCGTCCACGATCAAGGTGAAGGAAATCGCCACGATGGCGTTTAGCCAGTAGCGGCGGCGATTGAAGAAGCTGAGCAGGCCGCCCAAGAAGACGAGCGTGGCCAGCAAATAGCCGGCGCGCTCGAGACTGACGTAATAGAGCGCGGTCCAGACCGCCACACCGGTCAGCACCCATGCCGAGTGAGCCGAGGCGGGGCCATCCTGTGCGCCGTCCTCGAGCGAGGGCTCAGGCGCGACACGGCCAGAGCGAGCCTTCGAAATCAGTTCCATCACCATCAAGACGGCGGAGACGAGCAAGCCGCAACCCACCATGGCTGGAAAGACACGCGGACCGAGCGGATCGCCCAGGCTGCTGCTGGGTAGCATCGAATCGGCCCAAAGATAGACCGCCGCGAACGCCACGACGCAGAGGATCAGGATCGCGTCGGGTGAAAGTAACTTTCTCATTTGTCTCCTCGCCATGGCGACAAGCCGGTGGAGGGCGGACGCGTCGCTGCGCTTGCACGCGCGCGCATCCGTCGTTGTGCATTTGGGTGCCGCGCCACCCTCTGGCGCGGCACGAGTCGACTTACTTCTCGTTGTAGCGGCCGGGCTTGACGACCTCGGCGATCGTGCCGTCCGGCGCGCGGAACTTCAGCGCGCCCTCGCCCTTGTTGGACAGGATCTCGCCGCCGTACTCGACGATCTTCTTGGCCGCGGTTTCTTGGTCTTCGACCGTCACGCCCCAGTGGTGCAGGCGCGGGCCCGGGCCAGCGATCTGGGCTTCGTGGGAGTCTTCGCTGTCGTACTTCATCAGCGTGAAGTCGATGTGGCCATCGGTCATGTGCCGCGAGATGTGCTGGCGGTTGCGGCCGGTCTTGACCTCGGTGAAGCCGAAGACCTCGGCGTAGAACTTCGTGGCAGCTTCCAGGTCATCGACCTTCACGGCCAAGTGCACGATACGGGACATTTCAGGTTCTCCATCAATGGGTTGGTTGCGGGGGGGTGTCACTTCGCAAGGCCGAGTTCGGCCAACAGCGGCGTGAGTCGAGTGCGCTCGTCCATCAGGAACTGACGGGTGGCAGCGCTGTTCTTGTAGGCGGGTGACCAGAGATTGCGGGTGACCGCTGCAGCCCACAGTGGCGACGACGTCGCCTTCTGGAGCACGTTGTCCCACCAGGCAATCTCGGCCGGGGTCATGTTCTTCGGACCGACCAGCACACGCCAAGTGCTGAAATCGACGTCGACGCCCTGCTCCTTCCAGGTCGGCACGCCGGCCAACGCGCCAGGCAGATGCGTCGCGGAAGGCATGCCGATCAGGCGGAGTTGCCCAGACTGGCTCGGGCCAACGACGGTGCCGGCCGGCGTCGCGGCCGCGGTCACGTGTTCGCCCATCAGGGCCGTGACAGCCTCGCCGCCGGAATCGAAGAAGACGATCTTGAGCTTCTTGGGGTCCTGGCCGGCCGCTTTGAGCCACATTGCTGTTGCGATGTGGCTCTGACCGCCTGGGGAGCTCGAGACTGCGAAGCTGACGCTGGCGGGATCCTTTCGCATCAGCTCGACCAGATCCTTTCCGGATTTGAGCGGGCCATTGGCGGGCACCGAGAACAACACCTGTTCGGTGACGAAGACCGCGAGCGGGGTGACGTCGTTCAGCCCAATCGGGCTGAGCCCAGTGATGCTGTTGGTCACCAGCGGCAGCGCCTGCACGCTGACGTAGTGGCCGTCACCCTCGTGGGAATTCACGTAGGCAATGCCCACCGTTCCACCGCCCCCTGGCCGATTGACCACGGTGACCGGCTTGGGTGACAGGTGGTTTTGCTGGATGACGCTCTGCAGCGTTCGAGCGACCAAGTCCAGACCGCCACCCGGTGCACTCGGAACGACGATCTCGATGGGCCGCTTCGGCTGCCAGGCATCGGCCGCGAAGGCCGTACCCGTCGCCAGGGGAAGCGCCCCGGCGACAGCGACACCGAGGGCTCGGCGAAGGAATTCAGATCTGCGCATCGTTTTGTCTCCTGATGTCCAAACTCTTGCCGCTTCGCCTCAGAAGCGGAACTTGTCGAAGGTGCTGGCGGCAAACAGCCGATCCAGCGACACGTCGTCCTGAATCAACCCGTCCATGCGCGCATACGCCATGAGACGACGCAGTTCGGGCTCGTTTTCTGCAACGCCGTAGCGCCAGCTGTCTGTCCCCATGAGGGACCGGACGTCCTCCATGGCCGGGACAATCCAGGGGTGGCTCACGCGCAGCGTGTCGGTGATCGACATCTCTTCGATGGCGACCTCCTTGGCCCGCATGAACGCCTTGTAGACATTGACGGGCAGCCAGGGGTGTTGCTCGACGAGCGAGCGGCGAATCCCCATCAGATGCATCAGCGGGAAGATCCCCGTCTTGCGGAAGTACGCCTCTTCCGCCGCGCGATAGTCCGGAAACAGGCGGACGATCGAAGCGTCCTTGCCGAAGCACGAGGGCGGCTTCGGCGCAATGACGGCGTCGATCTCACCGGTCTTGAGCATCTCGGCCAGGGTCTGCTCAGGGCCGATCGTGCGCATCTGGATGTCCGGCGCCAGGCTCTGCGCTACGCGGTTTGCGCGACCCGGCTGCTCGAGACCGCCCGCGAACCATTCCACGTCGCGCGAGCTGATGCCATGCTCCTCGCCGAGAATGCCACGCACCCAGATGCCGGCGGTTTGCTGGAAGTCCGGCACGCCAACGCGCTTGCCGCGCAACGCTTCGACCGAGTCCACTCGATCGCGCCGCACGTAGATGGCCGAGTGGCGGAACGAGCGAGACACGAATGCCGGGATCCCGATGTAGCCGGATTCGCCGCGCGCCGTTGTCAGCAGGTGCGTCCCGAGTGACAGCTCCGAGATGTCGAATTCACCTCGCCGGAACGCGCGCTGGAAGATCTCTTCCGCCGGCGCGTGGACGAAGTTGATGCGGCAGCCATCGATGGCGACCCGGCCGTCAACGACAGCGCGTGTGCGATCCGTGATCTGGCAGGCCAGAGAGAGTTCGACAGTCATCGTTGGTCCTGTGATTCGCGGCGCCGGGCACGCGCCGGCTTGGTGGTTGTCGCGGCGCCTGCGCCAATGCCTCCCAGCGCGGCAAGCATTCGCTGCTTGCCGTGTTCAACATGACCAGAGCTGATCCGGTAGCTGAGGCTTGCATCTCCCGCCTTGAGCGCGCGGACGATCTCGCGATGCTCTTGGTTGCTGGCGACGAGGCTGCCCTTTTGCACGACGGCATGAACCCGAAACAACTGGAATTCCTTGACCAGGCCGCGGTACAACTTGGTCAGCCGGGCGTTTCCCGTCGAGCGCACGATGCAGTCGTGGAATTCGGTGTTGACCTTGCCAAAGCGCCGCGGATCTTCGGCGCGAGCAGCTTTCTCCATCTCGTCGACACAGTTGTCCAGCGCCCCGGTGATCCCAGGGTCCATTCGCGCAGCGAGCAGTGAGGCAGACAGGCCCAGCAAGCCCGCGCGCAGGTCATAGACATCGATTGCGTCGGCCCGCGTAAGTTGCTTGACGAAGGCGCCGCGATTGGGGATGAGCGTTACCAGCCCGATTTCGGCTAATCCGCGGCAAGCCTCACGCACCGGGCCGCGGCTCACCGACAACTCGTCGGCGATGGTCTGTTCATTCAGGCGTTCGCCAGGGGCGATGCTGCCGCTCAGGATCTGGCGCTCGAGGTCTGCCTGAACCACAGCCACCAGCGTGCGGGCTCGCACCTCGGCCACGGTAGCGGCCGTCTTGTCGCGATCAGTCGTCATGGCAATGAACCTTTCGGTTGTCGGGTTGCATGGGCGGAATCTGTCAGTGGTTAACTGTCAACTGTTAACAATCTGAATCGATCGAACGAAGCCTGTACCGAACATCGTGTGCCTCTTCAGGAAGGTGCTTGTGAGGTCAGGCCGGCACGGAGCGCGCCGTAGCCCGGGGCTTGCCCGTCCCAACGCGCTTTTTTGGCTTCACCGCGACCGCCGCCGCAGGGGCCATCTTGGCGGGCGTGGCCTTGTACATGTTGAGAATCTGGTCGTATAGCTGCTGGGCAGCCGGAGGCAACCGCCGTCCGACCCTGTGGATCAGGCCCACGGTGCGCGCGATGGTCGGCTCGACGAGCGGCACACTGACGAGAGACGGATGTTCGCCAACCGGCATCGCCATCTCCGGCACCGCCGCGATCCCAAGCCCGGCTTCCACCAGATTCACCAGGGTCGAGACGTGCTGCGCCTCGCAGAACCAACGTGGCCGCACGGCCTGCTGGCTAAGTGCAGTGTCGAGGAGAAATCGATTGCCGCTCGCCTTGGTGACGGACATGTAGTCGTAAGGCGCGAGTTCCGACCACCGTACCTTGCGCTTGCTCGCGAGAGGGTGCCCACGGAGGCAGGCCAGAACAAACTCCTCCTGCTTGACCGGCTGAAAGTCGATCTGAGGATCCTGTGTGCCGATGTAGTTCAGCCCGAAGTCTGCTTCGCTGCGCGTGATCGTCGACAGGACGTCGGCGGCTCCTTGGTCGACTACTCGTACGACGATACCGGGGAAGCGCTCGTGATACTCGCGCAGGATGCGTGGCAGGAAGAACCGGATTGCTGACGGTATGCACGCGATCGTCACCTCGCCGGTCACTCGATCCGAGACATCGCGTATGCCCAGCAGCGACTGTTCGAGGCCATCCAGCAGGTCGTTGGCACGACGGTTGAACTCGCGGCCCACCGCCGTCAGGTCGACCTTCCGGGTAGTGCGATGAAACAGTCGAACGCCGAGGGCATCCTCGAGCTTCTCGATGCGCCGCGACAGAGCCGGCTGCGAGAGGTGCAACTCTTCCGCTGCCGCACGAAAGCTGCTGAGCTTTGCCACGGCGACGAAAGCGCGCAGATCTGCAAGATCGAAATTCATTCGTCCGCCCGTGTTGGCAATGATCATTTGATTCTATAGAGCCAGCCGGCACCACACGTGCGCGCGGCCAGGCAAGGCGTCGGACTCAGAAGCGGAAGTAGATGCCGGCGGCGAAATCGCGGTGGTCGTGATCCGGATCGCCCTTGAGCGCGCCCTTCCCCTGCACGTCGTCGAAGTACGCGTACAGCTGCAGGTTCTTCAGCAGGTAGTACTCGTAGCCGAGACTGGGCACGCGGACGTTGCGGCTGTCGGTCTGGTTGCGCCACTGGTAGGAGGCGCGGATCGTTCCGCCAGCGAACGGCGTCGTCACCCCCAGCACGGCGGACTTGGAGTTCGCACCGTCGGTGGTCGACGTGGCGTTGTCGTTACCGTCGAACAAGTCCTGCTCCTTGCCCCCCGCGAGAAACACCTTGGCCACCTGGAAATCGTAGGCCGTGAGCAACTGGAAGTGCTTTTCGTTCGGGCCGCCGGTCGGGTTGTGGAAGATGTCGAAGGAAGCGCCGATGCTCAGCGGCCCGTTGTCGTAGCGCAGGCCCGTGATCGTGACGTGCTCGTTGTTGCCCGTGCCGGGGCTCTCGCCGCCGTCGTTCTGGAACGAATGACCGACCCCCAGGCGCAGGCCGTTCATCACCGGCGACGAATAGAGCACTGTGTTGTCCAGGCGCAGGCCAGCCGCGGACGAGAGCACCGAGCCGGCGCCGGCGGTGCCGAATTGGGTCAGGAAGGCGTCGATGTCGCCGACATAGTCAAAATTGCCCGAGCCCGCGGAGAACGCCGGGATGCGGCCAATGGCCAGCGTGCCCACCGGGCCGTTGAGCGCGACGAAGGCCTGTCGGCCAAATGTGCGGCCGCCTTGCTTGAGCGTGCCGTTGTCGAGCGTGTAGCCCATCTCGAGCACGACCTGGGCGTTCCAGCCCTTGTCGAATTCCTTGATGCCTCGAAATCCCAGGCGTGAACCCGACTTGCCACCGGACACGACTTCGCTGGTGCCCTCCTGGCCGGCCGGCTTCGTGTACTCGACCCCGCCGTCGGCGATGCCGTAGATCGAGATGATGCCGGCGGGAGTGTTGGCCGCGATGGGGGCCGGAGCGTTTGGATCGGCAGGCGCGGCGTCCAGGGATTTGCCGCGCAGTTCCTGGGCAAAGGCGCCAGTGGCCAGACCGAGCAAGGCGATGACCACTACGGTGCGATGAAAGATCACGGTTTGTCTCCAATCGTTGATTTATGAAATCGCGCTGTGCCCGAATTGGTTCGAACCAGCCATGCCAATCTGTGAGGCATGGAGGTCATTCTGCGAACGAGATGGACGCCTGTGAATTGCAAAGATCCAAAGCATTGATGCACAAACAACATCAACGACTCGGCTTTCATCGACGGAGCGCACTGTCTTTTCACTCGTCGGGAGAGCCGAAAGCAGCGTTTCGCCGAGCGCGTGGCGACGACCTCGGAGCTGATTTCGACCATTGACTCCAGCAGATCACGGCCCACACAATCCACGCCCTTTTCCCGGCTCTTGACAGCATGGCTCCCGTTCCCGTCGCCCTCGGCGACTACTGCGCGATCGACTTCGGCACCGCCAATTCAGCCGTGGCGATCCCCAGCGCAAGCGGAATGCAACTTGTCACCCTCGAGCCCGACTTCGGAGAACGCGGGCGCACGATGCCGACCGCGGTCTTCTACCTGGCTGAAGGCCCTGATCTCCAGAACTTCCGCGACTCTATGGACGCGCTGCCACCCGGGCTTGCATTGAAGGGACAGAGGGCCGCTTGATGCGATCAATGAAGCGTGCACTGGGCTCGGCACTCATGGATCAACGCACGGACATCGGTGCCGTTCGCACCGTTGCCTTCGGCGACGTCATTGCCAGCCTCCTTCTGCACCTGCGGCGGGCAGCACACGCCAGCGCGGGCCATGAAATCGACCGCGTCGCGCTTGGTCGGCCAGTCTTCTTTGTCGACCAAGATCCGGTGCGTGATGACCAGGCGCAGACCAATCTGAGGGATGCGGCGCTCACGCTTGGCGACGTCTTCACCGCGATCGAGGCGAAGTCGGCTTGAGGACTGCAACGTCGGCGCATGGCTCATGTCGGCCACTTCCGCACTGCTTCGGAGGTCGGCTTACGAGGAGTCCGATGCGGTACCTCGACGGGTCGCGCCGGCCAGGGAGTTGCGGTTCGTGAGCGACTGGTCTCGGGAAGGCTAGTACCTTGATCGAATGATGTCGCCCTGGCTCGCTGCTAGGGAAGGTCTGCACAACGCGGCATTCGGGTCGTCGTCATGCCTCTGACGTGCGCGCCGATGTCGATGACGACGTGCAGCCAAGTTTCGTCGCGGCTG
>FSVG01002053.1_pt1 | contig 10119 bp, 8 predicted proteins | sample 1637511 | NCBI WGS metagenome assembly FSVG01 (sample SAMEA3914816, study PRJEB12502) | metagenome | biome: forest; material: soil | place: USA | collected 2011-09-16 | depth 0.3 m
CCTCGCGCTCGAAAGCGGCCCGAACGAGATCGATCGGTTCGACCGCCGCCGCTACGTCACCGTCACCGCCGCCCTCGGCAGCACGCCGCTGGGCGCCGCAGTCCAGGCGGCCCGGGCCCTGCCCGCGGCCATGCAACTGCCCCCCGACGTCACCCTGAGCGACTCGGGGAACGCGGAGAACATGAACGACCTGATATCGGGCTTCGGGCTCGCCATGACCGCCAGCGTGCTGGGCATCTACTGCGTCCTCGTGCTGCTGTTCCACGACTTCGTGCAGCCGCTGACCATTCTCTCGGCGCTTCCGCTCTCGCTCGGAGGCGCATTCGTCGCGCTCCTGGTGACCCATGCGCAGCTGGATATCCCGTCGTTGATCGGCATGGTCATGCTCATGGGCGTCGTGACCAAGAACTCGATCCTGCTGGTCGAGTACGCGCTGCTCGGCATGCGCGAACGCGGCCTCGACGCGCGAGCGGCGATGCTGGCCGCCTGCCACAAGCGTGCGCGACCGATCGTGATGACGACGGTCGCCATGGTCTCGGGCCTGCTGCCCATCGTCCTCGGATTCGGTGCGGATGCGAGCTTCAGGCAGCCGATGGCGATCGCCGTCATCGGCGGGCTCCTGACCTCGACGGGCCTCAGCCTCCTGGTGGTGCCTGTCGTATTCAGCCTCTTCGCAAGGAGGCGGGCGACCGGGAGCTCCTTGGGAAGCTTCGATCCCGGAATGCACCGACCTTCACACGAGCTGTAGCCGTCGCCAGCGGCGACCGGCAACCTGCCAGTGAATCAAGCGACGTCGAGGACATCGAAGCCCAGGCTCGCCGAGTTGGAAGCCGTTTCGTCGAACGTTCCATGGAGGGCCGCCATCATCGCGCTGTCCAACGACAGTTCCATGTATCGGTAGCTCGTACGAATGGCTTGCCGTACCTCTGCGATCTGGTGCGGGCTGGGAGCGTGTCCCAGCAAGGTGGCGACGATGTCGAGCGCTTCCCAGGGATGCGTGTCGTCGTACTCGGCATGCACCTTGAGCCATCGCATCGCCGGGGCGCGCACCTCGTCGGGCAGCGACCTCGCGTAGCTGTCCTGCGAACAGACCACGCACGACCATTCGCCCGTGGCGCCTTCGACGGCGTAGTTCGTCGCCGCCATGGCGACCGCCAGGCCGGCCTTGTCGCACACGTACCAGCACCAGTGCGCCAGGGCCTCGAGTTCTTCGGTGTCTCCGCCCGATCGCAGGTCGCTCAAGCTCAGTCCCGCGGCGTTGGCCCAGGCCGCCCAATGCTCGGCATGTTTCTGCTCGACGCGGATGTTCTGGATCAGGTAGCGGCGCGCCATGTCCTCGCCGACGCTGTCTCCGTAGCCCATCTTCTTGAGGTTCATGGCCATGAACCTCGGGAACTGCTCGATCGTCGGCCAGATGCCGACCATGAAGCGCTGCATGGCCGACAGCGGAAGCTTGGCGTCCCGCATCAGCGAGAACAGCTCGTGCTCGACGACCCGGCGCTTGTTCGGCGTCGTCTCGTGAACCACACGCTGTAGCCAGACCGGATAGCTTCCGATGCTCTTCAGATCACCTGTACGCCGAAATTCGTTTGACATGGCAGCCCTAACTAAGGAATCCGTGAAGAAAGTCGCGTGAATCCTGCCTGTAAGCGGCCAGCTCGGCAAGAGGGCGATGCCTCTGTCGAGTGTTTACAACGATTCGGCCGCCGCGAGCGCCGGCTCCGGACTCAGACGAAGGATTCCTGACTGTGCTTGTCAAGCATTGCCAGCAGTTCCTCGAACTTGATCGGCTTGGTCAGATAGCCCTCGAATCCGCAGCCCATCGCGGCGCGAATCTGCTCCGGCAACGCGTCGGCTGACAGCGCGACCAGGCGGATGTCGCGGGTCGCACGATCGCGTCGCAACTCCAGCGCCAGCTCGATGCCGGTCATGTCGCCCAGATTCATGTCGACGAGCATCAGGTCCGGCGGGTCGATGCGAGCGATCTCGAGCGCGGCCGCGCCGTTGCTTGCCACGCGCAGCGACACGCCCCTGCGCAGGGTCACGATCTGCCGCACCAGTTCCGCGTTGACCTCGTCGTCCTCCGCATACAGCACCCTGAGCGCATGGCTGTTGCGCGCCTCCGTGCTGTACATCCGTGCTGTCGCGGGTTCGACGGCCGGCGGGCTCGCGACCTGCAGCTTCAGGCTCGCGCAGGTCCCTTCGCCGAACGTGCTGGTGATGGTGAGCGAGCCGCCCATCATTTCGGCAAGCTGGCGGGAAAGAACGAGTCCGATGCCGGTTCCCTCCACGTTCGACGATTCGGCGCCGAGTCGATTGAACGGCTGGAACAGGCTTGCAAGCCGGTCCTCGGGGATTCCTCTGCCCGTGTCCGTGACCAGGACTTCGCACTCGTTCCAGGATAACTTCCAGGTCAGTGCGACGCTGCCGCCCGGCTTGTTGTACTTCACGGCGTTGCTGAGCAGGTTGACCAGCACCTGGCGAAGCCGCACGGGATCGGCCTTGACCCAGAGGTCGCCCGCGGGTGCCGCCTGTGCGTTGGCGCCCTGCCCCGGACTCGAATCAGGCAACTCAGGCGTCAGAAAGACCTCGATGCCCGCCTTGGTCACCAAGGGAGACACCATGGTCGCCGCCTCTTCGATGACCCTGAGCAGTTGAACCGCCTCGGGCAGGACGGACATCTCGCCCGACTCGATCCGCGACAGGTCGAGCACGTCGTTCACCAGCGCGAGCAGGTGGGCGCCTGCGTTCTCCACATGCTGCACGCGATCGAGCTGCTCCAGCGAGAGCGGCCTGGCGGTGTCCATGCGCAGCAGCTTGGAAAAGCCGATCACCGCGTTCAACGGCGTTCGCAGCTCATGGCTCATGCGCGAGAGGAATTCGGTCTTGGCCTTGCTCGACGCCTCCAGGGATTCGTGGGCCCGCCGCTCCACGTCCGCCGTGATGCGTGCGGTGATGTCGCGCAGAACGATCGTCGCCAGGACCTCGCGTTCCATCTGCAGGCGCGAGACCGACGCCTCGATCGGAAACCTCTTTCCATCCCGCTTGCGCCCGGTCAGCGCCTGGAGCGATCCCGGGCTCGACGCGACGGGCGCCGCATCGCCGCCCGATGGATTGATCGCGATCGAGACGTGTTCGACGAACCGGTCGATCGGGTTGCCCAATGCATCGGCCGCGTCGATGCCGAACATCGTCTCGGCGGCGCGATTGAACAGGACGATCTTGCGGTCCGCGTCGACCGTCACCACGCCGTCGGTCACCGCATGGATCAGTCGTTCCATCCTCAGCTCGGCCGCGGCCTGCATGCGACTGCTTCGCCGCACGAAGCCGAGGCCCGATACCGTGAGCAGTACCGCGATGAAGCTGTTGAGGCCCAGCAGCAGGCGCTGCGTCGTTCGGGAGGCCTCGCCGAGCTGCGAAGAAAACGCGCTGGTGAGACGCGTCAGACGTTCGTTCAGTAGCGGGGCTTGCATGCGCATCGCGTCGACCGCGGGCGACTGAGTCTCCCCGGCGCGGATCCGGTCGCGGGCCCGGTCGACGAGCGTGCGCATCTCCTGGATCGTTCGATCACCTTCCGTCCAGGTGGCGATCGGCTTCGACATGAACGGCACTCGCTGGAACCAGCGAAACATCCGAATCAATCCGTCGATGTCGTCGGGGTGGTTGCCGCCGTCGAGAAACCCTTGCCGCGCGGCCGCGATATCCGGCTCCGGGCGCTGCAATGCCTCGCGCGCCGCCCGATCTCCCAGCGGCATCGCCAAGGCCGACATGAACCGAACGTAGTCGGCTTCCCGGTGCTGCTCGACGTAGTCGAGGAGATAGATCTGCGCGTCCTTCTGGCCCTTGGAGTAAAGGCTTTCACCGGTGACATAGGCCCGCACGGTCGACAGCAATTGAATGCTGAAGGCGGCGACCGAGGCCTGCAGGACGGCCATGGCGACAAACACTGCGACGATCGGCCAGTACCGCGGCAGCCGGGGCATCGAGCTGACCTTTTTCGCGCGCGTCATAGCTTGGCGGACTGCGCGCCCCAGCGGCTCGCACATCGGTTAGCCAGTACCACATCGTTCATGAAGGATGCCACCTGTGGAATGACCTGATAGGTCTTTCAACGGGGATTGTGGCGCATGCGCAGCCCATGCGGAACGCGGCCCGCGTTTTTCATCGACTCGACAGTCGACGGGAATTCTCGCGGTGCCAGGCATTTGCGGTGTCAGCGAAGGGTGCTCTTCGGACTCGCTGATGTCCTGTCAATTCGAGGGCCCGGCTTCGCGCCGGGCCCCTTGTCTTTGGGCCGCAGGGGCCGCGAACCGGAATCCGGACAGGAGACGGGCGACTACCCTGCGCCGACGCAGGCCGGCATTCACCGCCGCGATGCGTCGTTGCAGTCGATTGCCCAGCCGCATCGACGACGGCCGGTAGCCCGAAGCCTCAGGCTGCCGACGGTGCGGCGCTCCCGGCTGCCGTCGAAGGACCTGCGGCACCGTTGGCCGCGACCTTCTTCGGCGCGGCCTTCTTCGGCGCGGGCTTGCGGCCAGCCTTCCCGGCCGAGGGCTTCTTCTTCGCGGCAGCGGGCGCCGCCTTGCGAGTGGCCTTCTTCGCAACCGCGACGGCCTTCTTCGCTGCCGGCCGGGTCGCCTTCGTGGCCGAAGCCGCCTTGGCCTTGGACTTCTTCTTCGCGACCGGCGCCTTGACCGCCGTCTCGGAAGCCTTGAGTCCGCTCTTGTCGACCAGGAACGCATCGCGGTTCTTGGCGCCCGCGATCCATGCCGGCGCACGTCCGAATCCAGACCAGGTCTTGCCGGTCTTCGGGTCCGCATATTTCGCGACCCCGCCCCCAGCGCGCTTGGGCTTCGCCGTCTTGGCGGCGGTCCGGCCCTTGCCCGCGACCGCGGACTGAAGGTGTTCGATGGTCAGGCCATAGGCCGACATGATCTCCTTGACCTTGGCGATCGCCGCCGATATCTCCTCTTTGGCGATACGTTCGGCTTCTGCCTGGAGTGCGGCGATTTGCTTCTTGATTGCGGCGAGCTTTGACATTGGATTTCGCGCGAGTTGCAGAAAGCGAAGTCTAAGCTCTCCGGCGCATGGACATTGCCCCACTCGAATTCCGACGCCTTCACGACCATCGCAGGAACGAACTTCAATCCTCGAGTGCGCGGCCGCGACTTTCGGGCAACGCCATCATCGCGAGCGCGGTGATCACGCTGGTGCCGGCCACGTACCAGGCCGGCGCGGCCGGGTTGCCGGTGGCGCCGAGGAGCCAGGTCACGATGAATTGCGTGGTGCCGCCGAACAGCGCGACGCCCACCGCGTAGGCGATGGACAGGCCGGTGGCGCGGATGCCGCGCGGCAGCAATTCGGGGATCGCCACCAGCGACGCCGCGCCGGTGACCGCCGTGAGCGCCGCCAGCGAGGTGGTGACGGCGAGCAGCGTCGCTTGCGTCGGATGGCTGACCAGCAGGCCGAATGCCGGCACGGTGAGCACGGCCGTCGCGACGCGCGGCCACAGCATCACGGGCTTGCGGCCGTAGCGATCGCACAGCCAGCCGCCCACGAGCGAGAACACCAGCGTGGCGAGGCCCACCATCACGGTCGCCCCCATCGCGATCAACGGCGGGAACTTGAGCGTGGCGATGGCGTAGGTCGTCATGTAGTTGCCCACGTAGTTGGACACCGTGCCGCCCAGCACCACCAGGATCGCGAGCATGATGATGCGCTGCTGGCGCACCAGCCCCTTGAGGCCCACGTTCTCCGCGCGCGCCGGCGCCGCGTGCAGCGTCTCGGGCATGCTTCGGCGCAGGTAGAACGCCACCGGCAACAGCAGCAGTCCCGCGGCGAACGGCACGCGCCAGCCCCAGGCCTGCAACTCGGCCGGCGTGAGCGTCGAGATCATCGCGATGCCCAGCGCGCCCGCGACGAGCGTCGCCACGCCCTGGCTCGCCAGCTGCCAGCTCGCATAGAGGCCGCGCCGCTGCGCCGGTGCGGACTCGATCAGGAAGGCGCTGGACGGCCCGACCTCGCCGCCGAGCGCCAGGCCCTGGACCAGCCGGCACAGCACGACGATGACCGGCGCCGCCAGCCCGATGCTGGCGTAGGACGGGGTCAGCGCGAGGCCCAGCGTGCCCACCGTGATGAGGCCTATCGTCAGCAGCATCGCGGGCCTGCGTCCGGCGCGGTCGGCGTACGCGCCGATCAGCACGCCGCCGAACGGCCGCGACACGAAGCCGACGCCGAACACCGCCACCGACAGCAGCAGGCTGCCGTACGGCGTCGAGGCCGGGAAAAAGGTCTTGCCGATGTAGACGGCGAAGAACGCGTAGGTGACGAAGTCGTAGAACTCGAGCGCGTTGCCGGCGACGGTGGCCGCGACCACGCGCCTGGACACGCCGGACGCGCGGCGTGCGGCGGGCGCGACCGCGCCGTTCGATGCGCTGGGCAGGGGTCGGGAGGCAAGCAGGTTCATGGCGGTTCTCGCTCGAGGGGCGCAAGCCCGGTGTCGCTGCGGGCACGAGGAGGACGCCATGGCCGCAGCAGCCGTGGCGACCAGCGATCCTGCCGGCTCAGCCGGTCAGGAACCGCCTGGCGAGAAGCGTCCAGTAGGCGGCACCGACCGCGACATTCTCGTCGTTGAAATCGTAGCCGGGGTTGTGCACCATGCAGGCGCCGGCACTGTCGCCGTCGCCGTTGCCGATCAGCAGGTAGCTGCCGGGCACGCGCTCGAGCATGAATGCGAAGTCCTCGCTGCCCGACAGCGCCGGACCTTGCAAGGTGACGCCGCCGGCGCCGCGCAACTCGAGCCCGACCTCGCGGGCGAACGCGGTCTGCGCGGCGTCGTTGACGAGCACGGCGTAGCCGGCGCGCCAGTCGACGCGCGCCGCCACGCCGAAGCTCTCGGCCTGCGCGGCCACCAACGCCTTGATGCGGCGCTCGAGCAGCGAGCGCACGTCGGGATCGAGCGCGCGCACGCTGAGCTCGAGCGTCGCGCTGGCCGGAATGACGTTGTTGGCCTTGCCGGCGTGCAGCGCGCCGACGGTGACCACGGCCGCGGCCTGCGGATCGACGTTGCGCGAGACGATCGTCTGCAGCGCCATCACGATGCTCGCCGCGGCGACGATCGGATCGGTGGCCTTGTGCGGCATCGCCCCATGGCCGCCGACGCCGGTCAGCGTGATGCTGGCGTAGTCGCTCGACGCCATCGCGGCACCTTCGCGGAACGCGAGATGTCCCTGCGCCATGCCGGGCATGTTGTGCATCGCGAAGACCGCGTCGCACGGGTAGCGCTCGAACAGGCCGTCCTCGATCATGCGCAGCGCGCCGCCGCCGCCCTCTTCCGCCGGCTGGAAGATCAGCTGCAGCGTGCCGCTGAAGCCGCCGTCCTCGGCCAGCTGGCGCGCCGCGGCCAGCAACATCGCGGTGTGGCCGTCGTGGCCGCAGGCGTGCATGACGCCGGGGCGGCGGCTGGCCCAGGCCGCGCCGGTCGCCTCGGCGATGGGCAGCGCGTCCATGTCGGCGCGCAGGCCGAGCCGCCGGGCGCCGTTGCCGCGCGTCATGCGGCCCACCACGCCGGTGCCGCCGATCCGGCGTTCGACGGCGTAGCCCCAGCTTTCGAGCTTGTCGGCCACCAGGGCGGCGGTGCGATGCTCCTCGAACGCGAGCTCCGGCTCGGCGTGGATCTCGCGGCGCAGGCGGATGAATTCGCCGATGCCCGGGTTCAGCGCGTGGCGCAGGTAGACCGCATCCGCGGGCTCGTCGTCGGGGCGGGCAAGGGCGGGGGGCGCGGTGGTCTCGAACATGCGGTGGACTCCTTCGGCGCCGAATCGGCGGACTCGGTGCATGGCCTCAATGTAGGAGCCTCGTCGTACAACGTCCAATGCATTGTTGTCGTCATTACAATGATTCGAATGAATGGTTTTCACAGGCGGAACGGATGACGCTGGTCCAGCTTCGGCACCTGATCTCGCTGGCGCAGAGCGGGTCGTTCACGCGCTCCGCCGAGGCGCTGTTCCTGACCCAGCCGGCGCTCAGCCGCAGCATCCGGGCGCTGGAGGACGAGCTCGGCCAGCCGCTGTTCGACCGCGTGGGCCGGCGCAGCATGCTCACGCCGTTCGGCGTCGAGACGCTGCAGCGCGCCCGGCAGCTCGTGTCCGATGCCGACGAACTGGCCGGCAGCGGTCGCGACATGCGCGCGGGCCGCTCGGGCACGGTGCGCATCGGGCTGGGCTCGGGGCCCGGCGCGATGCTGATGACGCCGTTGCTGCAGATCATGGCGAAGTCGCATCCGAAGATGCATGTCGAGGTGGCGCGCGGCCACACCGACGTGCTCACGCGCGGGTTGCGCGAGCGCGAGCTCGATGCGCTCGTCGTCGACGCGCGCTCGCTGTCGCCGGCGCCCGATCTTCGCGTGGCCAACCTGGTCGAGATGCGCGGCGCCTTCCTGGTGCGCGCGGGCCATCCGCTCACGCGCCGCAAGGGTCCGCTGAAATTCGACGCGCTGCGCCAGTTCCCGATGGCCTCCACGCCCCTGAGCGACGAGGTCGCGCGCCGGATGGTCGAACGCTACGGGCCCGCCGCCGATCCGTCCACGTGCGTGACCTTGCGTTGCGAGGAGCTCCCCAGCCTGGTCGAGGTGGTGCGCCACAGCGACGCGGTGCTGGTCGCGATCCGCGCCGCGGCGCCCGAGCTGGTGGAGCTGGCGCTGAAGCCCGCGTTGAACGCGACCGCGCGCTTCGGCATCGTCACCCTCGCCCGCCGCGCCGAGCCGCCCGCCTTGCCTATCGTTCGCAAGCTGGTCGAGGAACTGATGCGCGATTAGGGCGCAGGCGCTTCGCGCAAATCCTGTGCGGGTTTCGCCCGCGGCAAGCACGGCGCGGCGGGCGCTTGCCCAACACCTGCAACAATGCGCCTCCCCGCGCTGTTGCGGTTTCACCTGAGCACACATGAACCGAGTTGAACTGATCGAACTCCTGGCCGAGCGCCATGAACTGTCCAAGGCCGAAGCCGGCCGCGTCCTGGCGACCCTGCTGGACGCCATCGTCACCACCGTGAAGAAGGGCGACGCCGTCTCGCTGGTGGGCTTCGGCACCTTCAAGCAGTCGGCGCGCAGCGCCCGCACGGGCCGCAATCCTTCCACCGGCGCGACGCTGAAGATCGCCGCCACGAAGGTGCCGCGCTTCACCGCCGGCGCCGGCTTCAAGGCCGCCGTCGACCCGAAGGCCGCCGCGCGCCGCGCCGCGAAGAAGGACGCCGCTCCGGCGAAGAAGGCCGTGGCCAAGAAGGCGCCGGCGAAGAAGGCTGGCAAGGCACGCTGATTCGCGGGCAGGAAGCCGCGCGGGGCCGAGCGCTCCGCGTGCAGATCGAAGGCGCCATGGGCGCCTTCTTTCGTTTGGGCGCTCCCGCCGAGCAGGCCCTTGTCGAGGTCCCGCCGTTGCCGACCCGGCGCACGACGGTGCGGCGCGATGCTGCAAGAGTTTCACCCGGCGCCGAGCACGACGGCACCGCGGCCGGCCGGTCGCGGCGGCACTGCCCGTGCCGGACAAGGCATGGCCGTTGCCCTGTTGCCACGAGTTGCAGATCCACCCCTACAGAAAGGCAGCATCGTGAGCATCGACCAGGCCAACCAGGACATCCGGGCATTGTTCGACTGGAGCAAGAGCTCGGTCAGCGCCGAGGTACCGACGGGCGAATCCTCGACCGGCGGCGTCGCGAACGACGACCTCGAACTTGCGCTGGGGCTGCTGGCATGCAATCCGCGCGACCGCGAGCAGTTCCGCATCGCCCGCGGCGACGCCTGATCAACGCTCGCCCAGCGGCGTGAGCTGGAAGCGGGTCGCGCTCGCCTTGCTCGGCAAGGCATCGCGCGATCGGCTCCAACTCATCGAGCAACGCCGCCAGGGCGGGCACCTTCTCGGCTCGCACGGCCGCGTGCGGCTGCGCACGCGGCCCGGGGGCTCACTCGAAGCGGAGGATCACCTCGTCGACGGCCAGGCTCCCGCCCTGCGCCGCGACGATCTCGGCGACCACGCCGTCCTGCGTGGCGGTGAGGACGTTCTCCATCTTCATCGCCTCGATCACCGCCAGCCGCTCGCCCGCCTGCACGTGCTGGCCCGCGGCGACGCC
>FSVG01001831.1_pt1 | contig 10072 bp, 8 predicted proteins | sample 1637511 | NCBI WGS metagenome assembly FSVG01 (sample SAMEA3914816, study PRJEB12502) | metagenome | biome: forest; material: soil | place: USA | collected 2011-09-16 | depth 0.3 m
CGTGAGATCCTCGTCGCGCTGCAGCCGATCGGCGGCCAGCGCGCTTATTGGGAGGCGCTGGCCGCGGCGATCGCCGCGTCGCCGCCCGACTGGCGTTGGTGGATTCGCCGCCACCCGGCATCGACCGCCGCGCAGGATGCCGATCATTCCGGCCTGTTGTCGCTCTGCGGGGCCAATATCATGATCGAGCCGGCCGCGCGCCTGCCGTTGCCGGTGCTGATGCCCCGGATGAGCGCGCTCGTCTCGCTGGCCTCGGGCGCGGCGGGGGAGGCAGCGGCATTCGGTGTTCCCGCTTTCTTCCTCAGCGATGAAGCGAGCGGGCCGTTCGCGGGATTGATCGCGCGGGGTGCGGCTGCCGTCGTCGACCCTGCGGCGTTGGTCGGCGAGATCGCCCGCTTGCCGCCAGCGCCGGTGCGCGCGCCGTCAAATCTGCCAAGGATCGCAGACACACTCGGCACGATCGAGCGGATCGCCGAAGACTATGCCCGGCTGCGCGCGCGTCAGGGGCCGATCGGCTAAGGCAAGCCGGCACGGCTACGAAGCTGGCGCTGGCGTCTAATCATCCCACGGCGACCCACGAAGCAGCGCGATCGCCGCATCCGCATCGGTGGTCAGCGTCAGCCGCCAGGCGCCGGCGGCGGCGAGCGCGCGGATCATCGCGGCCGATTGGTCGCGCAGCAGGTCGAAGCCGCTATCGAGCCGCATCAACGCCCCCAACGCCGCCTCGGCCGGGATCGGCTCGAGCGCAAGACGGTCGCCGCGGTCGAGCACGACCAGGATCGCACGATTGGCCTGGCGCCGGCCGGTCACCGCGGCCGGCAGCGCGATCGCCGCCTTGCGCTTGCCCGCCCGCATGCGGATGGCGTGGTCGCCGCGCGGCGCCTCGTCGGCAAAGACGTGGACCGGCCGCGAAAAACCCCAGACACGCGGCGGAGGGTCGAACTGCAAATGGATCGTGTCGTCGGAAAGCACCGATAGGCCTTGCGCCGCGGCGGCCAGGGCCAGCGTGCTCTTGCCCGAACCGCTCGGTCCCGCGAGCAGCAGCGCGGTGTCGCCGAGCATGATGCCCGCGGCGTGCAGCGGCGGCCGGCCCATGCGCGCCAGCAGGAACAGCAGGATCGGATCGAGTACCTCGGCAGCCAGCGCGGCAGCGTCGTCGAGCAGCCTTGCGGGGACGGTGCACCGGCCCTGGCCGGTGCGCGCGTCGGCGCCGCCATGGATGCCCGGGCCGGCCAGCGTAAGACGCGACCCTGCGACGCCGATGCCGTCGCCCGCTCCTCCGGCGGGGGCCTGGGTTAGCTGCAGCGAGATCTCGATTGCCGGCACGTCGGTCGAATCGTCCACCGCCCAATCGGCATACGCGGCACAGGCCGTTTCCAGCAGGGCGGGATGATCGGCTACGATCACGGTCGGGATATCGAAGAGCGCGAGACGGCGCCGCCACGACCGCGGCGCCGGTGCGGGGTCGGCGATGGCACGCATCGATTGCTCCGTTGTTGCGAGGGTAAGCGGCTCTGGCGACGTCGCGAACCCGTGGATTAGTCCCGCTCCGTCCTGACGGGGTTCAACACGCTCCGGCCCGTTTTGAACCGGACGGTGGCGCGGCGGCATCTAAGATTGCTGGCTCAACGGCGATCGGTTCCGCGCCCCGACCGGCTAAGTCGCGCCCGATTGGCCCGAGATGGACGTCGATCCCGCTTCCTTTGGCGCGTGTGAACCATCCACGCGAATGCCGTCACTTACCCCTTCGGAGGAAGCGTCGCCCAGTTCGGGCCGGTCCGCGATGGCCGATGCCGTGGCCGGGGCTTCCGCCGTCAGTCGGCACGGGCCGCGCAGGCCGTCTTCAGAAGGATGGAATCATCGGCTATGACCAGGGTCGGAATACCGGGCGGCGCAAGGCCGCGACGCCAAGCCTCATCCGTCGGTTCCCTGTCTCCTTGCGACGACATCAATCCTGACCGGGCGGTGAGGTGCGCGCGGTGATCCTTCTGGCGCATTCGAACTTCATGTCACAAGACGCGAAGCAGGTTGCAAAGATGCGGCCCTATTCTCCACTGTCGACGTTGCTTGCATCGTCATTGTTGATACGGGAGGGGCACGAGGTCGCCCTATTCGACGCGACGTTCGAAAGCGGGCTGGAACAGTTCGACCGCGCGCTCGACACTTATTCGCCATCGATCGTCGTGATCATGGAGGATAATTTCAACTTCCTGACCAAGATGTGCACCACCACCCGCCGGGAGAGCGCCCTGGCGATGATCCGCACGGCGCGCGCGCGGGGCTGCCGGATCGCGGTCAACGGCCCCGACATGAGCGACAATCCCGGCACCTATCTGTCCGCCGGCGCCGATGCCGTCGTGCTGGGCGAAGGCGAGACGGCGGTACTCGACGTGGCCCAGCACTGGACGCATGGCACTGGATCGCTGGACGGCATTCCCGGCCTGATCGTCCCCGGCAGCGATGGCCTGCGCACCACGCGCCCCCGGCCGGCGCTACACGATATCGACAGCCTGCCTCATCCCAGCTGGGATCTGCTCGACGCCGACCAGTATCGCGAGGCCTGGCGGCGGGCGCATGGGGAGTTTTCCTGGAACATCGTCACGTCGCGCGGCTGTCCGTATAACTGCAACTGGTGCGCCAAACCGACCTTCGGCCGGCGCTACACGGTGCGTTCGCCCGGTAACGTGGTGCGCGAGATGGCGGCGTTGAAGGCGGCGGTCGCGCCGGATCACCTCTGGTTCACCGACGACATTCTGGGGCTCGATGCCGAGTGGACATGCGCGTTCGCAGATCTGGTCCGAGAGCATGACGCCGTCATTCCCTTTACCATGCAGTCGCGCGTCAACCTGATGACCGAGCGCAACGTCGCCGCACTGGCCCGTGCCGGCGCGCGTGAGGTGTGGCTGGGCATCGAATCCGGCTCGCAACGGATTCTCGATGCGATGGACAAGGGAAGCACGGTCGACGAAGCCCGTTCCGCCACTCGCATGCTTAAGGCGCACGGCATTAAGGCCTGCTGGTTCATCCAGCTTGGCTATCCGCCAGAAAGCTGGGACGATCTGCTCGCCACACGCGACCTGATCCGCGACGAAGCGCCCGACGAGATCGGCGTATCGGTCTCCTATCCGCTGCCCGGGACCAGGTTTCACGAGACGGTCGGGGCGCAGCTCGGGCGGCGGCGCAACTGGAAGGATACCGGCGACCTGGCGATGCTGTTCCAGGGCACGTTCGATTCCGCTTTCTATCGCGAGGTCCGCAACATCCTGCATGCCGAGGTCGATTCCGGCCGTTTTGACGATGCTGCCTGGAGCGCACTGGCCGACCGCGCGCACCTGCATCGGTCGCCCGAGCCGTTCAGATTGGTGGCCGAAGGGTGACGGACATGGGATCGCTGTCTCCGGCTGCGCTGGCGTTCGATTCGGTCGCCGCCGACTTCGACGACCGCTTCGGCGGCTGGCGCAGCGTCGCGGCACAACGCCGGCCGGTGCGCGCCGCGCTGGCGGCCGCCTTTCCGCCCGGCGCCCGGCTGATCGAGATCGGCGGCGGCACCGGCGCGGATGCGCGCTGGCTCGCGGAGCGGGGTCGCGACGTGACGCTCACCGACGCCTCGCCGGCGATGGTCGCGCTTGCCGCGGAAAAGCTCGCCGACTTGCCCAACGCGCGCGCTACCATTGCGCCGGCCGAGGAGATCGATCTGCTCGGGCAGGGCGGGCGGGCCTTTGACGGTGCCTATTCCAACTTCGCCGCGCTCAATTGCGTCAGCGATCTCGCCCCGTTCGCACGCGGCCTGGCGCGCCTGCTTGGTCCCGGCGCTGCGGCCTTGCTCGTCTTGTTCGGCACTGCCTGCCCCGGCGAGGCGGTCGTCGAGACCCTGCGCGGCCGCCCCCGCAACGCGCTGCGCCGCCTGGCCCGGGGCGACGTGCCGGCAAGGCTCAACGGGCGGCATTTCACGGTGCGATATCATCGCGCGACGGACATCCGGCGGGCGATGAGCCCATGGTTCCGCCTCGAGCGGCGGCTTGGGATCGGTGTGTTCGTCCCGCCAAGCGCGGCCGAGCCGTGGATTTCGCGGCATTCGGTGCTGCTCGGCGCTCAGGAGCGGCTGGACCGGATGCTCGGATCGCCGCTGGCCGCGCTCGGCGATCATATTCTCTATCATTTCGTGCGCACCGACGCGGAGCCGGCGGCATGAGCGATGCGACACTCGCGCGCTTCGGCGAAGCCTATGCCAGGCACCGCGCCAGTGAGGGGCGGGGGCATGACGGCGACGCGCTGCTGTCGCTGCCCTATCTCCGGAGCGGTCCGCTGGCGCGGCAATGGGCGGTACGGGCGTGCAGTTTCGATGCGTTCCTGCGCCATGCCGTCCGCCCCGAAGCGGCGCGGCTGGCGCGTCCGCTGGACCTGCTTGATCTCGGCGCGGGCAACGGCTGGCTCTGCTATCGCGCAGCGCTGGAAGGCCATCATGCCACCGCTATCGACATCCGCGATGACTCGGTCGACGGGCTCGGTGCCGCTGCGTCCTTTCTCGTGAAGGTGCCTGGCCGGATCACCTGCATCCCGGCCACGTTCGATGCGATCCCGCTCGATGCGGCCGGCAGCGATGTGACGGTCTTCAACGCCGCGCTTCATTATGCGACTGATCTCCCCGCGGTGCTGGCCGAAGCCACCCGAGTCACCCGCCCGGGCGGGCTGATCGTGATCCTCGATTCCCCCTTTTACCGTCATGACCGGCATGGCGCGGCGATGGTCGCCGAAAAACAGGCCGGCGCCGGCGCACGGTTCGGCGCCGCCGCCGACGACCTGATGAGCCTGCCGTTCATCGAATATCTCACACGCGACCGGCTGGTGCAGGCCTGCGCCGGTCTTGTCTGGAAGCGGCACCGGGTGCGCTATCCGCTCTGGTACGAATTGCGTCCGCTGGTCGCCGCGTTGCGCCGCCGCCGCCCGCCGTCGCGCTTTGACCTGTGGACGGCGCGGCGCCCATGATCCTGCTGCTCAACCCTCGCGCCACGCGCCCCTCGAACCGGCGCTTCCCGCTGTCCGTGATGGCGATCGGCGCTGCCTTGCCCGAAGGCACCAGCTGGGAAATCCTCGACGGCAATCTGCCCAATATCGACATGCTGGGCTCCGTTATCGATCATGTCGAGCGCCAGAAAGACGGCAACGATCCGGTCCGCGCCGTGGCGCTCACCGTGATGCCTGGCCCGCAACTGGTCAGTGCGGTGCCGCTCAGCAAGGCGATCAAGGTGCTCTATCCCGATCTGCCGATCATCTGGGGCGGCAATTTCGGCAGCCTCTACCCCGAGCCGGTGCTCAACGCATCCTATGTCGACTGGGTCGTGCGTGGCCAGGGCGAGCAGACGTTCAACGAACTGCTCGAAGCGATCGATGGGAAACGCGATCCAAAGAAGATCGCCGGCCTCGCCTTTCGCGAGGCGGACGGCAGCATCTGGAAGGCGCCAGAGCGCATCTGGCGCGGCCCCGGCGAACTGCCCGCCCCAGCCTATCACAAGATCGATGTCGGCCAGTATCTCCACCCGACCTTTCTCGGCCGCCGCTCGGGTGTCTATCAGGCGTCGATCGGATGCCCCTATGGCTGCAATTTCTGCGGCGTGATCTCGGTATTCGGTCGCAAGGAGAAGGTGCAGTCGCCCGAGCGCACCGCCGAGCATCTCGGCTTCCTTGCACGGGAGCACGGAATGGATTCGGTCCATTTCTACGACAACAACTTCTTCCTGAACGAGGCGCATGCCCGCGAGATCGCCGCCGCCTTCCGTCCGCTCGGCCTCAAATGGTGGTGCGAGGCGCGGGTCGATGCGCTCGAACGCTTTTCCGACGACACCTGGCGCGCGCTGAAGGCGGCGGGGCTGACGATGGTGTTCTGCGGCGCCGAATCCGGTTCGGACGAGATTCTCGCCAAGATGAACAAGGGCACGACCACCGCCCAGATCGCCTATGCCGCCGCCAAGACGCGCGAGCATGGCATCATCCCCGAATTTTCCTTCGTGTTCGGCGATCCCGACGAGCCCGAGCGCGAGATCGAGAATACGCTGGCCTTCATCCGCAAGCTCAAGGCGATCAATCCGGCGATGGAGCTGATCAGCTACTTCTACACGCCGACGCCGCAGAGAAAGAGTACCTATGGCGATGTCGACGCGCTCGACGGCACGCCCGATGTGCTGGAGGAATGGATCGAGCCCGAATGGGTGACGTGGATGACGCACGAGCATCCGCAAACGCCCTGGCTCACGCCGAGACTCAAGGCACGGGTCGACAATTTCGAGCTGATCCTGAAGAGCCGCTTCCCCTCGGTCCATGATAGCCGGACAAGGCAATGGGGCAAGGCGCTGGGGCGCATCCTGGCCCATCACCGCTGGGCGCGCGCCGATTACAGCGACCCCAGGCTGCTGCGCCGTGTCCGCGCACTCGCCCGGATCGTGCCGGACGACACGCAGGCCTATGGCCATTTGCGGCCGGCTGGCGACGATAGCGGCGTCTGATCGCGACCGGGGCGCGGTAGATCGGCCCGTTTTCGAAGGTCGATCGGCTTAGTGCATGGCAATGGCGGAGACGGAGAGATTCGAACTCTCGGTACGGTTTCCCGTACGACGCTTTAGCAAAGCGTTGGTTTCAGCCACTCACCCACGTCTCCGGCAGCAGCGCGAATGCGGGCCTATAGCGAGGTGTGGTGAAGCGATCAACCGCGCCGATGCTTGCAATACGGCGCGAAATCGACTCGGGTCGTCGTACCGTTCATTGCCGGGCAATCCTGACGGTGCGTAGCATGGCTGACGGTATTTTGGGGGAGTGGGCGAAATGCGCCACTGGGTGTCACTATTTTCGGTTGTGCTGCTGGCTTTGGCCGGCCCGGCCGCCGCGCAAGTCACGACGATCGATCCCAATGCGGCGATCGACGGCGACTTGAAAAAGCCGTCCGCGCCGGCGCCGCAGAGCTATCCGCAAAGCCCGCCGCCACCGTCCTATCCGAGCGATCCCGCGTCCAGCGATCCGACGCCACCAGCCTATGACGAGGGTCCGCAGGCGCAAGCCCAGGCGCAGACGCAGGATCAGGGCGCGCCGCTGCCTCCGGTCCCGCAGACGAACGGCGCGACCTATGACGAGGGCGATGTCATCGGCGCCGCCGAAGGCGTGTTCGGCAAGGGCGCCAAGGGTCTGGCCGATATAATCGAGAGCATCCTGAGGAAACAGGGCCGCCCCAATGCCTTTATCGCCGGCAAAGAGGCGTCGGGGGCGTTCGTGGTCGGCGCGCGCTACGGCTCGGGCACGCTCAGCCACAAGGTCGCTGGCAACCAGCAGATCTATTGGCGCGGACCCTCGGCCGGGTTCGATGTCGGCGGCGATGCGACCAAGGTCTTCATGCTGGTCTATAACCTCTACGACACGGAGGACGCGTACAAGACGTTCCCCGGCGGCGAGGGACGGCTTTACTTCATCGGCGGTTTTTCGGCGACCTATCTGCGCCGCGGCAATGTGGTGATCATCCCGGTCCGCCTCGGCGTCGGCTGGCGCGCCGGGATCAATGCCGGATATGTGAAGTTCCGCCATAAGGGAAACTGGATACCGTTCTAGGCGCAGCGCGGCAGGCGGCAACGCCCGCCTGACTCGCGCAAGCCCGGCCGGCGGAGCGCAGCTCCGGCCGACGACGCGGCTTTGCCGCGGCGGGTTGTTAGCCGATCAACCGCCAGCGCAACGTCTCGCCCGCATGGAACGGCACCACCGACGTCCCGGCGGCCGCAATCCGATCGGGCACCAATGTATCGACGCGCTCCAGCGTCACCGTGCCGTCGTTGAGCGGCAGGCCATAGAAACGCGGGCCGTACTCGGAGGCAAAGCCCTCCAGCCGGTCCAGCACGCCTTCCTCGTCGAACACCGTCGCGTAGCTTTCCAGCGCAAACGGCGCGTTGAAGATACCGGCGCATCCGCACGACGATTCCTTGGCCTCGACCGCATGCGGCGCGCTGTCGGTGCCCAGGAAGAATTTCGGCGACCCCGATACGGCGGCGGCACGCACCGCGAGCCGATGCCGCTCGCGCTTGGCGACTGGCAGGCAATAGGCATGCGGGCGCACGCCGCCGTCGAAGATCGCGTTGCGGTTGATGATGAGATGCTGCGGCGTGATCGTCGCGGCGATCAACGGTCCGCTTGCCGTCACGAAATCGGCCGCCTCGGCGGTCGTGATGTGCTCCAGCACGATCTTCAGCCCGGGGAAGTCGCGCACCAGCGGGGTCAGGATGCGATCGATGAACACCGCCTCGCGATCGAAGATATCGACCTCGCGATCGGTCACCTCGCCATGGATCAGCAGGGGCATGCCGATCCGCTGCATCGCCTCCAGCACATCGCCCAGCGCCCGGATGTCGGTCACGCCATGCGCGGAATTGGTGGTGGCGTGCGCGGGGTACAGCTTGCAGGCGGTAAACTCACCCTCTTCGTATCCGCGCGCGATCTCCGCCGCGTCGGCCTGGTCGGTGAGATAGCAAGTCATCAGCGGCGTGAAATCGGAGCCGCCGGGCAGGGCCTCCAGGATGCGCTGACGATAGCTCTGGGCGGCCACGATGCTCGTGACCGGCGGTGTCAGGTTGGGCATGACGACCGCGCGCGCGAATTGCCGGGCGGTAAAGCCCGCCACCGCATTCAACATCTCACCGTCGCGCAAGTGAACGTGCCAGTCGTCGGGGCGGCGGATGGTGAGGCGATCGGTCATCCCGACCTCCTAATCGGGGCTGCGCCAATTCGCCAGAGCGGGTTGGAATCGCCGCTAGCCGCACTAGCTTGGTCACATGAGCAATCCCGGAACCATGTTGAGCGACCGCGCCTTGATCAGGGTTGCCGGCGAAGACGTCCGCGGCTTCCTGCAAGGATTGGTGACTCAGGACGTCGCCGGGCTCGATGCGAGCGCGCCGCGTTGGGGCGGCCTTCTGACGCCACAAGGCAAGGCGTTGTTCGACTTCCTGCTCTGGGCCGACGGCGATGCGGTGTTGATCGATTGTGAAGCGGCGGAAGCAACGTCGCTGGCGCGGCGCCTGACACTCTACCGGCTCCGCCGCCCGATCACGATCGAGCCCGTCGCCGGGGCGGTGCACTGGGCGCCGGAAAGCGCCTTGGGTATCCCGGATCCGCGGCTGGCTGCGTTGGGGCGCCGCTGGCTTGGCTTGCCCGGGGCGCCTGCCGCTGGTTGGCTCGCGCATCGGCTGGCGCTTGGCGTGACCGAAGGAGTGGCGGAGCTTGGCCAGGACAAGACGTTGTGGCTGGAAGCGAATGCCGCCGAGCTCAACGGCGTCAGCTTCGCCAAGGGCTGTTATGTCGGGCAGGAGAATACCGCCCGGATGCATTACCGGGCGAGGGTCAACCGGCGACTGGTCGTCGCACCGATCGCGCCCGCCGGTGATCGAACACGCGCCGTCTATCCCGAGCTGGGCCTGATGGTCGAGCTGCGGCGTACCGAGGCACTTGGGGATGCCCTGGTGCCGAGCTGGCTCGGCGCCGCGCTCGCCGCCTGAAATTTTGCTGTGGTAACTCCGCCGCCCAGATAGTTTCAACAATTTCGGGCAAAGAAAAAGGGAGGCCGGCAAGCCGACCTCCCCAATTCTGTTCGTCTGGAAAGACTTACTGACCCGAAGCCGGACCGTAAGTGATTTCCACGCGACGGTTCTGGACCTCGCGGACGCCATCGGCAGTCTCGACACGCGGACGGCTCTCGCCGAACGCCTGCTCGCTGATGACCCCATCGGGGATCGCGTGAGCGACGAAATATGCCTTGACCGCGTCGGCGCGGCGCTGGGACAGACCCACGTTGTACTTGGCCGAACCCGAACGGTCAGCGTGACCGGCGAGCATGACCGCCGCGTTGCCGCAGTTGGTGTACTGGCTGATCGCATTGTCGAGGATCGCGGCGGCGTCCGGCGTGATGTCCGACTTATCCCAGTCGAAGAACACGATGAACGGACCAGGCGAGCAGGGAATGACCTGCGGCGGGGGCGGAGGAGCGACCGGCTCGACCGGCGGCGGGGGCGGAGGAGCGACCGGGGCCGGCTCTTCCGGAGCACCGAAG
>FSVG01001962.1_pt1 | contig 10067 bp, 10 predicted proteins | sample 1637511 | NCBI WGS metagenome assembly FSVG01 (sample SAMEA3914816, study PRJEB12502) | metagenome | biome: forest; material: soil | place: USA | collected 2011-09-16 | depth 0.3 m
CCAGGAGACGGCGAGTCGCCTCGCCCCCGTCGAGGAATGTCCGGTAGAGGCCCGCCGTCGCCCCGCGTTCGATCGCACTCAGGGCCTCGGTCGTCGCCTCTTCGTCCCGGCCGAGTTGGTGCAGCGTGCAGGCAAGCAGCATCTGCGATTCGATCGCACGGTGGCACTCCCGGCGCTCCAGGCACCCCGCGACGATGCGGCGCAGCGAGGCAGCCGAGCCCGCGCTGGCACCGGTCGTCAATTCCAGTCGTGCACGAGCAATGGCGACTTCGCATGCGATCTGCTCGTCGCTGGCCGCGCTGCCCGTCTTCACCGGCAGCGATACCAGTCGCCTGGCGCAATCCTCGGCCTCGGCCATGCGGCCGTCCTCGACCAGCAGCCGCACGCGTTCGGCCAGACTGGTCGCGACGAGTCGCGGCCAGCCCCGCTCCTCGCCGAGGAACTCCGCTTCGCGCAGCAGCAGGACGGCAAAGGGCACTTGCCCGCGAGTCACGGCGATCCTGGCACCGACGACATAAGTGCGCAACGCGCCTTCGATGCCGCCCTGGGATCCGCTCAACGCCAGCCGGTCGCGTATCAGGCGATCGGCGGCGTCGATCTCGTTGTGCTCGTAGAGGATGGATGCACTCAGCGCCGCGGCCATGCGGCAACCCGGGAAATCCGGGCCGAAAAGGCGGGCAGACAGTTCGAGAGCTTCGTGCGCCAGCCGGCCGGCGGTCATGAGCCGCAGCTGTTCCGCCTCGACTGCCGACTCCATCGACAAATGCAGGATGCTCAGGAGCGCATCGCGGCGACGTGCTGGCGCGTGGTCGACCGAACGCGAGGACTCGCAGAATGCGTCGAGGCGCCGCGCCTTCCAGTGGCCCAGGCGCAACAGCAGCAAGGTGACGGGGTGGCAGGCTGCACCGTCGTGCGCCTTCAGTGCCTCGCCGACCAAGGCGACCGCAGTTTCGGCATCATCGTCCAGGGCCGCACCCGTGGCACGAAGAAGGAGGCGTTGGAGCTCGAGGTCCGCCGCGGGATTCACGTCGAACAACGCGTCCAGCGACCCGATCCGCTCCTGACCCTCGGAGAGCTTCATCGCGGCCATGGCACTCCACGTCCGCATTACGAAACGCCTGCAACGCGCGGAGGACGGGCGTCTCGCGCGCGAGTCGGCGTCCGGTCCCTCCAGCAGCCGTTCCGGCGTCCGGAATGGACGCGTGTCGAACCAGGTCGAGGTCGGCAACATGCCGCGTTCCGCAGAGCGCGCGATGGCCATCGGCCCCGCACTCTCGCTGTGACTGAAACTTAAATCGAGGCTCATGAGGGCTCCACATTCGTGGACGCCTGGCCGAGGTGACCCAGGACGGTCCATTTCGCGATTGGCATGGCTCGAAGTTAGAAGCCGACTACTACCTTGCGCTTACGCGCCGGGCGGCCAGATTCCACGCGGAACATTGAAGATTGCGGACGTAACGCGAGGTCGTCGCGGGGGTTCCGAGCCTGGATCGCCGCGCCTTCGCGAGTCATGCTTCTTGCTGCCGCAGGCAGCGCGCGAGCGCGGCGGCCAGCGCCTCGCGCGACAACGGCTTGTGAAGCAGCACGCACACGCGGTTCGCACGGGCACGTTTTTCGAGCGCCGCCGTCACGTTGCCGCTCATCAAGATCACGGGAATGTTCCGGCCCTTGGCGCGGGCATTGAATTCCCGGCCGGCGAAACGGTATGCTCGACGACGAGTGCCGCGCGAGAGCGCAGCGACGGACTGCCGCGCCTGGCAACGGCGCAGGACGGCCCGCACGCGGGCCAGCAGCTCGCGATTGCTGAACGGCTTGGTGATGTTCGTCGGCCGCCATCTCGAGCCCCATGACTCGATCCGCTTCATCGCGCCGAGCTGTCACGATGATGATGGGCACCCTCGGTCTCGTCTCGCAGCTTGCGCGCGAGTTGCATTCCGTCTTCTCCGCCCAGGCGCAGATCAAAGAGCACAAGATCGACTGCGTCGTCCTTCAGCACCCGATCCATGTCCGCTCCGCTCTCGGCAGTCGAGACGCGCAGGCCGCCATCGAAGAGGTAATCGCCGATCAGCTCGCGCATCAGCGGGTCATCGTCGACAACGAGGATATGGGGGCATTCGAAGACATGGGAAGGACTCGCTCGTGTTCTTGGCACAACGTGGCGGTCGACAAAGGCCGGCCCCCCTCGGCCAGCTTCGTCTCCGTCGTATCGAGCACTGGGATACGGTGCTCATGTTCAGCCGCGCTGATCGGCCAGACGGCCCGCAAGTTGTCACGCAGAAAATTGCTCTTTCACGACTGGGGACAAGAGATCCAGGACGCTGAAACTCGAACCACCGGCGCGATTGATCGGCGCTATCGAGCGCCTGGCTCCGGCAGCCAGATGTTCGCGCGGCCCACCCTATATTTCAACTGAATTCATGCCGGTGTCCAGCGAAATCTGGAGGCAGCAGTCGGGGACGACAGTCTGCTGCACACCCCGGATCCCAGGAGCTGCCCATGAACGCTGACCTTCGTCCCACCAGGCAAGCGGCGCAGCGTCCCTGGCCGTGCGAGCATCCGCAACGCGTCGACACCGCGTCGATGCCCAAGGACGCTCTCGCCTCGAAGATCGAGTTCGCCAGGATGGAGTCCGCCTATGCGCCGCACGGCGGCATGCTCCGCTCCCAAGAGGTAGTTCGACAAATGCGCGAACACTGGGACCAGCCGATCTCCGTCCTCGCCAAATGGATCGTCGCGCGCGCGATGATCACGATCGACTGGCGTTATGACATCCTCATTCCCATGTTCCAGATCGATCCCTGCTCGCGCGGGCTTCGGCCCGGATGCCGGGAGATCATTGCGGAGCTGCGGGATGTGATGGACGACTGGGATATCGCGCGCTGGTTCGCGGCGGGCAATCCGTGGCTCGGCGGATCGACGCCGGTCGACGTGCTGACCGCGTCCTGGCGCGAGGCCTTCCATGCCGCGCGAGTCGCGCGGTTCATCGCACGCGGATAGCCCGTCCAAACGGAAGATCGGACCTTCCGAGCGTGCCCCATGCGGGGGATGGAACGATCAGACACCGTGCCGGATAGTGAGTCATCCGTTCATCATGGAAGGTCGCCGCCAAGGCGACACGAAGGAACGCGGTACGAGGCGGCCTCCAGCTGCGCCGCCCTCCTCCCGAGCCAAGCAAGGAGAATAGTTTGATGTCTTTCCAACCCATCCGCGTGGCTGTCGTCCATGACGACTATGTCTGCCGGACCGGTCTGACGACCGCCTTCGCTGCATGCAGCGACATGAGCGTCAGTGCCGCGACCCAAGATGACCCGCAACTGCTGTCCTCCGACGTCGTCGTCACGGACTTTGCCAACGGCATGCGCATTCTCTCGCGGATGCAGGTCCTGCAGATGAATCGCCCGCGCACGAAGGTCGCGATCATCGCGAATGTCGATCGGGAGTGGCAGATCCGGGACGCGCTGGGACGAGGCGCCGCGGCCTTCTTGCTGCTCGGCGCTTCCGCTGACGAACTCTTCGTGGCGGTACGCACCGTCCACCGCGGCGAGTGCCACTTGAGTCCGACGATCGCCGCCAAGCTCGCCCTGAGCCTGGCGACGGAGCCGCTGACCGCGCGCGAGGGGCAGGTGCTGACCTTGCTGGCCGATGGCTTGTGCAACAAGCACATCGCCACGCAGCTCGAGATCTCCCTCGGCACGGTCAAGGCTCACCTTCGATCCGCGTTCGACAAGCTCGGCGTGCACAGCCGCACGGAGGCGATCCTGATGGCCGAGCGCCGCGGCATGCTGCGCAAGCCTCATCCGCCACGAGTTCCTGCCGAGGGATCGCCGATGCCCGCGCCGGCGGCACCGCCGCGCCCGGCGCTGCATCGGAGTGGCGCGCTCGCAAACGTCGTCGTCGGGCGCACCACGGCTTTCAACGCCTGATATCGCGGTCGCAGGGTCGCGGGCCTTGCCGCACCCGGTTCGCCCAGGACACCGCGAGCCGCCTGCCTTACGGCGGCCGGGACCGTCCAGGGCAGCGTGCTGACGCCGGCCAGCGTGACGGCCGCCGTCACCATCCTTGCGGTCGCCCGGATGCCGGTGCACCTGATCTTCCACGAATGAAAAGGCCCGCGGACCGCTGGCGCGGCTCGCGGACCCGGGACGGGACAGCAGGCACGCCAGGCGCCCGCGTTCGACGTCAATGCCCCTGGAAGTTCGGCGGACGCTTGGCCAGGAAGGCTGCCGCGCCCTCGCGCTGGTCGTCCGTGCTGACGCAAACGGCGAAGTTGGCGTGCTCGATGGCCAGCCCCGCGGCCAGTCCGGCCTCCAGGCCGTTGTGGACGGCGGCAAGGGCCATGCGGATGCCGATGGGCGAGTTGACCAGCACGCGGTGCAGGAGCGCCTGCGCCTGCTCCATGAGTTTCTCGCTCCCGACCACCTCGTCGACCAGGCCGATCCGCCAGGCCTCCTGTGCATCGATGGTCGCCGCAGTGAGGATCAGTTGCAGCGCTCGCCCCTTGCCCACCAGGCGAGGCAGCCGCTGCGTCCCACCGAAGCCCGGAATGATGCCGAGCTTCACCTCCGGCAACCCGAAATGGGCGGATTCGGCGGCGACTCGTACCGTGCAGGCCATCGCGAGCTCGCAGCCGCCGCCGAGCGCGAAGCCGTTGACCGCGGCGACGACGGGCTTGCCGAGATTCTCGATGCGGTTCATCACGGCTTGGCCCTGGCTGCTGTACGCGGCGGCCTGGAGCGGCGAGAGCTTTCCCATCTCCGAGATGTCGGCACCGGCCACGAAGGCCTTGTCGCCCGCGCCCGTCACGATCATCCCGCGCACGCCGTCGTCCGCCTCCGCATCCTGGACGGCCGCGTCGATCTCCACGAGCGTGGCATGGCTCAGCGCGTTCAACGACCGCGGCCGATTGACGGTCAGGATCGCGATGCCCTCCGTCTTCTCATAGAGGATGTTCTCGAAGGTCGACATCAATGCGCTCCTTCATCCGAGTTGCGCACGGCCAGCAGGCCCATCAACATCTCGTCGCGGTACGCGGCGAGTTCCTCGGTCGAACGGCCGTCGACCTGCTTCATCACGCCATCGACCACGATGCGCCGGACCTCCGGCGTGATCTTGGGGTTGCCCAGGACGCCCCACCAGGCCGTCATCGGTCCGGTGAACTGGTCGAAGAAGTGCTCGATGCCGCCGCGGCCGCCTCCGAGATGGAACAGCAGCGTCGGGCCCATCACGCCCCAACGCAAGCCGGGGCCCCAGCAGACGGCGGTGTCCGCGTCCGCGACGCTGACCACCCCCTCGGAGACGAGGTGGACGACCTCGCGCCAGAGCGCCGCCTGCAGCCGGTTGGCCACGTGGCCCGGAACTTCCTTGTTGAGTCGGATCGTGCGCTTGCCCAGGTCGGTGTAGAACCGCTCGAGGCGGGCCATGACGTCCTCGGAGGTCTTCGAGCCACCCACGATCTCGACCAGCGGGATCAGGTGCGGCGGGTTGAAGGGATGTCCGATGACGCAGCGCTCGGGGTGGCGCGCACAAGCGACCTGGATCTCGCTCATCGTCAGTCCCGAGGAGCTCGAGGCGATGATGACGTCCTCCGCCAGGAGCTCGTCGAGCTGGGCATACAGTTGGCGCTTGAAGTCGATGCGCTCCGGGCCGTTTTCCTGCACGAGGTCGACGCCTTTGACGGCCTCCGCCACGTCTGCGTGGAAGGTCAGGCGGCCGGGCTTGTCGCTCGTCGCGCCCAACTGCACGAGCTGCGGTCGCGCGGCGTCGAGAAACTCGTGCAGGCGGCCCTCGGCGCCGGGCGCGACGTCTGCCGCAGCCACGTCGATGCCCTTGGCCAGGAACAGCGCCGTCCAGCTGGCGCCGATGACGCCCGTGCCGATCACGGCGACGCGTCGAATCTGTCTTGTCATGGTGACTCCTGTCTGAATGTCGATTTGGGGAGGGGCTCAGACGAATGCGCTGAAGCCGGTGATCGCCTTGCCGACGATCAGGGCGTTCATCTCACGCGTTCCTTCGTACGAGTACAGCGCCTCGGCGTCAGCGACGAAGCGCCCGATGTTGTGGTCGAGCAGGATGCCGTTGGCGCCGAGGAGTTCGCGGGCCCATCCCACCGTCTCGCGCATGCGAATCGTGCACACGCCCTTGGCCATCGAGGCGTGCTCGTCGCGCATGATCCGCTCCTCCTGCATCTGCGACAGGCGGAAGCACATCGCCTGAGTGGAGGTGATGTTGCCCAGCATGCGCGAGAGCAGGTCCTGCACGAGTTGGAAGCTCCCGATGGGGCGGCCGAACTGCACGCGCTGCTGCGCGTAGCGAAGCGCGTGCTCGTAGGCCCCTGTCGCACAGCCGACCGATTCCCAGGCGACCGCGGCGCGCGTTTGCCGCAGCACGAGCGCCGTGTCCCTGAATGAATTGGCGTTCTGCAGTCGATCGGCCTCGGGAACGCGGCAGTCGGTGAGCGTGATCAGCCCGTTCTGCACCACGCGCAGCGCCATCTTGTGGCGGATCTTCTCGACATGGAATCCAGGGTTCAGCTTGTTCTCGACGATGAAGCCCTTGACCTGGTTGTCGGCGACGTCGCGTGCCCAGATGATGGTGACGTCCCCCCACGGGGCGTTGCCGATCCACTTCTTCTGGCCGTTCAGGATCCAGCTGTCACCCTCGCGGCGGCACGTGGTCGTGAGGCCGCCGCCCGTGCCCGATCCCACGTCGGGCTCGGTGAGCCCGAACGAACCGATCTTTTCCATGCGGGCCATCGGCGGCAGCCAGCGCTGCTTCTGCTCCTCCGAGCCGCAGACATGGATCGAGCCCATCGCGAGCCCGGTGTGCACGCCGAAGAACGTGGAGAACGACGCGTCGACGCGCGCGATCTCCATCATCAGGAAGCCCATGAGCATGGTGCTCTTGCCGGGACAGCCATAGCCCTTGAAGGGCAGGCCGCCGATGCCGAGCGCCTTGAACTTGGGCAGCAGCTCGAACGGGAACTCATCGCGTTCCCAGTAGTCGTTGATGATGGGTTGGACTTCCCGCTCCATGAACTCCCGCACCTTCAGGCGAAGGTCGTTGTCCTCCGCGGACAGGGTTCGCGCGAGCTGGTAGAAGTCGCCATCGGCGACGGGAAGGGGCTTGTTTCCTTGCGTATCGGGTTTCATCGAGGGTCTCGTAGGTGGGAGGGGCTGGGGTACGGGACGAGATCAGGCAGCGGATTCGGGGGTCACCGCGCCGGCGGCGCAGAGGCGGTCGATGTCGGCGTCCTTGAATGCGAGCTCGCGCAGGATGTCGAGGCTGTGCTCGCCGAGACGAGGCGCGCGCCTCGGAGCGACCTTGTCGACCCCTGCGACCTGCACGGGGCTGTTGACGGTCCGCGTCGCGCCGGTGGGGTCGTCCGCCAGGGGCACGAGGATGCCGTTGGCCAGCATCTGCGGATCGTGGATGATCTCGTCGGCGATCTGCACGACGCCGAAGATGACGCGTCCCTCGTCGAGCGTCTTCTTCCAGTGCGCCAGCGGCTGGCTCGCGAACACCGGGTCGAGGATGGCGACCAGCTCGGCGGAATTCGTCGTCCGCAGCTTCGCGTCGGAGAAGCGCGGGTCGTCGAGCAGCGCGGACAGGTTCATGGCCTTGACGAAGCCCTGCCAGTCCTTGCCCTGGACCGCGACGAGCAGGAGCCAGCGATCGTCGGAGGTGCGATACGGGTTCAGCAGTGCATTCGGCGGCCGCAGGCGGTCATGCTGGCCATAGAACCTGGCGCCGTTAAGCGCGCCCTCGATCCACGCGGCGGCGGCCCACGCGCCTTCGGCGATCAGCGAGGTCGACACATGCCCACCCAGTCCGGTCTTCTCGCGGCGATAGAGCCCGGTGACGATCGCGGAGTACAACGTGCTGGCGGTGGCGTGATCGCCGATGCCGGGAATGGGCAGCGTCGGCGGACTGCCGGCATCGTGGGTGACCTGCATCAGGCCCGTTCGCGCCCAGTACGCCGTGATGTCGAAGCCGGGCTTGTCGGCCTCCGGGCCCTGCGTGCCGTAGCCGGTGATGTCGGCGTACACCAGGCGCGGATTCAGGGGTTCCAGGGATTCGTAGTCCAGGCCGAGCTTGGCCTTGACGTTGGGCGGAAAGTTCGTCACGAAGACATCCGCCCACTTCACCAGACGTGCCAGCACTTCCTTCGCATCGGGTGCCTTGAGATCGAGCGCGATGCTGCGCTTGTTGCGGTTCGTCAATTGCCACGCGTAGTTGTTCTCGGTGACCGGATTGGGCGGCGTGGCGTAGAAGAGCCGATACGGATCTCCGAGGCCCGGTGGCTCGACCTTGATGACCTGCGCTCCGAAGTCGGACAGGATGGTCGTGGCGGCGGGACCGGCAATGTAGCTCGCGAAGTCGACGACTCGCAGCCCGGCGAAGATGCCTTGTTCTTGCGTCATGGAATTTCCTGAGGTTGGCTCATCCAACTTGCCGAATGCCCCTCGGTGCGTCGGGACAGTCATGTCGGGTCGATGGGAACCGGTGGGTGCCGAGACGGCCTTGGTGAACGCATCCTCGTCGCGCCCTCTCGAAGGAGGCATCCCCCTGATGGGTTACTCGCGGACATCTGCGCGCCCGGACTTCGACTGGCGTTCTCCGGGCCGCACGTGGATATCCCCCGGTCGGGGCACCCGTCAGGATCGATTGAAGGCCGCACCATCACCCGTGCTCTGCCGGGGCCTGAAGAAGGGCCCCAAGAACCCAACTTTGGTTAGGCGACGCGGAAGGATCCATCCGCGAGTGAAGGCCTTGCAGTCAGTCGCTGCCAGGCCCTCCGATGCCCGAAACCACCCTCCCCTCGCCTCCATTCCGGCTGCTGATCAAGCACTGCTGGCGAGTGGTGTCGGCCGCGCGCCGGCGCAAGAGATCGTCCACGGGGACAGGCGCCGACTGAGCCACCGCGAACTCGACGAGCGCGTGCACCGCCTCGCGTCGGGGCTCGCATCGCTGGGGATCGCACCGGGCAACACGGTCGGCGTCATGGAGTGGGACTCGACCGGTATCTCGAATGCCTCTTCGCGGTGCCGATGATGGGCGCCGTGCTCCATTCGATCAACGTGCGCCTGTCGCCCGAGCAGGTTCTCTACACCATCAACCATGCCGGCGGCGACGTGATCCTCGTCAACTCGGAGTTCGTGCCGTTGCTCGCGCAGGTCTGGGGCAGGTGCCTTCGAGCATCGCTCGCATGCCTAGACTGACCCGACCTTCACATGCCATGCGAACAACCAGAGGATAGCGCCATGTCAGCCGACGCCAAATGCCCCTTCGTTCGAGACGCTCGACCTGGACGCCGTGACCAGGGACCTGGAGGCCCTGATGACGGACTCGCAGGACTGGTGGCCCGCAGACTTCGGCCACTATGGCCCCCTGTTCATCCGCATGGCCTGGCACTCGGCGGGCACCTATCGCATCGCCGACGGCCGCGGCGGCGGCGGCAACGGCTCCCAGCGCTTCGCACCGCTCAACAGCTGGCCGGACAACGGCAACCTCGGTCACCTGGACCACCACGCCGACGGCGTGGAGCAACGACTTCTTCGAACACCTGTTCGGCTACGACTGGGAACTGACGAGGAGTCCCGCCGGCGCGCATCAGTAGGTGCCGAAGGATGGCGATGGCGCCGGAACCATTCCGGACGCCCATGACCCGTCCAGGCGCCACGCGCCGACGATGCTGACGACCGATCTGTCGCTGCGCTTCGACCCCGACTACGTGAAAGACGGACGTCCACTTTTTAGCGCCGCTCGAGCCGCACGCCGACGGATTCCGCAACTACGTGCACAAGAGCCTGGACAGCTCGGCCGCGGAATTGCTGATCGACAAGGCGCACCAGTTGACCCTGACCGCGCCCGAGATGACGGTGCTGGTCGGCGGGCTGCGCGTGCTGGGCGCGAATGCGTCCAGGTCACCGCACGGCGTCTTCACGAACCGCCCGGGGACGCTGACCAACGACTTCTTCGTCAACTTGCTCGACATGCGGACGAAGTGGCAGCGCTCGATGACGAACCCGAGCGTGCTCGAGGGCCGGGACCGGGTCACGAACGAGCCC
>FSVG01001594.1_pt1 | contig 10035 bp, 8 predicted proteins | sample 1637511 | NCBI WGS metagenome assembly FSVG01 (sample SAMEA3914816, study PRJEB12502) | metagenome | biome: forest; material: soil | place: USA | collected 2011-09-16 | depth 0.3 m
CATGCTGCCGTCGCTGGTCAACCAGTTCGCCTCCACGATCAAGGACACCTCGCTGGGCTACATCATCGGGCTGACCGAGGTCTCGTTCATCGCCGCGCAGATCAACACCCAGGTCTTCACCCACGCGACGCAGGTCTACCTGCTGCTCGCGCTGACCTACTTCGTGCTGTGCTACAGCCTCTCGCGCGTCGCCTACGTCCTCGAGAGGCGCCTCAGCCGGCGCACCGCGGCCCCGGCACGCGTGCCCTTGTCCGTCGACCCCGCAACCCATTCCGCCGCATGATCCAGTTCGACAACGTCAACAAGTGGTACGGCGCCTATCACGCGCTCGTCGATGTGAGCGAGACCATCGCGCAGGGCGAGGTCGTGGTGGTCTGCGGCCCGTCGGGCTCGGGCAAGTCCACGCTCATCCGCACCATCAATCGCCTCGAGCCGATCGACTCCGGCACGATCAGCCTGGACGGCCAGGACATCCACGCCCGCGGCGTCGACGTGAACCAGTTCCGCTCGCGCATCGGCTTCGTGTTCCAGCAGTTCAACCTGTTCCCGCACCTGAGCGTGCTGCGGAACTGCACGCTGGCGCCGGTGGCCCTGCGCGGCCTGAAGCCGGCCGAGGCGCGCGACAAGGCGCTCGCGCTGCTGGAGCGCGTGGGCCTGGCCGCCAAGGCCGATGCCTTCCCGTCCGAACTCTCCGGCGGCCAGCAGCAGCGCGTGGCGATCGCCCGCGCGCTCGCGATGGAGCCGCCCGTGATGCTGTTCGACGAGCCCACCAGCGCCCTCGATCCGGAAATGGTGGGCGAGGTGCTGCTGGTGATGCGCGACCTGGTGCGCGACGGCATGACCTTGGTCGTGGTGACCCACGAGATGGGCTTCGCGCGCGAGGTGGCGCACCGCGTGCTGTTCATGGACCAGGGCCGCATCCTGGAGCGCGCGGAGCCGCACGCGTTCTTCAACGCGCCGCAGCATCCGCGGGCGAAACAGTTCCTGGCGGACATTCGCAGCCCGTTCGCACGGACGGCCTGACCCGTCCTGCAAACCTGCGCCCGCCGCAACGGAGCGGCCCGTGCAACGCGTCAGGCGCGACGCCGCGGGCTCAACTCGCCGACTTCGTCAACACGACGCCGTCGACGGTCATCTGCCACTTGTCGCCCTCCTGGTGCGGGGGCTTGCTCACGACGAAGGTGGTCTTCATCGGCCCGACGCCGACATCGAAGTCGTCGCCGACGAAGCCCTTCAACGGACCCTCGACCGACTTGGACACGCCCCCCTCCAGCCGCTTGTAGCGCACCGAGCCGTCCTGGGTGATGAGCAGGTACATGGTCTTGTCCTGCCACTCGCCGACGTAGGCCGCCTTCTCGGGCGGAACCGGCACCCCGCAGCCCGCGAGCATGGCCAGGAACACCAGGAGCATCAGCAGCGATCGAGCTTTCATGGGACCTTCGCTTCACGTGGGAGTGCAATGGAGGCATCGCCGCGTCCGCCAGCGAAGGCCGGCGCCGCCGGGTCTCGATGCCGACGGGGGGACTCTACCGGAAGCCGGTCCGGTTCGACTCGAGCTCGCCCGTCGCCCTGTCGACGTCACCGAGCGTCGCCAGTGCCGAGCCGTCTCGCGAGTTCGAGAACGGGCGCCTTGAAATGCGCACTGACCGCAGGCTGCCTGGCGATCGCGGTGCTGGCAAGCGCCGATGCCACGCGCGCACGTTGACGTTGTCCAGCCTGCAGCGCGCACAGTCCCATGCGAGCCCGCCAGTACGCCAGATGAGGACTGAACTCGTACTGCTGCTCGGCGAGGCGCGTCAGCGCCCGATCAAAGGCCATGAGCCCGCCGACGGCCTCACCGGAGGCGCACAGCGCCGTCGCACGCGCGAGCCATTCGAAACTGCTCCGGGCCTGGCCGGGATCCTGTTCGAGCGTGCGGGTCCATGCCAGTACCGACTCGGAATCGCCGCGTTCAAGCCGCACGAGGATCCTGGTGATCGAGGGCATGCGAGCGGCGCCCGATCGTTCGACCCTGGCTTGAGCCACTCCGGGCAGTCCATCGAACTCCGCGAAGACCTGTTCAGCGTCATCGTAGTGGCGGTCCTGCATCAGGACGGCAGCCAGGAGTTCGTATTGACTCTCGAGCGCCGGGCCGTTCGCGGTGGCTCGAGCCCGAATCAGGTTGGATCTGGCGAGGCCCTCCGCTTCGCCGGCGTGACCAGCCAGCGCCGCCGCCGCGGCGGTGTCGCTCTGCACCCAATCGTCCGTGTCCTGCGTCGACAACAACCGCCGCGGACCGGCCGCCGACGTCAGTTCGTAGGCGGTTCGTACGTCCCCCCACTGGAGATGGACCTCTCCGAGAACGAGCTCGTTCTTCGAGATCAAAGACACTGGCACAGGCCAACGTTGCGACCGCATGGTCGCGATGCTGTGTTCGATGGTCGCACTGGCTTCGGCAAACGGCATGACGCCGGTGTTGAAGGAATTGATGGCGAACGTGGCCATCTCGTCGGCCGCATGCACGTCGTTCAGGCCACCGGTTGCGCGCATGACCGCCAAGGCCGCGTCCAGGTAAGGGCGTGCCTCGTCCTGGCGATGGGCCCGGACAAGGCGCATGGCCAGGCTGGTGCGGGCGTTCATCGCCCTTCGGGAAAGCGGCCCATCCGCGGCAAGTCCGAGCCGGATCGCCTCGTCGAACATCGGCTTCCAGATCTCGGGGGGAGATCTGTGCTCCAGCGATATGGCGCGGATGGTCAATGCCTCCGCACGCGTCTTGATCGACACATCGCTTCGATTCATCAAGGCATCGGCCGCATCGAGTTCGCGTTTGCCGGCTTCATAGTCGTCCCGACCGTAACCGAGGACGTACGCCAACGCCGTGTGGGTGCGGACTTGCAGTTCGGCGTTGCCGTCCGCAAGTGCCAAGGCCCGCCGATAGCGGGATTCGGCGTCCGCCCAACGGTCCAGACTCTTGAACCCGTCGCCAAGTTCCAGCGTGGCCTCCGACACCATCGCCGCGGGCGCCTGCGCGAGATCCAGGGCTTCGATCCGGCGGCGCCCGAATTCGATCGCCCGCTCGAAATTGGACATGTTGAAGTACATCCGTCCGACGGCGCCGTAGAGCTCCGCCTGCAACAGCGGCTGGCCGACGAACTTGCCTTCGATCATCGATGCACTGCGGTCCAGCAGCGCTTGAGCCGGGACCTGCGACAGCGCGCCGTCGGCGCCACCCTGCGTGTCGAAGATGTCGACCACGAATTCCTTGACCAATCGCGCGCGTTCGGCCTCCGCATTCCCCCGCCTGGCCTGAACCATGGCCACGCTGCCCCCGCTGATCAATGCCAGAGCGATGGCGCTGACTGCGGCCGCACCCGCCCAATGCCGCCTCGCTGCCTTGCGCAACCGGTACGCCACGCTGTCCGGCCGCGCACTGACCGTCTCGCCGTTCAGATGCCGCTCGATATCCTGCGCCATGGCATCGACCGTCGCATAACGCCTTCCCGGCTCACGTTGCATCGCCTTGGCCAGGATCGCGTCGATCTCGCCGCGCAACGCCTTCGCCGTCGCCCGGTCCTTCACACGGCCGCTCGCCAGTGGCGCATCGCCCTGAAGAACCGCCTCCTCCACCGCTCCGAGCGTGCCGCGCTTGGGCATGATCGGCAGCGTGCCGGTGACCAGTTCGTAAAGCAGCACGCCCAGGCTGTAGACGTCCGATTGCACGGTGATCGCTTCGCCGGCGACCTGTTCGGGCGACGCATAGTGCGGCGTCATCACGCGCCCCTGTTGCTGCGTCAGGCCCAAGGTGTCGTCGGATGGAGCCTCGTCGAGCAACTTGGCGATGCCGAAGTCGAGGAGATGGGCCTGGCCGTCGGGGGTGACGAGCACATTGGACGGCTTGAGATCGCGGTGCACCACCAGCCGGCCATGTGCATAGGCCACCGCCTTGGCGACCTGGGCAAACAGGCGCAGCCGCCGCCGGGTGTCCAGGCCCTGGGCCTCGCACCACGCGTCGACGGGCTGGCCGTCGATGTACTCGAGCGCCAGGTAGGGCCGGCCTCGCTCGTCCACGCCAGCATCGTAGAGGCGCGCGATGTTGGGATGCTCCAGCAGCGCACCGATCTCGCGTTCGCGCGCCATGCGCTGGACGAGTCCGGCGCCCCATGCGACGCGCGGCAGCTTGAGGGCCACCTGGCGCTGGAACACGCCGTCGGCCCGGTCGGCGAGCCAGACCTCACCCATCCCGCCACGGCCGATCTCGCGCACCAGCCGGTAAGCGCCGACGAGCTCGCCTCGGGCGGCCGTGGCACCACTGGGGTCCGAGCCACCGTCGAGCAACGGAATCGACGAGAGAAACCCCGAGGTTCGGGCCCGCTCGTTCTCGGCCAGCATCTCTCGCAACAGAGGGCCAAGATGCCGGACCGGCTCGGGCAACACATCGATCCAGGCCATTCGCTCGTCAACTTCCAGGTCCAGCGCCTCATCGAGGAGTCCACTCAGGATGGCGAGGTCGGACGACGAAACCGGCATGTGCGACTTTCAGGAGGTACATCACCCTACGGACGCTTTGCCGCGTCCGAACCGGACATCCGGCTCAGGACGTCAGCATGGCCAACAGAAGCAGGCGCGCCTTCTCCCAGTCGCGGCGGACGGTCCGCTCGGTAATTTCCAGCGCCTCGCCGATCTCGGCCTCCGAATAGCCACCGAAATAGCGCATTTCGACGACGCGTGCCAGCCGCGGCTCGGTCTCCTCGAGTGCAAGCAGGGCTTCGTGGACGCCCAGGAGTTCTTCTGCGCCAGCGGGAAGGCCTGCGGCCACCTGGGTATTGAGCGTCACCTCGAGCAGGTGGCCGCCGTGGCGCTCGGCGCGACGCTCGCGCACCGCATCGACGATCACCGAGCGCATGACGCGTGAGGCGTAGGCGAAAAAGGCACGGCGATCATCCTGGCGCAGCTGGCCACTGCCGAGGAACTTGAGGTACGACTCGTGAACCAGCGCCGTGGTATCGAGGAAGGTGTTGCGCCCGCCATCACGCAACCGCGAACGCGCGAGCTTGCGCAATTCGTCGTAGGCCGCTGCGAAGAGCTCATCCCGGGCCGCCTGATCGCCGGCACCGACCTGCTTGATCAATTGGGTAAGGCTGGTCATCTCGGCCCCGGTTCAGTCAGGGAATTGGCGCGGCTGACCCCTCCATTGGCGCACATTGCCGACGCGTTGACCACCTGCAACCAGGGGATCTGCCGGCGAAACATGGATCGCCGGAATTCGGCTGCGCGCCTCGTCGGTGTCCTCCTCGAAGCTGCAGGGCGACGGCGACGTCTTCTGTCCGATTGCGACGTCGATGTCCGCTTTGCGTGCCTGGCCGCGTCTGAGAAAAGGAGAGCAACAAGGCGAGTCCCCGCTGCGTGACGCTCTTGCATCATCAGGAGATCGCCATGAACACCGTCCGCCTTCCACGCGTCGGATTCCAGCCTGCGCTTGACCGCGGCCCCGATGCCGTCACGATCGCTTCGCCCCGGCCTGTCCAGCGGTCCGCGAACAGCACGCAGTTCGCGGCCGCGCCGTTCGCCGATCGACCGTGGAGCGCTTCGTCGCGTCGTGAACGCACGGTGAGCGCAGCAGCGGCGTTCATCGCATGCGCGTGCAGCCTCGGATCGGTCGTCGGCTTGTTCGCCTCGATGACCTGACCGGGATGCACCGGGAGCCTCGGAAGCTCCCAGGCAGCGAGGCCTCGCCGCGCTGCAGCCTGCCTGTCAAGCCACGTCCAGCGCATCGAACCCGAGCGACGCCGAGTTGGAGGCGGTCTCGTCGAACGTGCCGTGGATGGACGCCATCAGGGCGCTGTCCAGGGACAGTTCCATGTATCGGTAGCTCGATCGGATGGCCTGGCGCACCTTGGCGATCTCGTGCGCGCTCGGGGCGTGCCCGAGCAGGGTGGCGACGATGTCGAGCGCCTCCCACGGGTGCGTGTCGTCGTATTCGGCGTGCACCTTGAGCCAGCGCATCGCCGGGGAACGGATCTCGTCGGGCAGCGATCGCGCGTAGGTGTCCTGCGAGCACACCACGCACGCCCACTCTCCCGTGGCGCCTTCGACGGCGTAGTTGGTCGCCGCGATGGCGACCGCCAGGTCGGCGCGGTCGCACACGTACCAGCACCAATGCGCCAGGGCCTGGAGCTCCTCGGTATCGACGCCCGATCGAAGATCGGCGAGGCTCAGGCCCGCGGCGCCGGCCCAGTTCGCCCAATGCTCCGCATGCTTCTGCTCGACGCGGATGTTCTGGATCAGGTAGCGGCGCGCCATGTCCACGCCGGCGCCCTCTCCGTAGCCGGCCTTCTTGAGGTTCATCGCCATGAACCTCGGGAACTGCTCGATCGTGGGCCACACGCCGACCAGGAAGCGCTGCATGGCCATCAGCGGCAGCTTGGCGTCGCGCATCAGCGAAAACAGTTCGTGATGCACGACACGACGCTTCTGCGACGTCGTTTCATGGACGACGCGCTGCAGCCAGACCGGGTAGCTGCCGATGCTCTTCAGGTCGCCGGTGCGGCGGAATGCGTTTGACATGATTCTCCTGACGTTGGTGAAAGAAGCTCGCGGGGCTCCGCCGACGTCGGCGGTGCGAGCGGGAAGTCCTGGCGGGACGTCCCCCGGGATGGCAACGACCTGGCAGCCATCGAGCGCGTCGTTCGCCGCGCCCGTGACGACCTCAGGCGACGGCTTCCTGGCCGTGCGCATCGAGTACCGCCAGGACCTGTTCGAAATTGATCGGCTTGGTCAGGTAGCTCTCGAACCCGCAGTCCATCGCGGCGCGGATCTGCTCCGGCAACGCGTCGGCCGACAGCGCGACCAGGCGCACGCCGCGCGTCGCGCGATCGCGCTGCATCTCGCGGGCCAGCTCGATCCCGGTCATGTCGCCCAGGTTCATGTCGACGAGCATCAGGTCCGGCGGATCGGCGCGGGCGCTCGCCAGCGCCGTCGCGCCGTCGGTCGCCACGCGCAACGACACGCCGCGTCGCATGCTGACGAGCTGGCGCACCAGTTCCGCGTTGACCTCGTCGTCTTCCGCGTAGAGGACGGTGAGCACCGGCGCCGCGCGAGTCCCCGGCCGGGAGGCGCGCGTCGAACCGGCGCCGGCGGCGGGCGGGTTGGCGACGCCCAGCTCGAGGCTGGCGCAGGTGCCCACGCCGAACGTGCTCGTGACGGTCAACGTGCCGCCCATCATCTCGGCCAGCTGGCGGGAGAGGACGAGCCCGATGCCGGTCCCTTCGACCGTCGACGATTCGGCGCCGAGCCGATTGAACGGCTGGAACAGGCAGGCGAGCTGGTCGGCCGGGATGCCCTGCCCCGTATCGGTGACCAGGATCTCGCACCGGTTCTTCGAGCGCCTCCAGGTCAAGGCGACGCGGCCGCCCGGCCGGTTGTATTTCACGGCATTGCTCAGGAGGTTGACGAGGACCTGCCGGAGCCGCACGGGATCGGCGTCGACCCAGACGTCGCCGGGCGGCGCGTGCCGGGCGTCGCCCCGCGCGCCCGCATCCGGCGCGGGGAGTTCCGTTGCCAGGAAGACCTCGATCCCGGCCTTGGTGACCAACGGCGACACCATGGTCGCCGCCTCCTCGATGACCCTGAGCAGGGGAACGGCCTGCGACGAGACCGACATCTCGCCCGACTCGATCCGCGACAGGTCCAGGACATCGTTGACCAGCGCGAGCAGATGCGCGCCGGCGTTCTCGACGTGTTGCACGCGCTCGAGCTGCTCGGTGGAAAGCGGCTTGAGGGTGTCCAGTCGAAGCAACTGTGAAAAGCCGATCACGGCGTTCAGCGGCGTGCGAAGTTCATGGCTCATGCGCGAGAGGAACTCGGTCTTCGCCTTGCTCGACGCCTCCAGGGCTTCGTGCGCCCGGCGCTCGGCGTCCGCCACGATGCGCACGGTGATGTCTCGCAGGACGATCGTCGTCAGCGTGCCCTGCGCCATGTGGACCCGCGACAGGGAGGCCTCGAGCGGAAACGCGCGGCCGTCCCGCTTTCGACCCGTCAGCGCCTGGAGCGATCCCGCATTCGACGCCGTCGGCAGCGGTTCCTCCAACGCCGGACCATTCGAGATCGCGAGGTGCTCGACGAACCGATCGATCGTGCTGCCCAGCGCATCGATCGCCTCGACGCCGAACATCGTTTCTGCGGCCCGGTTGAACAGGACGATCCGGCGGCCCTCGTCGAGGGTGACGACGCCTTCGGTGACCGCCTGGATCAGGCGATCCATCCGGAGGTCGGACGTGACCTGCATGCGAATGGTCCGGCGCACGAAGCCGAGGCCCGAGATCATGAGCAGGATGGCGATGCAGGTGTTCAGCGCCAGCAGCAGTCGCTGCGTCGTCCTGGAAGCCTCGCCGAGCTGGGCGGAGAACTCGCTGGTCAGCCGGGTCAGGCGATCGTTGAAGTCCGGCGACTGCAGCAGCATGGCCTGCACGGCGGGAGACTGCACGTCGCCGGCGCGGATGCGTTCGTGCGCCCGTTCGACCATGGCCCGCATGTCCTCGATCGTCCGGTCGCCTGCCGTCCAGGTGGCGATCGGCCTGGACATGAACGGGACGCGCTGGAACCAGCGGAACATCCGGATCAACCCGTCGATGTCGTCGGGATGGTTGCCGCCGTCCAGGAAGCCTCGGCGCGCGGCCTCGATGTCGGGCTCCTGGCGCTGCAACGCCTCGCGCGCGGCCCGGTCTCCCAGCGGGATGGCCAGGGCCGACCTGAAGCGGACGTAGTCCGCGTCCTGGTGCTTCTCGACATAGTCGAGAAGATAGATCTGCGCGTCCTTCTGCGCCTTGGAATAGAGGCTCTCGCCGGCGACGTAGGCGCGGACGGTCGACAGCAGTTGAATGCTGAGGGCGGCCACCGAGGCCTGCAGGATCGTCATGGCGACGAACACCGCGACGATCGGCCAGTAGCGCGGCAACCGGGACATCAAATGCGACTTCTTCACGCTCATCCTGACGAGGCATGCCAGGGTTCCCGACCCAGCAGCTCGCATGTGGGACGCATCGCACCGGCTTCGAATATGAATGCCGCCGCTGGGACGACCGAATCGAGCTTTGCGGTGATCGTGCCTGATGTCCGCGGATTTCCGTGCGGTGAGGTCTGCCCTCGGGCTGTGGGGAATTCTCGATTCGCCCGGGATGGGCGGGGCCGCTCGCGACCCGTCGCGCCGGGCCGATGGCGATGGGGCGACCGGCAGCGCCCGGCCGTCGCCAGGCCCGTCATGCGCGACCGCTCCCCGGCGTCCGTCGCGCACGCTTCGGCTAGGATCGCGCATGATTCCCGTCCACGACCGTGACTCGCAGATCGCCTCGTCCGGCGCCCGGCCCCGGCCCGGCGTCGTGCGGCTCATGCTGACCCGTCGCATCGTGCGATCGGCCGCGAAGGTGGCGTTGTTCGTCGGCACGGTCCTCAACGCGATCAACTACGGCCAGCAATTGTGGGTGGAGCACGGCGCCAGCCTGTGGCACCTCGCCTTCAACGATGTCGTGCCGCATCTCGTGTCGAGCTGCAGCGCCGCCCGCAGCCAATGGGCCACGGCCGGCTCGGTCGACGTGCCGAAGGCCGTCCATCGGCAGTGACGGGTCGCGGCCCAGGGCTCGGCCCCGAGGCGCCAGGCGGCGCCGGGAAACCGCATCACGACCTTAAAAGTCGTTAAATTCGCGCGCCGGGCGCGCACCGTGCCGCCACCGCCCCTACGATGGCTGCACGACCCCGGAGCGCCTCATGACCTCGAGCCTGGCCTACGACTTTCCGCCTTTCCGGCTGGTGCCCTCTCAGCGCCAGCTGCTGTGCGCGGGGTCGCCCGTCAAGCTGGGCGGCCGGGCCTTCGACGTGCTCGCCGCGTTGCTGGAACGGCGCGACCGCGTCGTCAGCAAGAGCGAGCTGATGGACCTGGGCTGGCCCAGGCTGGTGGTCGAGGAGAACAACCTCCAGGTGCAGATCGTCGCGCTGCGAAAGTTGCTGGGGCATCCGGCGATCGCGACGATCCCGGGGCGCGGCTACCGCTTCACGCTGCCGGTC
>FSVG01001071.1_pt1 | contig 10026 bp, 8 predicted proteins | sample 1637511 | NCBI WGS metagenome assembly FSVG01 (sample SAMEA3914816, study PRJEB12502) | metagenome | biome: forest; material: soil | place: USA | collected 2011-09-16 | depth 0.3 m
CGGCGGACGCGCTCGCCGCCGCGCGCGCGCTCGCGGAACGCGCGGACGCGTTGCGCCAGTCCGACCTGCAGTCGCATGCGCGTTGCGGGCAGGCGAGGGCGCTGCTCGCGCTCGGCCAGCCGGCGCAGGCGCTGGCCGCGGCCGAGGCGGCGGTGCGGCACGGCGAGGGCGCGCCCAATCTGCAGGTCGCCGCGCTGCGCGTGATGGCCGACGTGCATGCGCTCGATGTCGACCGCGCGCTGCCCGCGCCGGACGACGTCGAGGCGCCCAGCGTCGCGCTTCACGTCCTGCTGCAGGCGCTCGCGCTTGCGGACGGCATCGCGGGCTTCACGGCACCGGGCGAGCTGCTCGACGCCGTCGCCCGCGAGCATGCCCGCCTCGGCGACTACCCCCAGGCGTATGCGTTCAGCCAGCGCGCGGGCGTGTCGCGCGAAACCTCGCGCAGCCAGGAGGCGCGCAACCGCGCCGTGGCGATGCAGGTGACGCACGACACCGAGCGCGCCCGCGCCGAGGCCGAGCACCAGCGCGGCCTGGCGCGCGCGCAGGCCGAGCGGCTGGAGACGCTGGAGCGGATCGGCGCGATCGGGCGCGAGATCACGCGCAACCTGGAGCCGTCGGCGATCCTCGCTGCGCTCGACCAGCACGTGCGCGCGCTGCTCGACGCGGCGTCGCTGGTGATCCACCGCGTGTCGGCGGACGGTCGCGAGCTGGTGATGATCTTCGGCGTGGAGGCCGGCGCGCCGCTGGCTCCGCACCGGATCGCGCTCGACGACCCGCGGCGCCCGGCCGCCCGCTGCGCACGCGAGCGGCGCGAGATCATGACGAGCGGCGAGCCGGGCGACTCGCGCAGCTTCATGTGCGCGCCGCTGTCGGACGCCGACCGCCTGCTCGGCGTGATGAGCATCGGGTCGGAGCGTCCGCGCGCGTACGCGGAACGCGAGCTCGCGATCTTTCGAACGCTGTGCGCGTACGGCGCGATCGCGCTCGCCAACGCCGATGCGCAGGCGCAGCTCGTGCGCAAGAACGCACAGCTGGAGCGGCTGTCGGTGTCGGACACGCTGACCGGCCTGTCGAACCGCCTGCGCCTCGACCAGGTGCTGGGCCAGGAGGCGGCGCGCCAGGCCCGCAGCGGCGCGCCCGTCTCGGTGATCCTGCTGGACCTCGACCACTTCAAGACGGTCAACGACCAGTACGGCCACCCGGTGGGCGACCGCGTGCTGGTGACGACCGGCGAGCTGCTGAAATCGGGCTCGCGACAGACCGACGAGGTCGGCCGCTGGGGCGGCGAGGAGTTCCTCGTCGTCTGCCGCGACACCGACCTCGTCGGCGCCCGCGCGCTGGCGCAGAAGCTGCGCGAGCGCATCGCCACGCAGGACTTCCGGGGCGTCGGCCACCGCACCGCGAGCTTCGGCGTGGCGCAACTGGCCGACGGCGAGGACGTCGAGGGCCTGGTGGCGCGGGCCGACGTCGCGTTGTACCGCGCCAAGCGCACCGGGCGCGATCGGGTCGAGGCGGGGTAGCGCGGCGCCGTTGACGCTGCGCTTGGCTACGAATGGATCGAAGGGTCGGGGTCGGGGTCGCGCATGCGCTTGCCCTCGTCTCATTCCTTGTCCTGCGGACGATTCCCCTGCCTGCCTCGGCCAGCCGGCAAACGCAGCGAAACGAAGCAGAACCAGCATGCCGTGCCATGATGCTGTGATGCTCGATGCCAAGATCGCAGTGCTCGCCGCCAGCCTGCTCGCAACCGGATGCGTGATCGTTCCCAGGACGACGGACTCGTTCGATCCCGATTGCCGCGTTGTTACCCATCACATGGAGCTTCAGAACGTGGAGGTCTACAAGTTGAAGGGTTGCCAGACGTTCAACTGTCAGATCGGCGTGGTGGCGGGGGCGGGTCTGGTTGCGGCAAGCGCGGTCGTCTCCGGGTCGATCGTCGTGGTCGGCAACGTTGTCTACTGGGGGCAGCATCGCGCCAGTTGCCCGGTGCCGGCTCCGACGGCCGCCGCATCCGAGTCGAGCTGAAAGCCGGCGCGTTCGCAGGGCCGCTCCTGTTCAGGCGTCGTCCGAAGCAGGCATCCGACAACCCTGCACGACACCGGACGATCGCGATGACTGCTTTCAGGTAGACCGGCCTTCGTCGCGTTGCCGTCCCATCGGTGGCGCCCGCCGTGCCCCATCCACGTCGCCTGCAACGAGTCGCAGGCGGCACCGCAGCCACCCTCGCGTCTATCATCCGCCGGCAGGCGGGCAGACATCGCGCCTGCAGCCCAGCGAAGGATGTCTCGTGAAATTCCTGTACCTTCTTCTCGCCGCTGCCTTGTCCGCAGCGTTGGCTGCGCAGGCGCAACCGGTGTTCGACAGCCACGTCCACCTCCACGACGGCGAGAAGTCGCTGCGCGAGTACGAGGCGGAGATCAGGGTGGCGAAAATCGACGAAGTCGGCTTCGGCGGCATGTGGTTCGGGGGTGAAAACCAGGCGCTGGCGGGTCAGCCTGCGCAGATCGCCGCCAGCAACGACGCCCACCTGGCCCTGGCGCGCAAGCATCCCGAGATGATGCCCATCGCGACCGTCCATCCGTATGACGGCGCGGCCGCCCTCGCGGAGGTGACTCGCGTCGCGACACTCGGGTTCAAGGTGCTCAAGCTGCACCCGCACACGCAGAAGTTCGATCCCGCCGATCCGCGGGTGTTGGAGGTCGTCGTGCGCGCGGGCGAGGTCGGCATGATCGTGCTGATCGACAACTTCGGCATCGTTGCGGGTGACAGCGAGAAGCTCTTCGACCTCGCGCTTCATGCGGCCAGGACTCGGTTCATCTTCGCGCACCTGGGCGGCATGAATTTCCGGTTCTGGAACGTCATCCGGGCTGCACGCACGGCCAAGGACTTCTATGCGAACAACATCTGGTTCGACATCGCCGGCACCACCGTGCTACTGAAGGACTCGCCGATCGTCGCCGAGTTTGTCTGGACAATCCGCGGCGTGGGCGTCGATCATGTACTGCTCGGATCGGACTTTCCGCAGTTCACGCTGGCCGAGACGCTCGCGGCTTTCGAGCGACTGCCTCTGACGACCGACGAGAAGCGTCAGATCCGCATCGGGAATGCGCACGCGTTGTTCGGGTTGAGGCGACCCTGAGCAAAGGCAGGAGCCGGCCAATACCAGCTGGTCGCGAATGTCGCCTATCGGGCAGGTCGACTGACGAGACGCAGTGCACTCAAATGCCTGGCTTCGCGACCATGAGGTAGAAGACCACGAGCATCGCGACGAATGCGGGGTAACCGAGGCATTCCCACCGCTGAGCGTACGTCGCGTACCGCGCCGGCAAAACCGTGCCGTCGCGCACCGCAGTGCTGGCCATGGACTCCATCTGGATCTGCAGCCATACGACGGGCAGCCAGCAAGCGCCTGCAATGAGATACAACGCCAACGCCGCCGCAATCCACGGCGTGCTGAGCGGAAGGCCGAGCATGTGGGCAAGCGCGAGACCGGAAACGGGCTGCAGAATGCCCGCCGGTGTAGTGAACCACCAATCGGCACGCACCACCAATCGCGCAACGACCGCCTGGGCCTCGGGGTTCGCGCTTCGGTTGGCGAAAAACATGAAATATGCGGAGCCGAAGCCGGTGCCCACCAGAACCACGCTGGAGAGGACATGCAGCCACTTCAAAAGCAGGTAGGCGCTCATCGCGTAGCTTTCAAAAGTATCCAGAGCGTCGCCGCGACGGGGATGTTCTTGGTCAACGGGCCGAGCGGATGAAGCCACAACCCGGGTAGCAGGATCGTGGCGACGATCGTCATCGCCGCCATCGTCCCCAAGGCTGCGAGGTACGCCCAGCGGCCCGGCCACGCGAGCATCGTCAAACCCAGCGCCCCGTCAACGCCTGCTCCGAGCCAGATCCAGCCGGTTCGCCATGCCGGATCGGTCATACCGGCCATGATGAGCAGATCCGTGCTCTGCCCATGCCACTCCCAGAGGCTGACCGCCGCCGTGGAGAGCCATAGGAACGCGATGCTCAAGCGGAGCACACGCGCAGCGCCCGGATCGATCGTGAGCGGCGAATGAAGGGTGTTCATGCGCTATCCAGTATCTCAGTGACCATGCCCCATCGTGCGAACTCGGGCTCGAAGTCGGCGAGTTCCAGAAGCCCCATGCACGTCGAGGCCCCGGATGGGGGCGTCTGCTCGCGCGCAATCCGCCGTACCAGCAAGATCGTCGCCATGCACGGTATCTCCGGCCCATGGTCGTCGTCGGCGGCGATGTGCCACGCACGGCGCGTCAGCGCACCCGATGCGTCCGTCCCCTCGACCCTGACGACCATGCCACCAAGCGATGACCCCATGACGTCCATCACTCGTGCGACACGGTTCAATAGGCCGGCCAGCCTGGCGGGCTGGGCGATCAACCCCAGTGCCCGAAGGCCGGCGAGCATTGCAAACCCTCGCTGCGCGATGCCGATCTCGACCGCCGCGCGAAACATGACGCGTTGCTCGACGCCGTACTTTGCTGGAAAGAGTTCAAGATCGGGGATGTCGCACAGGGCACCCAGTCGGTCACGCAAGCGCGCAAACTTCACTCGTCGTGGTTTGGCCCAAGCGCGCCGAGACTGCCATCTTCCGTTTTCCCAGACGTCGATCGATTCGCCGCAGTAGCTCAGAACAGCCGCCATTGTCGCTTCGCCACGCGGCGCGGTCTGTGCAGGTGCGATGCACATGTCGATCGAATCTATGCGCTGCCACCCATCGCATAGTCGATCGACGACGGCAGAAGACAAGGCCGGCACCGTGCTCGCTCCGCTGATCCCGCAACGCCCCGCCGCCTGGAAGGCAGTCTGCAACGTTGCTGGAAAGTCGCAGACGAAACGGCGTCCATCGGCGAGATCGATGTAGTGCGCACCCGCCGCCGCGGCCGCCCGTGCCACCGCGTATCCTTGCTGCTGGAACGGCCCTGCCGTGTGGACTACCAGTTCGACGCCCAACCGGACCAGGGTGCGGGAGAAATCCGTGGAGGCGAGATCGATCGCGACGGGCTGAGTGCCCTGCCCGAGTTCGTCTGCCAGTGTCTTGGCGCGGTCAATATCACGTCCTCCGATCAGCAGTTGTACGGCGGGATCGCATACCAGGGCGCGGCAGATCCTCGCGCCGAAATTACCGTAGCCCCCGAGAACCAGCGTCTTCAATTGTTCACGTCCACTTGACTAAACTAGGTTGAAAGCAATCGTGCTGGCTGCAAGTCTGGCGCATTATGAAGCAGTGCGATCGGAGGACTCTTGTCCGCCAGGAACTGCCGTTGGCGACCTACCGCTCCAGGGCATTCAACTTCGTCGAGACTCCTAGTTGGCAGGCGTACGTGAACGCCTCTTCACGAGCAGGCCACGAGTTTCCGTACTACCACCTGCGGGTCGAATTCGATCGGTGCGGGAGGATGGGAGATTCCTACGGCGAGCAAGTGAAGTCGACAAAATGAATCCCGAAAGGCCTCAAGGTCGACGCCCATGTCCTGCGGGAGTGATCGTGCCGCGCGCGCTGGCGGCGTATGTCTCTGTGCGGCGAGGACCGGGCGCTCGCGAGCCTCGGCTTTGAGGTCGGCGAAAATCGAAACCATGCATCCTGGCGACCACGACGACCGACCAACAATGGAAGACATTTTCTGAGGCTTGCGCAGGTGTCCTTGGCTCCGGAGGACAAAGCAATTCTGCGTTGAGCACATCATGGTGCGCTTGGACGCTGTTCGATCGGCCAAGAAGCGATCTTCACTACTGGACCTGCGGCCTGCCTGCGCTGCGAGACGTTGGCGGTACCTACATCAAAGACAGCGGGGCTTGGGGTCAGCCTTTTTCTCGACTCCGCCCTCGCGCACATCGTGATCTCTCGCGAATTCGACTGGGGGGCCGGCGATTTCAAGAACGATACTCACCCCATGAGACGAAGACTCAGGACGTGGATGAACTGTCGAAAGTCCTGAAGAAGCGAGTGGTCAGTAGCGAATCCGGGACGACTCCATGAATTTGCAGCCGGTGCAGGTCGCGTCTCGAATGGCCTTCATGGCTGTTTCCGAGACCGCGACCTGTCGCAGTTCCTTGACGACCGAAATGGGTACGCCCTCGAATTTTGATTCATCGAGTACCAACTTGCTGATTGAAATCGCAGTTCCCATAAGGCTCAAATCAAACTCGGACTGCGTCTTGTCCATACCTTCGATCAATAGATTGGGGTTGGCAATGAAATAGCTGTCGTGCAGTTGACCCCGGTGTTGCAGGCTGATCGGAATGAACTCCACCACCGCCTTCAGGTCGATCAACACTTGCTTGAGTGCATTGGACACGACCATGAAGCTGACACTCTCCATGAAATCGGCCAGGCCGGAAGCCCGCGATTGATCTTCAACCCGAAAAATCAGGTTCGCCGGCAGCTTGCTCGCAACGGGAGGAGCGCCCATCAGCGGCACACGATCGGGAAGTAAATCGCCTGCCGCAATATATGGGAGCGCTCCAGTTGGAGACTCGTCGCTTCGGAGAATGTAGATCATTGCGATCTTACGGTTTTGGAGGGCCGACAAAGAAATAGCAAATCTGCTTCAGTGCCGCATCCGCGTTGTTCAACCAGAGCCTTCCGGTGATGATGCCAGAGGACAAGTTCTACTCGATCTTGCCGACCTGCGCGAGCAACATTCGGCTGCCAACGGGCGTCGTATCCAACATCGCCGATTGACCGCCGCCGGTCGTTGGCTAAAGTCTGGACGCGCTCGCCTTGAACGCCCGTTTTTCGGCCGCGACTCCGCCCGAGCCGATTTCCGCTTTGGGTCAAGCGCGGCTGCCGGCCTCTCGCCTCGGCCGACAGGCATGCCGTACAAAGCGGTCGCGGCGTCAGCACGAGCTGATCAACAGCCAGACCGCGGCCGCCCTTGTTGGAATGGGCACCTGGTTTGGGAGCTCGAGATCCGGGTTGAAGATCTCGAGCGCCCCCGCTCACATCGAGTTATCGCCAGTCGAACGCATCGACGACGGCGACACCATTCGTCGCACGGTTGTTGATCGTCGCCATACCTTGCTTCGTGAAATTGCCATCCTCATCGACCTTGAACAGCGTCACCCGCGACGTCGTCGCGTTCGCGTCGACCACGGCGGCGAAGCCGCCGTGGTACGTGATGTCGGTCGGATTGCCGATGAACTGCGCGATCACCGCCGCGTCTTGCACCATCTTCTGCCCGTAGACCGCATAGCGCGAGACAGTCTGGCTCGGCGAGTTTGCCGAGAACAGGAACGGGCCGTCGAGCGCGACCCAGCACGGCGCATGCTGCGTGCCGGAGGGAGAAATCGTCAGCACCGTGTCGTTGCGGACCAGGCTGATCTCGTCGGCGTGCGCAATCGTCACGTAGGCCTCGTCGCCACGGGTCGCGAGCCCGAAGGGCGCGTTCACGTTGGCCGGGATGTTGGCCACCAGTGAGGCTGCGCCCGCCACCGCGCCGTCGGCGGACAGAGGCACACTCTCGATCGCGTTGTTCTTTTCGGTGAGGATCAACTGGCCCTTGATGACGCCAACCTGTGCGGCGGAGCCATCGGCGAGCAGCAACTGCGCGCTGCCGTCCGCGGTCGGTGTGACGCCCCACGGACCCATCCTGTGCGACTCGACATGGGTCGTCGTCAGCACGTACAGGTGGTCCGCTCCGAATGCGACACTGACCGGGTTGCCTGTAGTCTGGATGACGCGCTCCAGGCGGAACAAGCGGCCACCGCCGTCGCGCACGAAGATCGACACGTTCGACGAGCCGAAGTTGACGACGGCGACATGGCCTGCAGCGACTGCGATACCGCCCGCGTTACCCGAGACGCCGCCCTGGCCCTGCGTCGGGATCTGCTTGACGAGCGCGCCGGACGAGTTGAACACCATCAGCTCGTTGGTCGTCGCATTCGATGCGGCGATCACGAGCACCTCATGGTTCGCCCCTTCGGCAAGCGCCTGGTTCGCGGCGCCAACGGTCAGCAGGAACGCGGCGGTACCCGCAGACAGACTTCGTTTGATCATCACATTCTCCTAGAGAGGGTTTGGCCTACGCACATCTCGATGCGTGTTGCACCAGGCTCTGTCGGAGCCCAGCCCTCGTTGGTCGAACGCGATCTCCTCGCCTTACGATGCGCTGCGCCCTGACTTGTTCCGTTAAGGCTCGTGCAAGACGCCACACGACCCACGGGAAAGCCCCTGTAAGTTCGGGACGGGCCTGCGCGACAAAGCGCCGTCGCATGTTGCCGCGCGGTCTGATCCAGTCGAGCCGAAATCGGCCGGGCACGGCATGGGTTGCGGGCGAACTCGCGGCGGGCACGTGCTTCGTCGACGGGCTCACGGGTGACGAACGGGCTTCCCGCTGTCGCCAATGAACGGTGCCTGCGCTGCGCACAGCGGTCGGACGCCCGTCGATGACCATCGTACGGGCCGCTGTGGCACCGAGGACTCTTGACGGCCACTACCGGACGGTCGCCAGCGACCAGTCTTGAGCAATCCGTTCGACCCGTGAAGCCTGAAACGAATTGCTCGAGCTTGCGGCGACCGGCCTCCCCCGAATCCCGGCGCCCAGGTCTGCGCTGCCATGGCAGCGCATACTGAAGTGCATGCTTTCCCGCGCCCGATACACCGTCGCTCTCGCCCTCGGACTGGCGCTCGCGGGACCGGCGACGACGTTCGCCGGAGTGGCCGCCCCTTGCGACGACGCGATCGTCGACAGTGTGCTGGACCAAGTCGGCGCGCCCGACGACGGCAGGGTGCGTGCGTCGGCCTGCGCACCGATCGGCGGACCGCACGGGCTCGTCGCTGTCGCGGTCGCCTTCGAGCGCGTGGGTTACGACTGGCGCAGCAGCCCCGACCTCCCGGTGCACGTGGCCTGGTATGACCCGCGCGTGGAGCGTGTGGTAGCGAGCGGTCGCGCGGACATCGGCGAGGACGCGGCCACGCAGGTCGACTCGGACTCGTTGACCTGGGAAGCGGTCCCGGGCCTCGGGCGCGACGCCGCCGCGCTGGTGGTCAACGACTCGATCCTGACATGGGCCATGGACGGCGACACCGGCCCGACGTGGGCGCTGTTCGTCGCGGACGGACCGCGCCTGCAGGCGGTCGTCGGCCCGGCGATGCTGTCCTACGCCCGGTGCAGCCGTTCCTGCCGAGACGCCGACGAGAGCGAGCGCCACACCCGGACGCTGTCGCTGGCTCCGGCTCGCGGGTCGGTGCCGCACCACGGTCTGCGCGACCTCGTCGCGACGCTGCGCGACTCGACGCGGCGCGCGCCCACGCGCCAGCAGCTGCACTTCGACGGACACCGATACGTCCCGGAGGTGGACAGGCTCGTGGCACCCTGAGCGACCGCGGTGCCCACGAAAGGCACCCAACGACCTCGCTCAATGTCATTCATGCTTGTCGACGGGCGCGGGAAAGTGCAAGGTGAAGATCGTAGGTTGGCCTGGAGTGCTCGTAACGGACACCCGTCCACGATGCATCTCCATGATGGAGCGCACGATGGCGAGTCCGAGGCCCGAACCGGAAGCCGAGCCTCGGCGCGAGGCGTCGACACGGTAGAAGCGCTCGAAGATGAGCGCCTGGTGTTCGGGCGCGATCGGGGGGCCGTCGTTCGCGACATGCACCGCGCACGTGCCATCCGCCCCCGCCTGAGCGGACAGGACGACGGGGGTGCCGCGTGTCGCGTGCCGAAGGGCGTTCGACACGAGATTGCTCAAGGCTCGCACGATCATTGTCTCGTCTGCCAAGACTCGGCGCGGCACCTGCGACGGCCAGTCCATCCGGATGCGCAGGAAGACGCCGCGCTCCTCGGCCAGCAGCTCGAAATAGCCCATCACGCGGGCGAGCGTCCCCTCGAGGTCGACCCAATGCGGCGCAATGGCGGTGTGGTCGTCGGCACGCGCGAGAAACAGCATGTTGGCCGTCATGCGCGAAATGCGCTCGTACTCCTCGACGGCGGATTCGAGCACGGCGCGATACTCCTCGGCACTGCGTGGACGCGACAAGGCGACCTGTGCCTCGCC
>FSVG01000198.1_pt1 | contig 10019 bp, 7 predicted proteins | sample 1637511 | NCBI WGS metagenome assembly FSVG01 (sample SAMEA3914816, study PRJEB12502) | metagenome | biome: forest; material: soil | place: USA | collected 2011-09-16 | depth 0.3 m
CGCGCGGTCACCGCCGAACTTCGCAGCGGCCCAGGTCAAAGCGTCCGCGAAGTAGTCGTCCTGCTGCTCGCGACTCATCGTTGCCATAACCTCCGGCGACGCTCCGACGAACAGTTCGACGACGCGCACGGCATCTTTGCGCCTCACGAACGGCTCGGTACGCGAGCGCAGCAGTTGCACCACGTCGGCGGCCCGCCTCGGGCCGACAATCGTGTTTTCACGCAGCCTGGCTGCGTCGGCGTTGGGCGTCGGCTGCTCGCGCAGCGCATGCCGCGCCATCGCCGCAGCTTGGCCGAGCGAGCGCTTGGCAACGCGGAGGATGGCGTAGTTCATGGCGCCTCCACCTCGCCGGCGGTGCCGGCGCGTAACCCACTACATTTCGGCTGCGCCGAAACGGTGGGCCAGGGAGCCTCCGGCCCCCTGGACCCCAACCCCGGTAATCCGCCGCGAGGCGCCGCGTTGCCACCGCCGTGCTGGCTGAACGCGAGCGAGCGATCGAGGCGAACAAGCAGCGTGAGCGAGAAATCATCAAGCTGGCCAAGCTTGGCCTGGCAACGCACGGGCGAGGTCGTCGAAGCCTGCCTGGGCGTCTCAGCCAACTCGAACATTCGGAGGCTATTCACGCCAACGCCACTGCGGTAGCGCGTGAGGCCCGCGCGTTGCTTGATCGACTTGACCAGGCACAACGTGCCGAAGTCATTGCAAACGCGAAGGAGAGCTTGCTGCGCGACGTCGTGGAACCGGCTGATTCTCCGGCGCAACGACTGTTGCGCGCGGTCAGGCGACCTCGACCCATTTCCCCGTCCCATCGTCCCAGACAGAAGCTTTAAATCATCAAGGAAGATCACGAAATGCACGCACGACAAAATCAGCAAGATCTCGCTTGGCCTGCAGAGGCACTTCAGGCGCTGGCAAAGGTGCAAGGTCAGACGGCATCCGCAGGCTGCGGCGGCTGTCCCCATGCGGAGTGGGCCGGTCAAGTCTCAGTTCACTTCGACAGTGAAAAGAAGCAGGATCGGCATGAATTCAAGTTCCACGTGGCGGCGTGTCATGCTGGCGTCTGTCTTGGGGCAAGGACGGACGGTCTGTTGAACGCCGTGCCGTTCTGCACGGCGCGGAACAAGCCGCTTGGCGAGGCCGTGGCCCACCAGCGGTTGACTGACCAATCGGCGCACCTTGCACCGACGTTGCGTCCATCGCCGCTTGGTCGTTGAGGCGAAGCCGATGAGCTGCGACATCCGAGATGAGCCGGTGGCCCAACTTGACCGCCGGTTCTTAGATGAACGTGGGTACTTCGTGCAATCTGACGAAGAGTTTTTCGAAGAGATGATGCACCACCCGCCCCGAGCATCGCCCATCGTTCCAGGCTGCATTGGGGGTCGCGGGGTGAAGCCGGAAGCGTGAGCGCGCGGCGAGGGGCGAGTGGGGCGAAGCCCCAGCCCCTCTGTCCCCGCTCACGCTGGCCGGCCCGCTAGGAGGTCACAAGGTCGCCACTTTCTGATTCATCTACCAAGTCTCGGAGCCTGCTGGCAGAATCGTCGAGCATGAGACTGCAAGCTTTGATTTTCGCCGTTGCCTTGTTGGCTGGAGCGTCGCCCTCCCGGGCGGCGGATGCAGCTTTAAGTGCGGACTATCGACGATGCGAGGCGCACGCAAGGAGTGAGACGCCCGCGCTCATGGATTGCATGGGAGCCGAGTACGAGCGGCAGGACAAGCGCTTGAATGTCGCCTACAAGGGTCTGCTTGCCAACCTGCCATCGAAGAAGGCGGACGAGTTGCGCAAGGTTCAGCGAACATGGGTAGCTTATGTCGAGGGGCAATGTGGTTTTCTCTACGACGCCGAGGATTTCAGCGGTAGTGCCGACCGCCTTGCTGCTCAATCTTGTCAGGTCGAGGAGCGCGCTCGACGCGCGGAGCACCTTGAGCGCTTGGCAGCGCACTGAAGCTGCTTGCAGGCGTAGCGCAAAACTTCGACCCGTTTAGGAGAAACGCGTGACCTTACCGACGCCTACTGTCAGAGATGCCGCTGTTTCCGGTGAGCTCCCACTCTTCTTCTTCGAGAGCGCAGACACGCTCGCGCGCTTCAACGTCTGGATTATTCCCGTAGCTGGGGGAGGGGTCGTGGGGCTGCTATCGCTCGACGTTTGGGGTTGGCGCGGCCTGGCGGTATGCCTGCTTCTTTGTGCCATCGCAATTTGCGGTTTGCGAGCGTCAATCACCGTCTCGCACAACGAGACGGTCATTAGAAAAAAGTGGTTCTGGTTTTCGTACCGTACTTACAGGGCTCCTGGTATCTCTGATGTCTGGTTCGGTGGTGATTGCCGGTGTGAAGAGGGCGCGCACGGAGTCGTTGTCGAGTTGGCTGGCAAAGAAGTACATATCGGCACAGCGGCGAATATGCGCAAGCTCCTCGAGTCGCTACTTCCGTTTGTCGTTCGCTCGCAGGCGAGCATCGTTCACAACCCTTGAGCCACCGCACGGTAAGGAAGGCAGGGTCAGCCAAGTTTCTGCGCAACCTTCGTCGCTTCGACGTGCGTGTACCGCTTCAGCATTTGCATGCTCTTGTGCCCGGTCATGCTGGCGACCTCCATCGGATTTAGACCCTTCTCGAACAATCGCGAAGTCGCCTCGTGGCGCCCGTCGTGAAACGTCAGGCCGTTGAGGAACGCGGGGTCGGGCGTCTCGCCCTGTTCGGCGCATCGACCTTCGTAGATGCGGCGGGCCCGTTTGACCAGCCCGCGAAAGCGCCCGCTGAAGCTATCGCCTCGCGCCCAATCGAATACGCGGCCGTCCTCTCGCAGCTTGTCTTGCATCGTCTTCAGCGCCGCGACGGCCGCTGAACTGAGAGCCACCGTTCGAGAGTCGCCGTTTTTGGTCTTGGGCAGGTGAGCAATCTTGCGTTCCAGGTCGATGTGCTTCCATTCGAGGCTGACCAATTCCCCGAGTCGCATCGATGACTCGACGGCCAGGATGATGATTGGCTTCATGCCTCGTCCAGCCGGGCGGCCGCCTCTGGGTGGCACGTAGTCTGCGGCGGACAACAGAGCGTCGACCTCCGCTTGCGAGACCCGTCGGTCGCGACCGGCTGCAAGTGCCGGCTTCTTCACGTCACGCACGACGTTGCGCGCTCGCTCGACGCCCCATTCGCTTATGGCAGTCCGGAGCACAACGGACAACTGATTGAGGTCATGCCGCACGGTTTGTGCTGCGGCCCCCGACTTCAATCGCTTGTCTCGCCATGTCGCCACGTCCTGCGGCGACAGCATCTCCAGAGTAAGCTTGCCCAAGTCGTCACGAATGCGCGTGAGCCGTGGCTTCTCGCTGGCAACTTGGTTTGCCCTCCGTCCAGGCGTTTCAACGATGTCGGTGACGAACTTGTCGACCAAGTCCGCCACGGTACGTAGTCCGCCGCCACCATCGTCTGTCAAGCGCCGGACTTCAGCCAGGTCACGCCGCCCTATGGCGGCTTCCAGGTCGGTCGCCCAACCCTGCGCGTCGCGATGACGCTCGAACGTCCTGCTGTAGCGAGGGAAGCCCTTCTTGCGCACGACGGCGCGCCATTGAAGGTCGCCGCGATTCTCGATAGATGCCATGAGGCGACTCTACCGCGCCGCTGCCCCATCTGCGCCCCAATAAATCGTACGCCTAGGCCAAATGTGAGTATTCATGCGGCTTGCAGAAGGATTCGAGACGGCCTTGTAAGCGGGAGGTCATCCGTTCGATTCGGATAGTCGGCACCACATTCATGCGGCCTGCAGTGAGCGCGCGCGCTCACGATGACTCATCGGTGCTACCGGCGTGCTACTGCCGCCCAGGCTTGGCCAAGCAAGCGCGTGTTGTTGGAGGGGGGCATGAGCTCGGTTACGCCGCGTAGGCCATCCCCGGCTCCCAAGCCTCGCGCATCTTGGCGAGCAAGCCCGCGTCGATCCGGGAGTCGGTCTCGGCCTCAGCGAGCGCGTGGCTCATGCCGTCGGCGATGTGCTTCAGGTAAGACGCAGGGTCGCGTACGCCACAGACCTTTTCTCCGAAGGCCAGCAGCTCCTCTGTCGTCGGATAGGCCTTCGTCTGGCCCTTGCCGGCGAACAGCTTGAGCGCAAGCGTCCGGTCTTCCAGCTCCGGGCCGCCGGCGTACTGCGTATACCGGTAGATCGAGGTCGTCACCACATCGAACATGGGCGCGAGCCACTTGTCGCTCCACGAACGGTAGAGCACGCCGAAGTTCTTCAGGTGCGCGTCGCCGTTGCGCACCATGACCGAGAACGCCACCTGCACGAAGAAGCGTGTGAGCGCAGCCTGCTCCATCTGCAGTGTCTTCAGCAGGTTGACCACGCCCTGGTAGCTGCCGTGGTACTTCCGGTCGGACAGCGTGTCGCGCACGCGCAGTCCGGCGAGCGAGGCCACGTCCTCGAAGCCCAGGCGCTCGACGGTGCCGTCTTCCGCGACCACGGCGTCGAAGCGCTCGAGCACGAGCAGCTGACCGTCGTGCGAGAGGTCAAAGACGGATGTCTTGATGCCGGCCAGCTGCGCCGCACGCAGGCACAGGTACTCGTTGGCGGCCAGCCCCGGGTACACGTCGCTGCCCGCCTTGACGATCAGCGTCGGAATCGCGATGGCAGTGCGCACCTCTGGCACCATGATCTTGGGCTGCATGCCGGCGATGCCGGCACCGGTGCTCAGGTAGGCGCATACGAGTTCGTCGAAGACCTCCGACGTGTACGTCGTGTTCAGCAGCTTGTCCTTGGTGATCGGCTCGGAGCCCGGCGTCTGCTCGGTGTCGGGGAGCCTGTAGCCGAGGCGGCCGATGCCGTTCTCGCCGATGAGCGCCAACATGTGCATCGCCGTCGTCTGCTGCTTCGGGAACATCGCCCGAATCCGCATGTACAGGTCGCCCTCGGGCAGGTTCTGATCCATTGGTGCGAACAGGTCGCCCGCGCCCCACGTCAGTTGCTTGGACGCGGGCATCAGCAGCGCCACCTCGGGCTGCTGAGCGGCGGCGTCCAAGTAGCGGAACTCGAAGTTGGACGTCTTGAGCAACTGGCCGGCGCCTTGCCGGCCGGCGATGGACACGTCCAGTTGAGTGATTTTCTCAGGCAGCATCGTCGTCGTTCTCGCTGAAGGCATTGGCCACATCCTCGATGCTCGGTATGCCCGCGGGCACGATGGCCAGTTTCATGCCGAGCACCCGCAGCACGTCCACGAGCGACGACACGGTGACGTCCTGGCCATTCTCGATGCGATAGATGACCTCGCGCACTTTCCCCGCGCGGTCAGCCAAGCCCTTCTTCGTGATGCCGAGCTGTTCGCGACGAGCCACCACTTGCGCTCCGAGCTCGGGTGGAAGCGTCGGGCGCGTCAGATGAGCGAACCTCTTCGCCTTCGGCTGTGTGTCAGTCATAACGTGCACAGTATGCCTTTTTGACCTACTAAGCAAGGTTTGACTTGCACAAACACCGGCCGGCACCTGGCCGACAGTCGGTCAATGTCGGGCATATTGGCCGGTCGGCTCCGGCTGAAAAGCGGTATCTCGCGGTGGACTACCAAGACGCTGACGCAACGCTGCGGAGTTGCATGTGGAAGCTTCATGCGCCCAACGACAGGCGCTGTCGCCAGTCCGTCGCGGCACATCCCTCGAACGAACCTGGGGGATGGCAGTGACGGCGCGGAGCTCCACAATGGTTCGTACCGCGCGAGCACGACTGCTCGCCGGTGGCTTGCCTGTCCCGCCCTCGGGGCGCTGGCGATGGGCGCCCCCGCGACTGCGATTCGAGGGAGGACTCCATGACGACGCCTTGCCCGACTTCGGGCCCTTCGGCCGCCGTGCCGATGCGCGGCAGACGCGACCGCGCCGGTGCCGCGCTCTCGGCCTGGGGGCGGATGCTGGTGCTGATGCTCGCGGGCCTGTGCTTCGGCACGCCGATGGCGCACGCCGCGACGCTGGTGGGCAGTGCGGTGGTCGAGGCGGGTGCCGACAGCAACGCCGCCGGGACGGCAGAGGCGTTCCTCGCGACCGTCAGCACGCCGGGAACGGTCGCCCAGCTCTCGGTCTACCTGAATACGGGCAGCAAGGCGTCGCGGGTCGTCGTCGGCCTCTACTCGGACGCCGGTGGCCATCCCGGCACCCTGCTGACCCAGGGGACGATCACCGCCCCCGTCGCCGCGGCCTGGAACGTCGTGGCCGTGCCTTCCGCGACGCTGGCGGCTTCGCAGCGGGTCTGGATGGCGTTGCTGTCGCCCGCCGGCACAGGGGTCGTCCGATTCCGCGACGGGCTCGGGAGCGGCAGCTCCGAGACCAGTTCTGCGACGAATCTGTCAGGGCTGCCATCCGGCTGGAGCACCGGCGTGGTCTACGCCGACGGCCCCTTGTCGATGATCGCCACGTCTGCAGCCGGCGCCACGCCGCTGCTCACGGTGACGCCCGCGTCGCTGGCCTTCACGGCCACGGCCGGCGGCGCCAACCCGTCAGCGGCGAACCTGAGCGTGACGAACGGCGGCACAGGCACGCTCACGTTCAGCGCGAGCACCGGCACGTCCTGGCTCGCGATCACGCCGGCCGGTGGCACCGCGCCGGTGACGGAGAGCGTCTCCGCATCCGTTGCCGGCCTCGGCGCCGGCACCTACAGCGGCTCGGTCACGGTCACGGCGAGCGGCGTCTCCGGCTCGCCTGCGGTGATTCCCGTCACGTTCACCGTCAAGCCCGTGGTGCCGGTGTTGTCGGTCACCCCGGCCTCGCTGGCGTTCGCGGCCACGGTTGGCGGGAGCGCGCCGACGGTCCAGACGCTGGCCATCGCCAATACAGGTGGAGGAACGCTGTCGTTCACGGCCGCGAGCAACCAGGCCTGGCTCACGGCGACGCCTGCCAGCGGCTCGGCGCCGGCCTCCGCCAGCGTCGCTGTCTCCGTCACCGGACTCGCCGCGGGAACCTACGACGGGCAACTGACGATCACGGCCGCCGGGGCCGCCGGATCGCCCGCGACCATTCCCGTCCGTCTCGTCGTCACGCCCGCGGTGACGACGGCCGCGGACTGGCCGATGGTGGGCCAGAATCCGGCGCGCACCAGCTACGCTTCGAATGACACGGCCATCGACAAGACGAACGTCGCGTCGCTGTCGCTCGCCTGGAGCGCGGTGCTCGACGGCAAGGTCACGGCCCAGCCGCTGTTCCTCGGCGGCGTGACGGTCGGCGGCGCGACGCACGACGTGGTGATCGCCGCCAGCAACCAGAACTCGCTGTACGCGCTCGACGCCGACGCCGGCACCTTGCTGTGGAACGTGAACTTCGGCGCGGACGTGGGCGCCACCTGGGCGGTGCCCGGCGGCCTGGGCATCCGCTCGGCGCCGGCGGTGGACCGCGCGACGAACCGGCTCTTCGTGATGTCGGACGACGGACGGCTGCGCACGCTGTCGCTGGCGACCGGCCTCGCGCTGGCGCCGCCGCTCCAGATCATCGACCTGCCGGTCACGAACAAGGTGCGCGGCGGGCTCAACCTGTTCGCCAACAAGCTCTACATCGCCAACGGCAGCGACGGCGGCGACGAGGCGCCCTGGCGCGGGCGCGTCTACGAAGTCGACGTGAGCAACACCGCGCCCGCGCTCGTGGCCACGTTCGACGTCATCCCGGGCGTCGCGGGCAACAACCGCGGCGGCGGCATCTGGAACTACGGCGGCGTCTCGGTCGATCCGGCCACGGGCAACGTGTACGCGGCGACCGGTGCGGACTGGCAGTCGGGCTACACCCCCTACGGCGTGCGCATGATCAAGCTCACGCCGTCGCTGGGGCTGGCAGGAAGCTACGAGCCGCCGCACCCGGCAACCTTCGCCTGCGACGCCTTGCCGTGCGATGTCGACTTCTCGGCGGCGCCCACCGTCTTCACCCCCACGGGATGCCCGACCCTGGTGGCCGCCGGCAACAAGGACGGCCACCTCTACGTGATGCGCACCGACGACTTCGCGACGACCAGCACCGCCTGGCAGGCGCTCACGCTCAACACCGCCGACGACGCCCTCAAGCACGGCGGGCTGGGCGGCATCCCCGCGTTCTGGCCGGCGGGCAACATGCTCTACGTGACCGATTCGGGGGACGGCGCCGGCGGCGTGCCGGCCGGGGTCGTGGCCCTCGCGGTATCGGCCGCGCCGGCGTGCAAGTTGTCGGTCGCGTGGGCCAAGGCGCTTCCGAAGCTGGGCAGCACCCAGAGTTCCGCGACGGTCGTCGGCAACGTCGTCCTGGTCGGCGAAGGGGGGTCGGGCGAAGTGCATGCCTTCGACGCCCAGACCGGCACGGAACTCTGGAACAGCGGCACGACCGTGACGGGCAATACCTACGCCGCGCCGACCGTCGGTCGGGGCAAGGTGTTCGTGGGCTCGTGGGCGGGCACCGCGCCCTCCGACTACGGCGTCGTGCGCGCCTTCGCCCTCGGCACGGGTTCGGGCGGCGGCTGCAGCGGCACGCCGCCGGCCGTGCTGGCCGGGTCGTCGGCGGTGCTGGGCGACCTCGACGTCGATCCGGGCGGCCTCGCAGAAGCGTTCCAGGTCAGCACGGCCGCCTGTGGCAAGGTCACGTCGCTGAACGCCTACATCGACGCCCACTCGACCTCCGGCGCGGTGGTGGTGGGCCTGTACGCGGACAACGGGGGGCATCCCGGCATGCTGCTCACCCAGGCGGCCGCCACGGCGCCGGTGTCCGGTGCATGGAACCGGGTGCCGGTGCCGCCCGTCAACGTGACGGCCGCGACGCCCTACTGGATCGCCGTGCTCGGGACCGGCAGCGGCACGCTCGCCCTGCGCGACGTGGCAGGCGGCTGCCGCAGCGAGACGAGCGCGTCGGCCAGCCTGGCCACGTTGCCGGCGTCGTGGGCCACCGGGAGCGTGTACGGCACTTGCCCGGCCTCGGCTTTCGCGGCGCCCTGACGCGGCGACAGGTCCGGTCCGTCCGCGCGATTCGGCGGTCCGTCGCGCGTCGCTGTTCGCGGCGTCCCGACAGAGGGACGATGACGGTCAACGTCACTCGTCCCGCCACGCCATGATCCGACCTCTCCTGGATGCGACCGCCTGTGTCGCCGTGCTGCTCATCGCAACGACTGCAGCCGCGGCCGGCGCGTCGCCTGCGCCGTCGTGCCATGTCGGCCTGTACGCGTTCGGCGACGGTTCGACCGTCGACGTCGCGCCCTCGTCCGACGACCAGTTGCGCTGGCGCCGGCCCGATGGCACCAGCGGCGCCTTCGCGCTCGCGGGCGCACAGGCAGGCGCGAGCCGGCTCGGCTGGACCGCGCGACCCGACGGCCACGTCGTCCAGGCCGGCGATTGCGACACGCTTCGTTTCGACGGCGCGACCGGCCGGCGCGTGCCGCTGGTGATGCGCGACGTGCGCTTCCAGAGCGACGGCGTCGAGCTGGTGGGCCGACTGGTGCTGCCGCCCGGCGAAACACGCGTGCCGGTGGTCGTGCTGCTGCAGGGTTCGGAGCACGACTCCGCGCTGACGTTCGATTCGTTGCAGCGCCGCTTGCCGGGCGAGGGCATCGGCGCCTTCGTGTTCGACAAGCGCGGCACGGGGGCCTCCGGTGGCCAGTACACCCAGGACTTCGAGCAACTCGCGCGGGATGCCGGCGCCGCGCTGGCGGCGGCTCGCCGGCTCGGCGGCGAGCGCCTCTTGCGCATCGGATTCCAAGGCCCGAGCCAGGGCGGCTGGGTGGCGCCGATCGCGGCGACGCGGGTCGACGTCGACTTCGTGACCGTTGTCTTCGGCCTCGCCGTCTCCGTGATCGAGGAAGACCGTTCGGCGGTCGCCAAGAACATGGCCGACCACCACCACTCGGCGGCGGACACCGCCAAGGCCATGACGTTGGTCGATGCCGCCGATGCGCTGGCGCTGAACCCGACGCTGGAGGTCTACGACCGCTTCGCGGCGGTGCGCGATCCGCTGCGCACCGAGCCCTGGTTCAAGGACGTGCGCGGCGACTTCACATGGGCGATCCTGCCCGTCAAGCGCGACGAGGCGCTCGCCTTCGCCAAGCAGATGGACTGGC